>Ga0172375_10004441_pt1 | contig 20714 bp, 24 predicted proteins | sample LakKiv1m_FD_114537 | JGI IMG/M metagenome (GOLD analysis project Ga0172375, IMG submission 114537) | Freshwater microbial communities from Kabuno Bay, South-Kivu, Congo - kab_092012_11.1m | ecosystem: Environmental > Aquatic > Freshwater > Lake | place: Democratic Republic of the Congo...
TCGAGGTCAGAGGAAATGACAATCAAACGATCAGTCGACTGTGACGTAATGGTGCCTTCCGATCTCATCGCCGGGATTTTCGCCAATGCTTTCCGATTGGTCAGGGACACGGACCGGGAATGGTTCCTGGATTTCCTGGCTTACTCGGCAGCCGAGGACAAAGCTATCGTCGTCGCTCGTGTTCGGGTACTCGAAGAGTTCATTCTGGCCATTCGTAAACGTTTGGGGGACATCACGGTCACTAATAACGTGCCACAAATCACTTCTCCTGGTCCAACTGGTCTGCAATAGGAGGTCTCTGTCCATGGCAATCAATGTTGTGCCCGGTCAAACTCTCGGACGCGGTGACCTCTCTATCAATCTCACGGATGCACAGGACAATCCCCAGAACGCAGCTGTGATTACCTATGCCTTGTATTACATCGACAACTCTGGCCCCGTCCCTGTAGAAGTCCTCATCGGTGACCCTAATCGGGTTCCCGTCAACCCTCAAATCGGGGAATACTACGCCGCAGTTCAAATACCGGGGAATGCGGTCTCAGGGGAATACCGAATCAAGTGGACCTTCAAACAATACGTTTCATCCTCCCAACAACAAGTCGCTCAAACTTTCAACGTCGTCGGTCAAGATAGCCAACTCCTTGTCACCAGCTACACCGAACAAGAATGGCAGATGATCCATAAGCTACGGATGCATCTTAGAGATCAGAACCCCTCGAAATTTTACCATTTCCGTCCACCTGAGTTCGAGGGTGATCTCGGACAATATAACCAGGTGTTTGGCCAAATCTGGGAAGACGCTGAGCTCTACGAAAACCTTGAAGCATCCCTCGACCAATGGAATACGCTTCCACCTTTCACTGGCAATATGACCCCCAGCCTGACTCGACTCGTACTCGACCACCCTGCCTGGCGCTCTCCTATCCTCTGGGGCGCTATCGGATGGTCATGTTTCCAACTCATGGCCAACTGGACTGCCGACGAATTCAGCTTGGGATATCAAGATGTTACAAAGGTAATCCTCCCCGGTGGCCGAGTTTTGGAGATTCCTATTGGGGAACTTTGGGAGATGGCACACGGACAGAAGTGCAATGATCCCATTCATGGCCTGCTCCTCTCTGGACGGTTGGGAGTCGAAGCTGTTGTACCGGCCACGGGTGAAGTCCGGCAGGTCGTGTTGGACGATGTTTTGCGCCATTACACGCCCCGCAAGCAACTCGTCAAGGTTACCCTTGAGGATGGTCGGTCAGTTACTTGCACAGAAGATCATAGCATCTTCTGTGTCCTCGGTTTGGGCATCATCCCTTTCAAAGCAGGGAACCTCAAACCGGGAGACAAGATCGTTACAGTCAAAGACGGAAAAGTACAAGAGGTGGCAATCGGTGGAATCGATACTCTCCCGCCCATGACTTACACGTTCGACTTGTCTGTCCCCGGGCCCGAAAACTTCGTTCTCGCAAACGGCATCCTCGCACATAACAGTTACTCTATTGGTGGTGTCTCCCTGGACTTGGAGAAATCGTCCAAATACCAAACCCTCAAAGACTCGGCAGACCAACAGTTCGATAAATCTGCCGAGGCCAAGGTCCGAACCGTTAAATTCGTGCGTGGGTTAAGTCAGCCAAGGTTCGGAAGATCAACTCGCGCGAGTTTCGGACCCTATACCGCAAGAGGCGTGTTGGGTCCGAGGGCGTTCACGGTTTTCGCGGCCCTGAGCCTTGTTCCCATTGCATTTTTCTTGACACAAGCTGTTGAGCTATTGACCTAATCCGAAATTGGGGTGTTGAATCCAGTTGTGGGCGTCCTTTCAATCGGCTGAGACTGCCCACTGATCCCGAGTGCGACATCTGCGCCGGTGACGCTGGGGCGATTGAGGCGTTGCTCCTGGAGCAGAAACATGCTCGGGAAATGTGGGAGATCCATAATCGTGGCTGTCCCAAGTGTATTTCGGATCGATTCATCGGTAGGTCAGGGGGATAGTTCCACACGACGATCCGGCCGTGCTCCTGGCGGAGAACGAACAGGGCATCCGCGACCCCATCAGCCTTCCAGGTTCCTTCGCCCCGGACCGAGACTTCGCCCCCGAAAAGGGAAGTGATGGTGATCACGGTGCTGTCCTCGAACATGGCCTCGAGGGTGTACGTTCCGGTGTTGTTGGGCGGCGTGGTCAGCAGGGGATCCCAGCTTTCGCACTCCACGAAGTTGAGTCCCAACGCCTGCGCTACGTAAGAGCCACTACGACCGTCCTCGGATCCGTCCGGCCCCAGAACTCCACCCTCATCCATCCGGTCCCCGGGTCTTCCCCCCTGAAAAAAGAATCCGGTTCCCTCGAGGTGTTTCCTCACCAGGGGCTTCAGCTTGTCGTACCGTGCCGGATCGATGAAGATCATCAGGCCCGGCATCTTGCCATACGAGTTCAAGTGCTCGAAGAACATCGTGCTGGTCGGAAATTTGGGACCTATTGCGCCACCTCCACGATGGATCAACCTGCAAGTCGTTTCCGATAAGCTCAAAGATTAGGAACAAACGCAAGTGGAACTGATTGTTCCGTCAAAACAGATGAGATTGTGCCCCTGACACCGGTTCACCCCACCGTGCCAAGAACAACAACCAATGGGATATTCCGGCATGTGGAATTTTGATTCCGCAGGGACTGCCGAACATCCGGCAAGGAGAACAATCAGGAGAATGACACAACGAACCATATCAATCCCCATTCAAGGTCGTGATCGTCAGTTTGGACATCAAATGTTCGGCCCATTCCCGGATGAGTTCCCGGAGTCTGTCTGGAGTCCCTGCTTTGGTGATCACGTAATCAACTCTATCCTTGAAGGACTCGTATCCGTGGATGATACCAGGCAAGATGTGGTCGAAGCAGAATTTGCAATCAAGGAATGTTCTCGCCCATCCCGCGGGGGTCTGAACCCCAGCGGCCAAACCGAACAACGTGTTGGCCGTGGATGCCTCCAGGAGGTCATTCGAGAATTCCCCCTTGGCAATGGCAGTGAGAATCCCTCGAATCTCAGCAGATGCCCGTTCGATGTTCTGACGGTCAAGGAGACAAAAAGCTAACGTGTGAGTGTTGTCCCATGCCCCGACTTGCAAGGCCCCTGTGGTGTAGCAAAGGCCCAATTGCTCTCGGAGGCGGTCGAACATGAATGAATGCATCCCACCGCCCATGAGATTGAGGCCAATGTCGTCGGCAAAGAACGTGTCATAGGATTCTTGCAAACTCAATCCCGGCATCCAGAAACCCAGGCAGGCCTGTTTGGCCGTGTGGGTGAATCCGAAAGTCCGGGGTGCTTCCCACGGGCCCAAAGAGGACGGGATGGTCTCAATGACATTGGGGGCTGTTGCATTACTCGAAGGCGAGTATTTGATCAAGATATCCGCGATTTCGGTCTCAGAGAGATCCCCGAGGTCTCCCACGATGCCGATGAGGATGTTTCCCGGTCGGTAATGGGTTGCCCGGAAGGCCAGGAGGTCATCGCGGGTGATCGCCAGGATTCCGTCTTTGGTCCCAACCGGTGGGTGTCCCAGTTTGCTGCCCAGGACAGCTTGACTCGAGTTGCCAATGAAGAAATCGACCGGGTCATCTTGACTGGCTTGCCACTCCTCGACAATGACCCCGCGTTCTTTCTCGAGTTCTTCGGGATCGAACTTGGGTTTGAAGAGCATCTCGCAGAGGAGATCCAATGCCCGGGTGATGTACCTTGCCGTGGTGTTGATGTAGAACACCGTCCGGTCTACCGACGTATAAGCATTAGAGTCCCCGATAGCCGCAATGGCCCGGTTCATCTCGGCGTAACTGCGGTCCTCCGTGCTTTTGAAGAACATGTACTCGAGGAAATGGGCCGTTCCGGAGATCTGGTCCTGGTACGACCCCGCGTTGACCACAATCCGAATGGACACCACGGGGCTGGCGACCCGATGGAAAACCACGGGGAACCCGAAGACGTTGGTTTCATTCATCCCGGGCCTTCTCCCAAACCGAGGTAGCATTCTATACCCCCGTTCGAGGAATTCTGCACCCAGTAATTTCCAATAGCCTCGCGAGAACACCGGTAATCCATCAATCGACTCCCCGTAGAATGGGAGGTGGCCAAAGTGAGATCTCGATTCACGTCCATTAGAGCTTTTTTGGAAGGAGCCCTCGACCAGGATATCAATCCGACGCTGCATGATCTTGTTCCGGAGGAAGGTCCCGAGGCCCCATTCAAAGCCCGAACGAGGGACGAAGACCGGGTGTGGTCATCTGTTCCGGGGAACGAATACCGGGAGACCCATGTCTTCCCGCCGTCCACGGATGCGATCCCGTACATCCACACCCCTTACGCCGAGCTTCGTAGATTGTTCAACGACCCGAGCACTCCGGAGAAGGAACGACGGTTGGTTGAAGATGCGATGAGGCTGCTGGGTGTGCCCCGTGGGGATGCACCAACCGAGGTCAGGGACGAGGATTTCGACTGTCTGGATCACGTCCCCCATTGTGAAGTACCCCTTTATGCCCGGGACGAGAACGGGAACAAAATCAAGAACCGAGTGATTGGTCATGTGATTTTGGGGCATGAAGTTACTCGGGCGGATTCTTTCCCCGGTAGAATGGTTATAGGTTCCCGAGTGGTGGGAAACGATGGGATGAGACATCGGAACCGATTGGCTGTAGCCGCAACACCCGGGGATGAGACTCGGGTTTTGTCGGTTTGGGAACTGAATCAAGATGCTGGTGTCAAGCATGGAGGAATGAAGATGGGACGTTTGGCAGAACTCAGGACCAAGTTGGCTGCTGAGAAGAAAGCTTTCTCGGAAGAGACTGGTGATTTCGTTGAGTGGTGCCTCCTGAAGAACAAGCGAGTGGGCGCAAATGATTGCCAACGCCTCCTGGAGCGTATGGGTCTCGAGCTCCAGATGCCACAACCGGGGGCCGTCAAGAAGGGTGGCCCGCTCGATACGGGTGAGACCGTTCGGGTTAACAAGGCCAAGAACACAAACTCGCTCAACGTGGACGCATGTGAGAAATGGCATGATCACGTTGGGACTATTTACGAGTCCAAGTCGGATCATGTCACTGTCGAGTTTGAACACGGTGAACGGGTCCTGTTCATGGGCAATGAATCGGGCCGGGAGACGGGCCTTTATCGGTGGACTCCTGCTGCTGTCGCGGACAAGCCTGGTCGTGGACAGATCGAAATCGTGTACACGGCCAACCCGAGTGCCAAACCGACTCCCGAGCAGATTCAGTTGGTCAAGGAGTATGTCGAACGGGGCAGCCAACATGGTGAAACCCGTCTCCCAACTTATTACACAGGACTCCCCGCCAAGATGGCGATGAGCAAAGAGAACCAGTTCTATTTCCTCATGTTCCCGACGCAGCGGAGCACTCCGATTGCGGGGGCGCACCCCCGTTTCATCAACCCGGCCAAGGGGCACATTTTCTACATCGGACAGCTGGGTCACCGTCCGGGCGGTTGGGAATCCGAACTCGCAAAGCTGCGGGATGCTCGCGGATTCGCGGTGCAAGGTTCGGATGCCGAACTTCGGGCTGCCGTTGTCAAGTTGGCCACTAACCACCCCGAGTTCCGCAAACACCTGATTCCCATTCTCGGGGGGACGGGGACTCACACCAAGGTGAAGTGATGGCTAATACTTGGGTTCTCAAAATGTCCCGGGCCGCGAGTGAGAGGACAGCCATGGAGTTCCCCACTGAGGAAGCTCGCCAGAAGTATCTCAAAGAACATCCTGGAGCTGACAAAGCGAATCACACGGTCAAGAAATCTGAACCTCATGACATGTCGGATGCCCGAGGTCATATCAAAGACGACATGGACAAGATGCCGACCTCGTTCATGGATAAGGACAGGGCGTACAATCATCCGGCGATCAAAGGTCTCGCCAAACAACTCGCGAAGATGCCCCAGGCGCAGCTCGAGAAGCAGTTCGAGCACGTCACCCGGTTGAGACGTAAGATGGATGACGATGCAATCAATGCCGGGGACCACAAAGGTCCCGATGATTCGCCTCGGGAGAAGCAACGGGCTCAGATGGAGTCCCTGTGGCGGGCGTACAACTTGGCCCGTCAAGTTGTACGGGATGAAGGTTTGAAACATCCCCCGGAGGTTTCAAGGGGCAAGTATCTTTCCCGGAGTGAACTCAACAAACGGAAACCGTTGCATCGGGAAACCGTAGAGAAACTCAAAGGATGGGCTGGGGTCGGCGCATCAGATCCTGTGCGCAAGGTCATCAAAGAAGAGGCCCAAGACCAATACGTTCGTAAGGATCTAGTGGACAAAGCCGTAACCCATCTCGAAGGTTTGGCTAAGAGCCCCCGTCACAAAGAAGAAAAGGACGAAATCGAAGCTCTTGTGAAGGAACTCAAAGGCAATGGAGGAAAGCAGGCAATGGACAAAGCAGCACGTCTCGAAGAACTTAGGGCCAAGATGGGGTGGTGTTCCGACTGATCCGGAAGATGTCAAAGGGGCGTTGAAAGCGCTCAATGCATTGGGGGCCGAGGCATCTCCCGCTACATTTCTACGAAATCAGAAATTCATATCCTGTTCAGGTACTCCGAGGATTTAGTTCTTTGTTCAAAACCCCTAACCATTGATGTAACTTGGTTTCGCTGCAGCTCCAACCCCCTCTTCTGGGTCACTGTTGGTTGGAACTACAATCATCCGAGTGGCAGCAACGGTTACAGTATTGGGTCTATCTCCAAAGAGGCTGAAACAGGCAAGTGGGGCTGGCGGGTTTCCGATACGGGCAAGTGGGGCTATGTGGACTAGATTTTCTGTACTGGGATGAATTCCGTCAGGAAACGAAACACTTTGTTTACGATTTCGTCCTTGGCAGCTCTCCGGTTCAACCCTGGATCCACGTCCACGATGAAAGATGCCCATTTCGTGGGATCCTGGGTTACGACGCCAACGAACACCTGACCGGGTTTCGAGTCCTTTGGATTGGCGGGATCCACTCGGTTCAAACTGCCTGACACCCCCACGGCAATGTCTGCATTCACAGACCAACGGATTCCCGCCAGGGCCATGCAAGATGCACAAGCCAAGGAATAAACCCCATAGCAATCAATCACGGTTTTATCGACCCCGATGTGAATCTTGGCTTCATTTGAGTAGGTCACGACTGAATCCTTCATGACCTCTGAAGCCCCTGGTACATCTGTCAAGGCTGAAGCCAGGGCACCCCCAGTGCAGGACTCCACGAAAACGATAGTGTGACCCCCGTTCCGGAGAGTCTCCACGAGCTGTTCTGCCGGTGTCATCTCGATCCCACCTCCTAGAAGGAGATACCCGGCGTTCCATTCTCCTAATCCTCTGGGTACTCTAAATAGTCTGGGGATGTGAATTCCCGGGTTATTGAAAGAAAGAAAGGAACTAATGGACAAGCCCTGGTTCGTGTACGTCATCCAATCGCAACTGACCAGGCCCGGGGGCAAGCCGGGGTTCTACTATGTGGGGGCGACAACTGATCCTCTCCGTCGTCTTCGCCAGCACAATGGGGAGATCAAAGGAGGGGGGAGATTCACTTCCCAGCATCGACCTTGGAAACTCAAAGCAGTTTTCGGGCTTTACGAGAATCGTAGTGAAGCCCTCAAAGCAGAGTACGCTTTGAAGCATTCCAAGAGGGGCCATAGTCGGGTCGAGTGGACTCCCGAGGATTCTCCTTGGTGTAGGGGGTTGGGTCCGAATCATCCCTGGATAGATCAATCGATTCTATGATTACTTCTAGCTGCCGGTCTCGTGATTTTGTGTGGGTTCTCAATTTTCCAAGGCCAAGCTTCCGGGGAACCCCACGGATGCGAACTCCAGGGACTACCATGTGAAGGTGCCTGCAGGATTTGAGTCTCTGTTCGAGACCCTTCACCTTTCAGTCCACTGACCTTGACAATGATATCGGCGACCGATTCCCGGATTTCTTCGTCCGGAATTCTCTTGTAGCCAACAATCAGCATCTTACACCTCATAGGTGTCCCCTCAGACTACCCATAGAAGAGGTTCCCTAAGCCTGCTGGTTGATGACTCTGCTGATGTATCTGGCTGCAACTCTGCTGGCTAGCTTCTGTCCACCCTCGATCTCGAGTTCGATTCTCTCGACGGGTACAGGACGGTCCCCGACCACCTGGTAATCCTTGATCTGTCCTGCATCGAGGGTCTGAACTAGATACCTGGAGTTGATCCAGACATGCCACACGTCCCGCTCGTGACCTCCTCCGAGGTCCCTGGCAAGTCCGATTGCTCTGTCTTGGTCTGTGGTCAGGAAGATATTGGGTGGAACTGTCCGGGCTTTCTCGTAGATGTGTCGGTCTTTGATAGGACGGGCAGTCCAGAGGGACAGGCGTTTCCCTTGGGCAGAGCTCCCCGGGTGCTGGAGCTCCTTCACCAGAGAGAAGTAGTCTGCCTGTTCCTGCAAGGCATCAGGTGGGAAAAAGTTAGTGTCCCCACTCTCGAGGACATCATCGATGCCCTCTGCTTTCCCCTGCTCATTGATAAACAGGCTGAAACTGGCCTGGTGGCGTCCCACCCCAACCATGAAGGATGTGGATGGATCGAAAGCGGTATCTTTGTTAAACGATGCCTGGATGATAATACTCGGGGTGTCCCAGGTGGGGACCCGGCGAATCGCCTCTGCCACCTGCTGTTTGACCCTCTGGGCATTCTGCTCGGTGCCTTTCAGCACTCGGTGGAAGTCCTGGAGGGCCTCTGCCTCGGACTCTTCCTGGGTCCTCGGTCTGTCTTTTTTCAGGGTGTCCCAGAAATCCATGACCTCTTTAGACAGGGCATAGCTGTCGGGATCCAGCTCTCTTCGGGCCAGCTGTTCACGTCTGAATGCGATGAACTCCAGAATGACTGCCTGGATGCCCTTGATGTCACGTTTCCGAAAGGGGTCGCCAGCGTGGGGTCTGTCAAGGAACCTCTCAACGCCCCGAGCCATCTCCTCCAGGTCATACTGCTTCTCGAATTTCTTCTGCTCGTTACGAAACGACCACTCGGCCAGACCAAGGACATACTCTCGGAGTTCTCTCTCGTATCGTTTGGTGTCGATGGTGATGTTGGACATTCTACTCAGGAGCCTCCACTAGCAGAGGTTAAATTATTGAGAACTTACCGTGCTTTGGTAAAATGAGGGTCGATGAGCAAACCCTACTTTGTCTATGTTATTCAGTCCCAGCAAACCCGTCCTGGGGGCAGGCCTGGATTTTTCTACGTCGGATCCACGACGGATCCTCTCAGGCGACTCCGTCAACATAATGGGGAGATCCGGGGTGGGGGAAAGTTTACGGCTCAGTGGAGACCTTGGCGATTGATGGCCCGTGTTTGGCGAATACTGCGGGCGTGCAGAGGCTATGAGGGCCGAATACGCTTTGAAACATTCCAAGCGGGGAGGATGGTCCCCCGAGGACTCTCCCTGGTGTAGGGGGTTGGGTCCGAATCATCCCTGGGCCATTGGCGGTTAATCTCCGGGTGTATTCTGATCATCTGGCAACTGGGAGCAGCCCATGATTCTGCCCGAAGTACTGAGGAGTCCTTATTTGAAGGCTGAAGAACCCAATCGGGATTCGACCTTGGATTTGGACAGCGAACTTCCATCTGCGGAGGTCGTCACCGTTCGATTGCATCCTGCCACGATGCACTCTTTGAAATGCATTGCGGATATCGTCCATGTCCCTGTTGAGGAGATGGCGTACCGGGCAATCGAGAAGGTGGTGGACGAGATCCGGTGGCGGATCCCAGGGAATGGATGACTCCGCAGGATCAACTTGTCTTGAAACAAGTCCCTGGTTCTCATATCCCCAATAATCCCCCTATATCCCAGTCTACCAGATAGAACTGTGGGGGTCTTTTTTTAGACCATGACTCGGGCAATCCCAATCACTCTTAAATTCATTACAAATTGATCTCTCTTTCGGACGGAACCCTAACGGGAAACTACGTGAACCCGCCGCTGGATCTTGTCCAGAGTGGCAACCAGGTCCCGATTCTTCTGGCGTCTCGCTTCTGAAAGATTATTGGATACTCTGAGATATCCCTGATCTCGCAGAATCCATTCCTCGTAGGGGGTATTTCCGCGCATTTTATTGCAGCGCCTGCAACAGCTCAGAAGATTTTCTGGAATGCTTGGCCCCCCGGCCTCCCAGCAGACCAGGTGATCAACAGTCAAGGGTGTGGAATCATTGGAACAATAGCAGCAGAACGGATTTCCTGGGTGCCGAACGTTGTCCTGCGAGTCTCTCCTGAAAACTTGCCACGACACGCCCTGCTCGATCTGTCTGGTGCTCTTCCGGAGCACAGCTTTGCCGAGTTTGCCGTCGGGCATCTTGGCGAGGACCTCGGTTTCCAAGAGGTCCGATTGACGGATGACTTCGAGCCACTGGTTCTGGGTCATCTCCATTGCGACGATCTCCTGGTCCTCCAGGGGTTCGTCCGGGCACATCATCAGGAAGACCTTGCCCTTCCCCGCGTACACGGCCCCCGCCAGTTGGATCTCGTGACCGATGTCCAGCAACCGCAAGTCCGAGAACGGCACCACCTTCACGGTCTTCGTGTCCACGTTCAACCTTCCATGTCTCGGCGGCTGGCGATGAACTCCCGCATCGTCGGGTCGCCGTTCGCCCACGTCTTGCCCCACATGATGGCGGCGTCCTTGGTCTTGAACCCCTTCTGGAAGAAAGGGTCGCCCCCCAGGCCGGAGTTGTCCATGACGGCCCACCCGGACGGGAGGTTCAGGAGCTTGGCCGACAGGCGGCCCCGGGCGTGCTGGTCACGCTGGACCTCGACGAGGGACTGCCCGTTCCGGCCCTGGGTCCGGCGGATCATCTCGTCGTCCCAGTCCTTCGGATTGCCGGCCAGCAGGACGAAGTGTTCCCTGTTCAGCATGATCCCCTCCAGATCTACTACCCGGAAAGGGCGGGTTCTAAGCCTCGGAGGATGCGTTTGAGCTTGGCGGTGAACTCCTTGGCCTCAAGGCCCTCGAGGCCGGACCCCTGGATGGCGGTATCCGTGATGATGTCGTCGGTCTCGGGGGTGTCCGACGAGAGACGAAGGACCGCCCTCAGACCCTCGAGTTCCATCCTCGACAACAGCATTCCGTTCCGTCGCTGGTCGTAGTCCTGGAACGCTTCCCACGTCATGGGAACCCACACGGCCACGATCTCAGCGATGGCGTTGGCGAAGTCCCGGATCTCTTTCTGGGCGTGGTGGTCCATCCGAAGGGATAGAAAGTTCATGAGGTTCTTGAGGTCGATTTTCCAGTACGCCTCCGTGAACGTGGACAGGGTGAGGTCTTTGCGGGCCTGTTCCCGGGCCACACCGAATTTGATGCGTTCCTCGTAGATCCGACGAACATGTTGCTGGAGGTCCTCTTCTTGACGACACAGGTACTCCCCCGGAGGGGTTTTGGGGATTGATCGGGGGTCTGGGACATAGGCGGTGGGCCACTCGGTCAGGAACCCGGCCGATCCCTGTTTGTTGTCCATGGCCTGGAGTCGCCACTCGCCCGGCAAGGTCACCTGGCACGAATCGATGGCCTCCGAGTAGCGGGTCGAGTACTCGTTGACCGATGCCATCCGGTGCCGGATCCACTGCCGCCAGCAGTCCATGGGGACGCGGACCCGGAGCTTGAGTTCGCACATCTCGAACGGGGACGTGTGCTGGTGCCTCAGGAGGTAACGGATCAGGGTCCGGTCACGGGACACCTGTTTCGTCCCCGCCCCGTAGGACACCCGGGCGGCGTCCACGATGGCCTGATCGTCACCCATCACGTCCACGAGGAGAACGTGACCATCGTTCAAGACTTTGATGGGGGTCTCGGTGAAACGGCGAAGGTGTTCGGGAACCACGGGCGTTCTCCGGCAAGGTGCCGGAGGATTTTACCCACGGCCCCGACTACTTGGGCTTGTTGAAGACGTTGACGGGGGCTGCCTCGCCCGTGGCGAACGCCGCCTTGCCCTCCGCCGACGTGACGATGTTGTAGTCCAGGACCGTCAGCCGCCCGTCGCCGTCCTTGTCCGTCGGTGGGGCGAGCTCGCCCTTCAGGTCCTCGAGGTAGTCCATGCCGAACCATCCGCGGTACACGGTCCGGGCCATCCACTTCCCGCGGTGGGCCTCGGTGGCCCGCTGCTTGTCCAGGAGGGTGTTCTGGTTCCGCTTGAAGTCGGCCCGGCCCGCCTCGATCATCCGCTGGACCTGCATGTATATCTCGGGCGGCAGGACGAGGTTGCGCTCCTTGAACCACTGCATCATCGCCTGCGACCCCTGCGGCCCCATCTTGGCCGTGGCCTCGGCCACGAGGATCTCCTTGAAGTCCTCCTTGTACTGGGCCGGGACCTGGGCCGTCTCCTGCACGCTCTTCCAGAAGGCGTCGTAGGCCACCTGGTTGGCCTGGTACTGCGCCTTCGTTGCCGCCTGGAGCTCGATGCCGTCGTTCTGCCACGAGATGGCCCCGCCCGCGCAGGTGCCGACCAGCACCACCAGCGCGATCCCGACCGCGATCAGTGCCTTGGTTCCGTTGCTCATCGACCGACCTCCTTCTAGTCGTAGAAGCGCCGACCCACTCGACGCCCCAGTGCTCCGCTCAGTTCACGATCCAGGTTCCGGCCGGTCCACCGACTTGGCCGGAACCGATTCTCATCCCCAAAAATATCCACTCGGTCTGCCCAGATTGCCAGCCCGACTGACAAGGCTGTTGCCAAGATGTACAGGAAGATGAGCCAACCGGTTGAAGGATGAGCATTGGCCACCAGGTATTTCCACTCGGCCATCGGTGTTCGGGTGAATTCTCGGTCTACGAGACCCCGAATGGTTGCCACCCCGGTCTTGGCGTCCAGGACGGATTTGCCTACCAATGCCTCACGAAGGTCCACTTTGAGTTGCTCGACATTGGAAATCGAAATCACCCGAACCCACGAAAAGGCCGTTCCCCGGACACCCGCCACGATGATCACGGCGTTCTTGGGGCCATACAGCCACTTGGCCTCTACGGCATCCGCAAACTCAATCCCCGGTTCCGACGTGACAACCAAAGTGACATCCACCTGTCGGGACGCACCAAGATCTGCATTGACTTCCTGGAGCAAAGTGTCCCATTCGTCCGGGATGAGCGCCCCGCCCACTTGAACGACTCGGGCGACCCTGTAGAAATCGTGTACCTGGGGGAACCGAGGCACTTTGGCCATCAATTCGGGATCGCCCACTTGAAGCCACAACGAGTTTTTGTCCGCCAAGAGGTAATTCGTGTAAAGGTGTTCGACCGATGCTGGTTCTCCGACCTGGGCCACTGTCCATGCCTCCGGTGTTGCCGAGGAACCAGAACAATCCTTGATGGAGATATCATGTCCCGTGGTCAACGATATGGACCACCAGTAGTCAATGGAATGCTGACACACTTCGTGACAATTGCAAGACGTGGTCCCACCTTTGCCGTCGGAGCACGTGTCGCACTCCTCATGACAGTGGCAACAAGACTGCGTCCCGTGATTCTTGGTGGAAATCCGCCCATTCAAGTGCTCCGTGTCCTGCAAGGCTCCCCATTTGGCGATGTAGAACCCTGCCACGACCAGGGGCAACGCGATCCCTTCACCCAGGAGGAACTCTTTCCACGTGATGGTGCCCCGGCGCAGGAGGAAAGCCCCGCCTAACACCACGAGGGGAACCGCCATAAGTCCGAGCAATGCCATCATCTTGAGACTCTCCACGCCGCCATATCTACCCGGTCGGGTCCGACGATAATCCCCCGGTAAATTCCCTATTTGAGATCCGAGACGGGAGGTTGAGTGCCTGCTGGGTATTGTCCAGACGACTTTCCTGTGAGGATTCACATGGCCGATGAAAACATTCAGAACGTCGTTCCCGAGACTCAGCCCCCCGAGACCGTTGGCGAGCAGGTCCAGCCAGAGGACCCGTCCATTTTGGGCAAACTCACGGAACAGGAGTTGGCCGGGTTGGCGGCTCTTCAGCAGCAGTCGATGAACCTTCAATCCCAGATCGGGGGGCTTGAGGTTCGCAAAGCCCACGTCCTTGGGATGATGCAACAGATCAAGGACCAAGGCCAAGCGATCCTGGATGCTGCCGCTCAGCGGTTCGGGATTAAGCCGGGCGAGCGGTGGTCGGTTGCTCAGGACGGCACCGTAAGGCGCGGACCTGAGCCGCACCCCACGCCGGGCGTGTAACCGGAGGCATCATGGCCGCGGGATGGGACCCAGGATCTACTGATCAACCCATCCCCCCTCAAAACGGTCAGGTGTACGCCCCGTTTTATGCTGGCACTCTCGATCTCCGCTGGGACAACCCCAAACTCCTTCCCGGCAATGCCAAGTTCACTGTTGTAGGGGTCAATCTCTACAGATCAGATGTATCCGATCGGGGTCCCTATTACCGGCTCAATGATTTCCCTCTCGGGGGTACATTCTATCGAGACCGGACGGATATCGCCACGGTGCGAGAAACCATTCGTTGGGATCAAGATTGGCTTTTCCGGGGAGATGCTCCGAACGATTACAGATGGGTTCTCAAAACCAAATGCCCCATTTATCAGACCAAGATCATTGGTCTCATGGAACCCACGTATGCCAATGATCCTACGGATGTTACTCTTCTCATTGATAACGTGACGGTTCCAGTTCAAGAGGTGTTTGGTCCTTCGGGCGAAGTCACCCTTTTCAGGAACACTACTTTCGATGTCCTTACCGAGAAGAATGTGCCCCCAAGTCTGCCCACTGAAACTTCGGTAGTGGAGATCGTGTACAATACTATCCGGAATCGAGTTGCCCGTCCATTGGGAACGAATCTTTTCTACCGTCTCACCACTGTGGTGATTGACTCCACTGCCCCATCGGGTTATCGAGAAACTAATCTGGCCTATTGTGCCCCAATCCAGACGGCTGAAATAGAAGCACTTGATTACATCTGGCGTGAAGCGGTTCGGAGGAACTCCTGGATTCTTCAACAGGGTGGGGAACGGGTCAAAGCATTCATTCGCAAGATGGCCGGAATTCCTTGTTACTGTGGAATTGAATCACGAACTCGCGAATTCAGCCAACAACCATCCAGCAGGTGCTTGACCTGCCTCGGCACTGGTTTTGTTGGTGGGTTCGAGGGTCCATTTGACATCATTGTGGCCCCCGCCGACGGAGAGCAGAAGGTTTCGCAATCGCCCCAAGGTCGTCGGAATGAAATGATGTACGAAGTGTGGACAGGACCTTCCCCGGTTCTGACGCAACGGGATCTCATCGTGAAACAGACTGATGAACGTTTTTCCATCGGTCCTGTTCGTCGTCCGACAAACCGGGGAAATCTTCTCCAACAACACTTCTCCATTTCGCTTCTGAGTGAAGGGGATATCCGATACGAGGTTCCTATCTATGGGGTAGACATGTTGACATGGCCTGAAACGCGATACAATCCTCGGGCGGTGGCTCCGCCCCCGGCTGTAAATGGGGAACTTCGAGGTCCCGCCTGGATGGCAGATCCTATTGCACCCCAGTATCCAACGGGTCAAAATCCGGTGGTCCCGCTCGGGACGAACAAACCCGATCTCAGTCCAAATCAACAGCGAGGTCGTACAGGGACTTGGGAGAACCAAAACCACTAACTCCTTCGGTGTAACATGGCTCGAATTCGGAGTGCCTATGGAAATCCCTGGGCCAAGTTGATGGACTTGGATGTGACGCCCGATCTGCTCCGAGACATCGGGGAATGCATCATCCGTAACATCGTTTTCGAGGCCAAGAAGGATTTCGCCAAGCGGGGTTGGAGCGGCAAGGATCCCATGGGCGGACCCGATCTGTGGGATTCATTCTCATACACCGTCAAAAGCAGTTCAGTAGAGATTCATTCCACTTTCTATGGGATGTACGAATTGATTACCGGGGACATCCCGGAACGGAAAATGACCTGGTTGACGCAGCAGGGTCAAGGTCGGAATGCGGAGCACAAGAAACTGGCGAATCGGAGATACGGTCGGGGGAAGACCCCTCTGGTAGTTCCTTTGACGGACAGGGATACGGGCCAAGTGGTTTTCCGGACGGCCCCTTTCCGGACGAAGGATGCTTGGATCCATCCAGGCATTGCCAAGTTCACTTTCATTCAACGAGCGATCAGAAAGGCTCGTGAGGAGTGTATGGTAATCATGGCGGATCATGTCCGCGATGTGTTACGGGAGAGACTGTCATGACTGAGGTTCGTGTGCAGTGCATCTGCACCGCGATTCGGCTCCCCGATTTGGGGGAAAAGCTGTTTCGGGGGGACATCCTTTTTCTTCCCAAAGACAAGGCGGACAAATCCAAAGACCTGGCTGCGGCGAAACAGAATCGGGCCGTAGTGTGTCGAGAAGTATTGCGTTGTCAGGAAGAACGGCCGGCGGTGCCACCACCGAATGTACCCGAACGGCCTCCTGTTCCTCCGGTGCCACCGACTCCACCAAGGAATGTCCGTCCATACAATCCTCCCAAAGTGGATCGGGAAAAATTGGCACGACAAATGGCAGAACGGGTTGCGAGAGCATTAGCACAACCGGTTGTGGTAGTCGTACCCCCGGTTAAATCACCAGAACCAGAAGATATCTTCGAATCAGATGAACCTGTGTTGGTTGACGAAGGGGCGATAGAGGAGCTTGTGAAGACTCCTCGGAAAAAACGTTCCAAGAAGGAGAACCCAGATGAGTGACCCTGTTGGTATTCCGGATATCGGACAAGATGCTGATGTGGATTTTTGGAAACAGATGTCATCTGCTTCGGTAGTGCCATCTAAGCTGGGGGATCCTTATGGTTCCCCCGTGGTGTTTGGGGAGAAGCCTGTCGTTCGAGAGCGGCGAGTGAATTCCTTGGAAGAGCTCCTCCGAGAAGTTTGGAATGCCCGGCAGCAGAATCCGGTTCCTGATATTGATAGTGTGGATAATCCCATGGCCAGGTACATAGGATATGTCATCGGGAATGAATGGGTGTACATCCCTCTCACCAAGATGAAGGAAACTTTGCCGGTTCCCGAAGATGTGGCGGCTTTGTTCGGTCTTACCCCCGAAGATGTAAAGAATAAGTTGGTAGAACCTGATGGCCGCAAATGGTTCACGGGAAGATTGCCCGACGATCTTTTTGACTGTGACATCCTGATTGAAGATGAAGATCCTGTTCGGTTGAATGCTGAAATCGGTGAACTATCCAGATTGTGGGCATCCGAGGATCAAGATATCAAACCAGAGCCCTATCGGATCGAAATGCCCGAAGGAATGAACGGACCCATCGTATTTGTTCCCGATGAACATCCCGAATTGGCCCCGGCTGCCGAGGTAAGGAAACAGAGTTGAAATGACTTACAAGGTCTGGGACAATGAAGGTCAGTTGATGGGTGAATTTACGACAGAACTGGTGGGGTCACAGAAAAGGGATCTGTCATGACTGTTGAAGAAGCCCTCAAACTTCCGGCGACTGCAGTGGTTCAAGCCGGGGACGGGAAATCAGTTTTCGTGTATGCCGAGAAGGCCAATGACGAACAACTGGGGGATTTGCATCGTCTGCTCAACGAACATGGGGTTCCCGACACTTACTTCATTGTCACTAATTACCCCGTGAAGGTGAAACGGGTTCCCAATCCGCCAGCAGATGCGGCTTTGCTGGTTTGGGGGGAAGATCTGAATGATGATCAGATGGATATTTTGTGTGAACGCATGGATGCCGCTTTGCCGGACCTTGGCGAACGGATGATCGTAAGCAATTTCGAGATCCAAACGCAGGTGGTTCGATCAGCTCCTGAAGATGGGATCCTGATGTTCACGGCAGAAGATGTTGATGAAGAACAGTTGGAAATTACGCAGAATCAGTTGGCCAAGGCTCTTCCCAATTCCAAGATTCTCGGAAGCAATTTCAAGATCGAGTGCCAGGTCCAAAAGTTGGAACAAGCCCGGGAGACTTTGAGGGTACTCCTCGAAACGACCCAGAAGTACAAGGACCTTCTGGGCGGAAATGTGAGTTCCTGAGATGTACTTTCAATTAACTTCTGCCATGAAACGACGATTCATTCTCGAATTACGTCGTTTCTGGGCAACTCACCCTAAGTACAAGGACATTGTTGACCACATTCAGGGCAAGTATGCCTTCAAAGGGCGGATGCAGCACGGGATCGTAGTCAAAACGGGTTCTGCAAACCGGGTGGACTTGTCTGCTGACAACTACGTGGGGATGGTGGTCTCCTATATATTCTTGGCAAAATGCCGTGGGACACCTGGAACATCCATCGAATGGGTGCGGGAAGATAATCTAGCAATTCAATCTGGAACGGCCATGTTCCCGTCCGCCCCAGGCATCTATTTCATCTCTGTGATTCAGGATCCTCAGGATGCTTCCGAATTGGCATTCAACGTAGACCCCATGTTGGATGTCTGGCGGGAGCAGGTGGTTCCGGTGGATACCACTGCCTATCTCCGGACTGCCCCGATTGAAGGAACCGTCAGACTCTACGAAATGCCTTCGGGTTTCGAATTGGTGGAAGGAACCAATTTCACAATCGTTCGGGATGCTCAAGGTCAACCTACTGACGAGATTACGCTGACTGCCCCGTTGAGCGGCAACAGGTACTTGTCAGCCGATTACCGATATGCGGGGGTCTCGAGTGGACCCTTCCGGATCTACCCCTCTCATGCGAACAATCTGGCGATTCCCGGTTGTGTCCTGGCATTTGGTAACCGGGCGCAGAAAGGGGATCGCCTTGCAGTAGTCGTCCAAGATGTCCGTAGGCCGGCGGCTTTGGAGTATGGGGGGCGATGGTCTCTATCTTTGGACTTCGAAGTCACTTCCCGGGATGTGTATGCCCAACAGGAAATAGCTGACTGGTCAGTGATGTACCTTTGGGGTGTTCTTCGCCCCCGCCTATCAACTGAAGGCATCGAGTTGATGGACATCTCTTTGGGGGGCGAATCCGAGGAGATATACGATGATACCGGGGACGATTATTTTTACACATCGTCTTTCTCAATGACGGTAGAAACCGAATGGTCAATTCATGTCCCACTTCCCGTTTTCATTCGTCAGGTGTCAGTTCTTACCGATGACCAGAGGCAAACCCTAGCCGGATTGCCGGACGAAGAAGCCGCGGCAATCCAATCCAACGTTAGAATTTTGGATTCCATTGGTTATGAAGCAATTGCAGATCCTTTTTTCAAAGGTCGGACGGATTCTTACGAAATCATGAGGTAGATGGTTAGTGAGACCCATCGCAAGTCTGGTGGATTTTTGGATTGTCCCGAAGGAGGTGTAGATGGCTCCTCTATACGAATTTCAGTGCTCGTGTGGTGTTCGGTTCGAAGACATGGCGTCTATGAAGGACAGTCGGAAATCCAAACCCTGTCCCGAATGTGGCAAGTCCGCTCCCCGTTGGATCCCGAAGGAAGTGGCCGGGACATTCAATGTAGAGACCTCTGGTATGACGCCACAGAACACGGGTGTTCATCAGGTAGACACCAACTGGGATCGGGTCATTGGGAAAGACTCTGCACGTCGTTGGAATCGTGAGGCCGCAAGATGGAAGGACAAGGCCGCGTTCGCACGAAGCCAAGGGGCTCACATGAAAGACCTTTCCGAGAATCCGGATGGCACCTATCGGGTTCTCAAACCGGAAGAACAGCAGATTCACCAACGGGCACTCGATATCAACAAAAAGGCTATGGATGGTCTCTATCCGCGTAAAGAAAGTTCTAAGTAATCCAGTCAGAAAGGTACACCCCCAATACTCCGTTTATAGCTCCCATTTGTTAGTGTGACCCGTTCCATGCGGGTGGCCCCCATGGGGCAGTAGATCAATGAAAATACAGAATTGATTTTTTGGACTGTGACACCGGTCGTTAGGACCTGGAAAGACAGAAGGAAAAGGAATGAAAAGATGGTGGTGATGTCCTCCCGGTGACTGGACCGGGAACTGTTTGAGGTGTCACAATGCCTTTCGATTCTCAAAACTATGCCCCTCCTGGTGTCTACACCACTACGACTTTTGAAGCTCCGACAGCCGTATCTCTCGAGGCTTTGAAACTCCCGGTGTTCATCGGGGAAGGAAACGAGTTCTTGCTCCAATCGCAGCTGGAAATGGTTCGTGGATCGAGTTCTACGGCGGATCAGCGGATTGTCAGCGAGGATGAGACCGGCCGCATGGTGGCGAGCATCAGTGCGGCAGGTGTTGTGACACTTGGGGCTTTTAACGGTGTCCTCGACCGTTTCCAAGTGACGCACTATCCGATCACCTCCGGTGACGGAACCGGACTGCCCACGACGAGTCGGACTTCTCTGGAAGTCACTCTCAACGGTCAGCCTATGATTGTTCGCGCGGTGGACGGCACTCGGGGGATTGTGCAGATTTCTCAGCCCCCGAACCCTGGGGATCTTCTCCGCTGCACTTACTATTTCAAGCGGACTGACACCCTTATCACGGATGACGTGTCTGAGCAGGTGGATCCTGACTCCGCTGTTGTGCGGGCAATGTTTGGAATCGGGGACCTCAATGCCCCGAATCCGGATGTCCCTCCTGCAACTTTGAATTTGCATGACGACATCGTGGATGCCTTGGGTCAAGTGACGACCCCCGCCAACAACGTACTCACTCTGACGGTAGATGGGCTGACAGCTTCGATCCGGATTGCTCCCAGATCGAATTACACGATGGCCCAGGTTGCCGCGGCAGTCACGGCTGCTAGAGTCGGGACTCTGACGGGTGGGACATTCGTGGACA
>Ga0172375_10004443_pt1 | contig 20704 bp, 22 predicted proteins | sample LakKiv1m_FD_114537 | JGI IMG/M metagenome (GOLD analysis project Ga0172375, IMG submission 114537) | Freshwater microbial communities from Kabuno Bay, South-Kivu, Congo - kab_092012_11.1m | ecosystem: Environmental > Aquatic > Freshwater > Lake | place: Democratic Republic of the Congo...
AAGACAACGACGTTGTCTTTTTTTATCTGTCATTCACTTTCATAGGTGTTGGGAAGATTGAGATCGATGACGAGTTTGTTGCAGGTGGGACAATATGCGGCCTTCCGGTTGTATGGTCCCCAGAACCGGGTCACCTTCACGGAACTTTTTTTGGCATAGTAGAAGAGTGCGCTCTCATATTGGTCGAAAAAGATGTTGCGGGCGCTTTTTACGTAACCTTCCGTCATTTCGGTTTGACAATAGGGGCATTTCATGAGACCACCTCGTAACTGAACTTGCTTTTTACATGATATCATGGGCGGAGTTTTTCGACAATAGAAATGATAAAAGTCGATGCAAGTATTTTACCAAAGACATGGCGGCAAGCCCGGTCATGATGTATAATAGGTTTCGAGGTGATATTGTGGTAAGCGCCAACGAATACGTGATCAAGATGCAAAAAAGCACCAATCTCGGAAAGGACTATTATGGTTTCGACTTCGCCAAACCGGAGGGATTCACCTTCTCCGAAGGCCAGTTCGCCCTGTTCGGTCTCGTCGGCAAGGAGATCACGGGGCGAAAACTACGCGCTTTCAGCCTGGCTTCGACCGGCGAGGAGCCGTTTATCCGCGTGGCCACGAAGATCGTCGCCGCTCCGAGTGATTTCAAGGCCAAGCTTCTGGAGATGAAGCCCGGAGAGGAACTCACGATGCAAGGGCCTTTGGGAATGTTCACCTTTTCTCCCGAACACCAGGCCGTCTTCATCGCCGGAGGCATCGGCATCACACCGATCCGGAGCATGCTGATGTGCCAGGCCAGGATGTCAGTTGCAAGACAGGATATCCTGATCTATTCCGAACTGGAAAGCAACTATCCCTTCCGGGCCGAACTGGAAAAACTACCGGGACTGGAAATCCATTATGCAGCCGATGTCGAACCGACCCAGAAGATTATCGTCGAAATCGCGAACAAACACAAGGACAAAGCCTTTTTCTATCTGTCCGGCAGTCCCGGTTTCGTCAACGGCATCCAATCGCTTTTGGAAAAGCAAGGCGTGACCGACGACTGTATCCGACATGATGTCTTCATCGGTTATTGATATCATTCTTCGCCCAAGGAGGTGAACTTATGGAAATCAGATGGCTTGGACACTCCTGTTTCAAAGTGACCCATGCGGGCTATAGCGTCGTCCTCGATCCATATAAACCGGACATGGTTCCCGGTCTCAGGGAACTGCATGTTTCCGCCAACGAAGTGCTTTGCAGCCACGAACATGAGGACCATAACTACCGGAAGGCGGTTACAATCGAAAAGACCAAGGCTCCAAGTCCTTTCACAATCGAAAGGATACCTTCCTTCCATGATGCCGTGAATGGTTCCAGACGCGGTCAGAGCCTGATCACCGTGCTATCCGCGGGTGGAATGAGAGTCGCCCATCTGGGCGACCAGGGTTGCCTTCTGAACCCGAAGCAGGTCGCAAGGCTCCTAAATCTTGATGCCCTCATGATTCCGGTCGGCGGTTTCTTCACGATCGGACCCAAGGAAGCGGCCGAGATCGTCGGATTGTTGCAACCGAAAGTGGTCATTCCCATGCATTACCGGGGACGCGATTTCGGCTTTCCCGCCCTGGAGAAGGCGGAAGCCTTCACGAAACTCCTTCGCGAGCGCAAGACGATTTCCTATCCTATCGACACCCTGGTCCTGGAGAACATCAAGGAACCGCAAACAGCCGTTCTGAAATATCTGTGATGGCGTTAAGGATAAAACGTATAGATATGATCCCGGAGACATATTCATGATGAAAATCGCCCTGTTTTGCTTTTCCGGAACCGGCAACACCAGATTCGTGGCCGAAAAGATCACGAATCTGTTCCGGATCGGAAACGATTGTTCGCTCTTCAGCCTGGAAAAGCATCTTGACGATGCTTCCTCCATCATCGCCTCGGCCGATCTTGTGGGACTAGGTTACCCGATCTATGGTTCGAGTGTTCCCGATATCGTGAGGGACTTCATCGACAGGCTCGAAAGGTTTGACAAACCGGCATTCGTGTTTTGCACCCAATTGATGTATTCCGGAGACGGTGCCGCCTATGGCGGCAGGCTCCTGGAGAAAAAAGGCTTCCGGCCGCTTTGGCAGGAGCATTTCAACATGCCCAACAACATAACGGACCTTGCTTTTCTCACCAGAAAGAAGCCACCGAGATATGGCGCCATTTCTTTTCGCGTCGAACGCAAGGCCAAAGTTTTCGTCGCCAGGATATTATCAGGCAGACCGAAAAAGAAAGGCTCCAACTTCTTTTCCTTGCTGCTCGGACTCGTGCAAAGGGTTCCCTACGAGAAACTCGAGGAAAACGCAGTCAAGGACGCGATCCGGATCAAGCATGACAAGTGCACGCGTTGCGGCAGATGTGTCTCGCTTTGTCCCCGGCAAAACCTGGAATTGAAACAGGGAAGGATCGAAGTCGGCGACCATTGCACCATCTGTTATCGCTGCGTCAACCATTGCCCGGAACGGGCAATGTATGTGCTTTCGAAAAAAGGCGTTCGCAATCCCTATCACGGACCGGAAGCCAATTTCAGGATCCAACGCGTGATGCGTGACGACATCACCGATTGAAAAGGAGATATCATGGAAGCGAAGAAACATATCGTAGTTTTCTACTATGACAAATTTGCCGAGTTCGAAGTAGTCTTTTCCCTGCTTTATCTCGGGCATCACCAGATAAGTGCGGTTGCCCTGGAAAACCGGGAGTACCGGAGCATCGAGGGACAAAGATTCCTTCCTGATAAGGTCCTCGAAGAGATCGATGTCGAAAAGACGGCTCTTTTCCTGATTCCCGGGGGCAATCCCTATCCGCTTTTGAAGAACGAAAGACTCCGTTCCTTCATCCGCAAACTAATCGCCGATGGCGCCATCGTCGCCGGCATCTGCGGCGGTGCCGACTTGCTTGTGGGCATGGATTTTCTGGAAGGAAAGAAGGCGACCGGAAACGCCGACGATCCCGATCTTCCGCCTGGATTGGCGGACAAGTTCTTCATGACCGATTTTCAGAATGAACTCGTCGTCAGGGACGGCAACCTGATCACCGCCCAAAGTGACGGCTATGAAAAGCTCGCTCAACTGCTGGCGGAAATCATCGGTTGAGAGCATTTCTCAGGAGGATAGACTAATGATTGGCAGACTGGAAACCACGGAAGGATACCTGATCGCAAACCCAGAGGCCAAGGATGCCTTGATGAAAGTCCTCGTTTCACCGAAGGATGGGTTCAAAGGTTACGTGATGCGGGAAATCGAAATCAATGAATCGGGGTACACCCCGAAACACAGTCATCCCTGGCCGCATATCAACTATGTCATCGGCGGTATCGGGGAACTCCAGATCGGATCGGAGACGAAGATTGTCACTGCCGGAGCCTATGCTTTCATACCTGAAGACACTATCCATCAGTTCCGGAACGCCGGCCAGGAAGTCTTCCGTTTTATCTGCATAGTTCCCGAAATCGGGCACAAATAACATCAGATCGGCCAATTCTGATCGGGTGCCGAAGCTTCGCCAAGCGAAGCTTTTTCATTTTTGGTGAAATTGTATAATAATCGATTTGTTCAACACATAAAATTCGTGGTTATTTTTGACAATTCCGCCCCGGTTTTTTGGAACGGTGATACAATTATGATAAAGAAGCAAAAATATACTATGCGGAGGAATAATTTGAATCGCAAAGGGAAGCGCCTTTTGATGTCAATCTTGGCAGTGTTCGCTTTCTTTTTCTTTTACGGATGCAATGGAGCGACCACGACGGCTTCGACGACTTCGGGGCTGAGCACAACCGTGTCCGGCACGGATCAGACCACGACCGGTCCGGAGACGACGACGATACCGACCATCGTCACGGATACATCGGGCATCATCCCGACCACTTCGGGTGACATCATCGAGCAAGATGGTGACTTCGATTCGCTGGTGATCTCGATCGACAGACTGGAGAACGCCGATTTCGAAATCGACTTTGACAGCATCTTCGCGGAAGCTTCAGCCAACCCGGAAGCGCCGACAGTCCTATCGCGCTACATCCCGAATCCGCTTTCCGGTTTCCGAAGGCTGACTTCGGGAAACGAATACGAGATCTACGATCCTGACGATTACCTACAGCACCCGTATTGGAATCAATTTTATTACCACAAAAGCCTATATGAAGCTCCGATAGAGGAAGACGGCATGTACGTGTTCACGACCACGCTCAATTCCTATAACTCCCAGGCCCTGAACAATTTGTACGATTGTGCCGGCAGGGTGACCACCACCGCCAAAGAACTGGCGGATTGGGCGGTAGAGAACATCACGGTTGTCGACACCTGGATCCGTACCGACGAAAACCGGGAATATCTTTTGCATTACGATGACGCCAACGATGTCGTGGCACTGTATACTTATTGGTATATCGAATCACAGAACATGTCCTCTTTCGACAAGGTTCTCGTCTACTACAACGATATCGGTGAAGAAGTGATCGAATGCTGGACGACGCAACTATATGTAGACAATCCGAGTTATCCTGGGGTAAGCGAATACCATAACTCCATTGCCGGAAGGGATTTCAACTATTATGTCGTCTGGCTTGATGAGGAATTCCAACCCAAACCGGACACGCATCTGTTCCGCGGAATCAACATGAACCAATACGGATACTACGAATATTATGAAAACAGCAGTTCCATGGTCTCCGGCGAATACGGCTGGTACACCATCGACAACTACATCAGCGATGATAACCGCACCATCTATTACAACGGGGATCAAGGCATTACGGTTTTGTGCCCCTCGGGAGATTCCAATGTGTTGCAGATCAACTCATACGGGGATTCATATGTCGTCCAGGTGTTCTTGCCGGCCATGAACGGTCTTGAAGGACTTGTCGTCGAGAAGGATGCTGTCGTCCAGCGGAACCAGGATTCCGAGGCGACAATCCAGATGCTCATCGAGTTGGGAATTGAGCCCATGCCCGATCAATACGTCATCAACGATGATGCGGGGACCAGCTGGATAACCGGGTTCCAGACCGCCAAAGGACGTTTTCTTTCGACCGATGACAGTTGGGACGGATCGGTGAAGATCCAGGGAGTGGATGTCCGGATCTTCCATGAAGGCGAGAGGGAGTATCAGCAATACTTCAAATACTTTGGTTTTTTGCGGCTGCGGATCACGGCGGATTCACGGGACCAAGCCCTGGAAAAACTGGTGGGATTCCTCGATTACGCGGGGCTTGCCTACAAGTACGGTGATACTACGGGCCTGTTCGCCGAACTTGCCCAGGTCTGTGCCAACATTGAAGAATACACCCGCAAAATCTCGATTACCAACCCCATCATCGACAATCCCTATCACCTTTACAGCAGCTTTGACGATTTTGAAAACACGACAGCCTTCATAATTGACTACATATCCGCGAGCGACGAGATCATCCGGATGCTCGATGAATATGATGAGGCCTGGATTTATGACATCCCCCAAGATGTCGAAGCGTCAGCCGCCGTCCTCAACAACATGAATTCCGTCCTTGATGGTGAAGCGGTGATCGACTCCGAATTGCATCAGACGATTTCGACTTCCGGCCTCACTTTCACACTGAACCCGTCGCCTTTGTTGCGGGGCGGACAGGAATATTCCATCTTCTATGCCTTGTCGATCGGCGACAAGAACTACATTATCGACTCGGAAGACAAACAGACATATCAACAGCAGACAATGGTTTGGAATAGCGATAGGTCGATTTCCCTCCCGGCCCATGTGCCTGCCGGCGAATACGTGCTGACGGCTTTCGTCGCCAGGATCACCGAAAGCGGGAATGTGAGAGTGTCGAATGTCGCTCCGATAGCAATCACCGACACGGAACCGTTCAGCTTCAACGTCCAGGACGAAGCTTCCGGAGGCGTATGGACATATCAATGGCTGGTTTCCGACGGCCATGCCTACGTCCGGGTGCTCTTCACCGATACCGAGGCGCCGGCCATCACCTCCGGTTTCGCTGAAGGTGAATTTTCCGGCGAGCAAACGATCACCGAGGAAATCGGCGTGTACTCCCCGGGAACGGTCGGGGATCTGCTCGGCCTATTCACCGGCATCGCCGACAATTATGACAGTTTCATCGATTATGGACCCGAATCGTTGTCTCGCGACGGAATCCCGTTCACGGCCATGACCGATCCCCTGCATTCGGGAACCTATGTCTTTTCCGTCTCCGACAACGCCGGCAACACCACGACCATCACCCTGACGAATGTGGTATTGTATCATGACGTCAGCTTCTGTGATGAATTCGGAACCCCGCTCTCCAGCGAAATCGTCAGGGAAGGCGAAGCCGCCACCCCTCCCGAAACCGTTCCGGACAAGATTGGATACACTTTCTCCGGCTGGAACCAGGATTACCAGAACATCCAGGGCGATCTGAATCTCTTCCCGCTCTATGTGCCCAATGCCTACGACATCATCTATATGGTTGACGATGTTACGTACTACACTGTCCAAGACGTCGGCTACAATTCCTATATCGTCGGGCTCGTTCCCGATGTCAATCCCGTCAAGGAAGGCTACAACTTCATGGGCTGGACCAATATGGAGGTCGATTTCATGCCTGATTCCGATCTGGTCCGAACGGCGATCTTCGTCGAGATTATCACCTGAACGCTGATATGATAAAAGCAACCCGGGATTCCCAGGTTGCTTTTTTCATGATTGGTAGAACGCGATTTTGACGATCAGGCTTTTGCGGCTGTCCAGCGGCCACTCGAACCACCGATGGTCGCGGAGCGAAAAGCGCTTGTCGTAATAATGGAAACCGTAATCCCCGATGCCGGTTCCGTATTCGGAGACATAGTCGTCATAGAGATCGTCCATGCTCAAGGTGTCGCCAAGTTTGGCGCGGACGCGGTTCAGGAACAATGTGCCCTTGCCGGCTTCGAAGACGTCGGACATCACCACGACCATACCGCCGTAATTCATGAGCGACGCCGCATTCCGGTTGAAGGCATCGAGGACGGAGGGCATCATTTCCAGACAACCGTTTTCCAGGTACCGGAGAAGATCATCCGGGGTGCCTTCCTGTTTCAAAAAGGCTGAATAGCCGAGCATCTGCCGGAACAGAAGCTGGGTATATATCGGTGAAACGATCACGACATCGTATTTGTGCATGTCGTCCAGAAGGAAGGTGTTGTTGCGGGCGGTATCGTGGATCCGGTCGAGGAAAGTCTGGATCTCGGCGGTGGTCCGGGACTGTTGGATCTGATTCAGGAAATCATTCCAGTAGGGGTCCTTTTCCAAACCCGTGAAATCCACCTGCTTCAGCCTGACATTGTTCTTTTTCACATCATAGTGGACCAACGCGTCGCCCATGGCCTCGAGGTCGATATCGGCGAGGACGACTTCGGAAAACGTCGTGGAGATTCGCATCAGGTCGAGATCGTCCATGTTTCCGGCGCCGAGAATGATGACCCGGTCGGTCTTTTTCTGGTCTTTCCGGATGGCATCCAGGATGTATCCGGTGGCTTCCAGGCGGTATTGTCGCCAGTTCTCGAAACGCTGATTATCGGTTTGGTTCAGTTGCCGATTGAAGGTTTCGATCGACTTCATTTTTTCTGGCCTTGGCCTTTTTGCAGCGCGTCGGTGCCGTACTCCATGAGCTCGATCGGGTTGCCGTCGGGATCATGGATCCAGAACTGGTAATTGTTGTCCATCCCCAAGATCACTGGATTGTCGATCGGAATGCCTTTTCTTTTCATCGTTTCGGCAAGTTCGTGGATATCGTCGACCTCGATGCAAAGGTGTTGATAGGAAGCCTCCTTCGGTTGGTTCTCCAAAGGCTTGTGGGCGTAGAAGAGTTCGATGAACTGGTCGTCGTTGACGGAAAGATAGACAATCCACGGATTGCCTTGCGGGTCCTCCAGTACGAATTTGAGCTTGAATCTCAGCGCTTCTTCATAGAAACGGACCGATGCTTCCATGTCCGAGACTTGGAACGCGAGATGGGCTATGCCTTTGATCATGATATCGCTCCTTTCAGTTTACGCTTTCATTATACTCCAGTTCGCCTTCAATTTCCTGAAAATGGCATGATTAATCGATCAGAAAAGGCCGTATGCGATACGGCCTTGTCGGTATTTTGAAAAAAATACTATTCGATCTTTTCGGTTTCGGGAGCGGGTTCGGGCTGGCTTTCAACTTCCGGCACGGCGGGTGGTTCTGGAGTCTCGACTTCCGCTGTGGGCGCTTCCGGGGCAGCTTCGGCGACGACTTCGGCAACGGGTGAAGCCATCTCGAAAACAGGTTCAGGCTCGATTGGAGCAGGTTCCGGTTCGGAAATTTCCCGGATCGAGCCTTCCACCGGAGGCAAATCGTCACTGACAGATTCCGGCTCCGAAACGGTGGCATCCGGTATTTTCGCATACTTCACGACCATACCGACGACGATCTTGTTGCCGAAATGGAGGAAATACATCGCGACAAGCATCAAAAAGACCAACCAGGCTCCGAAGCCGGTGTCGGCTGTCGGAATCCCGACCCGGTGGAGCAAGACGCCGTATAAGTAGATCAAGGTCGATATGATCGCGGTTCCCAGGAAGACTTTCCGGGCGGAAGCGGCTTTGTTCATGACAAGCAGATAGGCGTGGAATAGCATCAGGAGACAAACAACAGGGTGTAGAACCAACCGCCGGGCATTCTTGCGAGGGCGATGTGGTCATTGATGATCATGGTACCGACCATGAACGGAAACAACAATCCGAGAAATAACAGGAAAAGCACGGCTTGGTAGATGATGAACATGATGAAACGTTTTTGTCATTCTTTACCAGTTCCAGAAATGCGTCTTTGAGTTTCAGCCAGAAGGCTTTGATCTTTTCCATATAGAGCTCCTTAAGGTCATTTGATGGCCTGATCGATGGCTTCGATCAGGGGCAGACGTTTTTTCATGAAGTAGAGTTTGAATCGATGTTGGTCGGTCGCGATGTTGTACTGGTTGTTGAGTCCCATGAGTCCGGTCTTGATCTCGTGTTCCTTGACGAATTCGAAGGAAAACCGGAAACGTTCCCTGACCGGTTTCGTACCCAACAGATTGGATTCGTAACAGACCAGTTGGTCCTTGTAGACACCAAGGAAGCCGTCATTGCCGGCGCCCTGGGTTCTGCCAAAGGCCACATTGGCTACCTTGGCGGCCGTCGAATAAGAAATTACGACTTTCGCTAGCAGCTCCCTTTCGTCGATGAGCTTGAGCTCCTTTGCCAGGGCCACCAATTCGTTTTTGCCCAAAATATCACTCCTTTTTGTTTTGATATTATCGGGATTTAGCATCTATGTCAATCGACTATGAGATTTTATAACAAAATATATATATTTTTTTGAATATGCTTGATTTTCTAATCATTTTGACAATATCGGCGATGCAATCGTTAATAAAGGATTTTGATCGAATCGGGTAGGTACGCAAGGTTTCCCGCCGGACCGAACTGGGTTCAAAAAGGTGGTTTCTTTCGGCGTTTTTCCGATCGTGATCCGGAGCCGTTATGAAATATATGCTCTATAAGCCTTGCTATTCTTGCGGGTAATTGATAAAATATTAGCGTCAAATTGAAACGTTTAAACGCATTGAAAGGTCGATCGCCATGCCAACTTCGAAGTGGTGGAAAAAAGCCCTTGTCTATCAGATTTATCCGCTCAGTTTCTGCGATGCCTCCGGCGATGGGATCGGAGATCTTTTGGGTATCGAATCCAAATTGCCGTACCTGAAAGACCTTGGCGTCGACGTAATTTGGTTAAGTCCCGTATACCGGTCGCCGATGGATGACAACGGTTATGACATTTCCGATTATTATGACATCGATCCGCTATTCGGCACCATGGCCGACTTCCGGCGCTTGCTTGCGAAAACACATCAACTGGGAATGCGGCTCGTAATGGATCTGGTCGTCAATCATACATCCGATCAGCATGCATGGTTTCTCGAAGCGAAGAAGTCAAAGGACAATCCTTTCCGTGATTTCTATGTCTGGCGCGATGAACCTACTGACATAACCTCGGTTTTCTCCGGTTCGGCATGGGAGCTGGATCCGGCAACAAGACAGTATTACTTCCATCTGTTTTCTGTCAGACAGCCCGATCTCAACTGGGACAACCCCATGCTCAGGGAAGCCATATACAAGATGATCAATTTCTGGCTCGTTCTCGGTATCGACGGTTTCCGCCTCGATGTGATCGATCTGATCGGCAAGGATATCGACAGCCGTAGACTATGTGACGGACCCCATCTCGACGCCAGGCTCAGGGAACTTTACGACCGCTGTTTCCGGGGCCGGGACCTGATGACCGTCGGCGAGACGCCCTGCCTCTCGATCGACCGGGTCAAAGACGTAACCGGCGGCGAGGTGCCGCCACTCGACATGGTGTTCCAGTTCGGGCACCTGAGCCTCGATGAAGTCAGGGGCCAAGGCAAATGGGAACTGAGGAAATTAAATCTTGTCGAATTGAAAAACCATTTTGCCCGTCTGCAGAACGGTCTTTACCAACAGGGCTGGAACAGTCTGTTCTGGGCCAACCACGATCAACCCCGGGCCGTATCCAGATATGGCGACGAGGCATACCGCTTTGAGAGCGCCACGATGCTGGCGACCGTCCTCTATGGCATGCAGGGGACACCGTTCGTTTATCAGGGCGAAGAACTAGGAATGACCGGAATCCGGTTTTCCGAGTTGGCGGAATATCGCGACATTGAGACAAAAAACATGATTTCGGAGAAACTCGCTGCCGAGTGGCCGCTAGCCAAGATCAAGGCTGCGGTCTATGCCAAGAGCAGGGACAATTCCCGGACGCCGATGCAGTGGGACGATTCCCGCTTTGCCGGATTCTCGCGGCATGAGCCGTGGATCCCGGTGAATCCCAACCATGAGGAAATCAATGCCGAGAGCGAACTTCGAGACCCGGGAAGCGTACTGGCGTATTACCGGAATCTCTTTGCCATCAGGAAGCAAATGGAAGTGTTCACCTCCGGAGCATTCGAACTGGTTTTTGAAGATGATCCGAACTTGTTCGCCTATTTCCGCAAAAGCGAAGGCGACACCGTCTTCGTCATCGGTTCTTTTACGCGCAGATCTGTTCTCGTGAATCTTGGATTCCTGGCTCCTGGCAAATGGCTGCTCGCGAACCAGACAACTCCGGACATCGGAGAAAAAGCGGGGCTGCCACCATATTTTTGCGGTATCTATCAATACACCATGAAAGGCGAATGAATGATGGAAAAATTATTGAAAAGTCTCAACTTGAAGGAAAAGATCGGCCAGTTGGCACAACTGGGACCGTTTTTGTTCATCAGCGATCTCAAGGTCGAGATCGCCGGTTATGTCCGACATCTGAAGCTCGACGAGGAGAAGATCTTTTCCAGCGGGTCCGTTTTGGGTATCGGTTCGGCCAGCGAGATGATTCAGGTGCAAAAAAAGTATCTGGAAAAAAGTCGGCACAAGATCCCGCTTGTCTTCATGGCCGACGTCATTCACGGCTACAAGACCATCTTTCCGGTTCCGATCGCCCTAGCCTCTTCCTGGAACACCGATCTGGCGAGGCTTACCGCCAGGGTATCGGCGCTCGAAGCTTCGACTTCAGGAATCCACGTCACGTTTTCCCCGATGGTCGACCTCGCCCGTGATCCCCGCTGGGGACGGGTTGTCGAAGGCTTCGGAGAAGATCCCTACCTGTCGGGCCAATTCGCCGCGGCGATGGTTAAAGGCTATCAGAACGATGGCATCGGCAAACCTGGAAACATCGCCGCCTGCGTCAAGCATTTCGCCGGCTACGGCGCTTCCGAAGCCGGACGTGACTACAACGCCGTGGATCTATCGCGGCTACAGCTATTCCAGTTCTATCTTCCGAGTTATCGAAAGGCGATCGAAGCCGGGGCGCGTCTGGTGATGACGGCCTTCAACACGCTTGACGGGGTGCCCTGCACGGTGAACACCTTCCTGCTCAGGGACATCCTGAGGACAAAATGGAATTTCCAAGGCATCACGATATCGGACTATGATTCGCTCCAGCAGACAATCACCCACGGTTACTGTGAAAACCAGTCCGAGGCGGCAACAGCCGGCATCGAATCCGGTCTGGACATCGAAATGGCATCGACCAATTATCTGACGCAATTGGAAAAGTTGGTTGCCGATAAGGTCGTACCGGAAGCGCTGATCGATGAGGCGGTGCTAAGAATCCTGGAACTGAAGCGCGACCTCGGTCTTTTCGAAGATCCCTACAAAGGCGCCGACGATGAAATCGCCGAAAAAGTGGTCCTGTCGGAAGCCCATTTGGAATCCAGTTACCGGGCCGCCCTGGAGTCGGCGGTCCTGTTGACCAACAACGGGATCCTTCCCCTCGATAACCAAGCCAAACTGGCGATCATCGGTCCCTATGCCACTTCGAAAAACACGATCGGCCCCTGGTCCTGGCATGGAAGAAGGGACCTGCATGAATCCATCGCCGAAGTCTTCGCCGGTCAAACCGTCTACGTATCCGATCTGGACGATGCTGCGAAGTTGGATGACGAAGCGATCAAGGCGATCAGGGAGGCGGATGTGGTGCTCTTGCCCCTCGGAGAAAGGGAACACGACAGCGGCGAAGCCCATTCGCGAAGCGACATCACCTTACCGGGGAAACAGGCTTCATTGGTGCATCTGGTGAAGGAACTCGGCAAACCCTGCGTCGTCCTGTTGCATAATGGCCGGCCGCTGATCCTGGAAAACATCCTCGAAGCCGACGCCATCGTCGAATGCTGGTTCCTCGGATCCCAGCACGCCAAGGCGATCCGTTCCCTTCTTACCGGTGAGGCCAACCCTTCCGGGAAACTGACGATCTCCTTCCCGAAATCCCAGGGTCAGATTCCCCTCTATTACAACCATTTCAATACCGGAAGACCTTTCCTCGGAGAGGGCGACGACAACGAATACGTGTCGAAATACATCGACATCGACAACTTCCCCCGTTTCCCCTTCGGATATGGTCTCTCCTATTCCCGATTCGTGTTTTCCGATCTGTCGCTTTCCGCAAAGACGATCAAACCTGGAGAAGAGTTGTTGGTCACAGTCGATATCAGAAACCTTGGTCCCTATCCGGGCATGGAGGTTGTGCAACTGTATCTTCGCGACATGTATGCCCAGGTCGTGCGTCCGGTCAGGGAACTGAAACGCTGGCAGAAGGTCTTTCTGGAAAATCAGGCCAAAGGTTCAGTCACTTTCACACTGACCCTAGATGATCTCACGTACATGCTGCCAGACGGAACCAAGGTCTATGATCCGGGCGAATATGTCGTCATGGTCGGCAATTCCTCGACGAATCTGATCGAGGACAGGTTCTCCCTGGTAAAGGAATGATTCGTTCGATTCCCAAGCCTTCGATTGTCGAAGGCTTTTGTTTTGCATTTTACAATCCCTGCGACTGTCGCAGCCAAAAGTGTTATAATAAGGGTGGATATGCCCTTCCTTGCCTGCCTGGCTACAGAAAGGATGACGGATATGATCGAAGCAAGATTATATGAAAAACTTGATGCGAAACTGGTAAAGTGTCTGGTCTGCGGATACGAGTGCCGGATAAAACCTGGCAACAGGGGCGTCTGCGGTGTCCGGGAAAACCGCGAAGGAACGCTTTATGCATTGAATTATGGATTGACCGTGGCCGCCGCCATCGATCCGATCGAAAAAAAACCCCTCTATCATTTTCTGCCCCGGACCAGAACCTATTCGATCGCTTCGGTCGGGTGTAACCTCCACTGTGTCTGGTGCCAGAACTGGGAGATATCGCAAAGTCCGAAACCGGACCGGGAGATCGAAGGCGTCGAAATTTCGCCCAAGGTCCACGTAGGCCGGGCACTTGCGTATGGTTGTCCTTCCATATCCTATACCTATTCCGAGCCCACGGTCTATCTGGAGTACGCCCTGGAGACGATGATTCTCGCCAAAGCAAAAGGCTTGAAGAACATCTGGGTCACGAACGGTTTCATGAGCCAGAAGACTTTGGAACTTATCCTTCCCCACCTTGACGCCGCCAATGTCGACTACAAAGGGCCGGATGACGGTACTTATCAAAAATATTGCGGCGGCAAAGCCGACCTGGTGATGGCCAACATGATGAGGATGCATGGGGCCGGAGTCCACCTGGAAATCACTTCCCTGATCGTTCCCGGTGTGAACGACAAGCCGAGTCAGATCGAAAGCATGGTCGCACAGATTGCGACCAAGCTCGGAAAAGACATACCTTGGCATATCAGCCGCTTCTTCCCGGCCTGGAAGATGACAGATAGTCACCCGACCCCGATTTCCGTCCTGGAAACGGCGAGGCAGATAGGAACCCGATACGGAATCAGACAGATCCATCTCGGCAATGTCTGAAGGCTACACATATCAGAATAGAAAGAAGGATGAACCATGCCCCTAGTCTATGCATTCATCGTTCCCCACCCGCCCCTGATCGTGCCCGAAATCGGACGGGGCGAGGAAAAGAAGATCCAGAAAACGATCACCGCCTACGAGGAAGTGGCGAAGCAGATCGCCCGCATCAATCCCGACACGATCATCCTCACGACCCCGCATTCCATTCTCTATGCGGATTACTTCCACATATCACCAGGTAAAAAAGCGGCAGGCAGTTTCCGCAATTTCGGAGCCCCAACTGTTGGCATGGAGGTCGAATACGACCAGGACTTTGTCTCAAGGCTCGAGGCTTTGGCTTCGAGTTCCGGAATCAGGGCGGGAACCCTCGGTGAAAAAGACAAGTCCCTGGACCATGCGACCATGGTGCCCTTATATTTCCTCAACAAGCATCTCAAGGATTACAAACTGGTCCGCATCTCCCTCTCCGGATTCTCCCCGCTTGTACATTACCGTTTGGGAAAACTGATCCGGGAATTGACCGAAGCCGAAGAAAAGACCTATGTGTTCATCGCTTCCGGAGACTTGTCGCACAAGCTCAAGAAAGATGGTCCCTACGGACTTTCGGAAGAAGGACCGGTCTTTGACCGCGAAGTCACCGAAGCGATGGCAAATGGCGATTTCTTGAGGTTTCTTACCTTTGATGAAGCGTTATGCGACGCCGCTGGCGAATGCGGTCTGAGATCCTTCATCATCATGGCCGGAGCGCTTGATGGCACCAGGATGGATTCCAGATTGCTCTCCTACGAGGGTCCGTTCGGAGTCGGTTATGCCGTGGCTGCCTTCAAACCGGTTATCAGCGACGACACTCGGCACTTCGATCTGACTTTCGAGGAGAAGCAGGCCCAGGATCTGGAAAAGCTCAAGGCCAGGGAGGACAATTACGTCAAACTCGCCAGGGCCTCCCTTGAGCATTACATCCGTACATCGAGGCCCTTGGAACGGCCGCTGGACCTATCCGGCGACTTGTTGCATCAGAAGGCCGGCGTCTTCGTTTCCCTGAAAATGGACGGCAGGCTCCGTGGTTGCATCGGCACGACGATGCCGACGACATCATCTGTCGCCGACGAGATCATCCAGAACGCGATCAGCGCCGGAACCGGTGATCCCCGCTTCGAGCCCGTTTCGGAGGCTGAGCTCCCGAAACTGGTGTATAGCGTCGATGTATTGAAACGTCCCGAGTCGATCCAGTCGAAGACGGAACTCGATCCCAAGCGTTATGGAGTCATCGTCAGATGCCGGGGCAGGAGCGGCTTGCTGCTGCCGAACCTAGAGGGCATCGATTCGGTTGAAGAACAGATTTCGATCGCGCTCCGCAAAGCCGGGATCGGGGAGAACGAACCATATATGATGGAACGTTTCGAAGTCATCAGACACAAATAGGATTATAGTAAATAGTTCACAATATTTTGGAAAGTCGAAGGTTTTCAAATGGACAAAAAAGCACATCTGTCCGGGATCGGGTTCGCCCTGGTCTTCGGCTTTTCTTTCATGTTTTCCAAAATGGCCCTCGCCAACGTCGTTCCCATCGGGCTGATCGCCTACCGGTTTTTGCTGGCGTTTCTGGTTTTCGAGGTGTTGCGGCTCTTCAAGGTCGTGAAAATCAGCATCAACCGGAAAAATATCGTGCCGCTCATGCTTGTCGCCTTGTTCCAGCCGGTCCTGTATTTCATCTTCGAGACCTTCGGACTGACCATGATCTCGAGCGGTGAAGCCGGGATGATGATCGCCCTGATTCCGATCTTCGTCAGCATCTTCAGCGCCGTGTTCCTGAAAGAGAAGCCTCGGCCCGTCCAGATCGGGTTCATCCTTCTGAGCGTCTTCGGCATCCTCTTCATCCAGTTCGCCCGTGGTGGTACGGAACTGTCCGGAACCTGGATTGGTTTCCTGTTCTTGTTTTTCGCTGTCATATCGGCGGCCCTGTTCAACATCGCCTCCAGAAGCGCTTCCAGGACCTTGAAGCCTCATGAGGTCACCTACTTCATGATGCTTTCCGGCGCCGCGGTCTTCAATATCATCTATGTGATCCAACTGCTCTTTGAACACAGGATTGTCGATTATGTCACCAATTTCGCGGATATCAGGATCATCGTGCCCGTGTTGTACCTGGGGATCGTGGCTTCGATCGGCGGATTTTTCCTCGTCAATTACACGCTGGGAAAACTGCCGGCGCATGTCTCCAGCATCTATTCGAACCTGTCGACGATCGTCGCCGTCATCGCCGGAGCCGTCTTTCTTTCGGAACCGCTCCACTATTATCATTATCTGGGCGGAGCCATGATCGTCATCGGCGTTTATGGTACCGTAAGGACCGGAAGTCATGCCATCCGGAGCAGGATCGCCACATTCAAGCGGTGATCCTGCTTTTTTAATCGGGCGAATTCGGTCGAAATGCTTGCTATTTGGTCGGATGCATAATAAAATCATATCAGACTGGAGGTGCCTTCTTTGACGAACGAAGAAAAATTGGCCAAGACCGATGTCAAGAAACTTCTGATCCAACTATCGGTTCCGGCTACGGCCGGAATGGCGGTCAACGCCTTGTACAACTTTGTGGATACGCTTTTCGTCGCCAAGGGAGCGGGCGAGATCGCGATCGGCGGTCTCGCGCTCGTATTCCCGATCCAGATGATCGTCATGGCCCTGGCCCTGATGATCGGCATGGGATCGGCTTCGGTCTTTTCCCGGGCGTTCGGACGCCGGGATTACCAGAAGATGGACCACGCGGTCAATTCCGCGATGCGTTTCGGCATCTTCGGCGCTTTGGTGCTGATGGTGGTGGGCTTTCTCTTTTTGGATAAACTGCTGGTCTTCTTCGGAGCGACGGCCTCCAATATCGATTATGCAAAAAGCTACATGTCGGTGATCCTGTACGGTTTGGTGCCGGTGTCGCTTTCGATGATCCTGAACAACCTCACCCGTGCCGAAGGCAGGGCGAAGATCGCGATGATCTCGATGATGATCGGCACGGGACTCAACATCATTCTCGATCCGATCTTCATCTTCGACTTCGGTTTCGGTCTCGGAGTGACCGGAGCCGCGATCGCGACCGTCATCTCCCAGATCGTCGCCTTCATCTACATCTTCCGGGAGGCCGTTTCCAAGAAATCGTCGCTCAACATCAATCTCAAGGGCCTGTTCCGGATCGACTGGAAGACGATCGGCGAAACCATCGCGATCGGCATGCCATCCTTCCTGAGAAACGGCATCGGCGCGTTTCTGGCGATCATCATCTACAACCTCATCAACAAGTACGCCGAAGGCGATCCGGCGATCTACATCTCGATCTACGGCGTCATCAACCGGGTCATCAGTTTCGTGCTGCTCCCGGGTTTCGGTCTCGTCCAGGGATTGGCGCCGATCGTCGGTTTCAACTTCGGGGCGAAAAACTATGTCCGGCTCAAGGAATCGATCATGTTCGCGCTCAAGATCATCGTCGTCTATTTCTTCCTTGGCTTTGTGTTCATCCAACTGTCCGCCAGCGGAATCTTCATCATCTTCAGCGAATCCTCGGGAACCGACTTCATCAACTACGGCGCCCATGCGTTCCGGGTCCTTTCCCTCGGCTTCTGGCTGATCGGCTTCCAGGTCGTGATCAGCACGATCTACCAGTCGGTCGGCTATCCGGTCCGGGCGACCTTGATCGCCCTCTCCCGCCAGGCGTTGTTTTTCATCCCGTTAGCCTATCTGCTTTCCCATCTTCTTGGTTTGTCGGGCATCTGGCTCGCATTCGCGTTCTCCGACATCCTGGCCGGACTGATCTCGATCTTCCTGCTGGTATTCGAAATGAAGGATATCGGCCGGCGCATCAAGGCCCGGAAAGAAGAACTGCTCACGATCTGACGAAAAAAGAGATGCGAACTCTTTTAACTTTTGGCTAATTGTAATTTCCGCAATGAATTAAGTCACAACCTATCGAGGAGTCCGGAAGTGAGGAAAATCCTGGCTTTATCCCTGTTGTTGCTGCTACTTTCCACAAGCATATCCTGCAGTGCAGGAGCTGCCTACGTGCCCGATCATTCGGACACACCCTTTGTCATCCCGATGGAAAACGATTCGTTGAAGATCTTGCAACTGACGGACCTTCATTTGACCTACGGGATCGACGCCAATGACAGGTTGACCCTCTCCGGGATCGAAAAACTGGTCAAAAGCGACGATTTCGACCTTGTCGTCATCACCGGAGACATGATGATGTCAATATCGGCGCCGGCTCTGTTTCAAAAACTGATCCGTTTCATGGACGGATTGGGTACGCCCTGGACCTTCGTGTTCGGGAACCATGAGTCAGACTATGATTCGTATTCCCGGTTGCTGGAAAAGATCCGGGATACGAACAATCTCTATTTCAAGGAAGGACCCCTGTTCCCCGACTCCCAGGCCCTGGGAGTCGAGAACCATGGCAACTTCATGATCGAATTCACCAAGGATGATGCGCCCTTCTACAAAGTCTATCTGCTCGATTCGCACGCGGAAAGGGAGGAATCTACGCCCGGCGAAGGCGATTACGACTATGTCCGCACCGACCAGGTCGCATGGTATCTGGGGCATGTGGAGGATGATACGATCGCTTCGATCATGTTCATGCATATTCCCCTGGTGCAGTTCAGCGCGCCGGTTCCCTATGAGGGAATCTTCGACGAGGACATGGTCTACGCGCAAGGTCTCGATACCGGGCTGTTCGATGCCATCGAGGCCGCTGGCAGGACCAAGGGTGTTTTCGTCGGCCATGACCATCTGAACAATTTCAGTCTCGTGCTGGATGGCGTCTTGTTAGCCTACGGCGAGGTCACAGGATACAATGCTTATGGCGACCTCCCGAGGGGCGGACGGGTGATCGAGATATCACCTGACGGTGTCATGACCACATATATCCTCCTGGAAGACGAGGTGAGCTCATGAACACACTATTGCGGCTGATGGTGTTTTTGCTCACCATTTTCTGGAGTGTCGTCCTGTTCTGGTATTTCGGAACGCTTTATATGTTCCTGCTTTCCTTGTTCGGTCTGATATTCCTGCTTGCGGGAGGTCCTAAACATGCTTGAGTTTCTAGTCGCCTTGATGCTTTATGCGTTCTGGATCGCCCTGATCCTCGGAACCGCGGGTCTCTTTGTCCTCAGACTGATCTATGTCCTGAGCCGGAAACCGGCTCTCGGGACCGCCCTCTTCGTCCTCTTCGTTCCGCTCTCGATCGGGTATTTTCTCAAGAATCCCCGACCTTCAAGATTCAGGACCTTGTATCTCGCAACTGTTTCGCTGGCGGTTTTCCTGATGGCGATCGGGGCCGTGATGATCTATTATGCGCATTTCGGATGAAACCGGAATTGGCGGGATTCGCTCCCGCTTTTTTTGGCTTTCATGGGCCTGATATTGACATTGAGGCGGTTATTGGGTAAATTAAATACAAGAACATTATTCGGGACAGACCCCGTAACCCACAAGGGAGGTAATCATGTCACTGCTGACAGTATGCCAAAAGCTAGGCGAAAACTTCGCGAAAAAGATCGGTCCGGAGATCAATCTCGAAACAAGCATCACCTTGAAAGACAAGAATGAAAGCGTCGATATCAGCGCAAAAAACAAAGAAGTAAAGATCTTAGCCAAGATCGATACAGAGAAGGATATCTTGTTCGAACTGACTTCAGAAACGCTAGATACCATCCTCAAGGGGGAAATCGAGGCCTTCACCGTCGCCGGGAAGGCGGACATCCATGATCCGGCACCCCTGGACTGGAAAGCAGGTCCGGGTTTCAATTACGACCGGATGGATTCGATCTACGCCTTCATGATGTTCTTTTTCGATGGCAAGGAAGTCAAGACCGTGAGTCTTGAACCGGAGAGATCCCGGCTTGTGCACGGCGCCAACGCCATCCCGCTTTTCTATCACACGGGATTCAGAAGCGCCTGGTAAATGGTGAAAAAAGGGGAACAGATGAATTCCGAGGACGACACCAACCCCTTCGACCAGGGTTTCATCGTCATCTCGGGCAAAGGCAAGGCCAAAATCGGCAAACAGCTTGTCGAACTGGAGATGAACCATGCCTATCATATTCCCCGTGACTCCGCCCACGTGGTGTGGACGGATTCCGAGGAACCCCTGGTGATGATCTGGGTCGCCTGGGGCAAGGAAGCCTGAACGAAGTGATTCAACACATAAGCAACCGGTAAATAAGTCAAGTGGCTAAAAATAAAAAAATCATCAAAAAATGATGAATTTGACAATATTAAGGCATGCTAAAAAGGATCTGATACTCAATTAACGAAATAAAGTTTTAC
>Ga0172375_10004444_pt1 | contig 20703 bp, 15 predicted proteins | sample LakKiv1m_FD_114537 | JGI IMG/M metagenome (GOLD analysis project Ga0172375, IMG submission 114537) | Freshwater microbial communities from Kabuno Bay, South-Kivu, Congo - kab_092012_11.1m | ecosystem: Environmental > Aquatic > Freshwater > Lake | place: Democratic Republic of the Congo...
ACAACGGGTCTGCGAATAGTCTTGAGCAAAGAAGTCCAAGAATTAAAAGATGATGAATTATTGAAACAAACACTGGGAAAATCAATGGATGAATTGAATAATCCGACAACCGGTTTGTTGGCCAAGACAAAAACGCGAGGATTATCCGAATCCGAGTATTTAATTTTGCAACGAGAATATTTTGGACGAACGGGTAATCATCTGGACGAAGAACAATGGACGTGGTTGCCGGGTTCAGAGCGGCGCGTGCGTGGTCGCGCGGCGGGTGCTGGTTGGGGTTCTGGTAATGGTCGGCTGTACTTCGGTTCTGGTTCTTCGACGGATCATCGTAGTGTTTATCTGGGGTGTCGTCTTGCCGGCAGTTTTGAAATAATTTGATATTTGGAAATTTAATATTTGGATTTGGTTATTTATTATTTAAAATTTGGGGGTTAATTATGTTTGGACAGAGTAAATATTTTGAAACAAGAGATGAATCAGTCCCTGCGAATGTTTTGGCAAAAAAGAAGATAAAGGATGTTGAGGATCGGTTAAAAATTTTAGCCAATATTGTTGGCGCTGATTTTGGAATGAAAGTAGAGCTTGGTAAACAGGGCGGAGGAAATTATTTTGATCCGCAAAAAAATCTAATTGTTTTTGATCCGCAAATGTTGGAGGATGGACAAGAATATTTGGCACAATTTATTGCCGGACACGAGGGAGGGCATCGGGCGATCACGCGCAGTTTGGAGCAGGTCGGCATGCCAAAAGAAAAAGCGGATGAATTTTACAAAAAAATAGGTTTTGGTTATGCTAATAATTGTTTGGAAGATTGCGCCAATAACAACTGGGTGGGAGAACTTTTGCCAAAATTTAAAGACAATTGCGATCGCGTTTATCAGCAGCAGTTTACTCGGGACAATGTGCCAATGACCACTCCGGAAATAAATGCCTTGATTCAACAATTGGGATTTGTGCCGAAGTTTGTTTCGTTTGGCTCGGAAATAATCAGACAGTGGGTGACCGGGAATGTTGGTGGTAATTTGGATCCGGTTGTAGAAAAAGCTTTGCTTTCGACAAAAGATGCGGTTGTTGATTTTTACCAAAACATTCCGGGAGTTTACTCCAATGAGCCAAAGCGACTGCAAAAAAGCAAAGACCGTTATCGAGTTTATTTTGAAAAAATTTGGCCGGAGTTTGAGAAATTGGTAAAAATGGATATTGATGAAGAAAAATTACATCAGTTAAATGAACAAAAAAAATTAGAAAGCGGAGAGTCAGGGAGTGAAAAACGCGACGAGTTATCCGAAGAAATGAAAAAAAAGTTGCAAGAAATGTTTGATGCTTTGCCAGAAAGCGAGAAAAAAAAGTTGGAAGAATTGGCCAAGGAAAATTTAGGAAAATTAGACGATGCGTTAATCAAAGAAACTCGTGGCAAGTTGTCGCCTGATAATAATTCGCCAACACATGAAGAAATGAAAAAAGATGAAGGCAAAAATGAAGCTGCGGTCGGTTGGCGTAAGCAAGAAGAAGTTATTAAATCGGAAGATAGGGAATTAGCGAATAATTTGCAAAAAAAAATTGAAGGTGAGTTGAGTGAATACGATAGAATTTACAAAGAAATCGCGCCATTGGCCGATGACTTTTATAATAGAATTCAACAACTTTTTTTGCCGCAAAGGCATCCTCGTTGGCAAAAAAATCATCCGAGCGGACAGCGATTGGATTTATTAAAAACCATGCAATTTCAGGCTGATCGTTCGCTTTATGACAAAATTTGGGAAAGGAGAACTATCCCAAGAAAAATAGATTATAGCTTTACTTTGTTGGTTGATTTGTCGGGAAGTATGCAGGGTAAAAAAATTGAAGCGACTTTTCGTGGGGCTATTTTGTTAGCCGAAGTTTTGAATAGATTGGGAATAAAATTGCAAATTCTTGGTTTTCAAGATGTTTTGATTCCGTACAAAAATTTTACGGAAGAATTGACTGCGAAAAAGAGAAAGTCGTTGTTAACAATGTTAAGAGAAGTTTCTAATAGGGGGAATCATAATAAGGCTAATTATAATAGCGATGGATTTTGTCTGTCCGAAGCGTCAAAATTTTTGGCGGGACAACAAAGCAAAGACAGTTTTTTGGTGGTTTTGTCAGACGGAATACCCGTTCCTGATGGGAAACATGATGGATCAGAATATGAATTGACAACGGTTGTGAAAGATATTAGAAAAACGACTAAACAAAAGTTAATCGGCATTGGTTTGGGCCCGAAAACAGAGCATGTCAAAAAATATTATCCGACATCTTTGCCGAATTTGGCGTTGTCTGATTTGCCGGAAACTCTGGGAGCATTGTTGGAAGATATGATAAAAAATTTGGCTAAATATAAATAACAAAAAATCCAGCAATTACTGGATTTTTTGTTTGGAGCGGCGGACCGGGTTTGAACCGGCGACCTTCTGCTTGGGAAGCAGACATTCTACCAACTGAACTACCACCGCATTTTTTAAATTATATCATTATTTTTAATAAAATAAAGGAATATTTGACAAATTCAATAATTGCTGGTAATTTATCTTGGTTATGGCATTTGTTCATTTTTAATCCAAATTGGAGGTTTATAACATGGCAAACAAGAGTTCAGCTATCTGTTGGGAAGGAGAAAGTCGGTTTTCCGGTTGGTTAAATTCATTAAACAAACAGGAATTACGCCAGTTGGCGAACGGTTTTCTTTTGCTTGATCAGGCTTATGATTTTTTGCCGTTTGAAAAGCGCAAGTTTTATTTCTGGTATGAAAATTTTGGGTTAATTAATTTAAGAAAGGAAATGCTGGAATCCGTTTATTTGGTGGCGCAAAGTTTGAATAAAATGTTTTTGGGATCAAGATTGCGCAGCCGGCCATATTCTTTTTTGCTGGCCATTTTGCCGGTAGTAGAGAGTTTTTTGAAACTTTCACGCCACTTGACTTATAAGAGCAGAAGTATTTTGCGTTCGCATATTTTTGAAAAGATAATTGAAATGCCCAAATTATTAAATCATCGCGAGTTTGGTGATTGCATGGTTAGCATGCATTCTTTTGGTAGATACTGCGAACGGTTTGCTTTGGTAAAGGAGTCAAATCTATTGTTTGAAGCCGGCAAAGATTATGTTAAGGATTTTTTGTCTTCGGCTCAAGTTGAATTGCCGGCGGACGTAAGAATTCACCGAATCATTGATTCAAGATTTCAAAAAGCGTTGTATTCCAGATGCACTTATCGCGGAAGTATGCGATTTGTGGTTGATGATGAGCAGAGTGTTGGGAAATTTGGAGAAAAATTTCGGATTATTTTAACCGTGGAAGTGCCAATGAAATATTGCACATTGTGATCTTATAATTATTGCTCCAAAAATTGGAGCTTTTATTTTTTATAAAAAATTGAATATGCCAATCAAAGTTTTTGCATCGTCCGACGGTTATGACTTGGCGGCCGATAACTATGATAAAAAAGAAAAATATTTGAACGGTTTTGAAAAAGGCCGCTTTTTGCCGATGATTGAAAATTGGCGAGACAAAAAAGTTTTGGATGTTGGCGCCGGCACCGGTCGCGTGGCTATTGCTTTGCAAAAATTGGGGGCAAAAGTGACGGCATTGGATATTTCACCAAAAATTTTAAAAGTTTTGCAAAAAAAAGAACCGCGAATCAAAATCGTTTGCGCGGATGCGGAAAGTTTGCCTTTTGGCGATGATAGTTTTGACGTGGTGACGGCCGCTTTTTTGATTGTGCATTTAAAAAATCCGCAACGATTTTTTGCCGAAGCGTATCGTGTTTTAAAAGATGGCGGTTATTTGCTTTTTACTAATATCAATCAAAAAGAACCGCCGGAAATAAAAACAGATCGGGGACTCATAAAAATTGAATCATATTACCATCGGCCGGAAAAAATTAGAGAAATTTTAAATGATTTGGCTTTTCAAGTCATAGAGGAAGAGATTATTAAAGAAAAAGATATTTGGATCAATCAAATTATTTTGGCAAAGAAATGACAAAACAAAAAATCCCGAATTCGCGGGATTTTTTTATTGGAAACTTTTAATCAAGATCGCCGGCAAGGGGAAATTTCAATAAAAAATTTTCACTTACCGAAATTACTTGCGACCAATTCCAGCCATGCTTTTTTAATTCCGCTTCATTGAGAATTTTGAATCGCTTATTATCTTTTAAATAAAAGACTTCATGGGTTTTTTCAGAGCGAACTAATTGATTATTGGTTATTTTATTTTCATTAACCAAAGGGGAGTAGCCGTTCAAAATTTCCTCGCCATCGGAAAAACCATCCGAGTCAGTATCTTTTTGCGTTAAATCGGTTTTGTGTAAAATTTCCTCGGACTTTTTTAATCCGTCTTTGTCGCCGTCGGTTTTTGCGGAAAGTTCACTGATTGTCGGGTTGGTAAAAACCACTACGGCCGGATTTTTTTTTATATTTTTATTTGGCGTCAAATCGCGCATGGCGGACATAATCATGGAAATCGGGTAGCGCAAATTGGCCCCATGTCTGGTCCCGGGGTCTTGGGTGACAAATTCGTTTTTTTCATTGTCATAACCGGAAATGACCAAAACATGATAATCAAGATTGGCGGTATTGTAATATTTGTTTTTTAAAAGTTTGGCAAAGGTCGGCAGAATAATCGGCCGATTGGCGTCAAGTTCTTTTTTAATTTCCTCAATGGTCGGATTGTTTTTTGTAAAAGCTTCAAAATTGGTAAAATTATTGATATAGTCAACGATTTTTTGCGCCGATTCGTCAAGACTTTCACCAAAAAATTTATTTTTTATTTTTACTATTTTTAAAATTTGTTCGTTGGCTTGTTTGGTGTCGTAATTTTTTTTGTTATAAAAAGAATCAACCATTAAAATTGAGGTTTCTTCGCAGGCGTTGGCATAAGGTTCTACCCAGTGGCCGAATGGCGCTTGGGAGTAAAAAGAAATGCGTAAAATTGCGGCTAAACTTGGTAAGCCGATCAATAAAAAGATTAAAATCAGCCAATAAAGTCTGTAATTGCAATTTTGAGATTTGTCTTTCATAAAAATATTATAACACGATTTTTAATTTTATGAATTTTTTGTTATAATAAATAACAAGAAAAACAAAAAAAATACCGAAAAGTTGCTTTTTGGTCTGATTGTGTTGTGTTTTATAAAAAAAGTGGATAAAAATGGGGAATTTTTATTTTTTTATATTGCGAAATTAATTGATGAGTGTTAAGTTGAAAAGTGTTAACAATGATACCATTTAAAAATGAAAAAAATTTCATTGATTATTCCGGTTTATAATGAAGAAAAATCCGTCTCGGCGATTTTTGCCAAAATCGCCGCTGTTTTTGTTAATTTGAAAGATAAATATGATTGGGAAATCATTTTTGTCAATGATGGCAGTTCTGATAACAGCCAAAATGAGATAAAAAAATTAGCAGAAAGCGATTTTCGGGTAAAATTCATCCAATTTTCCAGAAATTTTGGCAAAGAGTTGGCTTTGACCGCCGGATTGAATTCAACTACGGCCGAGGCGGCTATTATGTTGGATGCTGATTTGCAACATCCGCCGGAAATTATTCCGCAATTTATTGAAAAATGGGAAAATGGCGCAGATATGGTGGTTGGGGTCAGAACCGCAACGGAAAACATAAGCAAAATCAAACGATTTTTTTCCGATTTGTTTTATAAAATTATGCATAAAATCGGTGAAGTGAATATTGTGCCTCATTCCACTGATTTTCGGTTGGTTGATAGAGGAGTGATTGAACAGTTTAATCGTTTTTCCGAGAGAAGTCGTATCACGCGAGGGTTGCTGGATTGGTTGGGGTTTGAAAAAGCATATGTGGAATTTGTGGCGCCAGAAAGATTACATGGTCAATCGCGATACAGTTATTTGAAATTGATCAAATTGGCGTTGTCTTCTTTTGTAAGTTTGAGTTTGTTGCCGTTAAAATTGGCCGGATATTTGGGAATTTTGACGACTTTTATTTCCGGTTTGTTTGGTGTTTTTATCTTAATTAACCAATATTTTTTTGATAAATCGCCGTTTGGTTTGTATTTTTCCGGGCCGGCCCAGTTGGCGGTTTTGTTGATTTTTTTGGTGGGAATAATTTTGTCTTGCATGGGACTTATGGCTCTTTATATCGCTAATATTCAGATTGAGGTTTATAATCGGCCTATTTATATTGTGAAAAGTAAAAAAGATTAAAATATGAAAAAAATTTTAGTCACCGGCGGAGCCGGTTTTCTTGGTAGCAATCTTTGCGTCAGATTGTTAAAGGAGGGAAATCAAGTAGTGGCGCTGGATAATTTTTATACCGGAAGAAAAGATAATATTGCGGATTTTTTAAAAAATGAAAATTTTCAAGTTTTGGAACATGATATTACGCAGCCGATTGATTTGAAAGTTGATGAAATTTATAATTTGGCTTGTCCTGCTTCGCCACCGCATTATCAATGCGATCCTATCTTTACCTACAAAACTTCAATTTTGGGCGCGTTAAATATGTTGGAGTTGGCAAAAGCTAACAACGCCAAAATTTTACAAGCATCAACCTCTGAAGTTTACGGCGATCCGGCTATTCATCCGCAACCGGAAAGTTATTGGGGCAATGTCAATCCCGTCGGTATTCGTTCTTGTTATGATGAGGGAAAAAGAGGCGCGGAAACTTTATTTTTTGATTATCATCGCCAATACAATTTGCCGATTCGGGTGATCAGAATTTTTAACACTTATGGACCGAATATGGATCCGAAGGACGGTAGAGTGGTTTCCAATTTTATAATGCAAGCCTTGCAAAATAAAGACATAACGATTTTTGGAGATGGTTCGCAGACTAGAAGTTTTCAATATGTTGATGATCTTTTGGATGGCATGATCAAAATGATGAATAATGAAAGTGATTTTATCGGACCGGTCAATCTGGGCAATCCCGGTGAATTTACAATCAAAGAATTAGCGGAAAAAGTTTTGCAAATGATTCCGGAAAGTTCCAGCAAAATAGTTTTTGAACCTTTGCCAGGAGATGATCCAAAACAAAGAAAGCCGGATATTTCTCTGGCGAAAGAAAAGTTGAATTGGGAGCCAAAAGTCGTTTTAGATGAAGGGTTGAAAAAGACGATTGAGTATTTTTTGCAATTGAGCAAGTGAGCAAAAGAACAAAAGAACATAAAAACAAAGGAATAAATTTAATACGAAACTACGAAAAAGAAACAAAATTCGCAATTTTTTATATTGTTATTCGTGGTTTCGTAGCCTTTCGTAGTTTCGTATCAAATATTTTTATGAAATTTTCGTTCATCATACCAGTCAAAGAAATTAATGATTATATTCGCGAAGCCGTGCCAAAAATTTTGGAAAGCGAGCGCGATAATTTTGAAATTATCATTTATCCGGATGAAGTGAATAATGAAACTTGGCCCAAGACCAGACAGATTGCCACCGGTCATGTCGGCCCGGCGACCAAAAGATCTTTGGCGATTAAAGATGCGCTGGGAGAAATTATAATTTTTATTGATGATGACGCATATCCGCAAAAAGATTTTTTGGAAAAATTGGAAAAAGATTTTGCAAATGCGGAAATTTCCGCGGTCGGCGGCCCTGCGATAACGCCGAAAGATGATAATTTTTGGCAAAAAGTCAGTGGCGCGGTTTTTTTAAGTTCTTTGTCCGGCGGTTATCCGGAAAGGTATATTTCTTTTGGTCAAAAAAGATTTGTCGCTGATTGGCCGAGTGTTAATTTATCAATTCGCAAATATTTTTTTGCCAAAATCGGTGGATTTAATTCCGAGTTTTGGCCGGGTGAGGATACTTTGCTTTGTTTGGAAATTATTAAAGCCGGTGGTAAAATCCTGTATGATCCGGAGTTGATTGTTTTTCATCATCGTCGTGCCGGTTTTCGTAAACATCTGAAACAAGTCGGCGGATATGGTTTGCATCGTGGTTTTTTTGCCAAAAAGTTTCCCAAGACATCATTAAAATTAAAATATTTTGTTCCGAGTTCGTTTTTACTTTTTGTTATCGGCGGTTTTGTTTTGAGCCTTACGGCAGAAATATTTTTGCCAATATATTTGTTCGGCTGGCTGGTTTATTTGTTGGCTTTGTTGATTGCTTTTAGCCAAATAAAAAAATATGAAACTTGGCGAATTTCTCTGGCGACAATTCCATATATAATCGGCACGCATTTGGTTTACGGTTGGTGTTTTATAAAAGGACTTTTTTTTACAAAATGTTTGAGAAGTAAATTAAGGTAGGATGCGAAACCACGAAAGGCTACGAAACTACGAAAATAAAGAAATTTATTTTTTGTAGTTTCGTTAATCATTTTTTGTAGTTTCGTAGCCTTTCGTAGTTTCGCAATCAATATGAAAATTTCAATATCCTATCCACCATTAACCAGTGAAAAAGGCGTTCCTTTGCTCGGGCAAAATCGGCAATTTCAATGGTTTAACAGTCCGACTTACATTTATCCGGTAATTCCAGCATTTTTGGCGTCGTTTTTGAAACAAAACGGTCACGAAGTTTTTTGGGATGATGGTATTGCCGAAGAAATGAGTTTTACCGATTGGCAAAAAAGACTTTTTGCAAGAAAACCCGATTTAATCATTATTGAAACAAAAACTCCGGTTGTCAAAAGACATTGGAAAATAATCAATGAAATAAAAGATAAAGCCGATTGGCCGGTAAAAATTGTTTTGGTCGGTGATCATGTTACGGCATTCCCTGAAGAAAGTTTGCGATATTCAAAAGTTGATTATGTTTTATCCGGTGGCGATTTTGATTTTGGTGTTAATAATTTGGTGAATTTTTTAGAAAAAAAAGAAGAATTAAAAGCCGGTTGGTATTGGCGTGAAGGAGGTGTTTGGGATAAGGATGGAACGTACGAAAAAATAAATTGGCAAGATGGTGAATTTAAAAATTTTGTAGTGAAAAATAGCGGTGAAAAACAAAATTATCACGAAAATGATTTGAATATTTTGCCGATAATTGATCGTGAATTGACCAATTGGCGATTATACGCTTTTAAGAATGGTAATTTTAAATATACTCCCGGTACTTACATGATGAGCGGTCGCGATTGTTGGTGGGGCCGATGTACTTTTTGTTTGACCGGAGAAACGCAGATTTTTACTTTGAATGGAGTAAAAAACATTTCAAAGATAGAAAAAGGTGAAAAAGTTTTAACTCATTTGGGCAATTACAAAAAAGTAAGTGCGGTTTTGCAACGAGAATATGTCGGTGATTTATTGGAAATAAAAGCCAACGGCTTGATTCCCTTTAAAATAACTTCAAATCATCGGGTTTTGATTTTGTCTTCAGAAAAGATAAGTCGTTGTTTAAAGCCAGGTCAGCATAGTTTTCAATGTAATGGTGAGCGTGTTTTTTCAAAGACACTTATCTGTGCTGATTGTAAGTTCAATCGGCCGTATTTAAAATATAAACCTCAATATTTGGAAGCGGAGGAAATAAAAAATGGTGATTATTTGGCGGTTCCAATAAATAGAGAAATAAAAGATTTAGAGTTGTTGGATTTAGAAAATATTTTAGATTGGAAACCGACGGTCATAAAAACAAACAAAAAGATTGATGAATCTTTGATTAGCGATATTTTCATATTGAATAAACAGGGAAAAAGTGAAAGGACGATTTCAACCACACTAAAAATTGATAGAGAAACGGTGCATCGTTATTTGGTTTTGCAAAAGGGCGGGAAACTGGAACAAAAAGTCAATCCATTAAAATATAAAAATAATGAAATTAGTTTTGAAGGTGGAAAAAATTGGATAAAGTCAAAAATAGAAATGAACAAGGACATTTTTCGATTATTTGGTTATTATTTGGCTGAGGGGTGTGTTTCAACTTTGAGTAGTCGGCCGAATTCTTTGGTCTTGAGCTTTACTTTTAATCAAAAAGAACATGAATATATTGAAGATGTTAAGAAAATAATAAAAGAATATTTTGGAATAGAAGCCCTTGCGCATAAAAATAATGTCAATCACACCATGCAGATTACCGTTGGAAACACTGTTTTGGCAAAAGTTTTTAAAAATTTATTCGGTTCTGATTCGTATAATAAAAATTTGCCGGAGTTTGTGATAAAGGCAACAAGAGAAAAACAGGTGGAATTATTAAGAGGAGTTTTTCGTGGTGACGCTCATTATAGGAAAAGAGGAAATCGCCAGGAATATATTTTAAGTTTAGCCGCCGACAACTTATCTGCTCAGCTGGTTATGATGTTATTGCGTTGTTCTGCCATTCCCAGTGTTAGAAAAAGCAAATTAATTGGCAAGATGACAAAACCGCAAAATATTATTTCTTTGTCCGGTGTGGATATAATTAATTTATTCGGAGAAAAAGATAATTTTGCAAAAAGCCTGTCTATTTATAAGAAAGGATTTATTGTCGGGGATTATGCATATTTACCGGTAACAAAAATTACAAAGCAGCATTATTCAGGAGTAGTGTATAATTTATCGGTGGGAGATGATCATAGTTATACGGCAAATTTTGTTGGAGTCAGCAATTGTTCTTGGGCGACACTTTTTCCGGGAAGTAATTTTCGTACGCGTTCGGCCAAATTGGCGTTGGATGAAGTTGGGGCGTTGATTGAACTTGGTGTCAAAGAAATTATGGAGGACTCCGGTTCTTTGCCGGTTGGTGAATGGCTGCGAGAATTTTGCGAAGGAATGATCGGTCGCGGATACAATCAAAAGGTGGTGATGAGCTGCAATATGCGAATTAATGGGATCAAAGATCCTGAAGTTTGGAAGCTCATGAAAAAAGCCGGTTTCCGTTTTGTGCTGTTTGGTTTGGAATCGGCCAATCAAGAAACTTTGGATAGAATTGATAAGGGATTAAAAATAGAAGAAATTGAGAATGGGCTCAAAATGTGCAAAGAGGCTGATCTCGAACCGCACATAACGGCTATGATCGGTTATCCGTGGGAAAGTTTTGCGGACGCCAAAAGAACGGTTGATCTGGCCAAAGATTTGTTTAAAAAAAATTATGTTAACACTTTGCAAGCGACGGTTTTGATTCCGTATCCGGGAACGCCATTGTTTAAATATTGCGCGGATAATAATTTGCTGAATTTTGTTGATTATGATCGCTTTGATCAACGCGAACAGGTGATGAAGTGCGAACTTTCTAATGAACAAGTTAAGGAATTGACGCAAGGACTTTACAAGTCATTTTTGACACCGAAATTCATTTTAAATAAAATAAAATCAACCAGAACTTGGGCGGATGTGAAGTTTTTATTTCGCGCCGGAGTCAAAGTTTTGGGGCATTTGGTTGATTTTAAAAAATAAATTATGTCAAAAGAATTTCTCAGTGTAACCTTCATAATCCCAACGTTGAATAGTCATAGATTTTTGAATAATTGTTTTTCCTCAATAAAAAACCAAGATTACCCACCGGAAAAAATTAAAATAATGGCGGTTGATGGTGGGTCTAATGATGAAACTTTATTTTTGGCACGAAAATTTGGTGTGGAAATTGTCCATAATGAAAAGATTTTGTGTGAACCGGCCGTGGTTCTTGGTATGCAAAAAGCAAGTACTGATTTGTGTGTTATTATGGGGGCGGACAATTCTTTGGCGGATAAAAATTGGTTAAGAGAAATGACCAAACCTTTTGAAAATGAAGAGGTTTTTGCGGCATATCCAGCATTAAAAAATAAACAAACAGATACTTGGTTAACTAAGTATGTAAATACTTTTACCGATCCTTTTAATCATTTTGTTTATGGTTATGCCAATAATCCATTGACTTTTGCAAAGTTTTATCGAAAGACGGGTTACGGTATAAATTTTGAAGCATATGATTTTAGTTTAAAACAACATCCGATTTTGGCTTTTGATCAAGGTTTTACAATAAGGACAGAGTATCGAAATGAAAGACCGCCGGAAACGGAATATTGTGATATTTTGCCGGTAATTGATATAATTGAAAAGAAAAAAATGATTGCTTATGTTTTAACTGCGAATAATTTTCATGCGACTTTAAATGGGGGTGTTAAACAATTCCGGCGCAAACAAAAATGGGCCGTGGATAACGGATTTGTTAAGAAACCATATGGTTTTATGGAAAGAAGAAAATACTTGTCTTTATCTAGGAAAATAAAACAGTATCTTTGGCCATTTTATGCCATCTCAATAGTTTTTCCTTTGTTAAATTCCGTGTATCATTTGATAAAAGACAAAGAAAAAAACTGGGTTTATCACCTGCCGATAACTTTTATTGCGGGGTTAAACATTTGGATTGAAGTTATCAGAATAAAAATTTTTCGACGGCCTCCTTTGGGCAGTCGTCAATAAAATATATGGAATATACTTTAAAAAAAATTGAAAAGCATACGGATGAACGCGGATTTTTGGTTGAGTTTTTAAAAAAAAGTGAAATGCCTGAAGGCCATGACAAATTTGGTCAAATTTATTATGTAACTTTTGACAACGCCGGTGTTATTAGAGGAAATCATTATCATTCACATAAATATGAATGGTTTGGTGTGGTTTTTGGCGATGTTCAGATTGATATTGAAGATGTTGAAACAAAAGAAAGAAAATCATTTTTGATAAGCCCAACCGGGCAAGAATTTGTAAGGTTGGGGATTGGCCCGAACGTGGCGCATGCTGTCAAATGTTTGAGTGAAAAAGCGATTTTAATAGACTATTTCACCGGAGAGTATAGTCCCGAAAATTCAGATACTTTTTTTTATAAATTATTTTAAAAAAATGAAAGTTGATTTTGCCAATTTATCGAGACAGTATGCGTCAATTAAAGAAGAAGTTGATTCTGCAATAAAAGAAGTTTTGCAAAAAAGCAGTTTTGTTTTGGGTCCTGAAGTGGAAAATTTCGAAAAAGAGTTTGCCGCTTTTTGTGGAACAAGATTTTCTTTTGGCGTGGCATCCGGAACGGATGCTTTGGCACTATCATTGAGAGCTTTGGATATTGGTGATGGAGATGAAGTCATTTTGCCCGCCAATACTTTTATTGCTACAGCTTTTGCTGTTTCTTATTGTGGAGCCAAACCGGTTTTTGTTGACGTTGATGCAAAAAGTTTTAATATTGATCCGCAAAAGATTAAAGAAAAAATAACAACGAAGACAAAAGCGATAATTGTGGTTCATTTGTTTGGTCAACTTGCGGAGATGGAAAAAATAATGCAAATTGCAAGAGAAAATAATTTAAAAGTAATAGAGGATGCTTGCCAGGCGCATGGGGCAATTTTCAATGGCAAAAAAGCGGGGAGCTTCGGTGATTTTGGTTGCTTTAGTTTTTATCCCACAAAGAATCTTGGTTGTTATGGTGACGGCGGAGCAATTGTAACCAATGACAAAGATTTAGCCGAAAAAATAAAAAGTTTAAGAAATTACGGACAAAGTGAAAAGTATGTTCATGAAATTATAGGTTATAATAGCCGTCTCGATGAAATACAGGCAGCAGTCTTGCGACAAAAATTAAAATATTTGCATAATTGGAATGAGCGCCGCCGTATATTAGCAAAAAAATATTTGATTGGGTTAAGCGGGATTGAAGGAATAATTTTACCAGAAATAAAAAACCTTGAAAGTCATGTTTTTCATTTGTTTGTTGCGAAAACAAAAAAAAGAGCAGAGTTAATGACTTTTTTGAAAAGTTTAGAAATTGGTTGTTTGATCCATTATCCTCGACCAATTCATTTGCAAAAAGCCTATGAAAAATTGGGTTACCATCCGGGTGATTTTCCTGTTACTGAAAATTTATGTGAGGAAATAGTTTCTTTGCCAATGTTTCCAGAGATAAAAGATGAAGAAATAGATTTTGTTATAGAAAAAGTTAAGGAATTTTTTAATAGCTAAAAATATGAAAATAGCTTTCTTCTCTTCGTTTTATGGTACCGTTACAGGTGGGGCAGAAATCAGCGTGAATTTATTAAAGGAAGGTTTATTACAGAATGGAATTAATGTTTTTTTATACACAACTAGAAAAGGCATTTGTGAAGAAAATGTTTTTTATATTCCAAGATCTGGATTTCATAGAAAAGTGATTGTTTTTGGTAGTTTTATTATTGATCGGTTGATTGCCTGGCAGGCATGTAAGTTACTAAAAAAAAATATACCAGATGTTATTCATGCTCACGATATTTATATTACCCCGGCAGCTTATTTAGTTGCCAAAAAATTGAGAATTCCCTTGGTTGTAACTGTTCGGGATGAACAAAAGCCTCGAATAAATATTTTTAATAAAAAGTTTGTATGTACTTTTCCAAATTATATTTATTGTAAAAATGATGACAACAATTTAGTTGATTGTGTTAAATGTGTTTTTTCAAAGAAAAGTTCATTTTTTTCTTTTGGTGCAATAATTTCTCCCTATAGGCTTGGCCGCTCCAGGACAATTTTTCGTGCTTTGACAAAAGCTGATAAAGTAATTGCAATTAGTAATTTCATTAAAGGACAATTGAATATTTATGGAATAGCACAAGAAAAAATTGAAGTTATTTATAATGCAGCTCCTGACTGGGAAAATCTTAGTGAAAGCAATAAAAGTGACATTATAAATTTATTTACGGCCGGTAGAATTGATGAAGAGAAAGGTTTCCAAACAGCGCTTAGTGCAATAAAAGTGCTGGTTGATAAAGGGAAAAATGTTAAATTGATAATTGCCGGTGATGGTAGTTATCTTAATGAGTTAAAAAAAATAGCAATTGAATTAAAGATAGCGTCGTTTGTTTCTTTTGTAGGCAAAAGGAAATTTGCAGAATTAAAAAACTTTTATTTTTTTTGCGATATTGTTTTATTCCCAACAATAAATGCGGAACCTTTTGGCAGAATTGCGGTCGAAGCATTAGCTGCAGGCAAACCAATTGTGGCTTCGGCGGTTGGAGGAATCCCTGAAATAGTGATTGATGAAAAAACAGGTTTTCTTTTTTCTCCGGAAAACTTTGAAATGATGGCTGATAAAATTATAAGATTGATTGATAGTTTGGAAATGAGAGAAAATATGGCAAAAGCGGCAAAAGAACGGGCTGTACAAGTTTTCAATAAAAATATTTTGGCAAAAAAGACGATAGAACTATATAAAAAGATTATAAGTAAAAATTATGAAACCAATGAATTTTAATAAATCTGATGCCAAGATTAACGCAGGGATTTCTCAAAAATTTAGTTTTGATTTTTCTGAACCATATATAAGAGGTAAAAAGGTTTTAAATGTGGGTTGTTGGACTGGTGGATACGAGAGCTTCGCTCAGGATATTTGTGATATTACAGGGATAGATATCGTTGAGGCGGCCAGTGCAATGGCTATTGCCAAAGAAAAAGTTCCGAATGCAAAATTTGTTGAGACAAATCCTGCGGCAATGCCTTTTGCAGATAAAACTTTTGATGTGGTTACCATGTGGGCGACTTTTGAGCATTTGACAAGGAATGAAGAAATGGGGGTTTTAAAAGAAATTAACAGAGTTTTAAAGGATGGTGGTTATTTATTTTTAAGCACGCCAAGTAACTCCTGGCTATCTATTTTATTAGATCCAGCATATTTTATAAAAGGGCATCGTCATTATGGTAAAAAGAAGTTGATGAAAATGTTACAGGATGCAGGATTGGTGGTTGATAAGATCGAGCATCAAGGTGGTTTTTTTGCTGCCTTTAATGCGTACATTATGTATTTTTTTAAGTATGTTTTTCGAAAAGAATTACCAAATTACCATTTTTATAACCAATTAATGAAAAAAGAGTTTAATTTAAATAAAGCGACATTTTGGAGAATTAATTCATTTAGAGATTATTTTTTATTAGCTCGAAAATAATATTTTTATATGATTAATCAAGGTGAAAAAAATAAAAGCTTTTACGATAAACTGTATAATGATAATTCGGAGAATCAGTCTTATGAGGTTAGATCAAAGACGGATGCTTTCATCTTTATGATTAATCGGTACAATATTGCATTACAACAAAAAAAAGTTTTTGATTTTGGTTTTGGCTCCGGTAATTTACTGATTGAGTGTGTAAAAAGAAAAGCAGATTGCTTTGGTGTAGAAATTTCAGAAACAGCGGTTGCTCGTTTGCGCGGAAGAGGGGTTAATGTGCAACAATTAAGTAGTGATATTTTACCTTATCAAGATGGATACTTTGATGTTGTTGTTGCCTCTCATGCAATAGAACATGTTAGTGATGAACGGGCCGTTTTGTCTGAGATTTCTCGGGTAATAAAAAAAGGGGGTTTTTTTATTATGGGTGTGCCAACGATGATTGCTGACCTTAATCCTTTGCATTTTCGGGTATATTCAAAAAATGATGTTGACAGATTAGCGAATATTTTAGGAGTGGAGCTGGTTGGCTGTAAAGAATTTGGTGGTCGATTTTTTCGGTTTTTTTTATCGATTACAAAAATATTTTCTTCGTCGATTGAGAAAAAGCGGGAAATTTCTCAACAAATTGTTAAAAAATATTCGTTTATTCGATTTTTACGAGAAATATATCATTATTTTGTGGTTCCTGTCTTGTTACTTTTGTATAAACTCGATGCTATTTTAGGCTCAAAAAGCGGTAAGGAAATCTGGTTTATTTTTAAAAAATAAAGTTTCAATGAAAAAAGTTAAATTTTTTTTGTTAGATAGAATTATTTTATTTATAAATTTAATATTAAAATATAAAAATATTTTAATATTATTGTTTTTTAGTTTGACCCCGTTGTTGTGGTTTGATGGAAAATTGTTGATTGATAGAGGAGATCTTAATTTGGTTTATGATGCCGAAGTATTTTTTGATTCTTTGTTTTATACCTGGAATCCCTTGGTTAACGGTGGTCAATGGGGTTTTCAGTCGGTAGTTTTACCGTTTGGTTTTTTTTGGTTATTTTTAAAGTGGATAGGGCTTTCTTTGTTAACCAGTGAAAAAATTTATTTTATAAGTATTATTTTCGGTAGCTCTTTTGGCATGTATACTTTAGTAAAAGAGATATTCAAAGAAAATAAGGATGCTTCGCTGGCTGGTTTGGTCGCCGGTATTTTTTATTCTTTTAATTTTTATGTCATGTCTTTGTCCCCAATGACTTCAGCTTATGCGATAATGATACTTACTTTGCCATATTTTTTATTTTTTTTAATTAAAGGAATTGAAAAAGATAAAAATTGGTATTATGCGAGCATGATTGCCTTCACTAGCATTATAGCTAGTACAGCATTTTTTAGTTTCCCAATATTTATTATTTTATTAGCAAGTTATTTTTTATACCAATTAGTTGTTGAAAATAAAAGGGTTCATTCTTTGATTTTCTTTATAAAAACATTGGCATTAACAATTTTGCTTAATTTGTTTTGGATTTTACCAATTGGTTGGTTTCTTTTATCAAGCCATAGTACGGAAATGCCAACAGCGGGTGATTTGCAATCGGCGGTTTCCCATGATTCAACCTTTACTTCACTTTTGAATGTTTTTCGAAATATGGGTTTTTGGGGCTATCAGGCAACTTTTAATAATGTCCCTTATTTTTATTATTTTCATCATTATTTGCATAGTAATTGGTTGATAATATTTTCTTTTTTACCGATAATTATGGCAATTATTGGTTTTTTGCTTTTTAAAAACAACAAAAAAGTTATCTTTTTAGGATTGTTTTTATCTTTGGTTTTACTTTTAAATTGTGGAACGACTGGATTTTTTAAAGATGTTTTTTTGTGGCTTTATGTTAATGTTCCAGGTTTTCTTACCTTTCGTGATCCAAATAAGTTTGCAATTTTGGTTGTATTTGTTTATGCAATTCTTATTGGAGGAGGGGTAATTGGAATAAAGGATAAATTATTATTAAAGTTAAAAAATAAATTTAATCAAAATAAATTAGTTTGGTTGTCCCGTGGATTGGTTTGTGCGATTGTTGGTGTTTTGTTGATTCAAGTCTGGCCAATGTTCAATGGAGAGGTTGTTCAGCCTGAACGGGGTAATCCAAAAACAGAAGCTTATCTACCCGGGGAAAGGAATCTTTTGCCTGATTATTGGCAGCAAATGGCGATAAATTTGAATGAAAAAAAGACCGATTTTAAATTGGTCTCGTTGCCTGTTTCAAAGAGTGTTTATATGTGGACAGATTGGGGGCGACAAGGCGCAGATTTTGTAAATAATCTTATTAATAAGCCAATTCTAAAAGTTTCTTCGGGAACATATTTGAGACAAAGTAGCTATGAGGGTTTGGCGGAAAATTTATATAATTTTACCAGTGATTTTGCTACGAAAAAGAAAATAATGAGCCTTTTAAATGTACGATATCTATTATCAAGAAACGATATTATTGTTAAGTTCTTAGAAAGGCCAACAGGCTATGTCCGTGACGATATCAAAAAATTACCTGGAATTAAGTTAGAAAAACAATTAGGACCGTTAGATCTATTAAGATTGAATGATGAAAATTATTTACCCCATTTTTATACCGCAAATAAGATTTATCGAAGTGAAAAAAATAATATCATTGATGTTGTAAGTAGCAAGGAATATTCGATGCGTTCAGTTATCTATTTTTTTGAGCAAGCTGGCGGTAAACTTGAAAACAAAGAAATGGCAACGGTATTACCTGTCTTAGAATATAAAAGGATAAACCCAACAAAATATAAACTGGTATTTCATAGAGCTCGGGGTGTTTTTTCGTTGATTTTTAGCGAGTCTTTTCATTCAGATTGGCTGGTGTATCAAATTAATAATGATTTTTTTTCTTTGCCAATAAAAACGTTTTTAAATAATGAACAAGTTTTTTCAAGAAATAATGACGGGGATCAGGCTTCATTCGAACAAGTTAACTTATTTATAAAAAACGGCGAGATAAGTTCTGTTTTTGAAAAAAAGGATAAGCCGAGTTTTATTTCCAAAGAGTTTCAAGGAACAATTCAGAATGATAATTTAAAAAATGGTTCAGTTTTTGATTTTTTACGTTCGCAAAAAAGAATTTTTAATGCTGATCATTTAGTGGCTAATGGTTACGCGAATAGTTGGATTATCGATACAGCAAAAATTTGTGAAAAAAATCCATCTTGTCTTGTCAATGGAGGTAATGGTTATGACTTCACCTTAGTTGTAGAATATTGGCCTCAACAATTATTTTATCTAGGACTTTTTATTTCGGGAGTTTTGTTTGTTGTTAGTGGGTTGATCTTAGTTGCTTTATTTTTAAAGAAAAAAAATGAAATTAAACAAAGAATTTAACTTTTCTATTTTAATTGTCTTTATTGGAGTGGTTTTTCCGTGGTTTTTTAAACATGGGTATTTGTTTTTAACGGATTCGGGTTGGGGGCCAAAAATGATTGCAAGCGCTGGTAGTAATTCATATCTTTTAATTTTAATTTCAAATTTTTTTGGTTTATTTTTTTTTATTGATTTTTTTGAAAAGATTTTTATTTTTTTTACCTTGTTTTTAATTTTATTCTCCGGACAAAAGGTGGTAAAGAATTTGATTTACGGATATTTTGATAATGGTTTTTCGAGTGGCTTAGTGGATAAATTGAAATTTGTTTTAAGCCTTTTTTTTCTCTTCAACCCGTTTGTCTACGATCGCGCTTTGTATGGCCAATTCGGTGTTTTGGCGGCCTATGGATTTTTGTTGCTTACAGCCGCATATTTGTTGGAAGGTTGGCAAAATTTGAATAGAAAAAAAATAATTTTTGCCGGGGTAAGTAGCGCTTTTTGTTTGATGTTTGCCATGAATTTTGTTTTTTTCTTGGGAATTGTTTATTTATTATTTTTTGGCGCGTTATTTTTTAAAAAAGAGGAAATAAAAAGCAAAAAAATTATTGGCAAGTTGCTTTGCGGGTTAGTCATTTCCGTGGCGCTGATTTTTGTTATTAATGCCAACTGGCTCTGGCCGATTTTTCGCGGTTCATCGTCGGTTAACAACTTCGTCAGTCAAGGCATTTCCGCGCAAGATTTGAGCGCGTTCCAAACTTCCGGTAAAACGACATTGGGAACTTTCAAAAATGTGATTTTTATGTCCGGTTTTTGGGGTAAGGATCAGTTCCGTTATGTTGATTTAACCAAAATATCCGGTTGGGAAAGAAGCTTTGTTTTCCTTTTGCCGATAGTATTTTACGGTGTTTGGTTGAGTTTTTATAAAAAAAGTAAAAATGAAAAAATGTTCAGCGGCGCGTTGATTTTTATTTATGTTTTGTCAGTATTGTTGGCCGTGGGAATAAAAGCGCCGGTCGCGCGGGAAATTTCCATGTTTTTTTATAATCACGTGCCTTTTTATATGGGTTTGCGCGAACCGCAAAAATGGGTGGCGGTGATTATTCCGATTTATTTGTTTTATTTGACTTTGGGCACACTGGAATTGAGCAAAAAGAAAATTATTGAAAAAAATAAAATATTGAGTGGCGTAATTTTAGCCGGAGTGATTATTATGCAAGCGCCGGGTTTGCTGTGGGGTTTTGGCGGGCAAGTAAAACCAACCAATTATCCGGCCGATTGGACGGAAATTGATAATTTTATTTTACAAAAAGCGGAGAATCCAAAAAAATGTCAGGACAAAATTATTTTTTTGCCGTGGCATATGTATATGAGCTTTCAATGGATTGGCAAAGTCGTGGCCAATCCGGCCCCACATTTTTTTTCTTGCCCGGTAATCAGTGGCACCAATATGGAGTGGGGTGGAATTTATGACAATAGTCAGAATTTGGGAGGAAACAAAGTTGGTGAGTGGGTGAGTGGTGAAGGAAAAATTTCAGTGCCGGAAATTTCTAATGAAAAA
>Ga0172375_10004445_pt1 | contig 20702 bp, 25 predicted proteins | sample LakKiv1m_FD_114537 | JGI IMG/M metagenome (GOLD analysis project Ga0172375, IMG submission 114537) | Freshwater microbial communities from Kabuno Bay, South-Kivu, Congo - kab_092012_11.1m | ecosystem: Environmental > Aquatic > Freshwater > Lake | place: Democratic Republic of the Congo...
CCTAAATTTAGAAGAGTAAATATTCAGGAAAGAATAAGAAAATTTTATGCAAAGCTTTTGACTTCATTTAAGAAAGCTGAATCAGAAAATAATATAAAATTATCTTATACTCATTTTACAGGAACTAATAAGGAAGAAAGAATTGCATGTTTTCTTCCAATGTTATACTTAAGCAATTATGGAAAAATATGGATAGAGCAGGAAAAACATTACGCAGAAATTTATCTTTATCTTTATGAGCATTTTAAGAAAGCTTTTCCAGAGCATGATAAGGAATTAATTGATCCAACTGAAACTCTTGAAGACATTCCCGCTGAATTAATGGAGCAGATTGGCGAGAACGAAGAAGAAATGGAAAAAGAAGCTGAACAGCTGGAAGGCAGTTTGGAAAGGGTGAATGAAAATGAAACGTCTGAAAATATCGAAGAAATGAATGAGAATTCTGACGAGTTATAATTTTAAGAGAGACTTCGTTTATTTTACGATTATTAATAATGCACTAATTTCGGAAGCAGAATTTAAATTGAACAAGTCGAATTTGGTTTGAGGAATTAATAATGTTATTAAACTCCTAAATACAATCTATTTTATGGCAAAAGGAATAAAATATTTTACTCTATGGTTCTGTGGAATCTGTATAGCTATCTTTTTAATTCAGACAATAGTTCCCAGATTTACAGACAGTTTTATGCTAACACCCAATGCAATTAGCATGCCCTGGCAATTTTTGACTGCGGTTTTTCTTCATGGGAGCATCACTCATTTATTCTTTAATCTCTTCGCTTTGTTTCTTTTTGGATTAATGCTGGAAGGAATTATTGGAAGCAAGAAGTTTCTTTGGCTGTTTATGTTATCAGGAATATTTGCAAATATGGTTTCATTCTATTGGTATCCTAATGCTCTTGGGGCTTCAGGAGCAATTATGGCAGTTATTGGCTGTCTTGCTGTTTTACGTCCGGGAATGACTGTCTGGGCTTTTAATCTGCCTATGCCAATGTTTATCGCTGCAATTTTATGGGTCGGAGCAGGCATCTTAGGAATTTTTGGATTTGGTGATCAAGGAACAGGTCATCTTGCACATGTTTCAGGGATTTTCATTGGAGTTTTATATGGATTTTATTTAAGATATAAATATCCTCAATCAAAACCGGGTTTTAGTCAAACTCAAAGAATAATTATTCAAGAAGGCGCTATGCGCCGATGGGAAGATAGTAATCTTAGATAAGTTTACGTCCACAAACCAAAGATTTAAAAGGTTTGTGTCCGTACAAAACACATGGGTTATACTGAAGTCAAGCAAAGAAATCATCATGAATACTCCTATAGGGTTCAATCTATAAGGAATGGTGAACGGGTACAAAAGAACAGAGTTTATCTTGGTGTAGACCTCAAAAATGAGGAATTAAAACTCAAAGAACAAGAAGCAGATAAAATTCTTCAATCAACCAATATTCAAAAAATTGCCAGAGCAAATATAATGAGGAAGAGTTCTGAAGCTAAAGGAATATCAATTAGAGGCTATAATTTTAATAATGGAATAAATTATGAGAAGTTAATTCAGTCTTTTTCGACAACAGGTTTTCAGGCAACTAATCTTGGAAAGGCTGTGGAGATAACAAATAATATGATCAAAAATGGAGCATTTATTTTTCTTGGCTATACTTCAAATATGATTTCTTCAGGCAACCGAGATATAATTCGTTATCTTGTTGAACATAAAAAAATTAATGTTTGTGTTACGACAACAGGGGGCATTGAAGAGGATATAATCAAGTGTTTGGGTAATTTTGTTATTGGAGATTTTCGAGCTTCTGGCGAAAAACTAAGAAAAAAAGGAATAAATAGAATAGGCAATATTTTTGCCCCAAATCAGAGATATATTGATTTTGAAAAATTTACTCAACCAATTTTAGAAGAACTCTATCAAAAGCAAAAATCAACAGGCAAACCAATAACGCCCCTTGAAATAATCTGGAAGTTAGGGGAAAAAATAAACAATAAAGAATCAATTTATTATCATGCCTGGAAAAATAAGATTCCTGTTTACTGTCCTAACATTACAGATGGAGCATTGGGCGATAATATTTATTTCTTTAAATTCAAGCATCCTGATTTTGCCTTAGATATAGCTGAAGATGTTAAATGGTTTAATGATACAACCGTAGGATTGAAAAAATCTGGTGCGATAATCTTGGGAGCAGGAATGATAAAACATGCGATACTTAATGCAAATATGCTTAGAAATGGATTAGATTATGCTGTTTATATTAATACTGCGCAAGAATATGATGGAAGTGATGCCGGCGCTCTTCCTGAAGAAGCTATAAGCTGGGGAAAAATCTTGCCAAATTCAGAGAATGTTAAAGTTTTTGCAGATGCAACAATAATTTTTCCTCTTTTAGTTGCAAGCAGTTTTGCTAAGAAATAATTCTTTTTACTTTCTTTTAACCAAAGAATCCGCCCTTGCATATTCTTTTTTTACTTTATTCATGAAATCTTTGAATTTGCCAGTTTTTATGGCTGTTCTTGCTTGTTGCATAAGATTTTGAAGATAGTAAAGATTATGAAAAGTTGCAAGACGCATGCCTACTGCTTCTTCCTGATGGAGCTGATAGCGAATGTAAGCTCGTGTATAATGTTTGCAAACCCAACAATTACAGGATTCGTCTATTGGTTTTGTGTCAAACTTATATTTTTCCTGAAAAATGCGTAGTTTACCCTTTGATGTGAATAAAGTTCCTCTTCTGGCGTTTTGTGTTGGAAATCTGCTGTCAAACATATCACAACCACGAGATATTGCTTCTAAAAGTTCTACTGGATTTCCTGCGCCCATTAAATATCGAGGTTTATTTTCAGGAAGAATTTTATTTGAAACTTCTATCATTTTCATTTCTTGCTCTGTTGTTTCTCCTAATGCTAATCCGCCAATAGAATAACCGTCAAAATCAAGCTGTTTTAACTCTTCGCAGGATTTTTTTCTTAAATCTGCATGAATTCCGCCCTGAGTTATTCCCCATAATAATTGCCTCTTGTTATTTTTTATTTTTTCCTGAAGTTTATCGTGGCGAATTTTACATCTTTTTGCCCAGTTTGTTGTTCTTTGAACTGCAAGCTCCACTTCTTTTTTTGAATGTTCGATTAAGGGCATTGTGTCCAAACACATTGCAATATCGCTGTCAAGGTCTAGCTGAATTTCCATATCTTTTTCAGGAGTTATGAAAACTTTTTCACTTGTAAATGGATTTTTAAAATGAACTCCTTTTTCATCAGATTTAATATAAAGTGATGGCGAATACATTTGAAATCCACCACTGTCGGTAACATTAATTCCTTTCCAAGACATGAATTTTCCTATCCCGCCAAGCTGTTTGATTAATTTTTCTCCTGGTCGAAGATGAAGAATAAACATATTGGAGATTATAGCTTTGCAATTCATTTCTTCTAAATCATGGGATGAAATATGCTTAACAGAAGTTTTAGTTGCTACGGGCATAAAAAAAGGAGTTTCTATCTCGCCTTTTTTAGTTGTTAGTTTTCCAACTCTTGCTTTAGTTTTCTTATCTTTTGCTAGAATTTTGAAACAGTTCATGGTGATACGATAGTGAGAAAATTAAGGGTTATAAAACTTGCTTATTGGCTTTGTTGTTATTTTGGTTTCACTCGCAGCTCGTATTCTGCCTTTTCAAATGGAGTATAGCCTGCTTCTAAAGCCATCTGCCCGAGAATATACTCTGGACAGTTTTGATTTAAGGAATCTAAAACCCTAGTAAAAGCGCTTCCATGACCTAGTGTCCCTGCGCGTTTTATTACAAGAGTTCCATCTGGCAAGGTTTCTAATCCTTTTAGTTCTGGCCTATGTCTAGGCTCTTTTTCTTGATGGTATTTTGGCATGTTTATATGGTTATTCTGCGTGAGTGATTATTAAAAAGATTATTGTTATAGAAACGATAATTTTTTATTTCTTGCGATTTTTTGAAAACTCAGGGTCATCTATCCATCGCTCCCTTAAGTCTATACCTGTTGCTCTTTCTATAAGATGATCTACAAATTTTTCGTGATAAACTATCCTGTCTCTGCAAGCCCATTTTTTATAATCTGTCCTGAATCTCAAGGCAAGAATATGGTATCCTACTCTATCTGCGGTTTTGCATGCTTGATTGAACTTATCTGCCTGATGTTGAAAATATAAATTATTTTCGTATTTTCCCTGAAATAACTCAGCTTCTTTTAATAGAGTTCTTATGCAAACCTCTAAATCTTCAGAAGAGCTATCAGCGCCAAGATGATCAAGGCAGACAAAAGTGTTACTCTCCCTTAAATTGTAATCCTTAAAGAATCTTAATATCATGGCTGTAACTGCCTGGCTTCTAAGCCCGATAAGCGAGCCTTTTCGTGTTTCTTCTTCCTTTATTTTGGAATATAAAAAATCAGGATGCTCGCTAAGATATTCCACTGCCCTCATTACTACATCTTCATCTTTTCTGCCACCCCGAATAGTGAAAACTCCGCCTTTTCTTTCATTTTTTTCATTGGCATAATGAGAACCGGGGTAATTTGTATAGAGATAGGCAGGAATAACTAATGGAAGATTAAGATCACATATCGTGCTTAGATGAAAGCCATTATTAATTTCGTCAAAGCCTATGACATTATGCCCGTTTATTTTTGGCCTCTTTTTTGCCATGTTTTTAGATGTTTTTTTGTTTTTAAAGAATATATGAGGTGAAAAGGATATCTTTAAAATCTATACTTTATTTATTATTCTGCAATGAAAAAAGAGAGTGTAAGTAATAACTCCGCGATTGCCGCCATTTTTTACGAAATGGCAGAGATACTCGAGCTTCAAAATATTAAATGGAAGCCGCAGGCGTATATTATCGCAGCGCAAACTCTTGAGAGTTTGCGAGAAGATGTTTCTGAAATTTATGAACGAGAAGGCGAAAAAGGAATTGATGAAATTCCCGGAATTGGCGCTAGTTTGAAAGAAAAAATAATTCAATATATTAAAGAAAAAAGAATTGATGAATATGAGGGGCTTAAAAAAACAGTTCCTGCAGGACTTTATGAAATGATGAAGGTTCCTGGTGTTGGAGCAAAAAAAGCTTCGCTTTTTTATAATAAATTAAAGATAAAAGATATTGATGAACTTTATCGAGCAGCAGAAGAACAACGCTTGCGAAAACTTCCAGGTTTTAAGGAAAAAGCAGAACAGAAAATTATGGAAGGAGTTAATATTCTGAGGAGCCAAAAAGGAAGAATGCCTCTGCGAAAAGCTGAGAAACTTGCAAATTCAATTTTGCGAGAAGTAAGAAGATTTTCAGAAGTTGATGAAGCTATTGCTGCTGGAAGTGTGAGAAGAAAAAAATCTACTGTTGGAGATATAGACATTGTAGTTAGAACTAAGAATCCTGAATTGGTTTTAAAGAAATTTGTTAAACTAAAATTTGTTAAGCAAATTTTAGGAGTTGGAAAAGAAAAAGCAATTATAATAACAAAGGATGGAATTCAGATAGATTGCAGAGTTTTTACTGATGACGAGTTTGGGGCAGGCTTACTTTATTTTACAGGAGATAAGCAACATAATATATGGCTTCGCAAAATTGCAATAAAAAAAGGCTGGAAATTGAATGAATATGGTTTGTTTGATAATCGAAATAGAAGAATAGCAGGAACGAATGAACGAGAAATTTATGAGCTGCTTGGAGTTAAAATGCTGCCGCCTGAAAAAAGAATTGGCGAAACAAAATAACCGGATTTTTATTTTAGGACTTGCTTGAGCGCTTCATTCTGATAAAGCATTGCCCAGTTTCTTAAGAACAATGCGCCGGGATAATAATCCACATTATGCTGACGGTAAATATTAAGAACTGCGCCTTTTTTTCGTTGCCAAAATTAGCTATTGTTTTTGCAAATTCTTTTAATTTTTCTTCTGAAAAGCGTATGCTTCCTTCTAGATTATCTTGAAGTGAGATGCAATGCTCAAATTCATACTCCCCTTGATTAAAATAAAGGCTTCCTCCAATATTTCTATTTATTGAAAAACAACGAGCAAATCCATTATTAGAAATACTTATATCATTATGCCAATTAAGAGTATTCAGTACTTGTCTTCCGTATTCCTCTTTTATTTTTGGCTTTTCTTTTAAAAAAACACTCATTATCCACTCTTTTGTTTTAGCATCTTCCAAGGTATTTGCATATTCTGATAAGTCTTTATACCAATCTTCTGTGGCTTGTGGAAAAACGTTTCTTGCTAAATTTTTATCTAATCTTATTTCCTGGCTTAATAATTTTGGATGAATTGGAATATAAAAAGAAGTTTCATAAAGTATTGGAAGCTCTTCTTTTTTCAGCAAAATATCTTCAATTTTCATTATCGGTTTTAATTAAAATAGTTTATAATTATTATTGCGATTAATCTCAACCTAAAGCTTTAAAAGTTGTTAAAAACTTTATTTTCATACGCTCCTGTCGTACAGAGGCCAAGTATGCAGCCCTTTCAAGGCTGTCACCCGGGTTCGAATCCCGGCAGGAGCATATACTCTTTAATGTTGAAGAGAGGGGTATGTTTCTTATGTTGAAAATTAAGTGAAAATAAAGCTTAGCTTGGGCTCTAAAATATGTACTAAAGATGTACAAGAAGTATAAAAAGAAAAATATGTACTGAAAAAAATACAGGAGCTATAAAAATAAAAATGTATTACAAAAGGCATACAAGGTTTAAAAATAAATTATGGCAATGAACATAGCAAGGAGAAATATAAAACAAAAAAACTTAGAGAATATACAAAATGAAAATTGATCCATATAAACACAAGCAAAAATATACGCATTGGAAATCTCGAATAAAGGGCAAGATTCCAGATTTAACTCCCGAAAACTCTGATTTGCTTTTAAGATTTCTAAATGATATGGAAATAGGTATCAATGTAGCAAAAGGCTCGGTTAAAGGGGCTAGAAGCCCAATACGGCTGAATACTCTGCGTTCTAGGATGATTTATCTAATGAAAGCCTTTAATCAAAATTATAGCGTAAAACTATTAACAAATGTAAGTGAAGAGCAGTTGCATGAGTTTTTTAGTAAGATGTCTTGCGGAGAAATAAGAAAGGCAGATGGAACTCAGTATAAGGCTGTTTCAGATTACATAAAAGTGTTAAAGTCTTTCTGGCACTGGTGGATGAAAGTTAATAGAAAGAAGGATATTGAAATAAAAGATATAACTCTTGATTTGGATACTAAAAGAGAGAAGCCTGATTGGGTTTATCTCACAGAAGAACAGATAAAGAAACTTTGCAGTCATGCTAAGTTTGAGTATAAAGTTCTAATGATGTTTCTTTATGATACTGGAATAAGGGCTCCAACAGAACTTATGAATATTAAAGTCTCAGACTTTTATTGTGATTATAAGGAACTGAACATTAGAGATGAAATTTCTAAGACATTTGGAAGAAGGATTAAATTAATGTTAAGTTCTGAGTTAATTAGAGAATATATCTTATCCAAAAATCTTGAAAAAGAAGATTATTTATTCAAAGTTATGCCTTGGCTTGTAAATAGGTACTTAAGAACTCTTGCAAAGAAGGTTTTAGGTGATGAAATGAGTCAAGCAGGGCAGAGATATTCTCAACTTAGTATGTATGACTTCAGACACAATGCTTGTTGCTATTGGTTGCCTAGATATAAAAGTGAAAGTGCTTTGAAGTATAGATTCGGTTGGAAGAAATCAGATAAGATTCATTATTATTCCGAACTTCTTGGAATGCGAGATACTATTTCTGAACAAGATTTAATGTTAGATGTAAATAAAACTGAAATAGAGAAAGAATTAGTCAAGACTCAGAATGAAAAAAATATGCTTCAAGAGCAAATTAATGTTTTACAAGGACAATTTAGTGAAGTTGCGAGTATGTTAAAACAGCTGAAGGTTGCGGGATTAAATCTCAATTAGCACCCCCCTATATACTGCCCGAGACGGCTAGGGTGCTGTTGTTAGCTCGTCGGAGAATTTATTTGTTTTTTTGTGTAAATCTCTATTTCTGCAGATTGATAATTAGGGTTTTTGGGAACAAGCGATATCTATAAAAATCAATAATATCTATATTTTCTATGAATAAAAAAAGGGCACAGGTTACAATCTTTGTAATAATCGCAATTTTAATTATAGCTGGAATTGTTGGATTTTTTTATGTGAAAAACAAAACTTCTTTGCTTACTCCAACAATTTCTAAGGATGTTCAGCCGGTTTATAATTTTGTTCAAGATTGTTTAAAAGAAACAGGAGAAAATGCTTTAATTAGAATCGGAGAACAAGGGGGATATTTTTTGATTTTTGATGAACCTTCTATTGAAGGCAGAATTCCTTATTATCTTCAAGGAACTCAAGAATCTATTCCTTCACAGCAAGAAATAGAACAAAACCTTGCAGGTTTTGTAAGAGAAGAACTAGGATTTTGTATTTTAAACTTCAAGGATTTTAAAGAAGATTATAAGATAAGTCACGAACTAAAAATAAGTGAAGTGGAAATATTAGAAAATAAAGTTAGATTTTCTTTGGATTATCCTCTAACTATCACTAAAGGAGAAACAACTTATCAATTAAAAGACTTTAGTGTAGATATTCTCATAAGAGCAGATAAAAGTATAAAAATATCTCGAGAAGTTATTGCAGAACAGAAACTTCATCCAGAAAGCATTTGCTTAAGTTGTTTATATGATTTAGGAGAAAAATATAGAGTTCATATTGATATGCTTGATTATGGAAATTCAACAATATTCACGATAATAGATGATAATTCTAAAATAAATAACGCAAGTTATGAATGGAGTTTTGCTATAAAATGAATAAGCGATTAATTCTGTTTTCTTTTGTATTCTTGTTTTTAGCTAGTTCCTTTGTTTTTGCTGAAGAAACTCAACAAGAAATAACAATAATAACAACTCAACATAATATGCAACAAGCAATAGATGAAAATACAAGAACCGTTAGTTATGTATTTCAAGAACAAGGAGCAATAAAAATCGGAGATTCTAATTATTGGGATGCTAAAGAAGGTTCTTCTTTAAAAACAGATGATAAAGGATATTTAATAGAAGCAAATTTAACAGCGTCAAAAGAAACTACTTGGAAATTTGGAAACGACACAATAACTGTTGAAGCTGGAACAAGAGTTGTTTACAAAGATGGAAAGATAGAAATATTTGATAAAGAAGATAAAAAAGTTAATGTTGAACTTGGAGAAAAAGCAGAATTAAAGTTAAGCGGGGGCATTCTTTCTGGGAAAAATTTTCAAGTAGGGGATGTTAAAGTTCAGAGCGGAAGTTTATCTCTTGCAAATGGAGGTTATGTTTTAGGAAAGAATTCTCTTGCTGATTGGAAAGGTTTAACATTAGGAAATGGGCAGGATTTGTTTTTGGCTACTTCAGAAGAGGCTTATAATTCTTATAGCGGAAGTGCAATTTTTCCTGAAGATTTGAGGTTAAGGGGGAAAGGTGAAAGCTATGGTATTCTATTTAATGAAGATAACAAATGGGCAAAAATTCAGAAAGGGGATTTATTTTTGTTGAAAACTACTTCTGCCGATTCAAATTTTTATCTAGAAAATAGAAATTCTGAAGGGATAATTCCTCAAATAGATATTAATGGAAATTTGGAAATTACCCAAGATTCTAAAATTTTCACTTTTGCTGAAAATAAAATTTCCTTAAAAAAAGACTCTTATCCCGATCTTAACAACTATTTAGAATATGATATTGCTCGAAGTCCAAAAACTGAACTTCTTTCTTTAGAAAAATTAAAACTGAAGGAAGTCGATATGATTGGTTATGATAATTTCTTTACCTCCCCCTTATACATTAATTATGGTTCTGAAAAGATGTTAATATCTAATTTAAATCAGTTTAAGTTATTTAATGGGGAGAAAACATTAGTATCTGTCGATCCATTATTTGGGAATTCAATTTACAGTAAGGAACTTGCAACAGGATTAAAGGAGAATTACCTAACTTTTGAAGATATTGCTTTAAAATATGGTGTTAAGATAGATTCAACGGGATTCTCAAGAAAAGAGAGTTACTCTGAAAGTTTAGAGAATATTTATTCTAACATTCTCGATAAAGCTTTATCAAATGTCCAAGAAGATAATCTAAAGAATCTTAAAAAAATAGATATGGCAGACTCTTCTTTATTTGTTGGTGGAGAATATCATTCAGATAGTCAAACCTTAGATATCACTATTTCAAAATTTATAAAAAATAAGCCCAATTTTATTACCATTCCAGATTCATTTGGAGTAATTTCTCATGAACTTACTCATATGAGCCACGATTTAATTCAGGGACAACAAGGAACTCTTCTTGCTAGGGGTGGAGAAGACTATTTGAAATATATTCAATTAAATAAATTAGATGAAGAGTCTAGGAATAATAATCCTGAGTTTCAAAGATTAAATGCCCTTTATGGTGCAAAAGTTCCTCTTTCTCCGGATTCCGAGTTTAGTAAAAGTTGGGAGAGCATTGCAGGGGGTTTAAATATTTACACTATACAAAAAGAAGAATTAATGTTTGAAGAACCTTTCTCAGTTAATTCAAAATCGTATAAGAATGGATGGGTTAGACTATATGGTGGGAGAAATTTAAATGAAGATGTGGCTACATTTGTAGAACAAATCGTAGGAGATCCGGCTTTCTTCAAAAGAAACAACCTTTTACAAGAGGAGAATTCTGTTTATCTTCAAAAAATTAAACTTCTTCATAATTCGGGGTTTATATCGGATAAAGAATATGATAGCGTATTAAACCCGGGAAAATATGGATTAGAGTAACTTTAAAGTAACAACAAAAACAAAGATTTAAATAGTTCTTTTTATTTTATAGACTATGGCAAGAAAAACAATATACTCAGCAAGTTTAGAAAGATTACCCTATACTTATTCAGAATGGGAAGCATATCGGAGAAATCCAACTAGCAATGGCTTGACAGACCGCTTACCTGGAGAAAATCCTGACTGGTTAAGAAGACAAAGAGCAGAGGGAAGTTATACAGATTATGATTTTGGAAACATGTGGAGATTCTCAGAAGAAGGCACTTATCCGGGCATTGATTCACAAAGTGAAGATGACGGAAGTCCTTTAAAGTTGCTTTCTACTTGTGCTAGAAATGACCTGGCTGGAAAAAGAAGATTTGTTCTAAATATAGAAGAATAATACTTTATCTTATCAAAGGCAAAATTCCACCTAAAAATATTATTATAATAAACAAAATCATTTTAGTTAGATGTTCCTTAAATGTTCCTGGCTGAGAAATTATATTCAAAGTATAGTATAAAATTGAAAGAACCAGTAATAAACTAAAATAAATCCAAGTTAGTATTACAAAAGTAAAGGCAGAGAGGATTAAACCAGTAGCATTCAAAAATAAAAGATATCCTATATTTGTAGTTATCCAGCCAAATCTATCCCAAATTTTATGATTTCTCTCGTAACCTATTTTTGCATAACTCAAACTTGCAAATAAGATTAAGGGAATTGCTAAAACAATCTGCCCTATAACTATCGGACTAAATTTTTCTGGACTAAATGTTAAAATCAAAGCCAGAACAGTAAGTAATCCGCCCATTAAGAAAGAATTAATATGAAGTCTTGCTTCCGCCTTTTCAGGATTTTTACCAAATTCGCATTGCACACACTCTTTCTTTTTCATAAAGATTCAATACTTTTCATGTTTAAAAATCTTAGTTATTTAAAATCTAAACTTTTAACATCACTCTTGTCGCATCTTTTCCTTCTCGACAATATTTATAAACTCTGAACAGCAACGATAAATTAGTATAAGGCTTAATGCTAGCGATATCATCGCTTGATGCTGGATTGAGAGCTTCATCGGCAGGAGCATATATTTTTTTGTCACACTGTAGAATAATAACTGCATAACAAAAAGACTTAAAAAGGTTAATCCTTGTCTTTATTATGGTTAAATCATCTAAACCAATTTCTAAGAAAGAGAACTCTAAAATAAATGATCTTATTTTTAAAGAATTAATTAAGAGAGGATATTCGCTTGAAGGGAATACAAGAATATGGAATCTTGCAGATTCTAAACTATGGTATATAACACCTGAACAAGCTCAAGCATTTCTTAATTTAGAAAAATCCAAAGATTATCAACAAGAAGTAATTCAAAAAGAAATAGATTTGATTGATAAAAATATTAATGAAATAACTGAAGATATAAAAGATAAACCTCTGAATATTGTTGATCTTGGTTGTGGGGATGGTAAAAAGGCAGTAATATTCTTAAGTTATTTGAAAGACACTACAAAATTAAGATATTGTCCAATTGATATAAGTTCTTACATGGTAGAAAAAGCTATAGAAAAAATGTCTAAGGTTAATATTAAAGAAATTGTTAAACTTCAATGGAATATCTCTGATTTTGAGAACCTCGAAAACATAACTCCTCTTTTGAGATACGGAGAATATAAAGATAATTTAATATTGCTTTTGGGAAATACGCTTGGAAATTTTGAAATACATGAGCTTCTTTATGAAATAAGGAGTGCTATGAAAGATGGTGATCTCCTTTTGATTGGCAATGGCTTGGATAACAGAAATCCTTTAGAAATTATAAAGGCATATAAGCATGCCCAAATTGATAATTGGCTTGTTAAAATTCTTACGCAAATAGGATTAAAACGTGAGAATCTTGAATATGGAGTAAGATTCAGAAATTCTCGAGTTGAAGAATATTATACTATCACAAAAGATACAGAGATTTCTTTTTTAGGAAGAACGGTTAGATTTAATTATGGTGATCAGATAATCACTGCTGTTTCTTATAAATATGATAAAGATGATTTCATGTCTTTTATGAAAATGTATTTCTCTGATGTTAATTTATTTGTTTCTAAAGATGGAAGTTATGCGCTTGCGCTCTGTAAGAAGTAATAGACAAGTTTTAAAAATGCAGACTTCTCCTTATTTTCATAAGATGAGCCCTTAGCTCAGCCCGGTTAGAGCACCGCTCTTATAAGAATGTAATCCGTTAGGATTATAGTTTCCTTCCTTCGGGAAGACTAAGAAAGGCGGGGGTCCCACGTTCAAATCGTGGAGGGCTCATACAAGAACCTCCTGTAGGTTCCTTGACTTCCAGCAACCTAAGAACCTTGTAGGTTCTTTTTATTTCCGCCAATTCGCCCTCGTGGAGGGCTCACTTATTTTTATTTATCTGGAGAATTTGCTAGAACTAATCTGCCATCATAGGGTAGAATATTTTTTGTTTCAGTTAGGGAATCAATAGGGATATTTCTCATTCCCGAAGGTGCTCCGTATTCATAGTTATAAACACAACCATAGGCTATTCCTTTTTCTATTTTTTCTGGCGCAAATCGTGTTGCAACAAAACCCGCTTTAGTTAATCCTAAACAGGAAGTATGTATTGAAACCCATTGTTTTTCTAAGCCAAGAACCACTGTTCGTTCATTAGGCCTCAATCCTTTTTCTACAATATTGCATAGGGCATAACATTCGTTTAATTTTTTAGCAGTTAACATAAATTCTTTTTTATCTAAATCTATTTAAAGTTTTAGTTTGGTCCATATTTGGAGAAAAAATAAAAAATGATAATTGGTGTAGCTGGAACTATTGGCGCTGGAAAAGAAACCCTTACAAGTTATTTTAGAGAAAGAGGATTTGTTTATTTTGAAACTTCTGCGATAATTAAAGAAGAGCTTGTTAAATTGGGATTAGAAATAACTAGAACAAATATGCAGAATTGGGCTGATGAACAACGAGTTAAATTTGGAGTTGGTGCTGTTATGAAAATAATGCTTGAAAGGGCTAATGCTGATAAAAGTAAGCATTATCTATTTGATAGCCTTCGTAATCCTGGAGAAGCAGATTTTTTGAAAGAGAATTGTGAAACTTTTTATCTTATTGCGGTTGATGCTCCTAAGGCGGTAAGATTTGAAAGAATAGTTAAAAGAGGAAAACTTCATGACCCTAAAACCTGGCAGGATTTTCTTAACGTTGATGAACGAGATTTAAATGATACTAAGAATCCGCTTGGGCAACATACTGCTCAACTGCTTAAAATTGCAGATTTTCTTATACTTAATAACAAGAACTTAGAAAGCGCTAAAAAAGAGATTGAGCATATTTATAATATAATAGAAGAGAATAATAGCGGATAATTTTAAAGTAAGTTTGCATTGATATTAATAATTTACCAAATCCAATTCAACTTGGCTTCTTATAGTAATGTCTGTTTTACTTGAAACTTTTGTTTACGAATTGAAGCATTAATAACTTATTAAAAATAAACGAAGTCTAACTTAAAACTCAATAAACAACTTCTACAACTTTTTCCTTGCTTGTTGCTCCAAGAGTAATTCTAAGCTTGGTGGAAGGAATTCCAAGATGCTTTCCAAGCATTTTAAGCATTTCAATATTGGCTTCATTATTTTCTGGAGCAGATTTTACATAAACCAAAAATCGATTATCTCCAAAATCTTCGATTTTGGATTCTGACGCATTTGCTTTGACATGAACATTAAATTTTCCCAGCATTATCTCGTTGCTATCTCCAATGCGTCCCTATTTTTTAGTTTATAATCTTTACCTACTGCCTTTCCACTTCGTGCATCAATGGCCTTGACAAAATTCTTTCCTATATCTGTATGAAGCGAGAATGCAAAATCCAAAGCTGTTGAGCCTTCTTTCAATAAATAGCAATCTGGAAGTATGTTTCCTTTTGAATCTGCGAGTTTATTCACTCCTGCGGGAAATATGGCAATATATTTAAGTAAATCAAAAACTGCATGATTAAGAACTGCTTGCACTCCTGTTCCTTCTTCAAATTTATCCAGAACATTTTTCTTAATATTTTCCAGAGCTAATTTTTGTTGATTGGATAATTCTTTCTTAATTTTAAAATCTCTTTCTCCAGGAATATATTCAATCATTCCTGCCTTAGCTGCTTGTCTAAGTGCAAGTTCAGAATCTCCAGAACAAGGAATAACCAAATAATTCGGATATTTTTCTTTTATCCTTTTGATATTGGCTTCGGCTTCTGGAAAATCACATTTATTTGCTGCAATAATCATGGGTTTATTCATGATTCTTAATGCTCTCACAAAAATTAATAGTTCATTATCAGTCCATTTATCTGCTTTGCTCGAATCTAATTTTGTTTTGTTAACTACATGTTTAACATCATCTTCGTCTATTTTTAATGCAGAAAATTGTTTAGCGACTGCTTTTTCAAAACCCCCAGGCTCTTTTGTGCTTGAAATTGTTTTTGTAAAGACTCTCCAAACTTTTTTAAGAATACCTAAGTACCAGAGGTCTAATTCTTTTTCTAAGAACTCAACATCTTCAATTGGATCGTGACTTCCGGGTTTTGTTGGTTTTCCGTCAATTGTCGTTCCGCCAGAAGCATCAACAACCTCAATAAAACAATCGGCTTGCCTTAAATCATCTAAAAATTGATTTCCTAATCCTTTTCCTTCAGAAGCTCCAGGAACTAAACCTGCAACATCCATTAAATCAACAGGAACGAAACGAATATGATTAATGCAGAATCCTGTTCTTGGCATGCATTGGGTTTTGAATTCTTTATCTATGCAGGGAATTTTAACATAAGCCATTCCGTGATTGGGTTTTATTGTAGCAAAAGGATAGTTCGCAATAAGAACTTCTGCGAGAGTTGCGGCTTTAAAGAATGTGCTTTTTCCCACATTAGGTTTGCCGATGACTCCAAGTAACATAAAAATAGAATAAAGAAGGAGTTTAATAAATTATGTGTTTTACGAAGAAAGTGTACTCGCTCCGAAAACCTGCACATGTTCGATTTTCTACGCTCGAAATCTGAACTAATAATACTGCGAATAAAATTCGGCTTTAGTTTAATTATTAATTCTTGTTCAACTTTAGATTTATGCGAAGCAGAAATTAACATAATATAATTTAAATAGTTCTGAACTGGAATAAATAATATGGCAGGAATAAAATACGAAAAAGCAGAAGATATTATGCAAAGATTGTCGGATATTGCAAAAACTCTTCAAATGGATCATGTTAGATTGAATGGAGTTTTTGCTGTGCGTTCTCGCGGAAGCGGAAGCCCCCGAACTCTTGGACGATGTCATGCGCTTTCAAAAATATGGCAATTGGCATTGGGAACAGATGCTGCATATATCATAGAAATTCTTAGCGAGAAATTTGATAAAATGTCCAAGCATGATCAAGATAGGGTTTTAATTCATGAATTGATGCATATTCCTTTTTGTTTTGGCGGTGGATTTAAGCATCATGATGTTGTGACTGAAAGAAATGTAGAAAAACTATTTCAGCATTATATAAAATTGAAAGGCGAAACTGAGGAGGTTGAAAAAGGTGGCTGGCGGAAATTCTTCTAAATTAGCTCGATAAAAATGATAACTTTATTTCAAATAGATAAATCTGGTAATGAGATATTCGAAAAAGATTATTCTATTGCAGTAATAGTTAATCGTAATGAAGTTTATGGCATAAATCTTGTTCAAAATATTAAAGATTCTTTGCTGGGTCTTCTTTATTCCGGTCAGCTTGAAACAAAGTCGGAAACCAAAAAAATTGATAAAACTCGCTTCAGAATTAGAGTTCATACTTCTGTAATAATTCTTTTATTGAAAAAAATTATGGAATCTAACAAAAATATAAAAGAGATAAATATTCAAATCTGTAATGATATTGACGGGCATTTTCACGAAATAAGAGAAATGATTTTTGCGCATTTATCTAAAATTAATTCTTTTTTAAAGAAAGAGGATATAGTCCAGACAAAATTCCCAAAAACTTCTTTAGTAGACCTAGCCGCTAAGAATATAAGGAAGCATTCACAAGAAATTAAGAACTATAATTTAATTAAATTAACATTGGAGGAGCTTATACAAATAATAAAAAGATGACAGTAATCAGGGTTCGAAGAACCGAAATCCTTTTTTGTCCCATCATTTCTGGTGAAACGCTAAAGCGCATTACTGTCTGGATTATAAAGCGATAATATGATTTAAACCTTTCGGTAGATAATAAACTATGAAAAATAAAACTTTTAAAATAAATTTTAACGGAAAAAAGTTTGTTGTGAAAAATTATGCTGTCTGCAAAAGCTTTTTTTCACGCGCTCGTGGGCTGATGTTCCGTTCTGCGAATTACAAAAAGCCGCTGCTTTTTGTTTTTAAAAAAGCTGGAAAATATCCGATACACAGCTTTTTTTGCAGAAAGTTCGTCGCTGTTTGGATGCTGAAAGGAAAAATTATTGAAATTAAATTGGTTAAGCCTTGGAAATTTAGTGTCACTCCGAAGGAGAAATTCAATTTACTTTTGGAAATTCCTGTAAAAATCTAAATTTCCGTCGAGAAAGAAACATTTAAATAGTTGCTCGCAAGTTTTATTTTATCAAAAAGTTAAAGATTACAAAATCTTTATCAAAATTACTAAAAGGAGGTAAAAAAATGGGTACAATTCTTGTAAAGAATGTTGTTAAGAGAAAGCCAGGATACCTTTACTATGTTGACGGAAAGGGCAATGTATGTGAAGCTAAAATGGCTAGAGGCGGAAAAAAGAAAAGATAAAATTTATCTTTTTGATTATCTGTTAGTTTAATTTTTCTTTTTTATCTTTTTCTTGATGTTTTTTATTTTATGTTTTTAGGGATTTTTTGATTTATTGAGGGGTTAGTGCTGTGCAATTATCAAACCAAATTCTTAATAATGCCTCAAGTCAGTCCGATTTGTTATTATTTCATTAGTTTTGTTATTATATAATTTATGCGAAGCCTCTCTTAATAAAAGCGAGCCGAGCCAGCAGGCGAGGTGAGCGGTTAAGTTTTTATATTGAAATTTTGTTATGTTGATATGATACTCGGAATAGAATCAACAGCGCACACATTTGGAGTAGCTGTATGCTCGAAGGGAAAAGTTTTGAGTAATGTTAGAGATATGTATACTACTAAGACTGGCGGAATAGTTCCACTTGATTCTGCAAAACATCATAGAGAAGTTTGCGATAGATTGCTTGTTGAAGCTCTTGAAAAAGCTGGAATTGATGAGAAAAAAATAACGGCGATTGCTTTTTCTCAAGGTCCGGGAATTCCGCCTTGCTTACTTGCCGGAATACATTTTGTTAAAAAACTTGCTGCTCGGCTTAATGTGCCTGTTGTTCCTGTTAATCATTGTGTTGCTCATCTTGAAATTGGCAGGCTTACTGGAGCTAAAGATCCGGTTTTGCTTTATGCTTCTGGGGCGAATACTCAAATAATTGCTTACGCTGCAGGCAAGTATAGAGTTTTTGGAGAAACCCTTGATATTGGTGTTGGAAATTTTATTGATACATTTGCCCGCCATGCTGGAATTGGTTTTCCAGGCGGGCCTAAAATAGCTGAACTTGCTGCAAAATGCGAGGAAAAAGATTATATTGAACTTCCTTACTCAATAAAAGGCATGGATGTTTCTTTTGCAGGAATACAAACAAAATTAAAGCAGATGCTTGATAAGAAGGAACATTCACTCGAGAAACTTTCTTATTCTATGCAAGAAACTGTTTTTGCAATGTTGATTGAAGCTTCTGAGAGAGCGCTTGCGCATACTGGCAAGAAAGAATTATTGCTTGGTGGCGGAGTTGCTTGCAATACTAGACTTCAGGAAATGGCTCGAATTATGTGCGAAGAAAGAGGATGTAAGTTTTTCTGTCCTGAAAGGCAGTATCTTGTTGACCAAGGTGCTATGATAGCCTATTTGGGTGAAATTATGCTTAATGCAGGAATAAAATATTCTGGAAAAAAGATAGAAGAATTGGATATAAAACCAAGAGAGAGAACTGATGACGTGGCTGTTAGTTGGAAAGATTGAAAAGTAAGATTTATTAACCATGATTTTCTGAGGGATTAAAGGTGTTTCGACACTCAGCGATTTCTGAGAATTTTAAAAATGAAAAAACAAATTCAAAAGCAGAATAAATTTGTATTTCTTTATCCTCAGAAAGAAATATTTGATTTCATGTTAGAATCCGCACCCTATTTAATAGATAAGTTATGGTGGAAAAAAAGAAAAAGTTATTTTAAACCTAAATTTGATGCAGTTAAAACCCAACAGGGAAAAGAAATTATTCAAGCAGAAGCTAGGGAAGATAGAAGAGAATTTTTCCGGCCAATCCATAAAGAAATGCTTAATAGATGCATAACTGAAAGATATAGAAATCATGGATTTCAAATAGCATATGCACTTTTGGATAATGAGCCATTAGCTGATACAATTATAAAATATCCTGAAGATAAAATTATTTTTGTTGGCATTGATGCTAAAACTCATAGAACAGAAAGACCGGATGGCACATTTACTTATCCTAACCAAAATTATATCCTTAATCAACTTCTTCCATTAGATAGATTAGTAATCGGAGGATTTCATATGTGGGATTGTGTGCAGAGGCTAGCAAAAACTGCTTATGAAAGAAATATTTCAGTTTTAGTGGATGAAGATTTGACTGAATTTTTCTTTTCAAGGGTTGGAGATAAGCATTTTCAAACTGATAGATACCCTTCTTATAATCCTCGAAGTCAGGAAAAACACGTATTTAAAATGTTTATGAATGCCAGAAAGGGCAAGCCGTGGCTTTGGCAGAAATATTGATTCTGCAACTTTCAAAAAGATTTATAAACCTATTTTTCACACTAATATTAACCAATGACCCGATTAGGGGAGGCTTAAACTGCTTCTTCTAAACCTGTCAATGATTAACATATAAAACAAATAAATTAAAACCACTACAAAAATACAAACCAAATGGCTAATGTATACGAAATTGTTGAAAAAGCAAGAAAGACTGGAAAGATTGAGAAAGGAGCAAACGAAGCAACAAAAGCTGCTGAGCGGGGAACTGCAAAGCTGATTGTTTATGCTGCTGATGTTGACCCTAAGCAAATCGTTCTTCATCTGCCGATTATATGCAAGGAAAAGAATATTCATTGCGTTGAAGCAGACAGTAAAAAGAAACTAGGACTTTCAGCAGGAATATCTGTTGGATGCGCTGCTGTTGCAGTTATAATGGCTGGCGACGCTGAAAAAGACCTTGCTGCTTTTAAACTAAAGAAATAATCCTATTCATAAAATGGCAGAACAAAAACAACAGCAACAGAGCAAAAGCGCCTCTAAAATGGCGGCAGTACTTCTTGAAAGTTCAGAAGCAGTTCCTGCAATAGTAGAGGATATTGTTGGCAGAACAGGAAAATTCGGAGAAGTTACTCAAGTTAAAGCAAGAATTCTTCAAGGAAGAGATAGAGGAAAGGTTATGAGAAGAAATGTTAAGGGTCCTGTTAGACTTAAAGATGTTTTAATGCTTAGAGAAACTCAGATTGAAGCAAGAAGATTAAGAACTAAAATCCCAAGAGGGGTTAAGGAGAGCAAGTAAAATGCCACGATGTAGTTTTTGCAAACAAAATTATGAATTCCCAAGAGGATTAACACTTATTCTTAATGACGGAAATATTATGTATTTCTGCACTAAAAAATGTCGACTTAATGCCCTAAAATTGAAAAGAGATAACAAGAAAGTTAATTGGGTTAGAAAAGCTGGAGTTAATGAAGCTGTTGAATCTTTTGAGATGGCTGCAGAAAAAAATACAAAAGCTAATACTAAAATTTCTGAGAAAAAAGAAGAAAAAGCTGAA
>Ga0172375_10004446_pt1 | contig 20697 bp, 14 predicted proteins | sample LakKiv1m_FD_114537 | JGI IMG/M metagenome (GOLD analysis project Ga0172375, IMG submission 114537) | Freshwater microbial communities from Kabuno Bay, South-Kivu, Congo - kab_092012_11.1m | ecosystem: Environmental > Aquatic > Freshwater > Lake | place: Democratic Republic of the Congo...
GCCAAAAAACTGCAGCTGGATTACCAGACAATTAGTGACTATATAAACAAAACTTGGCCTAATCGACTGAAACCCAAACAAGGAATAAATGAGGGAAAAACAGTTTTAAAGATTGGTAGTTGGCTGATTAAGGATTGGCAAGTCTTGCTGTTTTTAGCAGTTACTGTATTTATAGTTTATGCCAACTCTTTGGGCAATGCTCTTGTTTCTGATGATATTGGATCGCTGGTGAAAGATTCTAGGCGGGGTGAATTTGCTTATGCAATAGTTCAATCTGCCTTAGGTTTTATGAGACCATTGGTACTTTGGGTGATTTATACGCTGGTGCATACAACGCCTTGGCCTTATAGGCTGTTAAATATCTTATTTCACCTTGGCTCAACCTTTTTAGTATTTAAAATCGTAAATAAAATTTCTGATAATAAAAGATTGGGTTTTTTATCATCTATCTTATTTGCAACCCATCCGCTTTTAATTGAAGCTGTTGGCTGGATTTCCGGAGGAACATATTCTCAATATAGTTTCCTTTTGCTTTTTTCTTTTTATTTTTATTTAAAACTAGATCAGAATTCCTTAAAGAACTGGATTTTGACTATCCTGTTTTTTTTGTTAACTGTGACAACAAGCGAAAAGGCGGTAGTTTTTCCGATAATTTTAGCGGTTTATGAGTTTGCCTTTGGGCGATTGAAAAAAAACTGGAAAAAGGTTTTACCCTTTGTTCTTCTAGATTTTATCTGGGTGGGATTTTACTTAAGTATGTATAAAGTGAGAGCAGCGACTTTGGCTACAGAACATTATGTTCAAAGCGGAATAGATAATCCTTTAATTCAAATTCCAATTGCCATTAGTTCTTATTTGGAATTAATCTTTTGGCCTCAAAGGCTGACAATTTATCATTCCGAGATGCTCTTTTCTCCTATGGTGTTTATGGTCAGATTAATTGTCTTTTTGGCGTTTTTAGGTCTAATTGCCTTAAGTTATAAAAAAAATCGAACTATTTTCTTTTGGCTATGTTTCTTTTTGGTTAGCTTAATTCCCACCCTGACCCCCTTGCGAATTTCTTGGACTGTAGCCGAGAGATATGTTTACTTAGGAACTTTAGGAATTTTGGTGCCGATAGCAATGGGGTTTGATAGGCTTTTAAAAAATGAAGATTTTAAATTAGTAGTTTGGTTTGTTTTTGGAATAATAATTTTGGCTCTTGGAACAAGAACTATTATTAGAAACGTTGACTGGAAAAATGAAGACAATCTTTGGTTAGCAACCGCTAAATATTCGCCCAGCAGTCCCAACAACCACAATAATTTAGGCGATGTCTATGCCCGCCACGGAGATTTGCCAAAAGCAGCTGAAGAATTTTCTAAAGCTATACAACTTAAACCCAATTATGCTGATGCTTATCATAATTTAGGGATTACCTATCAACGGATGGGCGAATTCGACAAGGCAGAAAAAAATTACCTGGAAGCTTTAAAATACAATCCTCGCCTGTGGCAATCTTGTCAAAACCTGTCGATGATAAATTTTGAAAGAGGAAACTATCAACAAGCCCGAAAATACCTTGAACAAGGTTTAGCCGTTTCGCCGAATAACGAATCACTTTTAGCTATTATGGCTAATTTTGAGGCTGACGGAATAGGTCAGGAATAACGCAACTGAAGATCCGGGTCTCCTTCCCAGAGATCTTTATGTTGGTCATCGTAGTAGTGAAGTAAGTGAATGCGATAAAAAATGGCCAGATAATCAATAACAAAGTTCACTACCGCATCTTTAGTAATATTACTGATAAAGTTATAGTGTATTTCTATTGGTGACTCGTAAATTTTTTTATATCCTAAACGGTTGGCAACAGCTAAAATTTCCAAATCAAAGGCCCAACGCTTAACTAACAAACGTGGTAAAACATTTTCTAAAACTTCCCGTCGAAAAACCTTAAGACCAGTTTGGGTATCGGAAACGTTAATACCAAATGCAAAACGAGTAGCGAATTGAACTAGAAAACTCAGAACACGCCGTTTAAACGGATAAATAACTTTACTAGCTTTATGGCGTTTACTGCCAATAATAATATCAGCACCGTACCATTTGAGGTGTTCCAGGGCGAGAGCAATGCCGCTAGCATTAAGATCGCTACCGGCGTCAATAAAAGCAATTATTCCTCCTTTTGCCCGAGCCATACCATAACGAATGGCGTAGCCCTTGCCTTTATTATGACGGTAGGCGTAAATATGGATTGATGGACTTTTAGCTTTCCGGGCGATGTCTTTAGTGTAGTCACGGCAACTGTTGCGGCCATCAACAACACAGATTATTTCATAAGGACGGGAAATTTCTTTCAGATGTTCTTCTATTGACTTCAAGTCCCGGTAAATACTTTTGCATCTATATGCCGGTACAATGACGGAGACTAGATTTTTGTTAATAGTTTGAGTCTTTTTAGCGGACATTGTTGGTCTTTATTTTATAGAACAAACTTAAGGAAATTAATAGACATATTTGAATAATTAAATTAATATCGATTATTTGCAAGAGTGATTGATGAAAACAGAAGATAAAAAGGGCTTGGGATATTGAAGCTAGTAATAATAACCAATTGGCCTGAGGCCGATTGACCGACATCAAGTAAGTTAAAATAAAATAATTGACGGAAAAAATAAACATATATAAAGAAAATTTAGGTAAGAGTAAAACATTTTCCAAATAATTATTCCCAGAGATTAGGGTAATAAAAAGGGCTGGTTTAACCGTAAAAGCGAACAATCCAACTGAGCCAAAAAATACAGTTGTCAAACCTAGTTTTAAAAAAACTGGTTTAGTGGTTTGTTTTTTAGCAAAACGATTGGTAACAAAAGGCAGAAGCATGCCAACCAGGGGAGTGGTGCCATAAAAAATAATTCTGCCAAGCATTGATAAACCGGAATAAAGGCCGGAGGTGTGGGGATCAAAAAATAACCTGACTAGAATTACATCGACAGACATCAGGGAGAGAATACCGGCAGAATAAATTAGGGCGTAAGTAAAAATTTTTCTTAAGTCAATATTAATATTGACGGTTTTTTCTATTCTGGGAAGAATCGCTGGTTTAATTTTATAAAAATATAAAAGTAAACCGATTAAACTGGTGGCCAAAAGGGCGATTACCCCACCGGTAGCCGCCAAACCGAGACGAATTAAAATAAAGGCTAAGATAATTTTTGTTAAAGCTTCAGCAATGGTCACAATTGTACTTTCAACATAATATTGAAAGGCAAGTGCATAAGATCTAATTATGGAAGCTAAGAGAGAAACGATAACGCTGATACCCAAAACAACAAAGGCAATTGAGTGAGCTTTAAAAAGAGATGATAATAGCGGAGCAGCTAAAATTGTTAATAAACCGATGGCTGAAAAAGGAACGATAATTTTTTGTAAAACCAGATAGAAAAATTTATTTATTCTAACCGTATCGTTTTTTCCATAACAATCAGCAACATATTTAGTAACAAAAACACCAATTGTGCTTGAAGGAATAGCGAGGAGATAAAGAAAGGAAATGTAGGTGAGAAATTCGCCGTATGCGGCCGGGGCCAAAAGACGAATTAAAATTAAATGAAATAAATAACCACTGATATTACTAACTAAACTGCCAAAATAAAAGATAGCTGACGTGCGAACTGAAGCAGATTTGGCCAGTTTGTGCAGGCGTCCCATTAGGAAATAAAATATCCGCGGCTAAATAAACTAACGGCGATAATAGTAAAAAGTACATTGATCAGAAAATATATTTTTTTGATCTTCTGGGGTTGTCTGTCAAGCCAGGAAGCTAAAAGGATGAAGGCGGGGAAAATGATTAAAACGTAACGAGGTAGTGAGGCAAAAGAACCAGTGAGGGTGGGAATTAAATAAACGAGGAGAGAATAAACCGAATAAGACGGACGAAGATAACGGAAGCTGAAAATAATAATTAATAGGAAGCCTAACCCAACGATAAATTCTAATAAAATGGTAAAGAATAGGGGGTCGGTATGTTCCATAAAGATTAACATCTTAGCGTAACGGAAAAAGACTTGATAGAGCAAAATTAATTTATTGATGGCTTGATTGGGACTAAAACCTGGCTTATCCATAAGAAATGTTAAGGCGTTACCAGTTTTGAGAGACTGAAAGTGAAGATAATCGATCAAACCCAGAGGGGGTATTAACAAAAATATTAAACGAAAATCAGAAAAGATCGACCTGATTTTCTTTTTATGCGCTAACCAAAACTCAATAGCTAAAAAGGGTAAAAGAAAAATTCCCATTAAACGAGTGTTTGAGGCAGCAGCAGCAAAAAGAGAAGCCAAGAAAAAATTTTCTTTTCGGGCAAAATAAACACAAGCTAGGCTTAAAAATAAAAATAGAGATTCGGCATAAACTGCTCCTAAGAAAAAGGAGGTAGGGAAAATTAAAACGAGGATAACCCCTAAACGAGAAATTTTAGCGGAGAAATCAAGACGGATGAGTCGATAGAATAGAAAAATCGAGAGAAAAAAACATAAATTAGAAATGATTAAAGCGGTAATTAAGTAAGAACCGCTAAAATTTAAGTTTTTAATTAAATAGGAATAAAGAGGGAACAAAATATAATCATTTTTTGTTTCCGGTGTGCCATAACCGAACTCGGCTAAATTTAAATAACTACGGCCGTCAAAATTTGACCAAAGAATCAATAGTTTATCCCAAGAAAAACCAGAACTAAGAAGAGAAAAGCCCTTTTTTAAGGGTATTAGAAAAAAAGCGGGTATGGTAAACAGAACTAACGACAAACGCCAAGTGAGAAAATATTTTATTGCGGTTTTTAGTTTCATTTTGAGATAATCTGAAAATAAACTTTGCTGGTGTTTATAGCGGTTTGTTCCCAAGTGAACTTAGCCGCTTGTTTTTTACCAGAGATAATAAATTTTTCTTTTTCTCTTGCAGACAATGACTGGGCTTTTTGGAGAGAGTTTATTAACATGTTTAAATTTTTTGGATCAAAAGTGATTGTACCCTCCCCGTAAAGCTCTGGCAACGAAGAGGTATCAGCACTAACAATGAGGCAGTCGGCACTCATTGCCTCGAGCAAAGGCAGGCCGAAACCTTCATAAAGCGAGGGTTGACAATAAAGACTGGCTAAACGATAAAAATAGACAAGATCGGAGGTGGAAACAAAGCCCGGATAAAGAAGATGGGGGAAACGTTTCAATTCACGCAAATCTTTTAATTCTGGATGGTCTAAGTTTGTTTGCTCTTGGTTCACGAAAGCTTTCCCAACAATAACTAACGGTAGTTTGAGTTCTTGGGTGGCTTTGGCTAATAAAGGTAAATTTTTGTTTGGGTTAGGTCCGCCAGGAACAGTAAGAATAAATTTATCTGGAAGATGATATTTCTTTTTTATTTCTATTAACTTAGATTGGTTGATTTTTTGATTAAAAAGTGGATCGGCGGCTAAATAAATTACCTGGATTTTACTGACGGGTAATTTAAAAATTCTAATTAAATCTTTTTTGGAATTATTAGAGTCAGTAATAATTGCCTTAATGTTTAATAATGATAGCCGCTGATGGATTAAGTTAAGGTTTCCTCGAATACCCCTGGGATATAAATCGGGTAACACCAAGGGGGTTAGGTCGTGTATTGTAACAACGGTTGGTTTTGCTTTAATTATTGGTAGAGTTGGGTAAAATAAGTCAAAGAAGGGATAATGGACAATATCAGGATTAACCGAATTAAGTTCTATTTCAGGCAGTAAAGATAGATATTTAGCTAAATTTTCAGCATAGATACCTACCCCTCTCCCGGTAGAATGATTGCCAGAATTCAAAAAAACTTTAATCTTATTTTTCATCTTGAAGACGATATATTTCCCATAACTTCATGTAAGAAAAGGCGTAATGAAATCCCGAATAGAGCGAAAAGACAAAGCCTGGGAAACCGTCAAGAAAACCTCGATGACGAAAATAAAGAGAGAGGAAGGTTGTTGACGGTTTAATAAATAAATAATTTATTGTATTGAATAGAGTTATTTTAATTTTTTGTTGATAAAGATCTTCAGCTTTAAGACTTGAGTAACGGTTTTCCCGAGTTAAATAACGACTAAATTTTGGGGTGGCAAAATGATCAAGGTCCGACTTCAACCAACCAATTTTGCCGTTAACTTCCATTTGTTCATGGACGTTTTTAGCCGGTAAAACTGCCTTGCCTCGTTTAAACAATCTAATAACTGGGTCAGGATATTGGCCGGTGTGTTTTAAGTAACGGTTCAAAAAATAATTTTTTCTGGGCAGCCAATAGGCTGAGGCGGATTGTTTTAAAGCTTGCGGTTTTTTTAATAGAGGAGTAATTTGGTTAACTTTAGTTTTTAGAGGCGAAAGCCAAGAATCAAAACCAAAATACTGATTGGTTAAAATTAGATTTATTTCTTTTTTTAAAGCTGGGGTTAGACGTTCATCAGCATCAAGTTGAAGTATCCAATCTGATTGAGCCATGGCGATAGCTTTATTTTTAGTAATATGAAAAACGGGTTCGTGCTTGGTTTGGAAAACCTTAGCCTTGAATTTTTGGGCAATTTCTCTAGTTTTATCGGTGGAATTTTCATCAAAAATAATTATTTCATCAGCCAGATCTTTAACGGAATTTAAACAATCAGAGAGATTTTTCTCTTCGTTAAGTGTAGCTAAAACAACAGATACAGTTTGTCGCTTTGTTTTCATTCTTTGCTGGTATCAATAAATTTGAACAGGGGTTCGTTTAAAGGAGATTCTACTGTATATATTACCTTTTCGTCAGAAACGGTTTCTTCGGTGGCAATAATGAGGGTCTTATCAAGATTTTTGTCTTGGTCATAATTAACCTGACGGAATTCGTATTTTCCAAAATTCTTAACGGTAGAGAAACCAAATTTATCTCGTGCTGTTAATTTTATTTCTGTTTGTAACTTTTCCGGCGGGTATTTTAAATAGAAGGCAAGGATAATATAAGGCTGATCATAATGATCAGAGATAATTATTTGATCATATTTATCTTGATTTTGTTTGAGATAATCGGCTACTTTATCAAAACCATATTCCCAAGCGTAAGATAGCTCTTTGGGATAATGAACATAATAAAGGTGAAGATATCTGGTAAAAGCGAAGATTAGCAAAAAACTGAAAATTAAAATTGTTAAATAATTAATTATCTTAGGTTTGATTTGGTTAAGCCAAACGAAAAATGAATAAACCCCTAAGGCAGTGGTAATTGTTAAAGGAATAACCATGTTTTGCGATCTTAAGGCGTGAGGGGACTGAAAAGTTAAAGCGGCAGCCAGAGGACTAACCAATAACCAAAAAATGACCAGTTTTGACTCTTTAGTTTTAATTTGACAAAGGCGATAAACACCAAAAATTAAAAAGAGAAAAAGGATCGGATACGATTGACCCATTTCCGGGATTCGATTACGAGCGATCTCATCGCCAGAAACAAAAAGAAACTTGGGTGAAAAATGAGATAAATAATTTTGAAAAAAACGGACCGAATAAGATAAATAACGATTATGAATGGCCCGAATATAAAGACTGTTAGGGTTATTATGGCCTCGACGATATTCAAGCGCCTGCCAAAGTGGCCCCTGGTCAGCAAAAAGAGAAACACCACCAAAACGCGCTTGACCTTCTTTAGAAAGCATTTGATTGCCTAGGGGAATTAGAATAAGGACGAATAATGAAACAGGTAATATTATTTTCCAGGGTGTAATTTTTAGGGTTTCAATAATTTTTTTGTAGTAAATAAAAAATAAATATAAACCAAGAAAAGGGGCGATTAGGCGGATTGAGTGATAGGTATAAAGAGATAAACAAATAGAAAAAGCGCTTAAAAAGAAATATAGGGGGTTTTTGACCGCTTTGATAAAAGCCCAAAGACCAAGTAGTAAAAAGAAAGTGGCGGCGTTCACCTCCCAAGCACCACGAGAAAAATGAAGGTGCCAAGGAGAAATTGCTAACAACAGAGCGGCGATTAAACCCAAGGTTCTTTTCTTAAACAGTTCCAGACTAAATAAATAAATAAGATAGACTGAAAAAACACCTAAAATAGCTGAAGGTAAACGAACAGCTAAAGTATTCAAACCAATAAATTTAACAAAAGGAATGGTAAGGTAAAAATATAATGGAGGTTTGTAATCATTAAATGACTGAAAAACCAAGGGCCAGCTGACTCCATGTTCATCTTTGCCGGTTTGAATTAGAGAATAAGCATTGTAACCAATCGCTGCCTCGTCGGCGTTAAGACCAGCCGGATATAAATCAAGCTGATAAAAACGAAGAAAAGCGGCTAAAAATAAAATTAAGAGTAGTAATAAATTTTTTTTCATTTAGGGTTTGGTTTTAACTATTCTAAACATTGGTTTATTGTCTGGATAATTAATATTGAGGTAATCGGCAATTTGAGGCAGTTCGTAATCAAAATCATTAGTAATATTACCCTGAGTGCCAATGAAAATGGTATCTTTTTGCGTTTTGATGTCTCCTAAGCTGAATTGATGAAATTCAATGTTGTCAAGTTTCTCTACTCGACCAACGTCTAGGCCCTGGTCAATAAAAGCATTCATTTTTTGGTATTTGGCTGGGTCATATTGAGTATAAAAGAGATAATAAATATAGGGTTGGCCATAAACATCGGTCATGACCACTTTATGGCTAGGATTACTTTTAATATAATCAATTGCCTGTTTGTAACCATAATTAAATTCCGGAGCCATATCAGCAATAGAATGATTAAAGTAGAGATCAAGGCCGTAAATTAAATTGATAAGATATATAGGGGTTAATATTATTATTAATAAGCGTTTACTAGATAATAACTTGAACATCCCTAGGGCAATTAAAATATTGGCGGGGATGACAAAGAATAAATTTCTCACAGTTGAAAGCTCGGCTAGGGTTAGCGATCCAGGAATGATAGCTAAAGCTAATAAACTTAAGAAGTATTTTTTGCTGTTGTCAGTTTTAATTTGAGTTAGTAAACAAATACCCAAAGATATCCAGATAGCATCGAAGAGATAAAACATGCCCATATCGGGAATGTGACCTCTTTCGGAGACAATTCTTCCTTCGTAAAAAAGTAAATCGGCAGAAATATTATTAAACAAGCGGCTGACAACCATTCTTGAGGATAATTCAATCTGGTTGTGAAATAAGAAAATGGAGTTAGGGTCATTATTATCAATTTTTAAAATAAAGGCTGAAGGTTTAGGTTTATAACTAAAAACATTTTGCGTGGCCAAACGATTGCCAGCTGAACTAAAAAACACACCGGCGAAAAGCCAAAGAAAAAGCAATAAAAACAAAATAACTCCGATGATGTTTACCTTGTCAGACAACCAGGGTTTGAAATTGGCAATAATTTTTTTGAAGTAAAAACCGAAAAATAAGACAAAAACCAACGGTGTTAATAGCTTGGCGGCTTGGTAAGTAAGCAGAGTTAAGGAAGCAAAGAAAAGACTAAGAGTTAAATGTCTGCTTTTTGAAAAGCTGGAGAGAAAAAAATAAATTGAAAATGTCAAAAGAGTAGTAAAAACATTCACCTCCCAAGCACCTCGAGAAAAATGAATATGCCAAGGATTGACCGCCAAAGCCAAAGCGGCAATTTCTCCTAAACTAATTGAGAGACGCTTAGACTTCAGGTAAGTTTGGGGAAATAATTTATTGGCCAAAAGATAAAGTGCTAAAATTCCCAAAACACCAAAAATAGCCGATGGTAAGCGAACAGCAAATTCATTTAAACCAAAAATAGCAACTGAGGGGACGGCCAAATAAACATAAAATCCAGGCTTATAGTCACCAAATGATTTAAAAATAAGCGGCAAAAAAGTGCCGTGTTCGTCTCTAGTGGTTTTTAGAATCGAGTAGGCGTTATATCCCAGGGCAGTTTCATCCCAGGTTAAGCTAGGGGGCAATTGGCCCAAATGCCAGAGACGTAGGGCGGCAGCCAGAAATAATATAGTAATTAAAATTATTTTATTTTTCATTAAAACGAGCTATGGTAAAAGCTGTTTTACCATCTAAATAATTAATTTTTTTAATTACTGTTGTGTTGGCGGGTAAGTGATCGGGTGAAGTGATTAAAAGAGCTTTCTCCGTATTAACCTCTTCTCCGCTTTCTAAAGACAAGGTTTTAGCGATAACTTGCTGAGGAATATCCCAATCATTAATAAAATAGACATTACCAATTTTATCAGTCCAGTACCAATCAGATTGGCGATAGCGAATGGTATCTTCACCTGGCCACATTTTTTCTGGATCAAGTTTTGAGTAAAAGGCGTAAAAAATGTGCGGTTCACCAATTTTTTTTGTCATAAATATACGAGAGTATAGAGAGGCGTTTTCATTAAGATACTCAATTGCTTCTTTGTATCCATATTGCCAAGAATCAGAATAATTTAATCGATACTCATGGTAATAAATTGAAAGATAACGGCTAAAAAAGATAGTGGTAAAAATTAAAATAATTAATAAACTAAATTTTTGACTTTTTTTAATAAATAATTGCCAACCTAATGCAGAGATAATGATCAGTGAAGGAATCATGACACAAGTGCGTAAGGCGTGAGGATAATCAACAGTCAAAGAGGCGGCTAAGGGAGATAGTAGAAACCAAGAGAGAACAAATTTAGTTTCTGGCTGATTAATTTTTTTGATTAATAGATAAACAAAACCTACCAAAAATAATAATGTTACTGGTAAGGTAATCATATTTAGGTTGGGTATGGCAAATTGGTAATTGGCACCGATTGACTGCCAAAGAAAAGCAGGTGAAAAATAGTTTAAATATTTAGGAAAGAATTGAGTAATAAAATAGATTGGTCGATTATGAATTAATCTTGAAAACAACGGCGACAAATGACTGTTGGCTCTATCTTGGCCAATCTGAAAGATGGCTGACTCGGATAAAATTGATAGTTTTGAATATCTAGCGATACCCGTACCTACCTGAATTTGATAGAAAATTAAACCTAGACTAAAACAAAAGACGATAATCGAAATGAAAGTAATTGGTTTAAAAATAATCTTTTTTCGATAAAGAAAAAACCAAATTAAAAGAAGAGGAGGAACAAATACTCTGGCAGTATTATAAGTATGAAGAGAGAGGCTTAAGAATATGATGGCTGGCAAATAATATTTAGGAGAATTAAGCCCCTGGTAAAGCAAGGCAAAACCTAAAATTATAAATGTCAAGGCGAGGTTGGCTTCTAAAGCAGGTCGGGAAATAAAAAAATGCCAAGGTAACAAACATAAAATAATAGCACTCAAATGGCCTGTGTTTAGGTTTAAATTTCGGTAATTAAGAATGGTTTTGGGAAAAAGTTTATTGGTCAGAAAATAAATGGCAGGAATGGCTAGACTCCCAGCTAAAACAGAGACGAGACGAACGGAAAGAGTATTCAAGCCAAAAAAAGCTATCGATAAGACAGTGGAATAAATATAAACAGGCAATTTGTAATCTCCAAAGGCACGGAAAATTAAAGGTAATTTAGTTCCCCACTCATCCCGACCTGTCTTTAAAATTGAGTAAGCATTATAACCATGACTGACCTCATCCCAATTTAATGAAGGTGGATTAGTATTTAAATTGGAGAGTCTTAAAATAAAGGCTGTTAACGTTACTAGAAATAAAATTACGATACTGGGTTTTATTTTTATTTTCATTCAGGGTTGGTTTTAGTAATTATAAAAGCAGGGCTACTATCAGGATACTTGATTTCAGCAATTAACTGAAGTTTGTTTGTTTTAATTTGTTCCTGGGAGATGGCCAGATAATCACCAATTAAATATTGGTTAACCTTGGTGTCGGGAACCCAATCGATACTTCTAACGCTAATCTGATCGATTTTTTTGTTGGTTTGGCGAGATAGGTTGGAATAATACTCGTTTGGAGTTACTTCAAAATTATTTGTCTGATAGGTGAGTGGGTCTTTCTTTAAGAAAAACAGTAATTGACTGTAAGCCTCTCCTCGAGCGTTGTCGACAACTATAGGTAGTTTTGGATCAAGTTTTTTTATTTCTTCGGTAACTTGTTGCCAACCATAATTCCAATCTTTGGCTCGAAAATATTCATTAAGAATAAAAACTGAACTATAAAGATGGATTAAAGAAAAAGTAATCGTTAAAATAAAAACACTAAAAACAATGATCTTAAGATAGATTGGTTTAAATAATCGAAAAAATCTTAATAAACTCAAACTAATAATAATTAATTGAGGGATAACTAAAGGGAGAGCACGAATAGTTGAATAAGGGTCACTAGTTAGCGCTGCCGGAACAGGACTTACGAAAAAGAAGATCAGAGTTAAAAAACGCAAATCGGCCAGTTTTTTATCTTTTAAAATTAAAAATAAACCTAAAATGTAAAAGGGTAATTGCCAAATATAAAAAGTGGCCAGTTCCGGAAAAGAACTTCTTGGACCAGAATCACCTAAATAAAACATGTTTCTGGGTGAAAAATAGGAAAAATATAAGGATAAAAATTCTTTTATGCTTAAGACCAGGTGATTGTTAATAATAAAATTAAATGGTGGTGGTATGTTCGGGATAAAACCGGCGGGTATCCGGCTGAAATTAAAGATACTAAGAGTGGTAGCCCGAGACGCAAAACCAGCAGTGCTAATAACGCTAAGCGTTGGTAAAACAATAAGTAAGCCAATTAAGGTAGAAACGATGATAACGGCTCGATTTTTTTTATTAAAAATTGTTTGCCGGTAACGAATAGCTAAAGCAAAAACAATTAACGGAGAAATTATTCTTTCTGAGTGATAAGCGGAAAAAGAGAGACCAAAAAACAAAGCTGAGAGGATAAATAACTTGGGGATTTTTAGTCCCTTAAAAAACAAGTAGATTCCGGCAAGAAGCAAAAATAAGGCGACATTACATTCAAAATTAGTACGACCAAAAAGGATATGCCAGGGAGAAATCGACAATAAAAGAGTCGATATTAAAGCTAATGGGTATCTAACTTTTTTAGGAGAAATTTCAAGAATTAATAAATAGAGTAAAGGAAAAGTCAAAACACTAAAGAAAAATGAAGGGAATCTGACTGTAAATTTAGTTAGATCAAAAATAGGGATTAAGGGAACAATTAAATAAATATAAAGGGGGGTTTTAAAATCACCAAAAGAACGAAAAATGATTGGGAAGTTTTTGCCGTATTCGTCCTTGCCGGTTTTAAGAATTGAGTAGGCATTATATCCTTGAGCGGCTTCGTCTAAGTAAAGTCCGGCAGGAATCTGACCTAATTTATAAAAACGCAAAAAGAAACCAATTCCGATGATTAAGAATAATAAAATTAAGGGTTTAATAAATTTCATCTGGCCAAAAACAACCTTGGTAGTTCAAAAATAGTAATGATAATACAGGAGCTCAAAGTTAAATAGAATATTTTTTGATTTTTTTGCTTCATCACTTGAGCCCCGTAAACGATAGTTAAGGATAAGGGTAAATAAAGAATAAAATCCGCTAGGTCATAATTATTTAACAGAGAGAGGTTAATAATTGATCCTAAAATAAGTGAAGCAATAAATTTAAATTGAGGATGCTTGAGAAAATAATAAAGTCCAAATAAGACAAATATTAAGCTAGGGAAAGGATATTTGTTCAGATTATGATTAGTAGAGATAATCTCACGAGGATGGAAGGCAAAAAAATAATTATTAGGGTCGATTAAACCAAAAAAATTATTCGTGGCCTTATCGAAATAAAGATTGATTTTATTTTGAGAAAATCGAGCCAGATAAATATTAGGGTAAAGATAAATTTTTCTTATAAGAGATTGGTTGGCTTCGTAGTCGTAAACAAAAATTGATTGTTTGCGAAAATTCGGTAAAAAAATAATTAAGAGTGAGATGGCTCCAAAAAGATAAATTAATTTTAATTTTTTAAAGTGATTAAAAAATAGATAAAGAGTGATAAATAATAACGGCAACGGAAGAAGTTTAATGTTGGTAAACGGTAAGCATAAAAATAATATTGGCCAAAAACTAATTTTACGGTAATAAAAAAAATAAGCTGCCAGAATCAATAACTCCGGAATAAAATAGATTAATAAATTATTAGTAGAGACTAACATCAAAGACACAGGCCAAAGCGAAAGACAAACAAGAAGCAAGAACTGTTCAAACAGATTAAACTTACTCAATCTTGAGATCTTGGTTTTCATTGATAAGAAGGTGATAGAAGGGTAAATTCAGATTAATTTCCTTGAGATGAGGTTGGGCCTCTAATTGAGTCATTAAGATTGAATTGGGAGGTAAGGATTCTTCAGCTCGCCAACGAGTAAGTGGTTTGTTAAAGTAAGCAGCTTCGAAAAACTGGGCGTCTTCACTGTCGATTTCGTAAATGCCCGACTCGATATACGGAGTAAGTTTGTTTTGCTTTGATAGTTTGGCCAGTGTTTTGTAAGACGAGTGAACATCTGGACAAAAACTGGCTCGGGAAAACTCAGCATAGTCATACCAATAGTAATTAACAAAATCGTAATAATTGAAAATGCTCAAAATCACGATTATTAAGAGAGTGATTCTGGAAAGAATTTTTGCCTTGTTATTTAAAAGAGTATTAACTCCTAAACTGACGAGAGCAACGAAACTGGGAATAATGGCTAAAAGACGGCTGAAACGGTGAACCGAATCGACAAGACCAAAAAGCAGAGGGGCAGTAGAAAAACTCAATAAGATAAAAAGCCAGAATCCTCTCCGGCGAATGGCTTGGTAACAACCAACGATAAAAAGGGGTAGGGTACTTAAAAGAAACATACCATGGCGATTGGTCGAGTGCCAGATCGTAGTATCCCCTTTAACGAACAAGTGAGAGGGATCAAAATTTGAAAGATAAGTAAAGAAAAAATCGTAATAATATTTAAAATTTGCATTTCTGTCATTAAAAACCGCTCCAGCATATTTAAATTCTAACCAGGGAGTAATAATAAAAAAGGGCAAAATACTTAAAGAGAAAATCAGACTTGGTTTGATTAAATTTAAATTAATTTTATTTTTTGGTTTGAGTAAATAATTAGATAGAACCAAATAAACAACGGTAAGCACTGACCAAACTGGGACAATTAAACGCATTGATCTGTAGGAATAAAAACTTATTCCAAGACTGACACTGGCTAAAACTAAATATTTCCAAGATTTATTTTTTTCGTACAAAAGAAGGCTGATTAACCAAACCAAAACAAAAGGTAGGGGCATAATATTTTCGTGGGCAATATGTGATTGAATCATAATAATAGGGATTGTAATAAAAACTAGACCAGCGATAAAACCAATTTTTGAACCTAACAGTCGAGAAACAAATAAATAAACAAGGCCGAGACTAATTAAGGCGACCATCACGCTTCCTAAGCGCAGAGAATATTGTGATGGGGGGATAACTTTGAATAACCCCGCTAAGGAATAGGCCATCACCGGCTGTTTCCAATCCTGACCTCTAATAGTAAGAATAAAAAAGGGTAGAAAACGACCATTTTGATCGCGGAGATTTTTTGACAAAAGGATGGCGTTATACCCCAAAGAGGCTTCATCAACTGATAATCCTGTCGGCACATCCTCCAACCGGTAAGTTAAAAGGAGGCTGGCAAAAATTAGTCCGACAAAACCAAGAATGATTTTGAATTTGCTTTGATTGATTTTAGAGAAAGTCATTTTTTAATAAAAAATAAGTTTTATTAAATTGCATAAAAATAAACAATAAGACAATAATTAAAATTTTTTCGATAACTGGTTCAGAAAATAAGGAAATTAACGAGTTAATGCTAGGAAACCACCACAAATGATAGAGATTGATCAGGTGAACTAAACTAAGAACGATATAGCTTGGTAGAGAAATTATTTTTTTAACACAAAGAATTGTTAAGGGGATAAACAGAGGGAACAAATAGCGTTCGTGCATTCGAGTCAAGATAAGAAAAGCGCCAAAAACGATTAAAGTAACAGCCAACAAAAAACGATAAAAATCAAAGCAACGATACAGAGAAAGCATAATAAAAATTACATAAAAAGAAAAGAGCAATAAACCGAATTCATAGGCCGAAATATTACCAATAAAATTAAAAGAGTCTACAACAGGCTTAAAACCATAAATTAAAGCCCAAGAGTTAAAAGCGTTGGCGGTTAAGTAGTGGAGTTCTCCTTGGAGAATATTTTGGGTATAAAGCTTGTAAGTCCAGGTGAGAAAAGGGGTCGGGGCGAACGGTTTAGTGATTAAAAAAATTAAGCCTAAACTGATAAGTATTGATAAAAATAAATTCGACCAATTGGGCTTATTTTTTAAATAAAAAACCAAGACTGCAGGAAAAAGAATGAGCAAACTGCCTTTAGTTAATAAACTTAAAACCATTAAGGGAATAGCAAAAGGTGACTTTGGTTTTATAAGAAGAAAGACAACGGCAGCAATAAAAAATAAATTAATAAGGGCGTCGGTTTGCCCCCAAACAGCAGAATTATAGATTGTAACTGGATTAAATAAATACAAAGAGGCAGCGATTAAACTTTTCTTTTTATTTTTAAAAATATACTGACTTATCTGATAAATAAGCCAACTAATGCCAATGTCGGCTAAAACTGAAGGAAGTTTTAAGAGAGTAGAAAAACCATTGTGGTCGTACCACGTCATTAAACCAGAAGGGAAAATAGAAAGCTTTAAGTTAACAAACCAGAGAGGTCGATAGAGAAAATCATAAATATATTTGACGCCAGTATAAATTAAAATTGTCAGCGGTGGTTGATTAGGCCTATTAAAGCTAAAGAAATCCAGCCAATCATAATAACCTTTAAAACCAAATTCTTGGCCATATTTACCCCAGATAACATGGTTGGCAACATCGGGATGGGTACCAAAAGGAAGTAGAATTAACCGAACCAACAGTCCAAAAATAATTATCTGGGAAAGACTGATTTTTTTAAGGCTGATATTCATAAAATAAAGGGTCACCTGACGGCATTTTAATAACAGCACTTTGAGTGGCTATCTCTAAACTTAGAGGTGATTCAATTTCTTCACGGTTAATATAATAAATGGCATTAGCCACTAAAAATATTTCACTTGCCTGGCCTTTTTTTTCTTTTACACTAGCAAAAAAGACGTTTTTTGAATCAAACTGCCGGCCTTCTAAGTTTAGTTTTGGATCAATATCACGAAAAAAGGTGTCTTTTTTAACTAATTCTTGGAAATCCTGCGGAGGAAAATGACTGTAATAGAGATAAAAAATTAACGGTGGCTCATAGCGGGGGGAGATAATTATAGTTTTACCTTGATGTTTTTGACTCGCTAAAACGATTTCTTTTAACCCGGCGTGCCAGCGTCGTTCGGATTCTAATGGGTATTTAGAGAAATAATTTTGGAAATATAGGAATGATTCAAAAATTAACAAAAAAATAACAATGGCCCCGAAAATTTTTTTTAACTTGAAAAGGCGATAGAGAGCAAAACTACTGATAATAATGGTTGGCAAAATAAGTAAAAACAACCTGGTAGCATGATTGCCGCCATCCCTCGTCAAGACAGCCGGTAAAGTAACAATAAAAAAAAGAATTGTTCCTAAAACGAAAAGCTGGCGATTTTTTCGCCAATTAATAAAAATAAAGGCTAAACCAATTAAAATTAAGAAAGCTTCGGTTTGATAAAGAACACCAAACCCAGAGACGGAATGACGAGGGTTGGGATCACCGTTTAAAAAAAGAAAATCAGTAGAAATAACTTGAAAATAATTTCTTAAATAATTGCGGGCATAATAGATAGGCTTATTGTGCGCCAAGCGACTAATTAGGGTGGGGCTTGACCCCACTACTGGATTTGAACCTAAGGCAACTTTTCGGTTGTAATCTATCTGGGTAGCAATCGTTGGGTCAGTATGAACAGCCAACTCGTCAAAGCGCTTAGAAACTCCACCGTTAAACGCTAAGATTAATAAGGGCAAAAATAATAAAAGATTGAAAATAATGATTTTCTTTTGACGAAAAAGATAAATGTTGGGCCAAGTAAGGATAAAGAGGACTAAGGGGAGAAAGATTATTATTAGTTTACCAGTAGAATATATAGCTGGTATAAGCGATAAAAATATTAACGACAGCCAAAGGAAAAAATAGTTTTTCTGGTGGTCAAAATAAAATTTGAAAAGAAACAAGCCAAAAGTTAAAAAGAAATATAACATTGATACCTCGAAACCAGTCCGGGAGTAATGGAAGTGCCAAGGAGTTAAGGAGAGCACGAGTGCAGAAATTAAACCGATATACGGTTTTTTATCCAAAAAGAGCTGATTTATTAATAAATAAGTAGCAATTATGCCTAAAATGCCAAAAATGGCTGGGGTAAGCCTAATAGCCAAGTCAAGGCTGACTCCGGGAATTAAAGAAGTTAACAAAGTAGCGTAAATAGGTAGTGATGTGCGAACATCGCTTAAAGAGTGTATTTGAAGTGGCCAAGAATAACCACTGTAATCCTTACCCGTTTCTTTAAGAGAAATAACTTGATAGCCGATATCTACTTCGTCGGAAAAAAGTGAAGGAGGGACGATCAATAAATTAACTAAACGAAGATACCCACCTAAAAAAATAATTAAACACAGAAAAATAAGGGGAAGGTGTTTTTTAAAAGACATAATTAATCTCTAGTAACTAGGTAAAATAATGGTTTACCAAAAACATCGTTAGTATAATCTAATATTTTTAAGCCCGCCGGTGGATTTTTTGCCCAATTCCAATCACCAGCAACTTCAATACCCTGAACTGCTAAATAGATATCACCTTTCCCTAAGAGATCAAGGAAGTTAGTATTGGGTTCAATCTGTCCAAAATAATATTTGTTGCCAAAAATAAAGCCCTTAAATAGGTTGTTTATATCAATTTTGTCTATTTTGTTAACATTTTGCTGAAATTCAACTGGTGAATATTGAGTATGAAAGGCGAAATGGAGCAAGCTGGGTTCATAGGTATTGTTAATATAAATTTTATTGGCGCTATCTTGATATTTTCTTAATTTAGAAAATATGTCTTGATATCCAAATTGCCAAATTCTAGCTGATTCGTAACGATAATGATTTTGATACCGATGCCAATAATTGGCAAAGTTAAATGTTAGAAATAAAACAATAAGAACCAAAACGATCCTTTTTATAGTTTTAGATTTAATTGATAACAATGTTTGATTAAAACCGATAGCGGTAATAAGAATAAGCGGAAGCAATACGGGGAGGAGACGACTGGCGTGCATCCCTCCTCCTTGAGTTACTGCCGAGGGAATTGGACTCACCAGCAGCCACAATATTATTAGGCGAGACGATTTTTCCTTTAAATTCTGACAAAGCTTAATAAAACCAACCAATAAAAACGGTGCTGTTATCCAAAGCAATTCACCAAAACGGCCAACGGAGTGACGAAAAAGCGGATCACCGTTCAAAAATAAAAACTGAGGCGAAAATGCCTCTAGGTATTGTTTGGCAAAAACAGAAGCAAAAGCTGTTCCTTTGTTATGAAATATTCTTTCGCCCCAATTGTCGGTTATCCAGGGGTCGGTTCTCTGAATAATTATATCCTCGACTGTTTTAGGATCAGAAAAAATATTTATTTGGGAAATTCTATTGGCGGCTTGACTAAAAAATACCTGATAAACAAAGGGGGCACTCAAAACTATAAACGTTAAGACTAAATATTTTTTGCCTTTAAGTAGATTAATTTCTTTACGATAGACAAACCAAAGGGATAAAACGGTTAAGGGAACGAGGGCGGCAGCGATTGGGTAAGTGTAAAGCGATAGACAAAAACAAATAGCTGATAGCCATAAATATCTATAATTAGACAGACCTTTAAGAAAAAATAAAACTGATACCATAAGTAGAGCAGTTAAAGAAATTGTTTCAAAACTCCCTCGAGATAAGTGTATGTGCCAAGGACTAATGGCAAAAAGAAGAGCGGCTAAAAGAGCTGTTTGTCTGTCTTTTATTCTTTTTGCAATTTGATAAATCAAGAAAATGCTTAATATCCCCATTAAGGCAGTAGGGAAACGAACGCTAAAAGTTGCTGGACCAAAGAGAGCAATAAACGGTGCCGTTAAATACATTACTAATGGCGCTCGGTATTCAAAAAAACCATGAAGTTCGGTCGGGAGAAAATTTCCATAATAATCTTTAGCATTACTTGCTAGGGACCAAGCTTGGTAACCAACTTCAAGCTCATCACCATAAAGTGAAACTGGCAAAGAAGACAGGTGATACAAACGAAAAAATAACCCAAGAAAAATAATGGCAGTAAGTATTAATTTAGATTTCATTAACAGATTTGATTATATTCTAGTTTGTTTTTTGCTTCTTTTTTTACAATAAATTCATAAAGAAAAATTAAGGTGGTGATTAAATTAACCCCGCTAATAGTCTTGATAACTACCTCATTTTCTAAAATTGAAACCAGCCAGGGGATTTGAGGAATCCACCAACCATGATAAATATTTAGCATGTGAGTGAAAGAAAAAATGAGAAAATACTTAAGATATTTTTGATCGTAAAATACAGAAATCAACAAAGGAATTAGGGCTGGTAATAAATATCTTTCGTGCATCCTAGTCATAAAAACAAACATCGTCAGAGTTGAAGCAGAAATACTAACAAAGAGATTCAAGCGGTTAAAGTTCCGAAATAATTTTAAAAATATTAATAACTCAATTGCTATAGTGACGATTA
>Ga0172375_10004448_pt1 | contig 20693 bp, 21 predicted proteins | sample LakKiv1m_FD_114537 | JGI IMG/M metagenome (GOLD analysis project Ga0172375, IMG submission 114537) | Freshwater microbial communities from Kabuno Bay, South-Kivu, Congo - kab_092012_11.1m | ecosystem: Environmental > Aquatic > Freshwater > Lake | place: Democratic Republic of the Congo...
AATTCGGAAACCGCACGTTGCAGGCGGCTCCCTCCGCAGTCAATATGATCTTAAATCACCTCTGCAAGGGTTGCGATATACGAACGATATGGATAAATTCGCGGAAGGGCGGATAGTGGCAAGGTATATTACAGGGTGGTCTACGAAGCTGTCCATTGAATCAGGCTTAGTGAAAACCTTCTCTTGTCCCGTCCGCAACTTCCTGATATTTTTATGTCGAGGCCGACAGGCCGCTAAATCTTATTCTCATACCGGCGATCATGAAAAAGGCCACCTTCAAGATTCGGCGCAAGATCATCCTGGCTTTCCTATTCAGCGTTCTGTCGGTGCTGATTTTTGCTGGCTTCAGTTTCCAGGTGCACCGGGAAATCGGCAACCGCCTGAGGTTGTTGGAACTGACCAACGATCTGTTCCAAAACCTCCTGGAATTGCGCCGCTATGAGAAAAACTTCTTCCTTTACCGGCAGACTGCCAGCCTCTATGAGGCGAAGAACTATGCCGATCGGGTCGAAGCCCTCTACCGGAGTCATGAGCCGGAGATTCAAAGATTTAAAAAAGAACCCAAGACCCCGAAATTTGATCGGACCCTGAAACATTATCAGCGGGTATTAACGGAGATTGAATCAAGGATTAACCAGGAAGGCCAGGCCGCAACGCGGGGGAATTTTTCCTCCCTGGAGGAAGCCCTGCGCAACCAGGGCCAGGAATTGCTCAACATTGCGGAAGGCTGGGAAAAGGAAGAGCGTCACCAGATCGACCGGCTTTTCCATCGGGCCATGTACCTCTTTTTTGGCTCCGTGGTAGTTTTTCTGACCCTGGGAATCATGATGGCTTTTTATGTGGCCCGACTGCTGGTCCAACCGCTGTTCCAAATGCAGCAAGCCATGGACAAGATTGCCCATGGCGATTTCACCCCGCTCCCCGAGTCGGAATCCCGGTCTGAGGAATTTTTTGCGCTCTTCCGGGCCTTCAACCGGATGATTCACGAACTGGAGGTGCACCAGGAGCAGTTGGTTCAATCCCGGAAGATCGCCGCGGTGGGGACCCTGACCTCGGGGATTGCCCACGAACTGAACAACCCGATCAACAACATTGTCCTCACCGCGGAGGCGCTGAAGGAGGATTTTCGTCAATTGAACCAGGAGGAAGCCCTGGGGCTGATTCAAGACATCCTGGTGCAATCGGAGCGGGCTTCGGAGATCGTCAAAGGATTGCTGGATTTTTCCCGGTCCGAGCATCCGGAGTTTGAGCCGCTTGACATCGCCCCGGTGGTCCATGATACCTTGAAACTGGTGCGGAATCAGATGACTCTCTCCGGCATCCAGGTGAAGGAAGATTTTCCCCCGGGCCTTCCGCCTTTTCAGGGAGACCGCAAAAGCCTGCAGCAGGTATTTCTGAACCTCTTCATCAACGCCATTCAGGCCATGCTGGACGGAGGCACTCTGGCCGTCAAGGCTCGTCCTTCGGAGGATGGCCAGTGGCTCAAGGTGGAGGTCACCGATACCGGGTTGGGAATTGAACCGGAGCACCTGCCCCGCATCTTTGACCCCTTCTACACTACCAAGCAGGTGGGCCGGGGGACCGGACTGGGCCTTTCCGTGACTTACGGCATTGTGGAGAAGCATGGGGGCCACATCGAGGTGCGGAGCGAAAAAGGGGAGGGTTCCACTTTTACCGTGATCCTTCCGGTCCACCATGAAGACTGACCCCGGCAGAGGATTTCATGAACATCGCCGTAGTCGATGATGAAGTCATTGTGCAGAAAAGGCTGAAAGGGGCCCTGGAAAAAGAAGGGCACCAGGTGGACACCTTTGACTCGGGGGAGGACCTGCTGCGGGACTTGGAAGGCGCCGGGTATGACTTGATTTTTTTGGACGTGGTCCTGCCTGGGATCAGCGGCATGGAAGTGTTGCAACAGGTGAAAGCCCGGGTCCCTGACACCGAAGTCATCCTCATCACGGGGCACGCCTCCATTGACCGTGCGGTGGCCGCCATCAAGAGGGGCGCTTTTCACTATGTCGAAAAACCCCTGCGCCTGGAGGAAATCCGCCACCTGACCCGCAAGGCCCTGGACCACAAGCGCCTGCTCCGGGAGAACCGCCAGCTCAAGGCCAAGCTTGAACCCCTGGAAGGCTGGGGGGAGATGATCGGCATCAGCCCACGGATGAAGGAGGTCTTCCACCTGATCCGCAAGGTAGCCCCCCTGGACTGCAACGTTATCGTCCAAGGGGAGAGCGGCACTGGCAAGGAACTGGTAGCCCGGCTCATCCATCGGGAAAGCGCGCGTCAGGAAAAGCCTTTTGTGGCCTTTAATTGCGGGGGCTTTACCGAGGAGCTGATTGCCAGCGAGCTCTTCGGCTACGAGCGGGGGGCCTTCACCGGGGCCATCGCCACCAAGATCGGCATCCTGGAGACGGCCAACCGGGGCACGGTACTCATGGACGAAATCGGGGATATGCCCCTGTCCATGCAGGGCAAGCTGCTCCGGGTCATACAGGAAAAGACCGTTACCCGGGTGGGGGGCAACCGGCCGATCCGCCTTGACCTGAGATTCATTGCGGCCACCAACAAGGACCTGAAAAAGGCGGTGGCCGAGGGCCGTTTCCGGGAGGACCTCTATTTCCGGCTGAATGTAGTGCAGGTCATCCTCCCCCGCCTTATCGAGCGCCAAGAAGACATCCCCCTGCTGATCCAGTACTTCCTGAACCGGTTCAGCCAAAGGTTCGCCAAAAAGACTTCGGGGCTGGACCGGGCCGCCCGGGACGTCCTCCTGGCCTATTCTTATCCGGGCAATGTCCGGGAATTGCAAAATATCATCGAGCGGGCCGTGGCCCTGGCGGAAGCCGACACCCTGACCCTGGCCGACCTGCCCCCGGACCTGCAGGAATACGCCGCCGTCCCCAACGGCAGGTGGTCCACCCTGGAAGAAGCGGAAAGGGAGCACATCCGCAAGGTGCTGGCGTTCACCAATTACCAGTTGACCGAGAGCGCCCGCATCCTGGCGCTGCCCCGCACGACTCTTTGGCGCAAGATCAAGAAATACAGCCTGTCCAAGTCTATCTAATTCTTCCCTCCCTATCTCTATCTTTCCATTCCGGCGTTTTGAAACCGGTTCCATTCTCTGTTTCATAATGAACCGTTTTATTTATTAACGAATTCAATAAGTTAGCCAAAATATTTCTCCGTTCCGGTTCAATTTGAAACTGCACCAACCCGCACCTAACGCTTATCATACTGATATAACTGGTTATTTAAGCATGGAACACATGCTGCATTATCGTTCACTGATGAAGAAACAGGTCCTTTTAGCCATCGATATGGAAGCGCCCGCGTTGTGGGCGGCCGGTTACGCGGTGCAACTGGCGGCGCGGCTATCCTTGTCTATGGCGGTGATGGCGGTGTTTCCGGTCAAACCGGGGAGTTTGGCCAATGGCGGGATTTCTCCGGAGGTCCTGGAAGAAGACACCCGCCTGTGGCTGGGCAAGGTCCGGGAGCGCTGCCAGCGGGAAGGGGTCCCCATGGAGATCTTCATATCCTCCGGGCCTTTCTATGAGGAGGTCCTGCGTTTCGCCAATTCCCAGCGTTCCGTGCAGTTCATCATTATGGGGGTGGCCGGCGAGTTTCCCTTAGGAGAGATGGAATGTTCACCCCTGCTAAGAAGTTTGCACCAGCAATTCGAAGGGGAGGTCCTCCTGGTGCGGGTCCAGGGGAAGGTGGCGCGTCTGGCTGAACTCTGCCGGCAAAATATTTCCAGGGAGAATTAAGCATGTCTTTGAGCCTCTATTTACCTTTGGCGGGCAATAGCATCAACATCTTGCTGCTCTTTGGCCTGGGAGGGTTAGTGGGTTTCCTCTCCGGGGTGTTCGGGGTGGGGGGCGGCTTCCTCCTGACTCCACTGCTCATCATGGCCGGCATCCCGTCCACGGTGGCCGCGGCCTCGGATTCCAACCAGATCGTGGCGGCCTCCACTTCGGGCACCTACGCCCACTGGCGCCTGGGCAACGTGGACTTCAAGATGGGGATCATTCTAATTATCGGCGGGGTTATCGGGGGCACGCTGGGGGTATATCTCATCAAGGCGCTACGGGCCATGGGGGACGCCGATTTCGTCATCAAGATCACCTACGTGGTGATGCTGGGGGGCATCGGCGGCTACATGTTCGTGGAGGCCCTCCAGAGCCTGCGCCGGAAACCGGTGGAACGCAAAAAAACGGTGACCGAGCCCGCCAAGGTCTCTCGCTATAACCGCCTGGTGCAATCTCTGCCCTACCAGATGAAATTCGAAAAGTCCGGGGTGACCCTTTCCCCTGTGATGCCATTGATCCTGGGGGTCTTAGTGGGCATTCTGGCGGCCATTATGGGGGTGGGCGGCGGCTTTATCATGGTCCCGGTGATGGTGTACATGCTCCGGATGCCTATGCACGTGGTGGTGGGCACCAGCCTTTTCCAAATCCTCTTCACCTGCATCAATGTGACGATCATGCAAGCCGCTACCAATTTTACCGTGGATTTGGTGTTGGCCCTCATCCTCCTTTTGGGGTCCACCATCGGGGCCCAGTTCGGGGTGCGCCTGAGTAAAAGGCTGAAGGGGGACCAACTCAAAATTTTGCTGGCCTCCATTGTGCTGCTGGTGATGGTGCAGATGCTGTTGAGCCTGGTTTTGCCGCCTTATCTTCTGTTGGGGCACAAAGGAGGCCATTGAGATGAAGGCGAGAAGCTTGGCGCTCCTCCTTTGGCTGTGCTGGGGTTTGCCGGCGCCGGCCCTGGCCGGGTCCGATCCGTTTGAGCTTCAGGTGCGGCCGGACCTGGTGGAGATCGGGGCCTTTTTTAATGGGCATGACGTGAAGATTAGCGGGAATATTCCTTCGGGAGCCCAGGCAGTAGTAGAGATTACCGGGCCGGCGGCGGCAGAACACCTCATGCGCAAAGGGCGGCGCGGCGGCCTGTGGATGAACGTGGGCAAAGTGGAGGTGCAAGGCGCGCCGTCCCTCTACCTGGCCGCCAGCACCAGTCCCCCATTGTTAAAAGCCCCGCCGGCAGGGGCGGTCTGGGGTTACCCGGCCCTGAAGCAGCAGATCCGGTTCGCCGGCCAGGTGAAGCCGGAAGAACGTGACCGCTTTCTGGACCAGTTTTTCCAGCTCAAGGAAAGCGAAGAGATTTACGGCGCCTTCCCCGGAGGCCTCAAGGTAAAGGCAGGACCGCAAAATCTGCAGACCGTGACGGTAAGGATACCGCTTCCCACCAAGGTTAAACCCGGCACCTACCGGGTTTGCCTCACGGTGGTTCAGGGGGATAAGGTAATCGGCCAGCAATGTTGCGACCTGAAGGTGGTCATGGTGGGGTTTCCGGCCATGCTGGCCTCTTTAGCTTATGGGCATGGCGCCACCTATGGTATCCTGGCGGTAGTCATTGCCATTGTCACCGGGTTTGCCATGGGGTACCTCTTCAAAGGCGGAGGCGGACATTAAATACCGTTTCCCAACTCACTGAGGCAAGGGCAGATGTGGGAATATCTCCATAACCTCTGGAAACGGATCAGGTGGCCCAAGCCAGGCCTGGTGGTCTTTCCGGAGATCTTCGAACACTTTCAAGAGCTGCTGCAGAACCATCAGCAGGTTATGGAGCTCATTGCCGATTTGGGTGAGAAATCCGGCGGCGAATATATCTTCGACCGCAAATACATGGCGGATACGGTCGACCAGATGCACACTCTGTTGCTTCATATGGTGCAAAGGCTGAATCTCATTACCTCGAACCGCTATCTCGAACTCCACCCCGCCCTGGACCGGATTTTTGTTCCCCTGGAGTCGGAACTCCGGGGGCGGCTTAGCCTGTCCGGTGAAATGCCGCTCGTGGTTTCCCTGGCTGAGGCTCCCCTGGACCGTCCGGAACTCACCGGCGGCAAAGCCAATAACCTGGCGGTAATCATCCGGAACTTGCATTTGCCGGTGCCCCCCGGCTTCATCATTACCACCCAGGTCTACCGCCTCTTTCTGGAGTTCAATCAACTGGAGAACCGCATCCACGCCTGGCTGGAGTCCTGGGCGGCGGGAGAGAAGGATGAAGACCAGATATCCCGGCAGATCCAATACAGCATCCTGGCCGGGGTGGTGCCTCAGGAAGCGGGCGTCGAAATCAAGCGCCAGGCGGATAAGGGTGCCGTCCACTGGGCGCTGCGCAGCAGCGCCTACGGGGAGGACGGTGAACTGAGCTTTGCCGGGCTGCACGAAAGCCTCCTCAATGTGCCTCCCCGGGGGGTCCTCAAGGCCTATAAGAAAGTGCTGGCCAGCCTCTATTCTCCTGACGCCCTCATGTACCGGCAAAAAATGGGGATGCTGGGGGAAGATACGGCCATGGCGGTTCTGGTTCAGGAACTCGTGCCCAGCCGGGTCAGCGGGCTGATCCACACCCTGGACATCAGCGCCGAGGCGGTCGACTGCCTGGTGATTTATGCCTCCTGGGGACTGGGGCGCACGGTGGTGGAAGGCCGGGGCCCGGTGGACCGCTTCGTGGTGGAACGGGACTATCCTCACCGTATTCGCCACCGGGAAATCGCCGCCAAGGAAACCCTGGTGCGGCCGCATACCAGTGGAGGAGAAGAGGTGGAGGAGGTGTCCCCGGAGGAGCGGGAAGCGGTCACGCTTTCGGAAGACCAGATTCACCGGTTGGCGAGCTGGGCCTTGACGCTGGAACGCTATTTTAAGCGTCCCCAGGAAGTTGAATGGGCCGTGGACCAGAGCGGCCAATGTTTCATCCTTCAGTCCCGGGGGCTGGTGTTCTCCAAGGCCGTAACGCCGCCGCAGCAGGATATTTGTCAAAGTTGCGCCCAGTATTCCGTTCTCGTCCGGGACGCCGGGGTGGTGGCCCATGCCGGGGTGGGGGCCGGGGTGGTGGCCCAGGTCTCTTCCGACCTCGACATGACCCGCTTCCCGGAGGGCGCGGTGCTGGTAACCAAATACACCGCCCCCTGGCTGGCCCGCATCGTGCCCAAGGCTGCGGCCATCATTACGGAGCGAGGGTCCGCGGCCGGACACCTGGCCACTATTGCCCGGGAGTTCCGGGTACCCACCCTGGTGGGGGTGGAAGGCGCCACGGAATTCTTGCCGGAAGGCATGAAGATCACCGTGGACACCAAGAGCCGCATCATTTACGACGGACGGGTGAACGAGTTGCTGCAATATGAGCTGGTGCAGTCTCTGGCCTTTGAAGACGCTCCCGAGTTCCGGCTGCTGCGCCGGCTCCTGAGCCGGATTGCGCCTTTACACCTTATTGACCCCACAGCCCCCGATTTTACTCCTCAGGGCTGCCTCTCCATCCACGACGTCATCAGGTTCATCCATGAGAAGGCCGTAGAAGAACTTATGGACCTCCCCGGGCTGGTGAAGCGCTTCAAAGGTGTCCATATTTTCACCCTGGTCTCCGACGTGCCCCTGGGCTTGAAAATCCTTGACCTGGGGGGTGGGATCGACCCCGAAGCTTCAGGGAGCAGGCTCTTCCCGGAACAGATCCGCTCAGCCCCCATGAAGGCGCTGTGGGAAGGACTCTCCGGCCCCGGGGTCTGGAGCACTGACCCCATCCCCGTAGATTTCAAAGGGATGATGTCCAGCCTCTCCAAGACCTGGGTCGAAACGCCGGGGGCCGCTGCCGCTGCCGTTTCCGGGTTTAACCTGGCGGTGGTCACCGAAACCTATATGAATCTCCACCTGCGGTTGGGTTACCACTTCAATCTGGTGGACGCCAGGATAGATCCAGACCCGCAGCGGAACCACATCTACTTCCGGTTTGTGGGCGGGGTCACCGACCTGACCCGGCGTTCACGGAGGGCTCAACTGCTGGCCAATATCCTGTCCCATTATCATTTCAAAGTGGACACCAAGGGAGACCTGGTGGTGGCCAAGGTTCTCCATCTGCCCCGGGAAGATCAGGAAAACCGCCTCCGGATTCTGGGCCGCCTCATCGGGTTCACTCGCCAGCTGGATATTCAGTTGCGGAGCGATGAGGACATCCCGGAATTTATAGAGGCTTTCTTTGAGCAAAACACTCCGGCTTAGGAGGGAAACATGAAAGACCAACTAACCATCATGGTCCTGGACGATGAGCCCATCGTCTGCAAACGCCTGAAACCGGCCCTGGAGAAACTGGGTTACGCAGTGGATACCTTCACCCAGAGCGTCGAGGCCATGCATCAGATTCACCAGACTGCCTACGATATCGTCATCACCGACCTGAAGATGAAAGAAATCGACGGCATGCGGTTCCTGGAGGAAGTCAAGAAGCAGCATCCCCAAACCGAGGTCATTGTCATTACCGGCTTTGCCACCATGGAGACCGCCAAGCAATCCTTTCGCAAGGGCGTCTTCGACTTTATCGCCAAGCCTTTTAAGTTGAACGAGATCCAGGAGGTAGTGAACCGGGCTGCGGCCAAGATCAAGGGCGCGGCGGTATGAGCCGGACCATGCGGGTTCTCTGTTGAGGGGTAATATGCACAAATCAGGAGTCAATACCATGCTCAAAACCCTGGTAGCCATTGAAGTGGATCTGGCCTCCAGCATGGCCATCCGCTACGCCTGCCAATTGGGCAACCTGGTCGATATGGAGCTTTACCCGGTCTATGTGAAAGAGCCGCCGCCGGAGGTGCCCACCACGGGAGTGGGCTGGGTGAGGCGCACCTGGGAGCGGGAAATCGTGGCCACCGGCAAGGAGGAAATCCAGGAGATACTGGCCTCGGAGATGGAGTCTTGTCCGGTATTGCAGGAACCCCGGGTGATCTACGGGGACCGGGAATACGAACTTCTTAAGATTTTGGAGCACGAGCCCTTCGACCTCTACTTGGAGGGCGCGCCCTATCCCTTCACCCCGGCAAACATCCATCACCGACTCCACCAGAAATTCTATCAGCATCTCGGACCCCCGCTGATCTGGCTGAGGATTTTGCGGAAAATCAACCAACTGCTGGTAGTCTGCCAGGACCTGATGGACGTGAAGGCCTTATTGCCTGCGGTCCGCAAAATATGGGCCGGCTGCCCAACCCCGATCCACCTGGGGGTGCCGGCTCCGGCAGGTTACGGTGAAGTCCTGCGCCGGGAGGTCGCGGCCGCCAGGGAAGAACTGGAGGCGGCGGGCTGCCAGGTGTCCGTGAAGGAAATTTCCGTCCAGACGCCCGAAATCACCAAAGAGTATGGCCTGGTGGCCGTTTCCCTGGAGCGCCCCGAAAATAAAGAGAGCCCGAAGTTGCAATGGCTCTCCCAGGTGAAAGCCCCGCTGATGCTGGTGTTGCGGTAAAGGCCCTGATAAACGTGAGGTATATACCATGAAAATCCTGTTTGCCGGAGATGAACATCCCTACAGCGCCTTTGCGTTGCAGGAAGTGATCCGCTTGGCCCTGAATACCTGGGCCGACGTAACTTTGCTGGCCGTGTCCCCGGCCCCAGTAGTGGAGGAGTCGCCAGGCTATGGCCCCTTGGCGCCGGATCAACCCCTGCCCCGGGCTTTGAACCGTTACCGGGAGACTTTCTTGCAGGCTGCGGGGAAAGAAGAGTCGCCCTACGCCCCGGAGAGATGGCAGTATGAGTGGATCCCGGTGAAAGGCGGGCTCTGGGAGGAGATGCTGGTCAAACGGGGCGCAAAGAAGGACTTGAAGGTGCGCCTGCGGGCCGGAAATGAGGCCTCAGAGGTCCTGGCCGAGGCCCAGGAGGAGGAAAGCGACCTCATCGTTATCGGCTGCACCGGAGGCGGACAATGCCTCTGGCAAGGCGCGGCGCCGGCGCCTCAACGAGTGGTCAACGACGCCGGCTGTTCGGTGCTCCTGGTCAAGGAAGAGCAACCCATCAACCGCATCCTGGCCTGCCTGGACCAGAGCTACATCAGCCAGGAGTCCCTGGAGATGATCAGCCAGATGGCCACCATGCATGGGGCCCAGTTGGAATTGATCGGGCTCAGCCAGGAAGGCAGCATGAAAAAGGACGTCTACCGGCGGCTCATCGAAATTGGGGATTATTACGAGGACCGCCAGATCAAAGTGAGCACCCGACTGACGGAGATTGCCGAATTCGAAAGCTTTATCGACCAGGAGCTCAAGCAGGATTTGCTGGCCCTCTGGATGGGGAAAAAGTCCCTCCTGGATCGCTTCTTCCCCCGGGACTGGGCCGGAAGGTTCGTTAGCAAATGCCAAACTTCCGTGCTGGTCATGCGTTAACTTCTCAAAACGAGGTACACTATGAAAATATTGGTCGCAGTCGATAAAACCGAAGAATCGCAGATGGCTTTGCGCTATAGCTGCCACTTGATGGAACATTTTACGGCTATCGTGGATGCCCTTTACGTTAAACCCGATGTGGTGGAGACCGTGACCGAAGGCGGGGGGTACGCACCCTTCGCCACTAAGGGCGACGTGGAGCGGGAAATTGAAACCCAGGCGGAAAAAACGCTGGATGAGATCATTGAGTCCTGTGAAATCTGCGTGGGTGGGAGGGTTCCCTGCAACCCCCTGGTGGCGGTGGGGGACCCGGCCGATGAGATCCTCAACCTCGCCAACCGGGACTACTACGATATGATTGTGCTGGGTTCCCAAGGGCGCTCCATGCTCCGGGGTCTTTTAATGGGGACGGTGCACGCCAAGATCCTGCACCACGCCCGGCAGCCGGTGTTGATCCTGCGGAATTTCCGGCCCATCCAGAAAATTTTGGTGGCCTACCGCGGGTCCCAATGCGACCAGGGGGCCTTAGAGTTCATTGCCCCGCTGTTTGCCAAGAAAAAGCCGGAAATCACTGTCCTGCATGTCCAAGAAACCGAGCGGGGGGAGTCTGAGGAATTTGCCGAGGCCTGTCTGCTGACGGGGGACGAAACCCTCCGGCGCTACGGCTATACTCCCGTAAAAAAAATGGCCAAGGGGGACTTCGTGGATGAAATCCTTAAAGCAGTGGCCATCGAGCGCTATGATCTCCTGGTTTTAGGGGCATACGGCCATAACCTGCCCAAATACCTGAAGGTCATCAGTGACGAAGCCCTTAACCTGGTGAGGCTGACCACCCGCCCTGTGCTGGTTTACCGGGAGGCGAAATAGGGAGGAATCGGACGCTTCGGCCTTCGCTAAACATTATTCAGGGTGACAGGGACCGGCTAATCTCATAATTTGGCTTCCGCCAGATTAACTTTCAATGAGGGATTGTCGCTCACTGCCCTATATCCGCTACTTTGGGTCCTGCCAAAATGCTTCGATATTCTGTCAATATATGCTTTTTGTTGGCCGGCCCCGCATTCGCTTTTCGGCTCCCGTTGTCCCCACGGATGCGGTGGTGAACCCGAGGGGTCAAGGCGTGGGGGGACCCCGGTAGGTTAACCCTGACCGTTCCCTCCAGAGCCATCTCTCAGGTGCTCCCAGGGAGGTTGTAAAGGTGGGCACTGGGCCTCTACCGGGTGAGCTTCCACGCCGCCAGGCCTCCATGGGTTGGGCCACAGTCAGACGGGGAGTCTCAGGTGGTCAATTCATGGTTAGGGGAGAGGGAGGGATCGCCCCCGGTCGCCTCTCCCGAGTTAAACTTATTTTACCCAGATCGGTGTCCAAAAGAATTGACCGAGCCACCTACACAGCGGTCTTGGGCTCCGACTCACCGCAAAATTCTTTGCCTTTTGTATAAGGCCAACCCGTGGTTCCAATTTTTACTATTTCCGTAGGCTTGGGGGCGTATCGGTGACAATGACCATCAGGCCCATCTCCGGGTTCGGGAACCTTCCAAAATAAACACTCCTTGCACTGTCCAATCTTACTCATGATTAATCTCCTTTTATTATTGGGCGTTACAATCGCTTAGCTTGCCTTTGCCCCAAGGGGAGCAGGTTATACTTGATTCATTGATTTCATAGGCCAACGGGCAGATGGGTATTCAGATCGAACAACCACCCCCTTTGACTCCAGCACATCTTCCCTCGCCACACTGCTTCCTGCCTAATGTCGCCAATGTCCAACCGCTCCGGGCGAACCGGTACCGGTCTTTCTGGGGTAACTCGCAGAAGGTTGTCTCGCCGAAACCTCATGCCATCTTGAATGCAGCAATTCGACCAAACCTCATAATGCCGGCTTTCGTCCAGCATCAGGGGCTTTGCCAATTCTTCTTCGGCCCGCCTGGCGCCTTCCAAAATCATCAAGGTAGTTTTATGCCGCGATCCTGGGGGCCGGCCCGCCGGGTTGCCGCTGACCCCTTTCGGCCAAGGGCGGCCACGGGGTTTTAGCTTTAAGTGTTTTTTCATTGGCTATTTCATCCTCCGGGAAGGGAATATGGAGAAATCTGAAAGAATGAAATCCACACCGGTATCAGCTTGCTGTTGAAACTCCCATGGCGTCTTGGGGGAAGCATTTTTCGATGCGAAAGAATAGGTGCGAAAATACGTGTGGGGCGGACAAAATTAATAAAAAATGATTTCATCCGATCACCCAGCCTCCAGGTCTCCCGGATAAAGAAAGTCCTCGCAAGTCTTCGCCACACCATACCTCCCTTTATTTCGTTTCTGACAATGACCCCAAGCCTGGGTCGGATTCGGGGATTTAACGGCAGGGTGAAAATGGACGCACTCGAAACAAGTCAGCGTGCGCTCCGCTGGGGCCTGGGGTTCTGGGACCAGACAGTTTATCGCTCCCACCGTCGCCGGCTCAGGTTTGCCATCTCCCTTGTATATCGGCCGGTTATTCGCATCCTCGACTACATCCAATAATTGTTCTGGAGGACGAGCCTGTGCTTGGTATTTCTGGCCTCGGACAACCTCATGCAAGGAAGCCGTGGCCTGGGGTTGGGGCTCAGAGCGGTGGCCGTTTCCTGACAACGGCAGTTCGATTTCTTCCCTCTCGGGTTCCGCAATTTCAGGCTGATAGTGATCTATTCCTGCTCTAATCCCGATCCGCAAATCGACCCCCTGTTGAAACATCTCGCCAGGGTCTTTAGCGATTGGTGGCCACCGCCGGGCAGTGGAAAAATGTTTGTCCCACCATTTCCACGCTTCCTTGGCTCCCGCATTGTCTGCATCCAGAGCAACAAGGATCAACTTGCACTTGCTCAAAGCTGCCATCGCTTCCTTATCCGGCCGGGCCTGGGCATTTCCCAGGGCAATCACCCCTACCAGGTCCCCCGCCTGTTGGGAAAGCAGGATCGCATCAAGCTCGCTTTCCACCAGTACGTAGATTTCCCGGTCATGGCCCAAAAGCAAAGAGCGAGTATCCGAACCTCTCAGAAGGTAGTAGCGGGGGTCCCTTTCTGACCTGAGGGCAAAGTTGGGACGCCTGATCCGGATTCGGTAAATTTTCCCGTCCTGGCAGAGAGGAATGGTCAATCCCAGCGGTATCCAGATTTTTCTGGGTGTTCCGTCATCCCTTAAGACTGGTTCAAGTCCCCACTGTTCATGGCCGTCATATCTGTTAATGGGGACCAGGCCAAGTCGGAACTTCTTGATCGTTTCTTCGGACAGCCCCCGATCTTCTTTCAACCATTCCAGCATTCTCTGGCCTAAAGCAGAGGGTTGAAACAGCCAATATTCGCTTTCTTCGACCAACCAGCGGGCCCGTTCCTGCCAGAGGTCGGTGGGGGCAGTGGTTTCTCGGGGCTCCTTAGCGGCCCGGGCCGTCTTTCTGGAGGACCAAGAAGGAGTGGGCCGGGTAATTTCCTTGCCTACATATTGGCAGGCTTCTCTGAATCCCATCTTCCGGTAATCTCTCAAGTATTGGATGGCATCACCGCTGCGTCCGCATTGCCGGCACCACCATTTGCCGTATTCGCCCTGTTCTGGCCAGGTCCGGAACCGATCATTGCCGCCACAAAAAGGACAGGGGCCGGCATATTCTCCCCCTTTGGTAGTGGCGACCCGTTGAACCACGTTGCCGTCGGCCTGTAACAGGTCAAGGATGGTCAATATCCCCTCCCGCTGTCAATCTGGAGGCATTTGGAGGCTTTTTCGAGAGCCTCCATGAGATGCCTCCAGATTGAAAACACTTGATAAACCAGTATGTTAACCTGTCTCTGGGAGACAATATGGAGGCTTGGAGCCATTTCTATAGAAAATTCGTATATGAAGATTTTTAAAATTATCCTCATTATGGAGAAGTCTATGCGAAATGCCTCCATACCCTCCATATGCACGCCTGGTCTGGGTTAGAGCCTCCAGAAATGCCTCCAAAAGCCTCCAGATGCCTCCATCCATTACTGAGCCAGCAAACCAATCCCGTAATAGACAATGACCCCTTCCTTCTTCCATTCAAATCTGGATTTCATTTGCTCCCCGAATTTCACCTGCCACATGGGCTTGCGTCCTTCCCGGTCGCACCAGCTTTTGAAAGCGTCGTAAAGTTCTTGGGCCTGGACTCTTGCACTCGGCGCTATGACACAGCAGTCGCCGATGAATAGACCCACCACATCCTCCTCTTCCTTGTACTGCTCAACCGCTTGCAGCACTGCGGCGGGCGGTCTTAGCCCCTTCTCTTTCCATTCCCTAAACCCCTGTACGAGCCAGGCGAGGATACCGGGGGCTTCCTTCTTGAGATCTTCCAAAAGACTGCGGTCTATTTTCCGATGATGCGGTTCCTTAGGGTCATCGATGAAGCAGCACTTGAAAGGAATGAGATGTATGCGGGACCATAGAGCAAAATCGCTGGCGTTGACCCTTGGCTTAAAGTTTGTCAGCATTAAGAGCAGGTGTGATGGCTTAAATGCCACTTCCCGTTTCCCATAGGGCACTCGGCCTACGAGAGTATCACCGCCGGTCAGCCATTTCACCCTGCCAGCGTTGAGCTTGCGTCCCTCATCAGTCTCACTGCCCCAGACAATGCGTTTGCCGCGCAGGCCCATGATGTCTGCCGAAGGCCCCGCACTTGACCTGGCATTCTTCTGTTCGAGAAGAAGTTCAGCCTGTATAGGACCGACAAGCGGGCCCAAGACAAAATACAATATCTCAAGCAAGGTCCCTTTCCCATTTCTGCCGATCCCCCAAAGTATTATCAAGATATGAAGGATTACAAGGCCGAGGATCCCATATCCCAATAATCTCTTGACATATGAAATGAGTGCTAAATCAGCATCAAAAATTTCTTCAAGAAACTGGCACCATCTTGTAGCTGGCTGGTTTTCTCCAAGCCATTTCGTCGGGCAAGGCGTTTTGATATAATCTGAGGGGTCGCCATCTCTGAAGGTATTTTTGCGAAGATCAAGAACGCCATTGGAACATGCAATAAGGTAAGGATGTTGATCCCAATCATTGCCGCTGATGCCAAGTGAGTTGCTTCCAGCAGCAGATAGGTAGATTACATGAAGACGATAGTTTTTGTCTTGGAGGCAGGAAATTTTTGAAAGAAAAGTAGCTTCATTTTGAGCAGCTTCCCTTGCCGCTTCTTTATTTTTATTCTTTTGCTCTTTTTTCTTAATCCATTCCCATCGCTTAGCTTCTTTTTCATAGATTTCGATAACCTGATCGACTTCGGCCACGACATTGCGAACAAGATCTTCACCCCAATAATGACCTTCCCATTGGTACCAGAGCCCGGAGGCATGATCATGGCAGTAGCGATACATAAACAGGTAAATAAATAGGCGAGCATCGCCTATCTGCCCTGCCTCGGCACATTCAAGAAGAAAAGGTGCCAATGGATCTGCTTTAGGCGATGATTCTCCCTGATTCTGGGCATCATCCGAGAACGCCTGGCGCTCCTCCTTGATCCGGGCTTCGGCTTTCTCCTTAATTCGCTCAAATTCTGCTGACCTTTCGTGGTGTTCTGTCATGACGACCCTGCGCTATTTGATTCGGCCGGATTCGATGATCTCATCCAGCACGTCCAGGTCCACCAAAAGCGCTCCGCCCAGCTTCACAAATAAACTTGCGTGCTTCCTCAAGTGTTTCAGAGCAAGCTGCCGGCGAAGAAAAATTAACGTCGGTTGGGCATGACTGAAATCTTTGATGGTCAAGGTGGCCATGAGATTATTCCTCCCGCCTGGCCTCTGGGTCGATGCAAGCGGACTTCCGGCTCCACCGGGTCTTTGTGGTGGCTTTGACAGACTCCGCGGGCCGTGATTTATCCATGGCCTGGGCCAACCGGTCGAGGTCTACAAACAAGGCACCACCGAATTTGACAAAGATTTCTAAGTGCTTCTTCTGGTGGAACCATTTGTAAAAAGTTTGTTTTTTGAACGGCAAGTCATCAGCCTTGGCAACCCTTACAAGATTTTGCATAACATCACCTCACAGAATAATAAAAAAGGCAAAGTCATTACGACCTTGCCTAAACAATAGCTCAATAAGTAACTTTGTCAATATTTAGAGATTGGTATTAATCAATTCTCTCCACATTTAATGTAACCTTTCTTGCCATTGTTAATTAATTTAAGGTATTAGCAAATTTTACAGGTTAAATGGTGGGGCAAAAATGGTTACTTAGGTGATAAGTAATTGATATATCTCACAAGGGCATAAACGGTTACTTATGGATGGTAGTTAATTCATATTCTTTCCCAATCCCATGCTGGATAACGGTTTTTAAGCATTTTCTTCAAAGCTTGGTGGGTTATTATTCTTTTCAAGACCCCCTCTTCCACCAACTTTTTAATGACCCAATCCCAAGACCGGCGTTCTCGCCGGACTCTGGTGCGCTTCTGCTCCGTGATCTCACTCTGTCTCGCATTTTCGAGCATTTCATCGGTTACTATCCTTTTCGATTTTGCTAACATCTCGGTCAAAGAATTAGGTGGCGGCTCATTCGCCACGGCAAGACTTATTGCGCTATCTTCCTCTTCAAAACCGCGAAGTTCCAGAACCCTCATCATAAGAGTCATATCTTTTGGGCAACGCATCCCGGTTTCAAGACCCGGTATCTTGGTTTTCCGCAAGGTCTCTCGGCCCTTCTCCCGGAGCCGTTGCATCTGAATCCATTCGACAAAATGGTTCTCAGCCCAAAGGGGAAGATCCGGATGAAAATCTCCAGCGCCGGGTAAAACCTTTGCATATTCTCCGCTGGAATCGAATACAAGGAAGAAGCCGGGGCGCCGTGACTCCGCAGGTCGACCCCTCAACACACCGGACCGGAGGGCTTTAACGGAAAGATCGTCAATCCTCTTTTGGATTTCATAAAATTCAGGAACCCAAGTCTCAGTTTCGGGGTCCCTTGGTGGTAGAGTTCTGAGTTTTTCTTTATCTGCCTTGATGGCTTCGAGAAGCTCTAATTGTCTTAGGGTAAGTGGGGGAAAAACAAGGGTGGGATTTTTCATCTTGCCGCCTCCTGTTGCGGTCCTGGGGGTGAATCCGGGGAAGGCGGCCAGGATAACCGCCTTGTCGGGTGCGCACACTATCCCCGAAATTGTTTTACTCGCCCATTTCTATCACGTTAGACTTGGGTTTCGGGGTCAGCAGGTCCCCGCTCCTTAATGCCGCGTCTCTTATGGCCCCGGGGGCCAGGTGGGCATAACGTTGAGTAGTCTTAGCATCTTTATGGGTCAGGAGTTTCTGAACTACCAGGAGGTCAACGCCGTTGCTTACAAGGGTGCTGGCGAAGTTGTGGCGCAGGCCGTGCAGGCGGAAACCATCCGGCAACCCGGCCGCCTCTCGTATCCGGCGCCAGGGCCCGCTAAAATCCACTCTTTGGTTGCCATCTTTTCCCGGGAAGATAAACGGTGAGGTTACCTCCAGGGGCTTGAGCACGTCAAGGGCCGCCATGCTGACCGGGACATTTTGGGTCTTGCCGTTTTTGGGGTCCCGCAGGGTGACAATTCCCCGTTCAAAATCTACATCATCCCATTGAAGTTTGAAGAGCTCACCCCTGCGCATGCCGGTGAACATGGCGAATTTGACAAAGGCCACGGTGTCCTTAACAGGCCAGTTTTCCAGGGTGTCCAGCAGCCTTCTTGATTCCTCATCGGTGAGAAACTCAGTCTTTTGGTTGTCCAGCTTGGGCATGGATACTGAATCAATGGGGTTCTTGCCATCATAGAGCCCCCACTTCCGGGCCAGGTTATAGAGTCGGCGGAGTATGACGAGCTGATGCTTGATGGTGGCAGCGGCAAATGGGGTTCCCCGCTTACTGGTCCCTTTCCGCAGTTCAGTTTTCATCCGCTCAATATCAATGGGCGAGATAGCGTCCAGAGACTTTTTGCCGAAGCGGGGTTCAAGGTGTCTGCGGTAATACCTCAGATCGTCAACCCATGACTTTTTATGCTCCTTGGCCCAAGGCAGATACTTGGCCCATAATTCGCCAAGAGTGGGGATCGCCTTGATCCCGCGGTTTATTTCATACTCGCCCCGCACCATATCCCCCTTAATGGCTGATTCTGTCTCTCTGGCGATGGTGAGGTTGTCCACCACTCGGGTGACCCGCTTCCCTTTGATGGAAACACACACACGATATTTCTTGTCCCGGGCGAAGGCGGTCCCGCATTTGGAGCATGATTTAGCGTCCAGGGCATAGGTTGACTTGCACTTTGAGCAAAAAATCTGAATAGCCATAACGCCCCTCCCTTGATTCCGGTGTGCATATAGTGTGCACGAATGCAGAACAACTTATCTCTAAAAGGGAAAAACCATCGCAAGACTATGACGATAATCTATTGAATTACATGAGGTTTGTCAAGAATTATCACAAGGCAGGAAAAATAGGAAAAAGGTATTTGAACGGACTTCTAATCCGTCGGTCGGAGGTTCGAATCCTCCCAGGCGCGCCAGTTATATCAATAAATTAGCCAATTATATTATTCACTAAAGTTCACTTGGTCAACGATATGGTCAACACTTGGCAGGAGTTGACTATCTAACCACTCGGTATATTTTCTCATGGCCAGGTGCAGATCATCCTCAGAGGGAGCCATATAGTGAACGTCCATGCCGTGAAGAGAATGGCCTAAGATCGTCTCCCGATAAACCTTATCAACTCCCGCGCTCAGCATATTGGTTTTTACGGTTCGCCGTATATCGTGGAAGGTGATGCCATTTTGCTCATCCTGCCCCTAGGGTATCCGGGCCTTACCACAAGCTGATATAACGGATGCAGCATGGGCTGCAATTTCCAGTTCCGCCAGAGAGCAATTCTCCAGGTTGGGCGTATTTCGTCCGGGCACGAATTAAGGAAAACATACTTTTCACTAAAAATCTAGGTTTTTGTAAACTTATTTATTGCCCTATCGGAAAAAACTTTTGGCAACGAGTATATGAGATTCAGGGCCTTTCCGGCCATAAGGTGCCGGTATATTTTCTGGACACGGCGTTGTCGGAGAACACCCCCTGGGACCAGACCCTCACCGGTCACCTCTATGGCGGCGATTCCCATTATCGCTTCGGCCAGGAGGTGGTCCTGGGAATGGGGGGGATGGTCCTGATTTCCGCTTTGGCCCCGGAGGAACCGGTAATCTATCACATGAATGAGGGGCATTCCGACCTTCTGACCCTGTCCTTGTTAGAGTCCCGGATTGGCGGCGGGGCCGGGGCCCCTACCGATGCCGGGGGGGAGGACGTGCGGCGGCAGTACGTCTTCACCACCCACACCCCGGTGCCGGCGGGCCATGACAAATTTCATTGGGATCTGGTCAGCAAGGTCCTGGGGCTGGAACGGGCCGATCTCCTGAGAGCCTCCAACTGCTGTTTCGACGGCAGCCCCACCATGACCTACCTGGCGCTCCGGTTTGCCAGGTACATCAATGGGGTGGCCATGCGGCAGGGGGAAATTTCCACCGGGATGTTTCCCGATTATCCCATCGACGCCATTACCAGCGGGGTGCACGCGGTTACCTGGACCTCCCCCTCTTTTGCCGAGCTGTTTGACCGGCGCACAAGTTGCCAGGTATACCACATGTAACGTGATGGCTCTTTAGAGGTAGGAATTTCCTTTGGCCCCTTGACTCTTAGGGGGATTGGGAAACCCCCAAATGGAAGGAATTTCTGGCAACCGCTATAACCAATGGAGGTTTCCGGATTATTGGGTGCAGGAATGTCAGGATTTTCTGCCAGCATTACTCGGTCCGACGGATTGGTTGACAAGACCGGAACATTTTATGCTATCATTGCGGTCACTCTGACATTCAGCGGTCAGAGAGGAAAACGGGCGGGGTTTAACCCGGGGAGGAGAGTTGTCAGGCCGGTGGTTGAACTGCTGCAGGCAAGACTGACGCATAAATTCAAGCCACTCTGGGGGGTTCGCCAAGACGCAGGCTCCGCAGCCTGGGCCGATTTGCCGGAGGAGGGAAGAAACCGGTGCCACACTTGTTTTTAGGGGGGAGAACATGGCGGTAGGCAGATTTAGTCGGATCGCAATTTTGGCTTTCAGTCTGGTCCTGCTTGGGTTCTTGCTGCTGGCTTGCGGTTCTCAGGAAAGCTCCAAGGAGGCTACCAAGGAAAAGGCGCCCCCGGTAGCCGCACCGCCCGATGTTCCGGCTGGAAAGCCCACCGATGCCAAGACGACGGAAGAATATATCCGGCAGGGTAAGGAGTTTCTGAGCGATAAAAAATTCGACCAGGCCATCGCCAGTTTCGGCGAGGCCATCAAGCTTGATCCGCAATCGGCTCAGGCCTATAACAACCGGGGCATTGTTTTTTGCAATAAAGGGGACTTTGACCGGGCTATCTCTGATTTTAGCCGCGCCATCGAGATCAACCCCAAATTCGGCAAGGGCTATAATAACCGCGCCGTGGCTTACTATATGAAAGGCAAACGGGATAAGGCCCTGCAGGACGCGGAGCAGGCC
>Ga0172375_10004450_pt1 | contig 20687 bp, 22 predicted proteins | sample LakKiv1m_FD_114537 | JGI IMG/M metagenome (GOLD analysis project Ga0172375, IMG submission 114537) | Freshwater microbial communities from Kabuno Bay, South-Kivu, Congo - kab_092012_11.1m | ecosystem: Environmental > Aquatic > Freshwater > Lake | place: Democratic Republic of the Congo...
GAAAGTAATTTTTAAACAGCCGCAGTTTGCGATAACTCCCGGTCAATCTGCAGTTTTTTATGCTAAAGATACGGTTTTAGGCGGAGGGATAATCCAGAAGGTTATCCGTTAAAATGATCAGAGAAGACAAAAAATTAGCTGCTAAAATTAGAGAATTAAAGAAAAAACGCAATGCGGTTATTTTGGTGCATAATTATCAATTACCCGAGGTGCAGGATATTGCGGATTTCCGCGGGGACTCTTTAGAGCTTTCCCGGATCGCCGCTAAAACCGAAGCCGCCGTGATTGTTTTTTGTGGAGTTTATTTTATGGCGGAGACCGCTTCGATTCTTTCCCCGGACAAGTTAGTAATTATGCCGGATGTCTCTGCGGGCTGCCCGATGGCGAATATGATGAACGCTGATGATTTAAGGAAGCTTAAAAAAGAACATCCCGGCGCAGTGTCCGTAGGCTATGTGAATACTTCTGCGGCGGTTAAAGCGGAATTAGATTATTGCTGCACTTCTTCTAATGCGGTGGCAGTAGTGAATGCGCTTAAAAATGAAAAAGAAATCATTTTTGTTCCGGATAAATATTTGGCAGACTATGTGTCTAAAAAGACGGGAAGAAAATTAATCTCTTGGCATGGGTTCTGTCCGACACATGTTAAAATATTGCCTGAGGATCTAAAGCGGGAGAAAAAGTTTCACCCTCAAGCCAAGGTGATGGTGCATCCGGAGTGTTTACCGGCGGTCGTGGCTTTAGCGGATGTCATACTTTCTACCAGCCAAATGGCTAAATATGCCAAGGAAGATCCGGCAAAAGAGTTTATTATCGGCACAGAATCCGGGTTAATCTATCGGCTGAAGCAGGATAATCCGGATAAAGAATTTTATTTAGCCAGCGAACGCGCGGTGTGCCCGAATATGAAGCGCACGACGCAGGAAAAAGTGCTTTGGGCTTTAGAAGAGCTTAAGGAGGAAGTGCGGGTTTCCGATGAGGTGAGGAAGAAAGCGCGCCTGGCGATTGAACGAATGCTAAAGATTATTTAATTGAATATTCCGGTTGTTTTTGAAGATGATTGGTTGTTGGTGGTGAATAAGCCCGCGGGTTTATTGAGTGTTTCCACGCCGAAGAATGAATCGCGTACTTTGACCAGTATTCTAAACCAGGATGCCGCAGACCGGGGGCTAAAATATCGCCTGCACCCTTGCCATCGTTTGGATCGGGAAACTTCGGGACTTTTGATCTACGCTAAAGGTAAAAGTATCGAGCAAAAGTTGGTTGCTGCTTTTAGAGATAGATTAGTTGGTAAGAAATATATCGCTTTCGTGCATGGGAAATTATCACAACCACAAGGTGTGATTAGTTCGGCGATTGAAGGAAAAAGCGCGCTGACTAAATATAGAGTCATTCAGGAAAAAAGTAATTATAGCGTAGTGGAGGTTTCCCCGATCACCGGCCGGACGAATCAAATCCGTATCCATTTTAAGAATATTCAGCACCCTTTGGTCGGAGAGGATAAATTTGCCTATCGTAAGGATTTTGCTTTACGTTTTAAACGCGTTTGTTTAGAGGCTAAAGAGTTGAATTTTAAACATCCAATCACGGGCAAGGATTTGAACATTAGTATTGATTTAGCTCCGGATCTGGCAAAATTTTTAAAAGAGCATGCCTAATATGATTAATTTAATTTTTATTTTTGGGGCAAAGTATTTATATTTGCTTGTCTTGGCGATTGCCCTAGTTTGGTTTTTGATGCAATCCCGGCCCCGTCAGAAAGAAACCTTAATGCTGGCCGGTATTTGCCTGCCGTTAATTCTGGTTATTTTTAAGCTCGCTGGCCATCTTTATTATAATCCGCGGCCGTTTGTGGTAGGGCATTTTAAGCCTTTAATTTACCATAATGCGAGCAATGGTTTTCCGTCACATCATGCGTTGATTGTAACGGCTGCTGCTTCGCTGGTTTTTATTTTTAACCGGCGCCTGGGTTTTGTATTATGGATTTTGGCATTGGGAGTAGGTCTTTTTCGGGTTTATGTCGGAGTGCATCATTTGGTGGATATTGCCGCAAGCATTTTAATCTCGATTGGTTCAGTAGCTTTAGTTTGTTGGTGTAAAAAATACCTGAGGCGCCGGAAAGAAAAATATTTTTCAAAAGGAGGCTGAAATTTGAGCATTATTGTTTTAGGTACGGTGGCATTGGATAGCGTAAAAACTCCTTTTGGCAGCCGTAAAGAACTTCTCGGCGGCTCCGCGGCGCATTTTTCTATGGCGGCGCGGCTTTTTACTAAAGTAAACCTTGTGGCGATTGTCGGACATGATTTTGCGCAAAAACATATTACTTTTTTAAGGAGTAAAGGGCTTAACCTTAGCTCTTTGGTTGTGGACCGGGGCAAGACCTTCCGCTGGGAAGGTGAATATAAGGGGGATTTGAATTCGGCGCTTACTTTGAATACCGAATTAGGCGTGCTTTCGGTATTTAAGCCGCAAATCTCCGAGGCGCAGCGTAAAATAGAAAATATTTTTTTAGCCAACGTTGATCCGGATATTCAAAAGCATCTTTTGCGCAGAATGCATTCTCCGAAATTAGTGGGGCTAGACAGTATGAACTATTGGATTAATACCAAGCGTAAAGAGTTGGTTAAATTACTTAAATATATAAATATTTATGTCGCTAACGATCAGGAAGCGCGCAGCTTAAGCGGGGAAAGCAATTTGATCAAGGCGGCTAAGGGGTTGTGTGCTTTAGGCCCCAAGATGGTTTTGATAAAAAAAGGCGAACACGGAGTTTTATTTTACAACAAAAAATTTATTTTTTCTCTTCCGGCGTATCCGGTGGAAAAAGTAATTGATCCTACCGGAGCGGGAGATACTTTTGCCGGCGGGTTTATGGGGTATCTGGCGCAGGCCGGCAAGATAAATACTTTGACCATTAAGAAAGCATTGGCCTATGGAACGGTGTCCGCTTCGTTTAACGTTGAAGATTTCGGTCTGTTTAGGACCAGCAAACTTACCCGGAGCGACTTAGAAAGACGCCTGATTAAGTTTAAGAATTGTTTCTTATTTTAATTAAAGATATAAGGATATATTCTAGAATGACAAAGCAGGAGGGTAATTATGTTAGTGGAAAAGATTTTTAATGATTATAAAGAAGCCATGAAGGCCCGGGATAGCCTGAAGAGTTCTGTTCTGAGTTTTTTGCGCGCCGACATGTTAAATCTGGCTACGGCGAAGAAAAAGGACAAGCTTGATGATGCGGAAATAATCACCGTGATCAGAAAACAGATTAAGCAGCGCCAAGATTCGATCGAACAATTTACTGCCGGCGGCCGGCTGGATATGGCGGAGAAAGAAAAAAAAGAATTAGATATCCTAAAGAACTATTTACCCGCGGAGCTTTCCTCTGAGGAGATTAATCGGTTAATCGAAGAGGTGGTGGCGGCGATTGGAGCCGGCGGCCTAAAAGATATGGGTAGGGTGATGAAAGAGCTGACGATTAAATTAGCGGGAAAAGCCGATAGCCGGTTAGTTAGTGATTTGGTAAAACAAAGGTTAAGCCGCCCTTCCTAAAAAACTCAAAAGCATGTTTTCTTCGTTAAAAGTAAAATATTTCCGTATTTATTGGCTGGGTATGTTTGTTTCTTTAGTGGGCACCTGGATCCAGACCGTGGCGCAAAGCTGGCTGGTCTTCCAGTTGACTAACTCGGCTTTTCTTTTAGGGGTGGTCGGTTTTTTAGGCTCCATTCCGATATTTATACTTTCTTTATTCGGAGGGGTTCTGGCGGACCGGATAAACAAAAGAAACATCTTAATTTGCACTCAAGCCGCTTTTATGCTGATGGCTTTTTTGCTGGCCGTGCTTACTCAATTTAAATTCATTACGCCCGCGCAGATTATGTTTATCGCCCTGGCCAATGGGGTGATTATGGCTTTTGACGCTCCGGCGAGACAATCGATCGTGGTGGAGTTAGTCGGCCGGGAGCATCTTTTTAATGCGATTACTTTAAATTCGGTGGCTTTTAATTCTTCGCGGATCATTGGCCCGGCGATCGCGGGTGTTTTAATTTCCATCATCGGGATGAGCGGATGTTTTTATTTAAACGGGATTAGTTTTTTAGCGGTAATTATTGCGCTTTTTTATATTAAGTTTGGCAAAACTAAGGCGCGCAATAATAATTCTGCGTGGAAAGATATCCAGGAAGGGTTTATTTTTATCAGCCAGAATCGGATTATTTTAGCATTAGTCAGCGTGGTTGCGGCGATCAGCCTTTTTGGAATCTCTTATATTATCCTGATGCCGGTTTTTGCCAGTCATGTACTTGGCGTGGGGGTAAAAGGCTTAGGGGTGCTCATGTCCAGCACCGGAATCGGGGCGTTATTGGGGGCTTTAGGTTTAGCCCGGTTAGGTAATTTTAAAGCGAAGGGCAGATTTTTAATCTGGTCGGTATTTTTGTTTTCTGTATCGCTTGTGATTTTTTCATTATCTAAAGATTATCTTTTATCTATTTTATCTTTAATCTTTGTCGGCTGCTCAAGTGTTATGCCGATTGCCCTGGTTAATACTTTATTGCAAACTAACGTGCCGGATGAGTTCCGCGGTAGAGTAATGGGTTTGTTTATGATTACTTTTGCCGGAATTGTGCCGTTCGGTAATTTAATTTCTGGAACCTTAGCGCAGTTTTGGGGGGTATCGGCAGCTCTTTTTTTCTGCGGTTTAGCTTGCTTAGGATTATTTAGTTTGATTAATTTTTTGTTTCCGGGATTAAAAGAGCTATAAGACACTTGATTTATTTTAATATTTTGCTAGAATTAATATAGTTGAGTAAGTTGGTTGGTATAACTGCGCAAGCAGTTAGGGAGGTGCATAAATTTTGCGATTTAAAGAATAATAAAACGTCATAATAATCAATTTAAGGCAGCAGAGAGGAGATGGATATGAAGAGGTTGTTAAGTTTTGGGGTAGTGGTTTTGGTTTTAGCGGCATTATCCGGTTGTGGTAAAAAACAAGAAGCAGAAGAGTTACAGCCGATTACGATGGAATCTTTAAGTACGGTGGGTGCCCCGGTTCAAGCTACGGCAGATTATAAGGCTCCCGAAACTAAAGTGTTACCGACTAGTGTTGTTACTCCAGCTAAAGAAGCTCTGCCCTTACCGCCTCAGGGTCCCTATAAGCCGACCGGAATTGAGATTCAGACGGCTTTAAAGAATGCGGGTTTTTATACTGGTAATATCGACGGGAAAATTGGGCCAAAGAGCAAGAAGGCGATTGAAGATTTTCAGAAGGCAAATGGTTTAAAAGTTGATGGAAAGGTTGGACCAAAAACTTGGGAAGCAATGAGTAAACATTCCAGCGCGGCAGTCGAATCGATTAAGCGCTAGTTTAAGGGTTTGCTTTGAGAAAAAAGTTTTGTTTAAAGATAATCCCAGCAGGTATTTTGTGCTGGGATTATCTTTTTTACGATGTTATAATATAATTTAATATGAAAAAATTCCCACAAGCCTTTCTTTGGGGTGCCGCAACTTCAGCGCATCAGGTTGAGGGTCGGAATATTTATAATGATTGGTGGCAGGCTGAACAGGGTCATTTGCTCAAAGAAGCTTCCGATTCCGCCTGTAAGCATTATGAACTTTACGCAGAAGATTTCGCAATCGCTCAACAACTTAATCATAATTGTCATCGATTTTCCATAGAATGGAGCCGGATTGAACCGCAGGAGGGAAATTTTCAAGCTGCGGAGATCGAACATTACCGTAAAATTATTACGGATTTAAAGAGCAAAGCAATGGAGCCGGTAGTTACCTTGCACCATTTTACGAATCCGATCTGGTTTAGCAAAAAAGGCGGCTGGGCTAAATTTAAACTGCAAAAATATTTTTTACGTTTTGTGGATAAAATAGTCAGAGAGTTTGCGGATCAAGTAAAATTCTGGATCACCATTAATGAACCGCTGGTCTATTCTTCGCACTCCTATCTTTTAGGCGCCTGGCCTCCTGGTGAACATTCGTTATACCAGACGGCTAAAGTAACTTTGAATTTAGCCAGCGCGCATATTAAAGCCTATCGGGTTATCCATCAGATTTATCGGCAGAAAAATTTACTTAAGCCAATGGTCAGTATCGCGGCTAATCTGCAAGCATTTGAGATCTGCCGGCCGACATTAAAAAATAAATTGGCCGCCTATCTGCGGGATAGATTATATAATTTTTGTTTTATCGAAATACTTTTACGTAAAAAAACTCTGGATTATATCGGGGTAAATTATTATGGCCGGAACCTGGCCGATGCGCGCCACTGGGGGATCAGGCATTTATTGTTGGATACCTGTCAAGATAATCACTATCCTTTACGCAAAAATTCTTTAGGGTGGGATATCTATCCGCAAGGGTTATATAAACTTTTACTTTCACTAAAGAAATATAATTTAAAGGTTTTCATTACGGAAAACGGTATTTGTACTTCCGATGATGCTTTAAGATGGGACTATATCCGCGAACACCTGGAGGAATTGCATCGGGCGATCGGCCAGGGGGTGGGGGTGATCGGGTATATTTATTGGTCGCTGATCGATAATTTTGAATGGGACAAGGGATTCACTCCGCGTTTTGGGCTAGTGGAGGTGGATTATCAAAATTATAAACGTCGGATTAGGCCAAGCGCTGAGAAATTGGCGGAAGTTTTTAAAAACAGTGCAATTTAAATGAACCCAAAGCATAAAAAATTTTTTATTAGCGAGCTCCCGTTTTTTGCGGGCTTAAGCAAAAAAGAGTTAGCGATCATCGATGCGCGCAGCCAAATCGTGGAATACCGTAAAGGCCAGATTATTTACGAAGAGAATTCCGCGCCCAGCGCATTTTATTGCATTCTCTCCGGCCGGGTTCAAATTTATACCAAGGATAAATCCGGTAAGCAGTCAATTTTAGAATATCTGCACCGGGGTAAATATTTTGGCATTATCTCTTTGCTCACTAATGAAACACATTCGGTTACCAGCGAAGCGATGAATGATTGTGTTATTTTAGTGATTCAGAGAGATGATTTTAATTTTCTGCTGCAGAGTATTCCACATTTAGCGATTGATTTAAGCCGCACACTAAGCCGCCGGCTTAAGCGCAAAGATATCCATCAGAAAAAAATCTTTGAGAGTACGGTTATTTCGGTATTCAGCTCTTATGCGCAGGCCGGAAAAACTGTTTACGCTTTGAATCTGGCCTTAAGCCTTAATCGCGAAACACACAAAACGGTAATTATTTTAGACATCTTACCCAAAGGCAAAATCCATACTTTACCGCAGAAACTAGGGATCCAGCCGCCGCCGATATTTGATTTATCTTTTGTTTCGGATATTCATACCTTACCCAAGGATTTTATTTCCAAAAGCAATTTCGGCGTAGACCTGTTTTGTTTCTATTACCAGGAGGATAACGACACCTGCTTAAAAAGGTTAATCGAAATATTAAGTATTTTGGTTAATGATTATCATTACATTATTCTGGATTTGCCGGCGGCGATGGACCGCTCGATTATCAGCATGCTTAATCAAAGCGACCTTATTCATATCTTGAGCAGCCCGGATGCTTGTGATTTAAAGCGCACGCGCAATCTGATTAACCGGTTGAAAGCGGATTTTAATTTTGATCTGGCTAAAATAAAAACGATTATTAATGAATATAAATTATCTAAGATCGACTATCGTGACCAACTGGAGATTTTAGGCCAGGAGATTTTCGCGACTATTCCGAAGATAAAATTCGATGCGCCGGCCCGTTTAATTATCGACGCTCCGGATTGCGAATACGCGCAGGCAGTCAGGCGCATCGGGAGGCAATTAGGGGATTGCTTAGTGGGTTTAGTGCTCGGGGTGGGGGTGGGATATGGGTTTTGTCATGTGGGAGTATTAAAGGTTATTGAGGAAGAAAATATTCCGATTGATATTATCGTCGGCTCCAGTATCGGTTCATTAATTGCCAGCCTTTGGGCGGTTGGTAAAAGCAGTGGTGAAATATTAGAAATCATGCGGGAGTTTAAAGAACCCAAACATATCTGGGGCTTGATTGATTTAACCTTTCCGCGCTTAGGTTTTATTAAAGGCCATAAATTATACCGATTTTTGAAGAAACACCTGGGAGATAAGACTTTTTATGATGTCAAGCTTCCTTTAAGAATCATTGCCACGGATGTACGCAAGAAAGAACCAAGGATTTTAGATAAAGGCTCATTAGTTGATGCTATAATGGTTAGTTGCTCAATGCCGGGAGTATTTACGCCTTTTAAGTTTTCCCGTCATAAAGGATTAAATCAGAGTAGAATTGCTCAAGATGCGCTAAAGGAAGAAATGCTTTTTGACGGAGGGGTGAGCTACCCTTTACCCACTGAGCCTTTGATGCAGATGGGAGTGAAAAAGATTATTGCGGTAAATGTTACTCCTTCCCGGGAGGATATTTTAAAACAGCTGGCTAAGCTTAAAGAGGTAGTTCCTTTTAGTCATTCGGCGGATAATCCAAAAGATAAGCCCCGGAGCTTGTTTGGCTGGTTAAAGAATATTTTTAATCTGAATATTGTGGATATTATTTTTAGCAGCGTTGAGGTTTTGCAATCTGAAGTGGCCCGGCGCGAAGGTGAGTTGGCTGACATTGTTTTGCATCCGGATACTAGCGGTTTATTCTGGTTGGAATTACATCGGGCAGATGAATTTGCCAAACGCGGAGAGACGGAAGCGCGTAAACACCTGGATGAGATTTGGCAGTTGGTTAATGAATAATCTTGCAGGCAAGGAGGAAGTCATGAAGATTAATGTGCGGTTTGTTTTAACTAGCGTATCCTGTTTATTGGTTACTGTTTTATTGGGGTGTGCTACCGTTAAAGAGGTGGGGAAAGGTTTCCTGGGCGTATCTACTCAGGTTTTAGAGCAAAAGCGTAAGGATGCCCTAAAGAAATCTTTTGCTTTAGGTTATAATGATTGTTATGCCAAGGTTAAGGAGTTATTCACCAAGGAGGTGCCGGTTAAGGATACATTAGACAAAGAAGTTGTTTTACCGTATATATATTCGGAAGATCCCCAGAAAAAAATGATCGCGATTTATCTTTCTTCAACCGACACTACCCCCGTGGGGATATTTTTTACCGCAGAAACAAAAGAGAACACCTTGATTGAAGTATCCAGCCCTAGTATTTATGCTAAAGAAGAGATCGCCAACAGAATTTTTACCAGTATTGACGCATTAGTTAAACCTAAAATTATCGAGGAGAAAAAAGCTGATGTTAAATAAGAAATTAGCCGTTAGCGATCTGATTAAAGAATGCCACCGTATTGCTAAAAGCAAGGGCTGGTGGGACAGCCAGCGCAATGATGGCGAGCTGATTGCCCTGATGCATTCGGAGTTATCCGAGGCTCTGGAGGCGATGCGCAGCCATGATCAAGAGAATAATCTGGCGGAGGAATTAGCCGATTGCTGTATTCGTATCTTTGATTATTGCGGTTCACGAAAGATAGATTTGGAAAAAGCGTTATTAAAGAAGATCAAATATAATAAAACCCGGCCTTACCGGCACGGGAAGAAGTTCTAAGGGGAGGAAATCATGCCATACGATAGTAATTTGGATACTCAGCTGTTTACGCGTTTCTGGGAAAATGATTCCGGCAAGATTGTGGTGAGTGTTTATTCTTATAATAAGGGCGCGAAAAAGATTCAAATCGTCAGGGAAGTAAAAGATAAAAACGGCGAATATGCTTTCGCAAAACTTGGGCGCCTGGTGAAAGAAGAAGCGGAAGGCATCTTACCGTTAATCCAGGAAGCGCTTAAAACTATGTAGGGATTAAACTTATGCCTAAACAAAGGGATAATTGGGGGACGCGTCTGGGAATTATTATGGCGGTAGCGGGTTCAGCCATTGGTTTGGGGAATTTTTTACGTTTTCCGGCTAAGGCGGCGGCAAATGGCGGGGGAGCGTTTATGATTCCTTATTTTATTTCCCTGCTTCTTTTAGGCATTCCACTGATGTGGATTGAATGGACTCTTGGCCGCTATGGCGGAGGTTTTGGGCATGGCACTGCTCCGGGGATATTCCACAGCCTTTGGCAGAAAAATCGCTTTATTAAGTATTTTGGCGTAATCGGTATTTTTGGGCCGTTGGTTATTTTTATTTATTATACATTTATTGAGTCTTGGACCCTCGCTTACAGTTTTTTTGCTTTATCCGGAAAATATACCTCTTTGATCGATCAGAGCTCTTTGTGTAGTTTCTTAGCTGGGTTTCAGGGATTAGAAAAAAATCAATATTTTAGCGGGATCGGCACCGCGTATACATTTTTTGTAATTACTTTTTTATTAAATATTTGGGTGATTTATTATGGTATCAAGGGTGGAATCGAGAAGCTTTGCCGGTGGGCAATGCCGCTTTTGTTTGTTTTTGGTTTAATACTCATGGTAAGAGTTTTAACTTTAGGCGCTCCGGATTTAAGTAAGCCAACTTGGAATATCTCAGCAGGATTTGGTTTTTTATGGAATCCTGATTTTTCTGCGCTTTTGTCGGCTAAAGTTTGGCTGGAAGCCGCCGGACAGATATTTTTTACCCTTAGTGTTGGTATCGGAGTAATTTTGACCTATGCCAGCTATTTGAAAAAAGCCGATGATGTTGTTCTTTCCGGGTTGACGGCGGCGACGACTAATGAAATTGCCGAAGTTATTCTTGGGGCGAGTATCGTTATTCCGGCGGCATTTGTGTTTTTTGGGCCGGTAGATATCAAAACGATTGCTGCTTCCGGAGTATTTAATCTGGGTTTTGTAACGATGCCTTTAGTTTTAAATAAACTGCCTTTTCCGGTAATCTTCGGATTTGTTTGGTTCTTTTTATTATTTTTAGCGGGGATTACCTCATCGGTTTCTTTAGCCCAGCCAGCCGTGGCGTTTTTGGAAGATGAATTTCAGATCAATCGCCGGCGGGCAGTTTCTATCTTTGGCGTAGTTTCATTTATATTGTGCCAACCGGCGATATTTTTCTTAAGTCGAGGCGTAGTGGATGAATTGGATTTTTGGGGAGGAACATTCTTTTTGGTAGTCTTTGCTACTATCGAAACCATACTTTTTGCCTGGGTATTTGGGATGAATAAAGCCTGGGATGAGATACATCAAGGGGCAGATCTGGCGGTGCCGGAAGTTTATAAGTTTATTATTAAGCATATTACACCTTTATTTTTATTTATTATTCTGGGAATGTGGTTTGTTCAGGAGTGGCTGCCCGTGATTATGATGAAGCATGTTTTAGCCGCCGATAAACCGTTTGTTTTGGGCACGCGCTTAGGCTTAATCTTTATATTTATAATTCTGGCGATTTTGGTGAAAGTGGCTTGGCGGCGCAGGAAATTAGAACCTAAGGCACAAAAATGAGAATAAGCGGTTGGTTATTTTTGATTCTTTCCTGGGGGATTATCTTAAGTTTAACGGTCTTTTGTTTTGCTAGAGTTTTTTCCAAAAAACAGCCTAAGTAATCCTTGAATTTTAGTTTTTTTGTGGTAATAATAGGTATTCGTAAATTTATTGCCGAGATAGCTCAGTGGTAGAGCGCGGCCCTGAAAAGGCCGGCGTGGGGGGTCCGATTCCCTCTCTCGGCATTTAATAAAAAGAGGGGTTTTCATAACCCCTCTTTTTTGTTGATTTTAATATGCAGAGAAGTATAATGGACTTCAACAAGTCTATAAGGGAGGTTATTTGGAGAGGAAGGATATTCGAATTTATAAAATATTATTTATATGACCTAAGTATTTTGTGTTTAGCGCACAAAGATTTAGGTTTTTATTTTTAAAAGGGACTTAAGAATGGAAGATAATAAACAATTAGTTATTTTTAATTCCGTATCGGTGATGATATGGTTTAAGGATACTAAAAATAATTTTTTAAAGATTAATAATTCTGCTGCGAAAATGATGGGGATGACTGTCGAGGAGATAGAAGGGAAATCGGTTTACGATCTGTTACCGGAAGAAGCCGAACGTCACTATCAGGATGACCTGGAAGTGATAAATTCCGGTAAGGCGAAACTGGGCATAATCAAATTATTGCAGAAACCATCGGGAGAAAAGGTATGGCTGCAGGTAGACAAGGAGCCTTATCGCGATGAAAAGGGGAAGATTATCGGGGTTGTTGTTTTTGCAGTGGATATCACTGATAGTAAACAGGCACAGGAGAAATTAAAAACAAATGAACAGTTTATCAATGATTTATTAGACAACATCGAGGATACTTTCTATGTCTTTGATGCTCAAGGAAATTTTATCCGATGGAACAAAACCCTTGAAAGGATAAGCGGTTATTCACACGCCGAAATTTCTAAAATGAAGCCTACGGATTTCTTTACTAAAGAAAGCGCGGTAAATGTAATCAAGGCTATTCGAGAATCATTCGAGAAAGGTCGTGTTGTTATCGAAGAAGAATTTGTAACTAAAGACGGTAGAATGATCCCGATGTATTTTTCCGGTAGCGTGATAATGGATTTATCCCATCAACCGATTCTTTGCGGTACCGGAAAGAATATCACTGAGTTGAAGCAGAAAGAAGAGGCATTACATGCCAGCGAGGTACGTTATCGGACATATATTGAAGTTACGGGACAGATCGGTTGGATTACTCTTCCGGATGGAATTGTTGAAGATATGCCGGAATGGAGAAAATACACCGGTCAGAGCGTGGAGGAGGTTAAAGGATGGGGGTGGTTAAATGCCATACATCCGGATGACAGAGAGCTTACCGCAAAAGTATGGAATAAGGCTATTGCGGAAAAAAGTACTTATGAAACCGAATACCGCATACGCCGGCATGATGGAGTTTATCGGTATTTTCTGGCCCGCGGTATCCCCGCCTTGCGTAAAGACGGAACGATCCTCGAATGGGTTGGTACTTGTATTGACATCACTGAACGTAAACAGGCTGAAGATAAATTAAAAGAGCTTAGTTTAAGGGATTCCCATACAGAACTTTATAATTATAGGTATCTTATGGAAAGGCTGGAATTAGAAGTTAAAATGGCCAGAAAAGATACTTTAGCTCTATCGGTGATCATGCTGGATATAGATTATTTCAAATCTATTAATGATGTATATGGCCATCAATGCGGAGATATAATTCTTAAAGAATTCGCTCAGTGTTTGAAAGATTTTGTTAGAAATGCTGATATTGTCGCTCGGTATGGAGGTGAGGAATTCGTTATCGTTCTGCCGGGTATTAATAAAAACGACGCCATTCTATTCAGCGAAAGTCTGTTAGATATGATCAGTAAACATCTTTTTGATGCTGAAGGTAAAAAGATAAAACTTAAAGTAAGCATCGGGTTGGCTAATTTTCCAGAAGATGGTGGTTATGCCAGAACAGCATCGGGCCTGATCGATTTGGCGGATAAGGCATTGCTTGATGCAAAAGAAAAGGGTGGAAATAAACTCCGCATTTTTAAAGATACCAGCAAAAATGTTAAAGGAACTATGGAGAAAGGTGCAAAAGTTAACGTAAAAGAATTGCGAGAAAAACTTTCCAAAATGTCAGACAGGGTGGATCGGACCATGCTAGAATCAGTTTATGCTTTTGCTAAAATAATCAGCGCCAAAGATTATTATACCGGTGAACATGCTGATAATATGGTTTCTATAGTGGTTAAGATCGGTAAAGAGCTCAATCTTTCTTCTGCGGTAATAAAAACTTTAGGACAGGCGGCGATACTTCATGACCTAGGAAAAGTTGGCGTACCGGATAATATCCTGCATAAAAAAGAAAAACTTACTAAAGAAGATTACGAAATAGTAAAAAAGCACCCTCAAATCGGAGCAGAGATTATTCGGCCTATTCATATTCTAGAAAAATTAGTTCCAATGATTCTTCACCATCATGAAAGATTTGACGGCTTAGGGTATTCTTCCGGTCTTAAAGGCAAAGAGATCCCCTTGGGCGCCAGGATCATCGCGATCGCTGATTGGTATCAAGCTTTAGTTTCCGACCGGCCATATCGAAAAGCTTATAGTAAAAAAGAAGCGATAGATATCATTAAACAAGCCTCAGGCACACAGTTTGATCCAGAAATAGTAAAGGCCTTTTTAGTGATAATAAAATAAGACCAGTTCGATTAAGAACTGGTCTTATTTTATTATTCTTATACGTAACCTATATCTTTTTTACGTTGGTTGCCTGGTCGCCTTTAGGTCCTTGAGTAACTTCAAATTCAACTTCATCGCCTTCCGCTAAAGATTTATATCCTTCTCCAGTGATAGCGCTGAAATGAATGAAAACATCTTTGCCATCTTCAGAAGTAACAAATCCATAACCCTTTTGATTACTGAACCACTTTACTTTGCCCTTTGCCATTTTGTTTCTCACCTCCTCTTAAGATAAAAAAAATCCGCAAAGCATAGTTATTGTTTGTTGCTGCTTTGCGGTTTGTACGTGTTACTAATCAATTTCTTTGTTTCTCCTCTAACCTAACCTTACCTGATGTAAATATACCATGAATTATTGATTTGTCAATTGTTATTTATATAATGGGGTAATAGGGGATGCTTCCATTTTTGTAAAGTTTAGCAGAAGAAGGGAAACGTCCCCTATTTGGATGGTTGACTATTAACCAGTAATTGGTATAATGTTTAAAAATTGCCGATGTAGCTCAGTTGGTAGAGCAGGACTTTCGTAAAGTCAAGGTCGGTGGTTCGATTCCACTCATCGGCTTAATCTTGTATTGCCAAAAGTAAGGTAAACCAGAGCTCTCTAATTTATGGCCGGATTCCGGAAAGTTTTAAGAAATCGCAGCTTTTTTTTATTGTGGCTTGGGCAAATTATTTCTCAACTGGGGGATAGGCTTGGGCAGGTTGCTTTGGTCGCGCTGGTTTACTCGCGTTCTCCGGGTTCGACATTGCAGTTGACGCTGGCTTTTATAATTATAATTTTCCCGGTATTTATCGTTGGTCCGCTCGCCGGCGCTTATGTCGACCGTTGGGATCGCCGGCAAACAATGTATATTTGTGACTTGGCGCGCGCGGTCCTGGTGTTAGCGATTCCTTTTATCTTGAAATTACGATTTGGTTTTCCTACCACCTATCTGGTATTGTTTTTCGTATTCTGCCTGGGGCGTTTCTTTTTACCGGCAAAACTTTCTATCATACCGGATTTAGTGAGCAAAGAAGAATTGGCAATAGCTAATTCGCTGGTTAATACTACCGGTATGATTGCGACCGTGCTGGGTTTTGGCATCAGCGCGATGATCATCAACGCCTGGGGGCCGGAGAGCGGGTTCTATATTGACGCGCTCAGTTTCTTAGTTTCAGCCGGGTGCATATTATTTATTAAGCGTAAACGCCAGACGCGTTTTGATCCCAGCGCTTTAGGATTGGCGATTGTTAGAGCGATCAGTAAATCGATTACTCAGGAAATAAAAGAAGGAATCTCTTATTTCTTTCGGCTGCCCGATATCCGCTCTACGGCAGGAATATTCTTTATGCTTGCCTCTGGTTTAGGGGCATTTTCAGTTGTTTCGATCAGGTTTTTGCAGCAGACATTTCATTCGGGAACTGTCTGGGCTAAGATGTGCGTGCCTTTAGGCTTAGGGCTTCTTTTGGGCTCAGTAATCTATGGAAAGTATTGCCAGCGATTTTCTCATTATAGAATAATCTTTGCTTCTTTGTTCGGGAGTGGTATACTTTTATTTGTTTTTGTCCTCATTGTTAGGGTTCATCCGGTGATGCTCATTGCCGCCGCATTTTCTTTGGGGCTGGGTTTTCTGGTTGCTCCCGTAATTTCTCTACCGAATACGATTATTCATTCGGTGAGTGATACGGCGATGATGGGTAAGGTGTTTAGCTCTTTAGAGATTGTGATGCACGTAGGTTTTTTTATATTTATGGTTATCAGCAGTTTTTTGGCGGCGATATTTTCTCCCAGAATTGTTCTTATGGGGATCGGACTTGTATTCACGATGATGAGCTTAATTTGTTTTGTGCGGAGTAAGAAGCCATGGTTAGACTAGCGGAAAATAAACATTATTCAGAGGATGAAGCGACAGAAAGCCTGCCGCTTCCTTCGAAAGTCTATATTCCCTTAATCCAGCATTTAGGCAAAGTTTGTAATCCGGAAATAAAAGTCGGAGATACCGTTAGCCTTGGGCAGAAGATTGCCGGCAGTACGGCGAATGTTTATGCGCCGATTCATGCCTCGATCTCCGGTAAAGTCGCGGCTATACAAGATTGGCCGCATCCTGTTTTAGGCCGGGCCAAAGCTGTGGTTATCGAGGGTGATGGCCGGGATGATTTGGCAGGATTCTGCTTAAGAGATCAGCAAGAAATAGACAAATTAACCGCGCAGGATTTGAGAAAAATTGTTTTCGATGCCGGGATTGTGGGGATGGGTGGGGCAAGTTTTCCCACGCATATAAAGCTCAATCCGCTTAAGCCGCTGGATACTTTAATTATTAATGGCGCAGAGTGCGAGCCATATTTAACCGCGGATGCGCGGTTGATGGTGGAAAAGACCGCTCAGATATCCGCGGCGGCTGTATTAATGGGGAGGTGTTTGGCGGTTAAAGATATTTATATCGCCATTGAGAAAAATAAGCCCGAAGCGATAAAGGCTTTTTCCGGAATTTCCGGTATTAAGGTTAAGGTTTTGCCGTCGGATTATCCGCAAGGCGGGGAAAAACAATTAATCAAGAGCATCTTAGGCAAAGAGATACCTCGCGGCAAGCTGCCTTTTGATATTGGCGTTTTGGTGCACAATGTCGCGACAGTTTATGCGATTTATGAAGCGGTTTATCAAAGCAAGCCTTTGATCGAGCGGATCGTTACAGTTACGGGTAGTTGCTTGGCGCGTCCGAAGAATTTACTCGTACGCATCGGCACGCCGGTAAAAAACCTGATTGAATTTTGCGGCCCCCTTAAAAGCCAACCGGTAAAAATTATTATCGGCGGGCCGATGATGGGAATTGCGCAGTATACCGATGAAGTTCCGATTATAAAATCCAGCAGTGGTTTATTGCTGATGGATAAAAATGAGGCTAAGATGCTTGATGAAGATCCTTGTATCCGCTGCGCCGCTTGCGTGCGCGGATGTCCGGTGGGGTTGATGCCTTGTCAGATTAACTTAGCTTCAGAGAGATCTCTTTGGAGCCTGACGAAAGAGTATGGGGCGAGTGATTGTATAGAATGCGGGATATGTAACTATGTTTGTCCCTCCAGTCGTAGATTGCTGCAGACGATTAAAAGGGCAAAGTTAGAGGTAACTAAATGAAAGAGCTGAGGCGTTACGGTTTTATTTTAGCGCTTATTTGTGTCGTGGCCGCCGGGTTATTGGCGGCGGTGAATAAACTGACCGGGCCTAAAATTCTTGCCGCGGCTTTAGCTGAGGAACAGGCGGCGCTTAAAGAGGTTATGCCTGCCGCTGCTAAGTTTAGCGCGGTTAAGTCGGATGCGGATCAGGAGACATTATATTATAAAGCATTTGATCTTCAGGATAAGTTAATCGGGTTTGTTTTTAAAGCCAGCGCTAAAGGATATTCCAGCGTAATTGTAACTTTAGCCGGTATATTTTTGGATGAAAAGATCAGCGCGATAAAGATTATATCTTCAAATGAGACTCCGGGCTTAGGAACACGGGTGAAGGAAGGTAAATTTACGGATCAGTTTAATCATCAGAATAGTCTGGATTTGTCGAAAGTTCAGGCAATTGCCGGGGCAACAATCTCCAGCCGCGCCGTAATAAATTCAGTGATGCAGCGGGCGCAAGAGATAAAAGAATTGATAAAAAATGCTAAATAATCTTATTGTTTCAGGTTCACCGCATATTCATAAGCCAGAGTCTATCTCCCGGATTATGTGGACGGTGGTAATCAGCCTTATTCCCGCCGGGATCGCCGGTGTAATTATATTTGGCTGGGGCGCTTTATGGCTAACTTTAGCGGCAGTGGCTGCCGCCGTGCTGACGGAATTAATTTTTAGCATTTGGACGAAGAAAAAGATAACGGTTCTGGATGGTTCGGCGGTAATTACCGGAATATTGCTGGCTTTTAATCTTCCTTCCGGAGTGCCATTATGGTTGCCGATTGTCGGGGCGGTATTTTCGATTGCCATTGGTAAACAGGTTTTTGGCGGGCTGGGCCAGAATATTTTTAATCCGGCTCTGGTGGGAAGAGTTTTTCTGATGGCCTCTTGGCCAAGATACATGACCACTTTTACCCGCCCGTTTAGTTATGATGCCGTAACCAGCGCCACGCCTTTAGCGATGCTTAAAGAAGGCAAGATTCTGGAGCATATCTCATACCTGGATTTATTCCTGGGTAAGCACGGCGGATGTATTGGTGAAGTTTGTATTCTGGCAATATTAATCGGCGCGGCCATACTTTTGATTAAAGGTTATATCTCTTGGCATATTCCGGTCATTTATATTTTTACAACCGCGGTATTTACCTATATCTTCGGCAGCGGCAAACTTTTCGGGGGAGATTGGCTATTCCATATCTTAAGCGGCGGGCTGATTCTCGGGGCATTCTTCATGGCGACCGACTATGTGGCCACTCCTTTAACGGCTAAGGGCCAGCTAATTTTTGGCTTTGGCTGTGGTTTGCTTACGGCGGTGATTCGGATTTGGGGAGGCTATCCCGAAGGCGCATCCTACGCCATATTAATGATGAACGCGGCGACACCGTTTATTGACCGCTATACGCGAAACAGAATTTACGGGACAAAATGAGAAATTTAATTAAAGAATTTACTAAGGGGATAATTAAAGAAAATCCGACATTTGTTCTGGCTTTAGGGTTATGTCCGACGCTGGCAGTTTCCGTATCGGTAGCTAATGCGATTGGCATGGGGATTGCCGCGACATTTGTGCTTTTAGGTTCCAGCTTAATTATTTCATTAGTCAGGGATTTTATTCCGGAAAAGATCCGTATCCCATGTTACATTGTGATCATCGCGACTTTTGTGACGATCGCGGAGTTGTGCATGAAAGCCTATAGCCCGGCGTTGGATCGTTCTTTAGGTATTTATGTGCCGTTGATTGTCGTTAATTGTATCGTGTTAGGCCGCGCCGAAGCATTCGCCTGCAAGAACAATATCGCGCGTTCGTTCTTCGACGGTTTAGGTATGGGGGTAGGTTTTACTCTGGCGCTTATCTTGATTTCGGCAATCAGAGAATTTTTGGGTTCCGGCCAGATTCTGGGTTATGCTTTAGTTAAAGGTTTTGAGCCGATTTTTGTTTTTGGCATGCCTTCTGGAGCTTTATTAGTCATCGGTTTGCTGCTTGGATTATTTAATCTTCTTAAAGGCAGGAAAGTATGAACATCCAGGAATTCTTAACGATATTTATTTCTGCGGTATTTGTTTACAACGTTATCCTCTCGCGTTTTTTAGGCCTTTGTTCATTTATTGCCATCTCCAAAGAGACCAAACCGGCATTGGCAATGAGTTCGGCGGTGATGTTCGTGATTGTGATGTCCAGCGCGATTACCTGGTTTGTTTATCGATTTTTGCTTTTACCTTTTAATCTTACCTACTTGCGCACGATCTCGTTTATTTTAGTTATTGCTACTTTTGTGCAGTTGGTAGAAATGGTGATTAGAAAACTAAGCCCGCAATTGTATCGCGCCTTTGGAATTTATTTGCCCTTAATTACTGTAAATTGCGCGGTATTAGGCGTGGCGGTGTTGAATATCGATATGTTTTTTGTCAATGGCAAGGTGCTGGTGGGAAGTTTTTACTATTCTGTTTTTCAGGGTGTCTGCGTAGGGTTAGGGTATACTCTGGCGATGCTTTTAATGTCGGGGATCCGGGAAAGGCTTGAGCTTTGTAATGTTCCCAAAGCATTAAAAGATTTTCCTTTGGCTTTTATCATCGCTTCGATTTTAAGTTTAAGTTTTATGGGTTTTAACGGATTCAAAGTTTAAGAAAATGGAAATTCTAATTGCAATTCTGGTTTTAGGGATTCTGGGTCTAATTTTTGGTATCGGCTTAGCGATTGCCTCCAAGAAATTAGCCGTTGAAGTTAACCCAAAGTTAGACGAGGTGCAGCATTTGCTTCCCGGATCAAACTGCGGGGCTTGCGGGAATCCGGGTTGTTTCGGTTTTGCGGAGAGCCTGGTGAGCGGGAAAAGTGTTGTTGAAGGCTGCCGGGTATGCAGTGATGAATCCCGGGAAAAAATTGCCAAAGTTTTGGGCTTGGCGCTGGAGAAACAGAATAAAAAAATCGCGACTTTACATTGTAACGGCGGTTTAAGAGTAAAAGATAAATATTTATATCATGGTGTTTCTGACTGCATCGCGGCTAATTTGGTTTTGGGCGGCCAGAAATCATGCGTATTTGCCTGCCTGGGTTTTGGCACCTGTGTAAAAGCCTGTCCGTTTAATGCCATCAGCATGTCGGGCGAGCTTCTTCCTGTAGTCGATAAAGTTAAATGCCGATCCTGCAATAAATGCGTTTTGGCTTGTCCGAAAAAATTATTTTCACTTGTCTCGGTAACAAATAATGTTTATGTCGCCTGCAGTTCGCACGATTTAGGTAAAGACGTAAAAGCGGTTTGTCCGGTAGGCTGTATTGCCTGTAAATTGTGCGAGAAGACCTGTAGATTTGATGCCATACATGTTATAGATAATTTAGCGGTGATTGATTATCATAAGTGCACTTCCTGCCAGGAATGTGTAAAGGTTTGTCCGCCTAAAACCATTAGAGTAAGAGAATGAATCTTGCCA
>Ga0172375_10004452_pt1 | contig 20685 bp, 14 predicted proteins | sample LakKiv1m_FD_114537 | JGI IMG/M metagenome (GOLD analysis project Ga0172375, IMG submission 114537) | Freshwater microbial communities from Kabuno Bay, South-Kivu, Congo - kab_092012_11.1m | ecosystem: Environmental > Aquatic > Freshwater > Lake | place: Democratic Republic of the Congo...
CAGCTGCTTTAGAGATTATACGATATACGATGAAACGGAATTTTACTGCGTATGTATCACACAGAAAAAAACGTGTTGCTTTAGCTGAATCTTTAAACCTTAAAGTGCCGCTGTAGTATTAAAGGCAATAGCAAGAGTGTTCTCGTATGTCTCAGGCGACTTTTGCTTTCCATTTACTAGGTGTGCTCGATTCCAAGTGCATTCTTGTTCTTTCGGGGTAAGCCCTATATCAGTATCCTTGAAGATTACGTTCAGTTGATTTATAGGAATCACACGTTTTAACCATATGTAGAATACATCAGATAAATCAGCATAAGGTACAGCATCGTAGTATGGTGGGTCTGTCATCCAAATAGGTACTGAAGAATCAGGTAACACCGATTTAGTTGCATCGCATTGTTCTACATGGGCTGGCAATATAGCTGCATTGGTGATAGCTTTTATTACTTCAGCCATAGCATCAATCAACTCAATGAATTCCTCATTAATAGTTAACGGAACGAGCTCAACAAAATCCCATGCTATTGTTAGAGCCTGACGAGCGAAAGTACCTCTTGGGGCCTCGGTTGTGTTTATCCATGTAACAAAACTAGTGCAACGTTCTGATTGCTTCGAAACTGCAAGTAGAAGGAGCCGTTTAATAACATTCTCATTTACTGATTCTGTGACTACTGTAGAAAGTTTGTGAAGAGATAGTTTTTGACGCTGAGTAAATAATCTTCCGAAATCTGTAATGCCTATTCTCGTAGCACCCGAAACGCCTCTCGCGTTTGGGGAGGGGCGAACTGGATTTATCGGCTCAGAAGGTAAGGGTGCGACCCCTCGGGATTTTATAAGTTTTTGGAGATATATGTGCGCTTTTTCGATGGCTACATAATCTAATTTCAGAGGAGATCTATATGTGATTCCACCTGTCTTATTGTCGCGTAATGCTACTGCCAGTAGCATCGCACCCCCTCGTCTTTCCCCTTGTGATATATATGTGTCACTTCCACCTCGTTGAGCAGTGAGTTGCGCTCTAACCTGCTTATCACTAAGGACTTTACCGCAGGAGGGACAAATTGCTTTGCCACCCTTGACGGTGTAGAATTCATCTTCCATGACCGAATTCTTTTGTTCAGCGAGGGATTTTATTTCTGGTGTAACCATTTTTGATTTGGGATCGACCTTTAAATGGAGAGAAACAAGTTTAGAAAATTTATTTCTGTTTTTGTTCTGTCGTTTTGCAAGCAAATTTGTTCGCATGAGCGGGATTTCCGCTCCACATGCCGGAGATTCGCAACGTACGGTTCGCGCCCAAAAATAGGCGATAGGAGTGTTGCCATTTGCATCGATTGGATAATATTCTTCAAGTTCTTTTAGTGCCCTTTCCTTTACGCGAATTCCTGCGACTTTAAGTTGCTGTGCAAGTCCCTGACCATAACGCGGTATATCCTCTAGCATGACCTTAAGGATGAGGCATGCAACTGGATTTAAGTCACTCGCAAAGGCATCACAACCAAGCCGCAGTGCTTCAAGAGGAATCGAGCCGCCGCCAGAAAAAGGGTCTACAACAAGAGGTACATCTTCAGGATGTGCGGCCTTCACAAGAGCGCGTGCAGTTTTCAGATAATCAGAGTTTGAGGAGTTGTCCCAATTAGCAAAATCCGCAATGAAGTTTAGAATGACTTTACGAAGCCCTTCATCTTTTTCAAGGAGCTTATCCCACTTCATGGGCCGCCCATGCATTCCAAGAAGTGTTTGTCTTGCCTTTTGCTTAAACTCTTCAGGACAATATTTGTCACCAGGATCAGGTAGGAGCAGCGCCATAAGCATAGCCCGGCACGCTGCCAGCGGTCGTCTCGCCCACCAGAGGTGAAGAGTCGAAGGGTGCCCATGCCGGATTGATTTTTCCCGCGCCGAGTGCTTTGATACTTCCGCTATCGGAAAATCAACTTCAGCAAGGCGTTTGCATTCTTTGGGGATCACTAATTTTCCTCTGCTAAACGATTAATGTAGACCCTGCCATCTTGAGGCGTATGGGTACAGTCAATAAGAAATTGGCTAAGAGATCTAGTAACGCTGCCACTTTCTCGGCCAGTGTGGCGTTGTTGCCCCGTTCGTCTATCGCAATAGGTAACAAAAAGATGATGCTTTGCGCGGGTTAATGAAACATATAAAAGCCGCTTTTCATCATCAATCGCCTCACCGAGAGCACGTCCAGGGATGTATTGATCCTCAGCTGCTGCAATGATAACGGCCTCGGCTGTCAGCCCCTTTGCTCTGTGCATAGTAAGTATATTAACTGAACCCGGCACTATATCCTGCTCAATTTCTTCATTAACTACCTCCGTTGCCCGAACTAATTCCTGAATTGACTTCGCTTCGACGGCTTCAGCAACACGTTTAAGTTCCCCCAGAATAGATTCACGCATGTCCATATTTTGAATTAATCTTTCAACTGCTATTCGTATTACATCTATTAGTGCAGCAGTTGTCTCGTGATCTTCTTGTGCATCAGCAGGGAATAACTCTTCGAGTTTTATCAAAACACGGTCAATCGCTCCATAAAGACGAGATTGATGGCTTGTAGGTAACATGCCGTTATCTCTATGTGCAGCGAGTATGGTTTGGCCAAAACTCAGGCCACGGTTGCGAGCAAGGTCGTAAATAGCACTAATTGAGATCGAGCCGATTCCATGGCACCAGATCTGCAAAATGGTGCGCCAAGCTAAGCTGTCTTCTCTGTTAAAAGTCAATCGCAAAAAGGATAAAAAAGCCCTGCCAGTATCATTGTCTAGTGGGTGCACTGTTTCTGTTTCGGCAGAAACCGGAATGCCTGCTGCATTTAGTCCCCTTCGTATCGTATCTGAAAATAGTCCGTTGTGATCAGATCGAAGAAGTATCAAAATTTTGTCAGGTTGAAGCGCGTGATGGCCTATTAGGTGAGTGCATAAACTTGCAATGCCCTCGGCTTCCTCATCCTGGTTGGTGAATCGAAGAAGAGCAACCTCACCACGCCCTCTGCCAAGTTCAGGTCTGATATCTTTTGCGACACGCCTATGGTCCTGTTGAGCAACAAACAGGCCAAGCTCAAGAATGTCGCGGTCACAACGTTTGCATATCTCCAATGAAAGTTCCTGAGTCCCATTGTAGTCGCGCGGAAATCTGCGAATACCTTCTGGGTGGGCTTTGCGAAAACCATAAATGCTTTGGTCGTCATCTCCAGCAACGAACAATTCTACATTGCGAGAGGCTATTTCATGAACTACAGCCAGATCACACCGGTTAAGGTCTTGGTATTCATCCACAAGAAGATTCTCAATCGGACCTTCAAGTTCAAAATCTCCACGTAATTCTAACGCCTTCTTTAGTTGATAGACTAGTTCCGCTCTCAATGTATAGCCGTATATTCTTCTGTGTTCTCTCCAAATACCAAGGAAATGGGGGTTGGGAAAGCGCCTCTCCCAATCTGCATCATCAGCCGTCAAACTCTGCCAATCAGCAGAAAGTTCGTTAAGCAGGTTACTGGCGTCACTGATTCGACGCAGGTTTAGTAGAGCCTTGAGATCTTCCAGAATGATTTTACGTTCTTCCCAATCATCTGCAATCCGTAACGGTTGTGGTAAATCCGTTACACGAGTTGCATTTCTAAGGAGTTGCCGGAGTGCGAAAGAGTGAAGTGTTGATATGCGCGGACACTGTCCTTCACCCAGTTCATTCTCTACGCGCTGCCGCAGTTCCCGTGACGCAGCCCTTGTAAATGTAACAGCCAGTATGCTTTGAGGAGACACATCCCTTTCAATTATAAGAAAACAAATATGCCGCGTTAATGTGAGTGTTTTACCTGTTCCCGGTCCAGCCAGTAATCTGGCATGATTTCCGGAATGAGCAGCTGCAGTTCTTTGTTCGGGTAGCAAATTGTCATCCCATGCCATAAATAAAGCTCTCTGTGAGTCGTTTGTTATTTATCCTTGATGCGTAGCAACTTTGCTTGTAATAAGACCCCCTCAGGCTCCTCTTGCTTTTGGAGACAGCTTGTTTCGTTTTACAGGTTTTTGTTCATCCCACATTTCACGATAGGCGTGGACGTAAGAAGCCGTTGCCTGTGAGTCAATTGCATAGTAGTAGCGGCAGAGCTTTTTATACAATACCAGTACTCCCTGGTCGAAACAAAAGTCGAGCATGCGGTCAAGACATCTTTCAATACGCATTGAATCACGGCTTTGCTCCTTCAGGATGGCCTCAACTTCAGCCGCATATTGCCGGTCAGCCTTACGTGCAAGCTTTTGCACACTCCCGGCTATCTCGCTCAGGTGCTTAACGAGATCATCTTTCCGTGATTCCGTCTCACTCTTCATCCGCACTCGCCTCTTGCGCTTAGGTTCAAATGTAGTGTTCATCTGGCTTGTGTTCGATCCCTGAGTGACTCGGACCATTTGCAACATTTCCCTTCGTCTGCATGCTGATGGCCCGTATGGCCCCTTTATGGCCCATTCGGCCCTTTCGTTGTAAGCCCTTTGAGCCCTTTATGAGCCCTATCCAATCATGAGCCCTTTGAGCCCTTTGTGAGCCCTTTGCGTGGAAGCACGTAATAAGTACCTTTCCCGGTTGTTCCTATCTTTTGCAGAACACCTTTGCTTGCCAGTGCTTCGAGATGCCGTGAAGCGGTTGGTTTCGCCACCCCGAATTTTTCCTGGTAGAACTTATTTGTGATTCTTTCCCCGGTCTTGAGTATCGCGACTAATTTCCGCTCACTCTCAGTCAATCCTATTTGATCCATTACTTCTTCCGTCAGCCAATCCCGCCATAGAGTGGTAACAAACTGGCCTGCCCGCTCCTCGAAATCAGGTGGCGGAAGACCGGCCTCTTTGCACTGAGCAATCATGTCAAGCGTACCGCTGCCTGCCTTCTCAATATAGCGGACAAGGTAAAGGGGCTCGGCAATAAGCGGATTGCGGGGAATGGACGCGTGTGGTTCCCGCAGGCTATCGGGGGTGAGTGAAGGTGGAAGTTCGCCCGGGTTCCAGACTTCAAGCCGGTCGGCAAAGAGCATGACCTGCACACTGGCGTTGCCGGTATAATCCCGATGGGCCACGGCATTAACGATGGCCTCCGTCACCGCATCCCTGGGAAGTTCGAATGTCGCCGGGGCCTTAACACTGCGCGCGCGTGTCCCTATTTTTCGGTCGAGCTTGGAGAGTACAAAATCAACTGCCTGATCTACCAATTCGAAAGCCGTCCCTTTGTAAATCTGATAGGATGGAATGGGCTTGCGTACCGCAGTGCCGTGAAAGTGCATGCACTTGATCTCGGAGGTTGGAAGAAAACGTTGCGGGTCCTTTCCAAATAAAAGGACAGCCGCATGGGTGGGGTTGCTATTGTCCAAAAGGTTGAGGTGGGCCAGGGCTTTTTCCCGGCTGGTCTTTGCAGACAGGGGATAATTCCGCTCCTGTCTCGCCATTTCCAAAAATGATCTGATCTTCTCCTGTGGCAGGTCATTCAAGGTTGCGCGTGGGCATGCGGATGCATCAAATGGCAGGGTGCGGAGATCCCCGCTCTGTTCCATGTACTCTACAAGGGCAGCATAGAGCGCTGCGGTGAGATCAGTGGTATCGACAAAACGTCTTCGGATGAGCTGGGAACCTGCCCTGTGGACCAGTTTAAGCATCTTAGGATGCTGGGCCTTGTCGTCCATTCCCTTGACGAAAAGCAGGCGAGGCTTGCCCCTGGCTGTTGCAACATCAAACTCACGCTCTGTGGGAGAAAGGCCTTTTGCATCTACTGAACCATAATCATTCCCCAAAAGGCCCACGTATACATCGCACTCTTCGACCTCTTTTAAATACACTTCGTCCGCCTTGCGATCACTGGCGGGCACGTCTTCAAAAAGAAAAACATCAAAGAAACGCCTGAGCAACGGGTCGTTCTGCACGAACTGCTTGATGGCGCGGCGCTCAGCCTGCATTTCCTTCTGGACGCTGCTGATGAAAAGCATTTTTCGGTGTACGGCTTGTCTCTTCATCCCTGCACCTTCCCGCCAAACGGTTTCTGGTCCTGCCGCACCTCCATCGGCCGGGTAATGGCATTAACAGACAGGCTGTAGTGAGCGACTTTTTTGACCTCATGCCATTCAAGGCGTGCAGGGTCTTGTACGGGCTCCTGAAGTGTCGGCTGCGTATTACAGTTAGTGACAATATAGAGGAAATAGCAATCGCGGCGATCCTCGGCAACGCGCCGCTCATTGGGTGTTAAAATAATAGTGCCGCTTGCTTCCCCGATGCCTTTCACTTCTATCAGGCGCAGAACACCTGAACTTAAATCAAGGCTGGTGATATCATAGCCAAGATTCTTCTCGTGAATATCATAAACCTGACGGCCTTGAGATACCTCATGTTCCATGACAACGCGCATGGCTGTCGCCTCGGTTTCATAATTTGGCTTCATGCGGCGTATTTCGGGAGTATCCTGATCAGGATGGGGAAGGATAAGGACGCTTGCAATTCTCTCTACTGCCTGTAGCGATAGCGCCTTTTCCTGCTCAAGCTCCCGACGCCGCCTTTCCCGTCGTCTTAAAAGTTCTGCATGGCGCGACTCTGCCTGCGCAACTCTCCCTTCCGCGCCCTGCACCTTCTGCTCAACCTCGGTTGATGCTCTGCCAATCTCTTCATCAGCTTTTTGCAGAAGCTCGGTAAGCGACAGTTCAACGTGCGTTGCTATGCGTTCAATCTCAGTGAGACGCTCTGCACGAACTTCGTTAAGAAAGGGTGTCAGGGCATGGGTCTGCAGCCAGTCGAGCGCCTCCGGGCGGAAGGCGACCTCTGGAAGAGATGCGGGTTTTTCAGCCGGGATGCAGTTGCCGATGGCTCCCGGTTCCTGCAGTTTTATGTCATTGGCTGAAGATATTTCAACAGAAAAGAGGCGCTCATGAATACTATGTCCGAGACCATCCACTACCCGCGCACGATAAAAGTCAAGCCGCGAAGGTGTTTCATGCTGCAGAGAATATAAACATGCGCCCTTCCGGCAGGATTCCTGGGAAATACTGAGGGTGTGCCGTCTGAGCGCCTCAAAAAGCGGGTGCCCCGGAGTAACCCATTCCAGATTATTTTTCTCGGCAATCTCCCGGTCAGTTGAGCAGCGTGGATATTTTGCTGCCAGGGTCGGAAGTTTCCAGTCAGGATCAGATTCATACCTTCGAAGAACGGATGGGGTCTTTGCCGGCTCAAAGGTGTGCATGAACGCTGGTATTACATTGATTTTAAGCTGGGCATGCGGTCCCGCCTCACGAATAAACCGATCAATGGTCTCCGGGACCAGCCTTTTTTCCTGAGCGCGGGCGCGCCGCTCTATTAACATTTCAAGATTAAGCTTCTTTGCGGCAAGGCCCTCAAGTGCATTCTGGCAGATTGACCGGAAGTGATTTTCATCAACATCTTTTAGCAGTCGATCCTCCAGATCAAGATCACCTAACCGCCCGGAGTAATAATCGCGCAACACCCGTTCAACATGGGCTGCAGGAAGGACTTCACCCACCACGTTAAAGACCGCATCATCATCCAGCGCATCCCGTATCTGCTGAAGCTTTTCAAGGAGTCGCTGGAGCACGCGCCCCTCAATAGTATTCGTGGCGACAAAATTGAAAATCAGGCAGTCCCTGGTCTGGCCATAGCGATGAATGCGGCCCATGCGCTGTTCAAGGCGGTTGGGGTTCCACGGAATATCGTAATTAAAAAGGATATTGCAGCACTGAAGGTTTATACCTTCTCCAGCTGCCTCAGTGGCCACAAGGATTTGGATAGCCCCATCTTTAAACTGTTGTTCGGTATACAGGCGCGTGCGGGGTTCATCGCGCGAGCCGGCTTTCATGCCTCCATGAATACATCCAACGCTGAAACCCCATGATTTTAAACGCGTCAGCAGATAATCAAGAGTATCCCGGAACTCGGTAAAAATGAGCAGCCGCTTGTCAGGATGGTCAAAAAATCCCTCCTGCTGCATAAGATTTTTAAGACGGGATAGTTTTGCTTCGGTGCCGGAATCTTCTACGGCTTGCGCCTGTTCTTCCAGCTTCTGTAACTCTGCAATCTCTTCGCGGACCTGCGCTGCGTTGCCAGCCAGAGTAATGGCTTCAAGAATCTCTTCAAGCCGCTCGCGCTCACTTTCCTCCATTTCCTCAAGTTCTTCAGCGTCGGGAAGATCAGGGGGAGCCAGATGTATGAGTTCCTGGGCACGCGTGAGGCCCTCTTGCAGGCGCCGTGCCCGATTTCCTAAAGAATGGCGCAGGGCATAGGTGCTTGATGTTAGGCGGCGCTGGTACAGCGACATAAGAAAGCCGATGGCGCGGGCGCGGGGGTCTTCTCCCTCGGCTGCCGCACGGGCGCTTTGCTGCTTAACAAACCGCGTGACATCACGATAGAGATCAAACTCCGGCCCATCCATCTGAAAATCAGCGGTATGGGGTATCCTCTTGGTAAAGATTTTTCTGGCAACCCACTGGCCATCCGGCTGGCGCTCGGGAAAGTAGACCATTGCTTCTTTGGTCCGGCGCAGATAGAACGGGGCGCGCTGCCGATCCATGGCTTCCCGTATGGAACTCACATCAGCATAGGCATCTGCGTCAAGCAACTGGAGAAACAGACTGAAATTAACCGGGTCACCCTTGTGCGGAGTGGCTGTGAGGAGCAAAATGTGGTCGGCGGCATCCCGTATTAGTTCTCCAAGCGCATACCGCGCAGTTTTTCTTGATGGCGGAGTCCAGGACATGCGGTGGGCTTCATCAACAATAACCAGGTCCCACGGAGCCTGGCGCAACCCAGGAAGAATTTCAGTACGCTTTGCAAGATCAAGAGAGGTGATCACCTGTTTTTGCTCAAGCCATTGGTTGACGCCAAACTGCTCCCGTATGTCTCCGCCCTTGAGGACCAATAATTTTTCATTGAATTTTTCCTTTAGCTCGCGCTGCCACTGGAAAGCAAGGTTTGCAGGGCATACGATAAGGATGCGCTCCGCCAGCCCACGCAGCTTTAATTCACGGATCAAGAGCCCGGCCATAATGGTCTTACCTGCTCCTGCATCATCAGCAAGCAAAAAACGGACGCGAGCAAGTTTCAGCAGGTAATCATAAATTGCTTCCAGCTGATGGGGCAGCGGATCAACGCGGGAAATAGAAAGGCCAAAATAGGGATCGAATTCATAGGCAATACCGAGAGAATATGCCTGCAGCCCGAGGCGCAACAGCGAGCCGTCCCCGTCATAGGAAAAGGCGGAATCAAGGATGGTGAGGATTTCAATGTCTTGAGAGGTGAGGGTTACATTGCGGAACCGCTCAGATTTGAGGCCAACCAGGCCCGCTGCCCAAGTGTCCTGGCCCTGGGGTCGCACCGTCTCCACGCGCATCTCTTCATTAAAGAGCGGTCCGATAATAATCTGACCTTCGCGCAGAGGGTTTGTTTTTCCCATATATATAATGCCTGATTTGGTTAGAAATTGCAGACAGATTAGCAAATGGCCAGATAAGAGTCAATCAACTAAATTTACTTAATATTTTAATAAAATGTGCAAAAATTCTATAACAGAAGTTTGACAGATACGGTCAAAAGCTGTTTCTATTTTTCCCAGCTGGAGAATAAAATCCGGGCTCTTGCATTTACTACTGGATTAACTGAACACATCTGTAGCTGTATTGAGTGAAAAGGAGAGAAGAAAAACTATAGAGAGAATTAAAAAAGGCCCCCGGTTTTCCGGAGGCCCTTTTCTGTTCTGCAGTAATTACTCAACCCCAACCTGGAACAGGCCAAGCACCTTTGTTTTAAACGTAACCGTTCCCCATGCGGTTTTCTCGACCTCCAGCGCGTCCCAGTCTCCGGTCACGTGGTTATAGACATAGGGCTTCACGGTTTTGCCCAGGGCCTGCAGCATGCGGAACGGGATGGTGACGGTCACATCCCGGTTGAAAAAGGTGCGGTACGGGCCGAAGTGAATTGCCGGCCCCACCGCGCGGATGGTCTTCATCGCGGGAGGGTTCTGCTGCTGGCCGATAACAATTGTGGTGTCCTCCCACATGCAATCGTTGGTGTCATCGGGGTCATTAACCGGTATGGCGTTTTTGTCCGTGAAGCCCTCAGGCCGGTCAGGGTACGGGTCCGGCGGGATCTCGATCTTTGCCCTGCTGACCGGGCTGAAAATTTTCTGTACCGCCACGGTTCCGCCGTCCTGCTTTGTGATCTGTTTCTGCGCGGCAATGGTTATACTCGCGTCCTGCGGATAGAGGCCGAAGCGCTCCAGCGTTCCCCGTAGCACCACATAATAGGCGGTGGCAAATTCCTCGGCCATATTGCTGTAGGACGGGGCGGATATTATTTCCACCGCCTTATCAGGGCTGCTGCAGTCAACCCAGTTTCCCTTTTCATCCTCGCAGTGGGTGTTGGCATATTCGCCATTCTCAAGGTCTGCTTTGGGCGTTATGGGAAGGTTGTTCATTTCCTTCATGCGAAAGATATTATCAAGATTGTCATAGTTCCAGTGGCACGGCGCTATGATTATTTTGTCAATGCCGTCCTCCCTGGCAAACTGGATCGCCTGCCTGATGCTGTAATAGATGCTCTCACCGCTGTAGCCCTTCAAGTCTATGTCTGTGGAAAGTCCATAGGTAAAGAAATTATCCTCCCGCAGGTCGCTCGCAACGCCTGCCTTGGTAAACACCAGGTTATAGCCACTGCCAAAGGCATCCTGCAGCGCCTTTTTCCACGAAAGATAGTTGAGGTAGGCATTTTCATGGTAGACCTCTTTGCTCCAGGGGTGCGCGGCGCCGAACGAGTTTCCGGCAGTTTCCTGCTTGCCCCACGTGAGCCCCCGGGTGACATAGATGATGCCGATAGTGCTTCCCGGCTGAAAGGATTTTATATATCCCTCCAGATTGCGCACGTTCATCGCATTAAACTCCGGCGTTCTTCCAATCTGCCGGGTCTGGTAAATAGTCATGGCATCCAGCTTATTGATTTCACAGAGCCGCTCTTTGACATAGTTCAGACTCATGAAATCATTTGCATAGTGGTTGTGGTCGGTGGTCTCGCGGGCAACTATCATGTTAGTAAAACCGTCATTGGCGAACTCCTCGGCAACATCATCCTCAAGCCTGGTTTTGCCGGGCACTGCCGTATAATATCCGTAGCGCATATCAATCCGGTCGCCGAATGCAGCGTCCATGAGCTGCTCCAGATGTTCATCCTGAGCCTGCACCGCGGGGTGCTGCTCGCCCGGGTCGGTTATCCCGTCGGGCACTCCCATAACACCATAGTAGCGGGTGTAAAATGCCGGGTTTGCCTCGTGAAAGTCATGCAGCCCGTTGGGAAACGGCTTCTGAAAACTGCCGATTCGGTACCAGCCGGCCAAATGGTCTGTTCCGTCCCGCGTGTCACGCGGGTAGGTATAATTTCCCGACTGGTCTTTTACGTCTGCAAGCGCGGTGACCGGGATGTCCGGGGGGATCTGTTCAGGCAGAACATTCTTGGTCGCGTCCTGGACAGACTCTATATTGAGAGCGTTTACATACACGCCGTTTTCAAGCCGGTAAATTCCGTGGTAATCATATAACAGTTCAGAGCCTTCTGTTTGAAAGGTGATTGCCCACGGGATCATGTTGATGTGAGACTGATAGGGGAAGGTGCCCACATGGCCGAATTTGCACGGCTGTCCCTCATAATCGGTTTTATCCCCGATCTGTGCTTTGTCAGGACTGGTCCAGGCATAGCCGAAGCTGAACCCGGCGGGCATGCCCCAGCCGGTTATCAGCACCGCGATCTTATCCTCAACCGGAGTGGATTGAGCAGGGCTTACGCAGGGCGTCAACAGCATGATGGTAAGCAGTAGATATATTTTTTTTGCTTTCATCGCCTTCTCCTCGAAAGGGTTTACGACATGAACTTTAGCGTGCTTACGCTTCCAGCCCGTAAGCTTCCAGCACCGTGTACACATAGCCCGGCACCAGTGCCGCGAGCTTTTCCGGGTAGTTCTGTTTGACAAAATAATAATTGCGTATCACATGGGTCTCAAGCGCGTAGCGCACGAACTCAAGTCCCCGCGGCCCGGTGGTATAAAAGTGCTCCGCCAGCGCAAATCCCTGCTCCAGCGGCATGCTGCCCGACATCTTTATGGCCTGCGCTGCTCCGTCTTTGGTATAGCGCAGCGCGTACTGTTGCACCATCGTTGTGCGGTCACCGTCTGATGTTTCAGTATAGGTTTCAAGCTCGTCAGCAATGAGCTGCCGCAGCTCCTCGCCCTTCTCGGTCCTGACCAGGACCCACTGGTACATTTTCTCAATATCAAGCGGCGCGCCGATGTAGCCAACCGTGATATCGGCCAGGCCGTTCATATAGTCAAAACAGCTCCGGCAGCAGGCGGTGACCAGCTCAGCGCTGTTGATATCCTGCGGCAGACTGAAAAACGGTATTCGCTCAAGGGTTCCGTCAGCATGCCGCAGATGCACGGTGAAGTCCTGCATAAACTCATAATGCCTGACGGTCTCGTGGGAGCGGGCGATTTTGCTGAAGATGGTGCGGAAATGCTGCGGGTGGACATTATCAGTGCAGGGAATACCGATTACAAAGAGGTCAATATCTCTGAGATAGGGAGAGCAGCGCTGAAACTCGCGCAGGTTCTCCACATGGCAGGATGCGCCGATGACCAGCAGCTTTTTTATTCCCTGCTGACAGGCTTTTTCCAGAGAGGTGAGGGTCTGTGCCAGCACCGGCTTGCTGCCGCCGCTTGCTAAAATCTCTTCAGTTGAGCGGGCCAGCACCGGCACCGGCAGAAAGTAATCTTCCGGGCTGCGGTGCAGGGTTACGACCGCGTCCACCAGCCCGGTCTCAAATGCTCTTTTTGCTATGCTGGTTATGATGCCGGTAAACTGAATATTGGGCAGGGGGTTTTTCATGCGCGCGACAAAGCGCTCGCTGCTGATGCCGAAAAGCAGCTCGTCCGGAATGTCCCGGCTGCGCTCGCGCCCGAACAGGGCCTTCTCCCGACTGCCGAGCCAGCCCGTGGTAAACACGCAGCCCTGAACTGCTTCTTTTGCAGACCACGCTTCCACCATGCACAGCCCGCACATACTGCAGAGTTTTTCCAGTGCTGTAGCACTCATGGTTCAACCCGCTCCAGTTCAATAATCTCTTAAGACTAATTTTTTTGCAAAAATGGAAAGTGAAGCTCCCCGCCCACAGGGCGGGGCTTTCACGGCAGGATACCGGTAAAAAATGAAAATCCAGAACTTAAGAAATCAGGAAAATTTTATTTTAACCTTTGTGAGTTCCTGAGTTCCAGATTCAATCTTCTTTGTTTTTTTTAGCCTTTGCGGTTAATTTCAATTCCGGCTTGTCCGGGTTAGTTATATTTCTTATGACATATTTTTCAGCTACAGGCCATATTGGCTGAAAAAATCCCTGCTGCAGTATTCATCCGAGTTGAATCGCTCGTTTGCTTTTTCGTCAGTGAGCCAGGCAATTTCAATTCCGTGTACAGTGTTCTTGAGTACCTCTTCCGCCAGGAACGGAGTCACCGTTTCAACCGTATCCGCCAGGCAGTTGTATACCGCCTTTACGGTTTCAAGATCATCCGGGTTCATTTTGCGCATGTCATTGATTAAAAAATCGGTAACCACAATGCCGGGGCTCAGGTAGCAGACCTGCACCGGCCCGCCCTCGGTCTCCTCGATGAGCGCTTCGGTGAAATAGCGCACCGCGCGCTTGGTGGTGCCGTAGATAAGCAGCCCCGGCCGCTTGCGGCCGTCGCTGCCATGGCCCTCAAAGTTGTAAATCTGGCCGGACCCCTGCCCGTTCATACCCTGAAGGGCCACCCTGCAGCCGTAAGCAAGGCCGGTGATATTGGTGTTTACCACCGGGCTTATTTCCTTCGGGTCAAGCTCGGCAAACAGTTTCGTGGTATGGGTAATGCCGGCGTTGTTGATCCAGATATCAACGGTGCCGAATATTTTTTTTGCGCCGTCCCACAGTGCCTGCACCTGGGCAAGTTCCGTCACCTCGCAGGGGATACCTGCGACCCGGTCCCTGCCATAGATCTGGGCGAGATGCTGCGCCTCTTTTTCAACCACTGCCTTGCTGCGGCCGCTTATGACTACCGCGCAGCCGCGTTTTAAAAACTCAACGGCAAGACCATGCCCGATGCCCCGGGTGCTGCCGGTTATGACCACTGTTTTCATGCCGTTCTCCTGTCATATCTAAATCAGGAACTCAGGAAATCAGGAAAATTATTGAGTTCCTGAGTTCCAGATAAAATTTATCTGCATCTTCCGCGGTGTCCCTGCTGCATGTACACCGACGGAGCCTACCGGGTCCAGCGCTGGTACCTGCGGAAGCCCGCGGAAGCAAACTCATAATTGGCCATGGTTGCCTGATCAATGGTGATTTTACTGATAACAAACCCCTTTTTCAGGCTTTCCCTGAACTGCTTGAGCCGCAGCTCGCGCTGCTCCGGCGTTGCATCCTTGGGTACGCGGGCGCCGCTTTCATAGGGGAGCAGCTCGATAAGGACCTTTTCAAACTCGGGGGTTTTCCCGTCCAGCAGCTCTGCGCGGCCTTTTATCTGGATGCAGCAGAAGTCTGTAAAGTTCTCAAATTCACGGTGCCAGTTGAGGCTTACCCGGGGGTTGTTTTTTATCTGGACAAGCTTTTCCGTGCCCGGTTCATGGAAGCCGTACAGCACTTTCTTGACCGGGTCCAGGGTAAACTCGGCAGTTGTCGTAAGCGGGATATTGTTCATACAGGTCCCGAGCACAAAGGTTTTGGACTCCAGTTTCTTTCCGCCGATGATCTTGACGACCGCTTCCCAGACTTTTTCTTTCGGCATCAGGCCTTCCCCCACTTTTTTGCCGGGAGACTCCCCGGACAGCCACACCTGGGTGGCGGTGGTTTTAGCATCGAGCTTTATCTCGTGGCAGTCATTGCAGGAAAAGCCTGCCTCCACTTCCGGGTGCGTGCTGTCAAGGGCCGCCGACGTGTCAATTGCTTTCGCCTTGGCTGCCTGCCCGGTCTTCGCCTGCTCTTTCTGGGCTTTTTTGTCAGCCGCTGAAAGCAGCCCCTGGCAGCCGATAAAACAGACAAGGCTTACCATAATAATAAATCTGATTTTTCTTTTGCTCATACTGTTCTCCTTTCGTTTCATTAGTAGTCTGACTTTTTATGCAATACCTGCAATACCGTATGCCGGCATTATTTCACCAGAGCCGCGACTTCCTGTGCCCAGGCCTCGATTTTATCCCAGTTGCGAAAATCGCCCTCTTCAAATTTCGACAGTTTCATGAGAATGAACTCAAGGGGATAGAGTTCGCTGTACTGGAACTCCCCGGACAGAACGCCGCTGCTTATGGGCTCGATCCCGGTCTTATCCATGACGGGCTTTATATAGAGCTCTACTGCGTGGGCGCGGCGGTCGGGCGTGTCGTTATCGTCCTTCAAATAGGTGCAGGTAATAAAAAGAGCTACCGGCTTATCAGTCAGGGCTGTTTTGAACTTGTTTAAAAAATTCGTTGTTCCGGGAAGCCAGTTGAACAGGTAAATGGGGCTTCCGGCGATGACCGCATCATAGGCGGAAACATCTTTTACTTTGCGCGCCATCCTGAGTTCCACTTGGAACCCTTCAGCGCACAGCACATCGGCAATTCTGTCGGCGATGCTGCTGGTGGCGCCGTGCTTGGTATCATAGGCGATGAGAATTTTCTTGCCCCCGATATTGGCGGCACCGCAGTCCTTTTCTATGACGTCTGCAGGCTTCTCAAGGTATGCATGGCCTGCTGCGGGGAAAATGGACAGTGCCGCAGCCAGGAGCGCGATGCAAAAAGCAGCCCGCATGACCTGTACTGCTCTTTTTGTACCGCATGGTTTTGTCTCTTCCGTTTTCATAAAATTCTCCCTTGTTGAATGGTTTTTGTGCTGCAGCGCCAGCCGCTGCCGTCTCACTTTTTAATTCCTTCAAGAATAGTTTTCATATTGATGCTGTGCTGCTTTGTCATATCAAAATCAAGATTCACCGTAAAATAGCTGAGAAAAAAACCCATGGAGAGAAAATAGAGGGTGCGGGCAACAGCCTCGGCATCAAGCCCTTTAAATGAGCCGGCATCTATCCCCTCGGTGAGTATCCGGGCGAATATCTTTACCCGGTTCCGGTAAACCTCTGTCACCGCCTCCCTGATATCCGGGTCGCGCGTGCTGAGCGTCATGAACTCCAGGCTGAATTTCAGAATGTCAAGGTTCTGCTGGAAAATCTGTTCCGACTTTGCCACAAAGTCCCGGATGCGCTCTGCCGGGTCATTCACACGCTCAATATTTGCCTTCAGCACATCAAAATAGCGGTTTACCCGGGAGTTGAAAAGTTCTATGAAAAGGTTCTTCTTGGATGAGAAATGATGATAGATACCGCCCTTGGAAATCTCCGCCTGTGCTGCAATGTCATCAATCGAGGTCCCGTAGTATCCCTTGTGGTTGAAACAGATAAGGGCTGCTTCAAAAATTTCTTCCTTGCGGATATCAGGTGCTTTTTTTGCGGTCATGACATATGCGCGGTGAATATAATAACAGCAGGCTGTTGAAAAACACCCATCTGCTTCGTTGCGCTCATCCTTCGTCATTGCGACGTACGGTAAAGTACGACTCATTCCTCGGGATTTCGCGCGCCTTGCATCCGAATGTTTTTGACCAGCCTCGATAAAAAGTACTTTTCCAACGGCCTGATAGCGTACTGCTCTCCTGCATGCTCATACAGAAGAGCATAACAACTTATTTTTACCGGCAGGATTCATCAGCCGATGTGTTTCTTAGCCCACGGCATTCGGGCGTACAAATTTTTTGTGCGGTTAACCAGCTGAGCCACCCGGGTGCCCTCTTTTCCTACCTCCATGCTGTTATTGAACTCCTCAACGGTGCGGAAAATTATTGCCGGGAAATTCGCATTGAGGCCATGGGAGGTGTTGGCATAGGTATTTATGAACTCAGCCAGTTTGCGCTCATAGGGATTGGCCGTCTCGTCATCCGCGTGCACATAATGGGCGATGGTCCGCAGCTCGTAGCTCTGGTTATCCGTGTTTGACACGAACAAAATAACCGCCAGCGGGTTCTCCATCAGGTTGCGGAACGTGTGGGTCTCACGGTACAGCGTGTCTGCCTTTTCCTCACCGAGCTTGACGACGGTTTCGTCCCGCGCTATCAGCCCTGAATAGTCCCACAAAGACTGATCAGCAAACTGGTCTCTGAACCATTCGCGGCGCTCCTTCGGGCTTGAGGCGAGCTGCTTAAGGGTGTCAATCATGGTCTGGGCGGTCGCAACATCTTTCGGGCACGGGAACATGAACTTGCATGCGCCGTTCAGGGTAAACTTGCTGTCTCCGCGCGGTATCCCGCCGTATGATATTATGGTGGGGCAATAGACGCCGCCGAACATGGCAACTATTCCCTCCAGCAGCTTGTTGTAAATATTCACCATGCCGTTGCTCTCAAAATTGCGGTAATTTGCGTCAGGCTGAGTTATTTTAAACTGCCGCCAGCGCTTATCAACCCGCGCTCTGATGATGCCTTCGCTCAACCTGCTCACATTCACGGTCTTGTGGACAGGGTATCCCTTTTCATTCCAGTACCAGGGAATATTGCCGTCGTAGCCGAACTCGTTCCACGTGTCCTGGTATTCGCCGGCAAACAGTTTTTTTGCGCTGCTCAAGCCCAGCATCGAAAATAATGAGAGCCCGCCGATCTTCATGAATGACCGCCGTGCCGCACCTGGTTCCGCATCTTTATTTAAAGCTTCCTTCTTCATTGAACTGCTCCTTTTGCAATATGTGTAATTAGGTTATTACGGTAACGCTCATAGCCGCGTATGTGCATTCCTGCCCGCGTTGTGCCCGGTATCGCCTCACACCTTAGGCTGCTGTGCGTGCACCTGGGTCGCCTTCTGTTTTAATTCATCAAACGTATACGGTGTGGCTGCCGGAAGACCATGCGGCTTGAGGCCTCCCGGGCTGTGGCATGGCTGACATACAAGATTGAGCGTCAGCCCGGGCGCCTTGCCGTTTGCGTCAAGCTGCACTGCGGTGCGGTCGGCGTTGAAAAAGGCATTCGGTGATTCTGCGGCTGCATTAATCTTGAACTGGTGCGCCCGTACGTCGCCCACATAGGCATAATTGCCTTCTTTCCCGATAATACCCTTGCTGACCGCTAATTTCGCGGCATACGGCATGTGGCAGTCTATGCACAAAAGGCTCGCCATGTTCTGGATGATGGTTACGCCGGGATGGCACTTGAGGCAGTCTTGATTCTGATATACGCGCCTGCCGTCTGTTGCCGCCTTGTCGCCATATATTGTAGTGGCATGCGGGTTATGACACGTTGCGCAGTCAGGGCCTCCGGCCGTGTTATGGGGGCTTGCCTGCCATTCTTCCCACTCCTGGGTTGCATTGATAAGATCGCCATCTACTGAAATAATGTTATCCGCCTGTTCAATGCCGTCAACCTGCTCGCCGCTTATGTGGCATTTACTACAGGCTGCCCGGGCTTCGGTAAGTGACGGCTTTATGCTTGCAGGGCTTCCGGCATGGTTCTGTGACGGCCCATGGCAAGCTTCGCATCCGACGTTTGCCTCAATCCACTGGCCCTGTATGCCTTTAAGGTCAAACAGCTTTGACTGGTCCGGGGTAGTGCCAAAGGTGAATTTATCGGGCGCTTCAACGCCCGGACAAAAGTCCGGGTAAGCAGGTGCTGCGCCGTTTACCGGATTGAGTGCATGCTGGTGCCCTGTTTCTGTAAAAGCGTCGAAAATCTGGCTGTGGCAGGTCTTGCACGCCCCGGAACCTGCATAACCTTCTGCTGGACTGCTGCCTGCGGTAAACCCGGTGGTGTGGCATCTTCCGCAGTCAAAGGGCTTGGGGTTCTTCTGCCCTGACTCATATGACACCCATTTGGCTTCAGTACCGATGTAGGTATTGGCCAGGTTATACTGGGTCTTGACGTTGTCCACTCCATCCGTCGCCACATAGCCGTCCTGATCCATGTAATGTGCCTTCCATCCGAAGCCGCCGATGACATGGGTAACCTGCTTCTGGCACCCCGCTGCCATAAGAATAACAGCGCCCAGCAGCAGAAAGATAAAAGACCCTGATTTAACAAACTTCCTTCCCATAATTGATCTCCTTTTCACATTCACGGTTTCTCAAGCCCTTGCTCTGTATGTAAACCCTCCCGAAATTCATACCGACCGTTCGGTATGAATGATATAATAACTCGATTGTGAAGAGCAAGCGTAAAATACCTTTTACATGGAAAAGCAAAAAAGAACCTGGCATAATCTAAATTTATTGGTTATTTATAAGTGTAATCTGCAGCACGCCATAATCGGAAAACTGGGAGTCGGGAAATCATGAATTAGTTGTATTTTTTTTCATGACCGTGTGAGTGCTGAATTGACCACAAGGTAAATAGTAAAAATACGGGGAGGGTACCAATGAAAAAAGTATTAATTGCCTACATCAGCAGGACGGGGAAAACCCAGCAGATGGCTGACTATGTTGCCGAAGGGGTGCGCATGCTGGGAAATGCCGCGGATGTTAAAAAGATTACTGAACTTAAAACGGAAAAAGATTTGCAGGGATATGACGGCTACGTGTTCGGCTCGCCGACCTATCACCGGACCATGCCGCCGATTATGGAGACGTTTCTGTTTATGGCGCATAAGGCCGGCCTTACGGGAAAAATCGGCGGGGCCTTCGGCTCATACACCCACAGCGGCGACGCGCCAAAGATTATTTTTGATACCATGGAGAATGTCTATAAGATGAACATGGTTGAGTTGGGCGCCTTTAATCTGCTTGAGCATCTGGTGGAGCAGGGAGACGGCCTGAGGGCTTGCCAGGAGTACGGCAAAGCAGTCTCCAAAAAGCTGGAAGCGTAAATTCGCTCGCGCTTTAAATTATAGCCAAAAATATTTGATATTTTGCAATCGCATGAGCGACCCCCGCTGCCCCCCCTTTGGTATAAATTCCCCCTCCTTAATAAAGGAGGGGTTTGGGGATGTCGAATGTAAAGCCAGTGTGATTTGAGAGAAAAATTATCAGATTTGAATAGGGAAGAATCTACGCATCGTCCGGGGACTGCGCCCGGAAGATAAGGCCTATGCGTGGCAGTATAAAGTCCCCGCAATGCGAGGACTGCTGCAATTCCCCGTCTTTGATTCCTACAACAATATACTTGCTTCTCCTTTAATCTCGCTATGTAAAATTTTTTATATTACATTCCCGTATTGAAAATTATACTCCCGTCCTTTTAGCCGTGCCCAAAAAAATTTAATCGGAAACGCATCTGATTACACAACATAATGATTTTGCAGCATTTTCATTTTTTATCTGAGCTGCATTATTATTAATAATATTTGGGCACGTTTATCGCATTCATTTTTGCTTGCAAAAAATATATTATTAATAAAAATTTGCGAACAATAGAGCCAATTGCAAAAGTCTAATTTATCAAAATTAGCACTCAACCACGGACGTAAGTCCGTGATTAAGTGCCAGAGATGAAAATTAAAATTTATTAAAATTTATAAGGGCCACGGGCGTAAGCCCGTGGGTATCTACTGATATTGCTTCGTCGCTACGCTCCTCCTAAGAAACTTCCGTTCATGCATGCAAGGACACCCCCCTGTTCCCCCCCCCCC
>Ga0172375_10004454_pt1 | contig 20683 bp, 19 predicted proteins | sample LakKiv1m_FD_114537 | JGI IMG/M metagenome (GOLD analysis project Ga0172375, IMG submission 114537) | Freshwater microbial communities from Kabuno Bay, South-Kivu, Congo - kab_092012_11.1m | ecosystem: Environmental > Aquatic > Freshwater > Lake | place: Democratic Republic of the Congo...
AATAAGGAACACCCAGGTTCGAAGAGGTCGCTTTTTCAAATGGGGAATCCCTTGAGGCCGGTAGACCCTAGCTCCGTCGGCTCTTACTATAGGGATAATGTTTTATTTTGGAAGTTGAAACCAGATGAGGATAAAGATGTCAACGCTAGGGGGTATCGCGGGATACTCCGGGACTACCAGAAACCGCAAGGGGTGTATAGAATTATTCTGCTTGGCGACTCCTGTGTTTATGGGATTAATTTTAGGTATAAGGATACCTACGCTCATATCTTAGAAGAAAAGCTTAACGCTTTGCATAGAGGTCGCGTTGAGGTAATTAATGCCGGCGTTCCCGGATACTCTTCTCTGCAAGGATTGAGGTATCTTAAGCAAGAGTTAATCAGGTATAAACCGGATATGCTCTTGGTCGGCTTCGGTTTTAATGACCTCTGCGAAGCAGTCGGCTCTCCCGACAAAGATATCCGTTATCTTCCGGAGTTTGTGGTCACCCTCGATAATACCTTAAGCAGATTACGGTTCTATGTTTTCTTAAAGCAAGTATTATTTAACCTAAAAAGCGCCTTACTTCTCAGTCATAAGTTTAGTGCGGCTGGTGATAAGCCAAGGGACATTATGCCAGCATGCTATGAATCAGAGGAACTAGAGCAATTGATTCAGGAGTATACTAGGGCCTTTAATACTCCTGCAAGAAGGGTGTCTCCCAGGGATTTTGTTAGCAATATACGGGCGATAATTGAGTTTGGCGCTAAAAACCAGGTTCGCGTTGTTCTATTGACCCAGCCTTCGGTAGATTCACGTTTTATATATGAACCGGTACTTCGCATAATAACCAAACAATGTAACATAGACCTTGTTGACCTTATTGGGGAATTTAAAAAGACAAAAGCAGGCAAGCAGGAATATTTTTTCGATAATAACCACTACAACGATAAAGGTCACCGACTCATTGCCGATATATTATATGACCGTCTGCGCACATTGATTTTTACTAATTAACTTATGGCCATGGATAGAAAAAAAGCACTGAAAAGAAATGCGGGTTTTTGGCTTTCCAAGAAGATCAATTACCCCCTTGTCCCTCCGGACACTTTACAGCTTTCATTAACCAGCAGGTGTAATTTGCGTTGTAAGATGTGCAACGTCTGGGAAGCTGCTCGCAAAGAAGAAGAACTCAGCTTTCTTGAGATAAAGTCTGTTGTTGACCAGTGTCGTCAGTGGGGAGTGGAAGAAGTGAACCTTTGCGGCGGAGAGCCTCTGCTTAGCGATATCTGTCTTGATATTATTTCCTATGCTAAAGAGAGCGGCATGAGAGTTATACTTACTACCAATGGGACATTATTAAACGAAGAGATGGCAAAGAGACTGGTGGATCTTAAGGTAGATATTATTACCATTTCTCTTGACGGGGCCAGGCCTCAGACCCACGATAATATCAGAGGGCAGCAGGGGGCCTATGATAAGATAATCCAGGGCATAAAGAATCTGAACTATTTCGGGAAAGGGTCTGGCCCTGTTAAAGTGTTGATCCTGACTATCTCAAATTATAATTTAGACGAACTAGAGGAATACTTCTCTTTAGCCAAGACTATCTCCGCCGATGCCCTATACTTAACCCCCGTTGTTCTTGACAACGTCCGGCTTTATATGCAAGGCGCAGAAGATAAAAAGCAGGATCTCTGGATCAGCGGAGAGCGCCTATTAAAACTAGATGAGGTAGTGGATAGGCTTACCATTCTCCAGAAAGAACGCTACGGGCTGAATTACCCCAGCTTTCGCTTACTTAAAAAGTATTTTCGCGGGCAGGTTACTGCGCAAGACTGGGTTTGTTTCGCCGGTTATCGTAGATTTGTCCTGGTGCCCTCAGGCACGGTTCAGATGTGCGGGGAAGCTGTAGGCAACATCCGCAGCACACCGGATATAAGGAAAATCTGGACTTCTCAAGCGGCCTATCGCAGGAGGAGACAGATTAAAAAATGTCGTCACTTTTGTCTTCAGGATTGCCACGCCCGGCAGGAATCAGCTACCCTGCGGGATATAGTGCAACATAGCTTTGCAAAGCAGAGATGAAGATAGCTTTAGTATTTCCTCCGCTCTATGGTGTTGATATGCCGCCGTTGGGCATTGCCTATATCGCTGCCCAACTGTTAAAGGACGGGCACGAAGTGAAGGTTTATTGTTTCAACTCCCAGCTTTACCAAGATAATGCCGCTAAGAGATTCTTGTGGGATTGGGATCAATCAGGGGTATGGTCTAGTCTTGAGCGGCTCACTCAGCATTTTGAAATACGCCAATTATTAACAAGATGGACAGAAGAAATCCTGCGTTTTGAACCGAAGCTGGTAGGCTTTAGCGTAAACAGTCATTCCCGGCTCTTGGCAGAACTGCTGGCTGGCGGGATTAAGGAAAAACAAAGAGATATAAGGGTGGTCTTCGGCGGGCCCTGGTGTATGGAGTTGTTGGAGGAACCCCTCTTCAATAAGAATGTGGATATATATGTAAAGGGAGAGGGGGAGCTTATCGCTAGTAAGATAGCAGAAAAGATATCCCGCCAAGAACCAATCAGCGATTTAAATATCCCAGGCACAGTCGTAAATACCACAACTGGATTCCACGATAACGGGTGGGAAGAGAAGCCCCTAGATATAAATTCCCTGCCTTATCCCGCGCTCTCTCTCTTTAACTTCGATAACTATACTAATAAAACAGAAATACCCATTATTTTCAGCCGGGGTTGTAATTACCACTGTAGATTTTGTACCGATAAGCCAATGTGGGGTACTTACCGGATGAGAAAGGCTGAAGATATTCTCGGAGAAATGCGCCAGCATAGCAAGCTTTTTGGCAGGGTGAGGTTTAAATGTAATGACTTGATGGTGAATGGAGACCTGAAGGGAGTAGAGGCATTTGCCGACGCTATCATTAAAGAAGGATTGCCTTTCGAATGGGGTGGTATGGCCAGGGCCAGGCCAGAGACAGGCCAGGAGATGTTTGATAAACTAAAGAAAGCAGGATGTATATATTTTACCTACGGCATAGAGAGCGGAGCACGCAAGGTCCTTTCTCATATGGGCAAGCCCACAAAGCGGCATATAGCGCAGGCGCTTAAGATGACCCACCGCTCCGGGATCAAGGTGAATACGCTTTGGATGGTAGGCTATCCGGTGGAACGCTGGATTGATATTTTGGAAACTATGCTATTTTTGTTTATAAACAGAAAACATATCAGTGAATTTGTTAGCGTGAGCAATTGCTATATACCAAGACAAGCATGGATCGGTAAGCAACAGAAAGAGCTGGGGATAGAATACGACAGTAATTCTGACTGGCATATAGGCAGGGCGAATACCCCTATTGTGAGGGAGGCCAGGCGACAGAGGCTCCTTTCTTTCGTTAAATGGCTTGGTCTTTATAAGGGAGGGATAAAATAACATGGATAATCATGCACAGCCGTATATCCAGGATTTAAAAAGGGATTATTTATTCTATTTCTCACGTCTTTTAAACAGAGTCATGGTCGGGCCTGACATGCTTCAGATTATGTTAACCCCCAGGTGCAATCTCCGCTGCAAAATATGCGATGTGTGGAAACAGGAGTTTGCAAGAGAGATGACTACGGAAGAGGTCAAGAGTTTGATTGACCAGGCGATTGAGTTGGGGGTTAAGACCATCTATTTTACCGGGGGAGAGGCCTTATTGCGCGAGGATATCTTTGAACTGATCAATTATGCCTCACGTCCGGGCATCATCACCACCATAAATACTAACGGGAGCATTATTACTGATGAGATTGCCAAAAAAATAGTGTTGTCTAAGCTTCAGAGCATCGTTTTCTCTATTGATAGCGCCAATCCCATTCTACACAATGCAATAAGAGGAAACGGGGTCTTTGAAAAAGCAATGGAGGGATTCAGGCATATCAGCCGCTATAAAAAAGAATTTAACAGGGCCCCTGGGATGGGTGAGAGAGGCGGATTAGAGGTAGGTATGGTAAGCGTAATCATGGGGCAGAACATAGAAGAGCTTCCTCGGCTGGTAGAACTGGCATCTGAGATGGGGTGTTGTGCCATAAACTTTCAGCCCCTTGTACATAACGGCAATCTTTTGGAAAGCGCTAACTTTCAATCAGACTTTTGGCCTCAGGCGAGAGATATAGCCAAATTAAAGAATGTGTTTCAAGAATTGGAATCTTTAAACAGAGAAAAGATGATGACCGGGCCGCACATTGATTTTATGGCTGAGAAGACAATTCAGCATTTTCTCAGGGAGCGGAGAACCAATACCTGTTTTGCAGGATTCAACAGGATTTTTGTCAATCCTCAGGGCGCTATAAGTTTTGTATGCTTTGAATCCTTCGCCAATATTACAGAGACGTCTCTGCGCTCGGCATGGTTCTCGGAGAAGGCCTCTATGATCCGTTTCAGGATTAAAGAGTGTAAAGTGAACTGTACCCAGTTTTGTTCAGAGCGGCCCGCCTCTGAAGATCTCCATAAGATACATGATCATTTTATCAGAGAAATGGGGGAACTTCTCGGAAGTGAGTCTTCTTTTTTAAAGGAGATGATAGGAGAGGTAGAAAAGCAAGCCGCATTGGATACAAGCCAAGACTTTAATTCTACGTTGCAACAGATAAAGGATTTAAGGGCCTCGATAAAGAAATGAGATATGGCTGTTCCCGGTAGCAATGACATGCCAATGAAGTTTAAACAGTTTTATATTGCCATGACAAACAAGTGCAATTTACGGTGTGCCATGTGTACCACCGCAACACATCCCTACGAGCCGGAAAAGGAACTCTCCTTAAATCAGTGGAAGGCGATCCTTGATAATATTATCCGTTTTCCGGTAGACAGTATTGGCTTCGGCGGAGGAGAGCCGCTGGCTCTTAAGGAAGAACTTATTGAGCTGGTAAGTATAGTTGCATCCAGGGGGATCGTGGTCAACATCGTAACCAATGCCACATTACTAAAAGCGGATTTTCTGGAAGCCGTCCTGCCTTACAGGGAAAAGATTTTATTTTTGCTTTCCCTGGATGGCCTGGAGGAGGAGAATGACAGGATACGCGGGAAGGGTGTTTTCAAAAAGGTTATTGAGGCGTCTGACTTGTTACAAAAATACCAGTGGCCATTCTATATCACCTCGGTTTTACAACCGGATAATTTTTTAGGATTTGTGTCGTTTTTGACATTCGTGAGCGAGCGCTATCCCCAGGCGCTTATAGATATTCAGCCGATAATACCTCACAACGAAATTTATTACCGCAGAAAGAATTTCGAGCTTGATACGCATCAGTTTGAATCCTTAAAGGACATATTGGCCTTTCTTCATAATAACGAAGGCGTAATCAGGCTTTGCCGTCCTTTGAAAATAATAGATAAATATTGGGACTACTTTACCAATACGCTTCGCTCAGAGAACCAGTGCAAGATGGGAACGGAGAGTTTTAACATCAACCTGAGGGGGAATCTTTGGGTCTGCGGCAAGGAGCTGGAGTATCCCCTTTATCAGTACCCATTAGAGGAAATATTCCGTTGTAGCGAGTACCTCAAAGAGATAGAGAGGGTGAAACGCTGCGGCTCTCCCTGCCTGGCAGGGTTAGTCATATAACAAGGAATGCCTATGTCGCCTGACACTTTTTTAAATAACGGGTTTAAGTTCAAGTATAACCCGGAAGCAGTAACTAACCATACGGCGAAGTCTCTGTATATCTTAAAAAAGAATACTCCGGTAGTGCCGATTAGGCTCTTTGTGTATCCTTCAGGGTTGTGTAACGACTCCTGCCGCTATTGCTCTGACGGCTTACATGCTGGAGGCGGAGATTACGAGGCCTTCCTGAAATGCGACCCCCAGAGAGATTTCTTCCGCAATACTGATCTTATTGATAAGCTAGTTGACGACATCAAACGTTTAAAAATAATGGACGTCCATCTTTTTGGGGGCGGAGAGCCCTTCTTCTATAAAGAACAAACCTTCTATTTCTTGGAGCAGCTACGTAATACAGACGTATTTATAAGGGTGATCACGAACGCAAATAATCTTGGCCGTGAAGATATCCGCCGAATCGTGAAGGACCGCTTAGTAAGCCAGTTAAATATCAGCTTTAACACGGATTCCCGCCAGCAGGCAGAGAGGCTTTACCTCGATCCCTCCCGTCACGACCATACGCTGGATACGCTGGGGGCAATTACTGAATACAAACGCACCTACAACGTGGACTTTCCTAAAATAGACATCATGTTCATCCTCCTTAACATAAATTATAACAGGATTGCCGATATTCTTAAACTTTTAGAGGGGCATGAAATAAACTATTTTATGTTTCAGCCGCTCAGGCGTTATTCGGATAAGCAAGAAGAATTTGCATTAACGGCCCAGCAGCAGGAAGAGTTTTCCTTAACAGTACCATCCATTGAAAGAAGGCTGCAAGAGCGTAGCATACGCTCAAACATTAGTGAATTCAAAAAAAGAGAAGGAGGGGGTTTGGTTGATGCGGTAGAGTCTACGGTTCTCCCCGCTTCACCGGAGCTGGTCAATAAGTACGGTGTGCGCTTGCGCTGCTATATGCCGCTGACAACCGTCTCAATCTGCTATAACGGCCATATCCCCTTCTGCCAGTTCAGATATGACCAGCAATACAAGCAAAATTACTTTGACCTTAATAGCTTGGAAGATTTTATCAAGAGCAAAGAATATTCCTCTTTTATACAAAATTTTATAGATGGGGCATTGCCTCCAATCTGCGCAGGATGTAACTTTTGCGTGCCCCTTGAGCTAGAGCTCATGAGGCAGCGTTTTCTTGCCTTTGTTTAGAGGAGCGCTACGTACTTATGAACTATAAAACCATAGAACGAGTGAAGCAGGGGCTTAGTAATTCCTCGATCGGGCCCGAGACCATTGCCCTCATGCTGACAGCAGCATGCAATCTTGACTGTCTCTATTGCCGTGGGGGGAGGATTGATGAGAAGAGCAGGATAATTCCTAGTCTCTCCAGTGAACTCTCTACGGAAGAGCTTTTTAGCCTCTTCGAGGATGCCAAGATGTTTCAGGTTCATGAGATTAATATAGGGGGGATGGACGGCGAGCCTTTCTGTAAGAAAGATATCCTGAGTATCCTTGAGAAGGTTAAATCGCTGGGGCTGGTAGGGTCCATGACTACAAACGGGAGCTTTTTGAACTCAGGCACAGCTAAGTTCCTGGTTGATATTGGATGGGACATCCTGTTTTTAAGCTTTGACGCGGCAGATCCAGTTATACAGCATACTTTGAGGCCGGCCAGGAATAAAGAGCCCTATTTTCAGAATATCGTTCAGTTCCTGGAAACTCTGAACGCAAAGGATAGCAAGCTGAGGGTACTGTTAAACGTCGTGATTAGTAAATTAAATTACCGGGAATTACCCAGGCTGCTCGATTTTGTCCGTACCTACAAAAATATAGATTCAGTTAATATACTAAAGATGCTGAACATGGGCTTGGTTCATTATGAAGATATGCAATTGAATGCCGAGGAGCTCGCAGAATTCAAATTAATTCTTCGCGGCCTCCGGGGAGAAGAGAAATTAAAGTTCCTTGGTAACTGGTTGGATGAACAGGAAGCCTCCTCGCAGGGGACCGGGGCATCGAACAAAGAACAACTTATGCCTAAGACCCCGGGAATCAAAAGGTGCTATACGAACTATTATGTTCTTTCCATAGAGGCCAATGGAGATATTGTCAAGTGTCCCCAATACCCGATTAGCGTAGAGGGCTTGAATATCAAGAAGAAACCACTAAGAGAGCTATGGAAAAACGAACATCTCCATTTTAGGCAGGCCTTAGCCCAGGACGCCTCTTGTTTTGAGAAGTGCTGTACTATACTTAAGGAGCAGAACCGGGCAGTTTATAGCTCCATTTCTCCCTGAAGAGAGGCAGGAGACATATTCTATGCAGCGGATGGATAGGAACACGGTTGTGGTAATCGCTGCCGTTGTGTTTTTGGGCATTGCATTGCGCCTCTATTTTTTGCGACAGGATAATATTACCACTTATGAATTTAGTGTAATGCTTACAGCGGAGAGTGATTTATCTAAGATAGGCTCTCATAGCGCAATAATGGGGCACCACCCCCTTTATTATTACTTCCTGCATGGATGGTTGCGTCTGTGGGGAACGACAGAGAGAGCAGGAAAAATGTTCTCTTTGATATGCGGCACCTTGTTAGTATTAGCCGTTTCTTGGAGCGCGTGTTTTCAGGATGGCATTCTGGATAAGAAAAGCGCCCTTATCGCCTCCTTTCTCATCGCCATTTCTCCCATCCATATTTTCTTCTCACATTATATTTCCAAGTATGCCTTCTTTACGCTCATCGCTTTTTTATCAAATCTTTTCTTTGTGCTTTCTGTAAGAAATGATAAGCTCCGGTATACGGTGGGCTATGTCGTCTTTACCGTATTGATGCTCTACACGCAGATTTGCGGTTACATTATGTTTTTGATCCAAGCGTTTTTCTTTGTGTTTATAGGCGGGAAGGCGAAGAGATGGCTTGTTGTCAGTTTTCTTGTCATTATTTTATACCTGCCCTGGCATCTCTTCTTCTTTCCTCAACAGATACATGCCTGGCAGAGCGGCTCTCCTGGGATGAAGGCAGCGGTGAGGTACGACCCTCCCGTGCCGACCCCTCAGACGCTCCTTCAGACTTTACTGGATTATAGCGCTGGCAATCCGTCTCTGCTGTTTTTGTTCCTTTTTGTTGTCCTCTATGGTGTGATAAAGAATCGAAGGGATCTAAGCTCTAGCCTATTTTTTATATTTTGGTCTGCTTTTCCTATTTTAGTACTTTATTTCGTCTCGCACTATATTGATTCAGTATATAAATATAAAGAGCTTCTTTTTGTTTCTGTGCCCCTTTTTATCCTGGTTGGCAGAGGGATTGTATGTTACAACAGAGTTATGAAGACGGCTATTATTATTGTTATTGTAATTACCTCTTTCTTGCAATTAGCCAGCCATTCATATAGACAGTCTACTGAGCCTTGGCGAGAGCTGGCCTCTGAGATTTCAAAGATAAGGAAGCCCTCTGATTTAGTTTTATCCTTTAAATTGCAAGAGCCATTTCTTCATTATTACAAAGATAAATGCTACATTGTTAATTCTATTAATTCCTTGAAGGTTGCGTTGGCGGCTGCCAAGGGGATTGACAGGTTATTTTTTATTGTGCGGTTTGATGAGCCCTCTGTTAATAATGAGGTTATCGATTATCTGAAGGGAAATTACACCTTGTTTTTACAACAAGAGTATACATACAATAAATCTCAATATGGAGAAAGCTGCGTGATTGCTTACTATCTATTCGGCAAAGAAAAGAAGGTATCTCTTAACCAATAGTTTTTATGAGCAAGAGTTGTGTCTGAGGGGGCAGCTCTTTTAAAATGGACAAAGAACATATACCAGAAATAAAATCTAATACTGAATTATACGGCTTCAAGATTTACGATAAATGGTATCATCAATTCCCTTCGGAAAAGCTGTCTCCTGAAGATAACCAACGGTCAGTTGTAGATCCGGAGCCCAGGATAGAGAAATTAACTACCAAGGTTAATTTGCAGGGGTTGAGGGTTTTGGAGCTGGGGTGTTTGGAGGGGCATCATTCTTTAATACTTAATTCGTTGGGCGTCAAAGAAATAATTGCTATTGAAGGGAGGCCGGGCAATTTCCTTAAATGCCTAATTGTAAAAAACGCCTTTAATTTAGATAGATGCAGGTTTTTATTTGGCGATGTGAGTATAATCCTGCCTACTTTATTAGGTCCTTTTGATATTTGTATAGCGATGGGTATCCTTTACCATTTAAATGATCCGATTTCTGCGATTTACAAGATCGCTGAGTTTTCAGATAGCTTATTTGTATGGTCGCACTACGCCACCGAAGATTTTCCAAGCGAACCCATATCCCAGATTGAATATAAGGGACGTTTCTACCGGGGCAAATACTTCAGGGAGGATATGGGGTATTCTCTTTCTAGTTTGCATAAGAGCTCATTTTGGATGTTTGAAGAAGATTTCGTAAGGGTAGTACAGGAAGCCGGGTTTAAAAACATCGATCTGTTTTATAAAGAGAATCATCCTCATGGTCCGGTAGTAACATTTTTAGCTAAGAAATGAGAGCCTGTTTTTATTCTTGGAATTGGCACGCCTGTACGGAGTTAACGTATGAATAAAAAAACTGGCATCTTGCTGGCGATCATTACGCTCTGCGCTTTGCTGATCAGGACTTATTTTTTGGCAAGGTCTGATTTAAACACCTATGAGTATAATGTTTTATTGCTTGCGCTCCGCCCTTTATCAGATATAAGCTACCATGCTACAAGTATAGCGCACCACCCGCTCTATTACTACTTGCTTCGTGGGTGGCTGAGCTTGGTCAGGCCGATGGATATTTCTGGGAAGTTATTTACAATGTTATGCAATATCGCACTACTTGTTGCAATACCGCTTTTTTCTCTGCACAAGAAAGCCGTATTCAATAAAGAAGTCGCTTTGTTAACCGCGCTAATTATTGCCGTCTCTCCCCTGCATATATTTTATTCGCATTACGTCTCGCTATACGGATTTTTCACGCTCATTGCGCTTCTCTCTAATATCCTATTTCTTATGTTTGCCCGAGAAGAAAAGTTAAGTTATGCAGTATGGTATGTTATTTTTACAACAATAATGCTCTATACGCAAATCTGCGGATATATTATGTTCTTGATTCAAGTTGCATCTTTCATATTTATAGGAAATAAGGTAAAAAAATGGGCTGTAGCAACCTTGCTTATCCTTGCGTTCTATTTGCCTTGGCATCTCCTATTTTTTCCTGCACAGATGGCCCGTTGGCAGGTTGGTTCTGCGGGCATGACGGCGGCGGTTAGGCATGATCCACCTGTGCCTACGCTACAGACGCTTGGGCAGACATTCATAGATTTTAGCGCTGGAAGCCCCCAGTTGTTTTTTTTGTTGATCTGGATAATTCTCTACGGGCTAGTTAAAAATAGAAACGAGGCCCGGGTGAACGCCTTTTTGGTAGCATGGTTATTGCTTCCACCTCTTGTTTTGTATTTCGTCTCTTGGCACGTCGACTATGTTTATAAATACAAGGAACTCATTTTTGTTTCCGTGCCTTTTTTTATTCTTATTAGCAAGGGTATAATGTGTTTTAGCAGGGCGGTTAAAATATCCATCATAACGGTTATTGTGCTTGTTTCTTCTTTAGCCCTGTTGGATAAATTTTACCTTGAGCCTCCTGAACGCTGGAGCGAACTGGTTTCCAGGATAAAAAGTATTCGCCTGCCTTCGGATATCGTGATATCCTTTAATGCGCGAGAGCCGTTTAATTACTATTATAAAGATACCCATTACGTCAGCTATAGCACCAGGGATATCGAAGACATAGTTTCCAATATTTATAATGAAGACAGGTTTTTTGTAGTTGTTAAGGCTGATGACCCGGTCCTTAACGCTCAGACTATCGAGTATCTAAAAAAAGGCACCCTTTCCTTTCAGAAAAGCAATATGGCTATACCAGGTCCAGATACGGGGAGAGCTGTGAGATCGGATATTATTTATTCCGCAGAAATTAAATTTATAAAAAGGGCAGACTATTAATGCGAGATTTACTTTTATGGTTATCAAGAAAAACTAATTATCCCTTCCTGCCGCCGCAGGTAATGCAGATCTCCCTTACCTACCGCTGCAACTTGCGCTGTAAAATGTGCAACATCTTTGGCCTCTTACCCCAGGAAGAAGAATTAACTACCGCGCAGGTCTTTCATGCTATTGACGAGGCGCGCGCCTATAATATAAGAGAGGTGCTTCTTACTGGAGGAGAGCCCCTGGTCAGAGAAGACTTGGGCGCGATATGCCGGCATTGTGCCGAGCAGGGACTCAGGAGTATCATTACCACTAACGGGGCCCTGATTGATGCGAGAATGGCCCAGGAGATATCCGCCTGGGGGGTGAGCCATATCCATGTTTCTCTTGATGGCCTGGAGGCAACCAATGATTTCTTCAGGGGTAACAATGCCTTTAAGAAGGCTGTTGAAGGGATTGTCATTCTCAATAACAAGAGAAAAAACGCTCGTTTTTTTTCACTCGGGATCGCCTGTACCGTAATGGATAATAATGTGCAGGAATTATCCGAGCTGCTTAAGATGGCGGATAGCCTCGGAGTAGACGTAATTAATTTTCAGCCGTTAGTAAGCGACAATGCCAACTTTCTAGACAAGAAGCTTCCTTCCTTCTGGGTACGGCAAGAGAAGATCCCTCTCCTAGAAGAAGAGATAAAAAAGATGCAGCATTACCAGCCTCTTCATATTACCGTTTATGAAGAACCGCGCCTGGAGCTTTTGGTTGACTATTACCAGCGCAGGCTCTCACCGAAGGACTGGGTTTGTTTCGGAGGATTTAAAACAGTTTTTATCTGTTATGATAAACGCAAACCTTTGATTTATAGTTGCCACGGCATATGCGGGGATTTGGAGGAGGTCACCTTAAAGAAGGCCTGGCTTTCCAAGGATGCCCGTAAACTTCGCTTGCACTCCGGTGCCTGCAGAGAATTATGCATGCAGGGCTGTTATTCTCAGGAGTCTGCTCAAAGTTTAAAGCGGATTTTATTCCGCGGTAAAAGGAAAAAGTAATATGGATGCTCTATTAAAGAAGGCGTGTATAGATTTTACGGATAAACTAGGTTTTTATCTAGGGAGAAAATTTTCTGCGCCCTTTACGCCTGCGGAACACGTATATTTTTCCCTCACCAACAGATGTAATCTCAGTTGTCAGATGTGCGAGATTTCCCGTAATCCCAGCCGCAAGGAAGATGAACTGAGCACTGCCCAGATAAAAGACATTATCCTGCAGATTAAAGATATGGGGATACGCCATGTTATATTCTCAGGAGGAGAGCCGCTGTTGCGGGAAGATCTTCTGGAGATCGTGGAGTTTGCGACTGCGCAGGGCCTTGCCATGGTGGATATTATTACTAATGGTGCGCTCTTAGATGATAGTATTATCGAGAAGTTAATACGGGCCCGCGTCAACCATATAACCATCTCTTTAGATGGCATGGGAGAGGTCAACGATTTAATCCGGGGATCAGGGGTCTTTGAGAAAGCCGCCAGGAACATAGATAAAGTAAATTTCTACAAGGCCAAGCATCACTCTTCCTCTCCAAGCGTAGGAATAAACTTTACCGTCATGGACAAGAATATAGACGATATTTTACCTATGGTTTCATTCGCCCGCTCCAAGGGGTGCAATATCGTGGTCTTTCAGCCCATCCTTTTCAATAATACTAAAATGTACGAGAAGAAGACTAATGCGTTATGGGTTTCCAGGCCGCATATCGTAAAATTAAAGAAGATCATAGCCAGGGTTATCGAACTTAAATACAGTCTGGATGACCTTTATATTTATACCGATACCCAGGTCTTGAAGGCGCTCCCCGGTTATTTTAGAGGCAAGAGGCCTAAGGGGAATTTTAAATGCTATGAAGGTATCAAGAGGATAGTGATTACTTGCAGCGGAACGTTATGGAGCTGTTTAGGCCTGTACGGAGACTTGCGGACGCAAAGGCTGAAAGAAGCCTGGTTTTCAGCGGAAATGAGCCGCTTGCGCAAAGAGAGCAAGCGGTGTAAGGAACACTGCTTGCAGGATTGCGTATATTTTCCTTCGGATATCCATCGTGAGTTTGCCGGGGTGTTAGATAGAATCAGGGGAGCATCCAGGCAAGAGAAGGAGCAATTAAGAGAGATATTACTAAGCCGCATAGATGGGTATGCGCGCATATTATCCGGCAAGGCAGATACGCAGTCCCCGGGCCTCTTCCAGAGAATAAAGTTATTATATGAGCTCAATAGGCTTAGAGGCATGAGAAGTAAGGTATCGGGTATAAAATCGCTTGCCTCAGACAATCTCTTGTGATAGTTTATTAACATGAATAGAACCGTTATTTTATTGCTGTTAGCGTTTTTTCTAGCAGGCTGTGCAACCTATAAATTCCATCACGGTCAGGCCCCCTACGATAAAGGGTACGTGGCCTCAAGGGATAGCTATACTATCCCGGGCTATACCCTAGGCAAAGACAATAGTGTCCCCGCTGATCTGGCCCTGGCAAAGCAGCGTTTCTCAAGACGCCGCAGAGTAGTCGAGGACTACTATAAAAAGATGGGAGCTATCGAAAACCGTTTTAAGATGGCGGTCTATGATCCGGCGGTTATGTTCATAAAATTAATCGGCGGGGTATTCCGCCTGCCTTTTATCGCCATATCGGATTATAAATACGACCACAATCCAGCATATAGAGAGAAGGTCAGGAAGCTGGAAGAGGAGAAAGACCTGCGGGAGGAAGCCAGGATCGCCCGGCTCAAGGAGAAGCTAAGCGCCTATATTAATAAGACCCTGGATTCTGAGAATTATTCGGTTTCGGCAAAACAAGGTAAATCTACTAAGGCCCTGCCGAAAGCAGAATTGGTTGCAAAAGAGCTTTCACAGATAGAAGCTTCGTCGAGTCAGGCAGCCACCGGGGTTTCTGGCGGCCAGGCTATCCCTGCACAGAGCCCTACCGCAGTAAGCGCAGAGCTAGATAAGGTACAGCGCGAGCAAAAGATGGCCCAGACAATGCAGCGGCTACCGCAGGAAAAACCAGCGAAAAAAGTAGCGCAACCCAAGACGCCTGCGCCATCTGGACAACCCAGGGCCATAATTATAGCTAAACCGCAAAAGGGTTTTTCACCGCTGGCCGTGCATCTGTACGGATCCAGGTCCACCAATCCGCAAGGCGCTATTGTATCCTACTCCTGGGATTTTGGAGACGGGGATACCTCCGAAAAAGCGAACCCGGTAAATACTTACTATAGCGGCTCTTTCCAACCGCAACAGTTTACTGTTACCCTGACTGTTAAAGATAGCAGAGGCAACACCGCCACTACCAGCAGCGTTATCGAGGTTTTAAACAGGTAATAAGTAATTCAAAACGCCCCGCCCAACCCTAATAAATAACGCAGGATGCCATTACAGCCCTAGTTTTACTTAGCCTTGTGTTTTTGCTGTGCCCGTGTTATTATAAAAATAAAAGTAAATAGAATTCCGGTTTTATTCAAGACAAAGGAGGCAGGAGATGATTACCATCGAGGACTTCAGGAAATTAGAGCTTAAGGTAGCTGAAATCAGTCAAGTCAGCGATCATCCCGATGCGGACAGGCTTTATATCGTTACTTTGGATTTAGGCGACAAGACCAAACAGGTGGTAGCCGGGATCAGAGGCTTTTACCAGAAAGAAGAACTTGTAGGCAAACAGGTGGTGGTGGTGGATAATCTAGAGCCAGCGGTTTTAAGAGGTGTTGAAAGCCAGGGGATGCTTTTGGCTGCTTCCGACGATACAGGGATAGTAATTATCAGTCCCCAGAGGAAGGTTAAGCTAGGCAGCGTTGTGAAATGATAAAGCAATTAGTTACTGAAGCCTTTTGCCTCAACTGCCATGGTTGTTGTCGTTTTTTAACTAAGAACTCTGTTTGGGGCCCGGTTCTTCTTAAGGAAGAGGCAAAGGCCTTATCCGCAGACAGGCTTTTAGATGAAACAATTACCTCGGCCGGGAAGATCCCGTTGGTTAAAAATACTGGTAAAGAGAGTAATTTTATCTGCCTATTTTTTAATGAAGGGCTTAATCAATGCGGGATACACAAGAGAAGACCCTTTGAGTGTCAACTCTACCCCTTCCTTCTTAATCGCAAGGGGAGCCAGGTCTTCCTGGCTGCGGATTTTAATTGCCCTTTTATTAAAGACAGCTTTGGCACTCAGGCGTTTAGAGAGTATGTTTCATTTTTAACCGCATATTTAAATGATCCTCCTTGCCTGGAAATCTTAAATAACAACCCCCAGCTGGCGCAAGCGTATGAGGGAGTCACTAATCTTTCAGAGTTGAACCTTGTCTTATGAAGCTCAATGACCTCTTCCTCAAAGATAAAGAAATATTTTCTAGGTTCCTAAATCTTAAACAACACACATTATCCACGTATGCCTTTGAGAATATCTATATCTGGAAAAAACTTTTTCGGATAAGCTGGGCTATAATTGAAGAGAATCTTTGCGTATTCTTTCGGGATAAAACCGGATGTTTTCTGTACCTGCCTCCGTTGGGAGAACCAAATAAAGATACGGTTATCGCTAAGGCCTTCTCTGTTATGGACAGCTTCAATAAAAATAAGGAGATATCGCGCATAGAGAATATTGAAACGGAAGATATCGGGTTTTTTAGGGCCCTGGGGTATGTTTGTCAGGAGAAGTCCCGGGATTATCTTTGTCTCAGAGAAGACCTGGCTAGCCTTAGGGGAAATAATTTTAAAACCAAACGTTCCTGCCTGAACTATTTTATCAAGCATTACCGTTTCCAATACCGGGAATTCTGCGGCAGCGATGTTGATGGCTGTCTAAATTTATATAATACCTGGAAAGAGCAACGGAGTCAAAAAAAAGCCCCTCCTTTTTATTACTGGATGCTTAGCGATAGCCTTACCTGCCTGGGGGTGTTATTGAAAGATTACCGCAGTTTAGATATTACGGCCAGGGTTGTTAAAATAGAAGGGAAGATTAAAGGATTTACCTTTGGTTTTATCCTTGCCCCCGACACATTCTGTATTTTATATGAAATAACCGACCTTTCCATAAAAGGCCTGGCGCAATTCATCTTTCAACAGTTCTGCCGGGAATTAAAAAGGTATAAATATATAAATATTATGGACGATTCAGGATTAGATAATCTTAAACGGGTAAAGCTTTCCTATCATCCGGTAAGATTAATACCGGCCTATATTGCTAAGAGAGGCAATGCATAAGAGCTTAGACGAGATAGAGTTTGTTATCTTCGATACCGAAACCACCGGTTTATCCCCGGAGTCAGGCGACAGGGTGGTGGAGTTAGCTGCGCTCAGATTCAAAGGCCAGGAAAGGAAGGGGGTGTTTCAGGCTTTGGTGGACCCACAGCGCCCAATTTCCGAGGCTGCCTTTGCAGTCAATCATATCAGCCCCCAGATGCTCGAAGGGGCGCCTACCATAGATATGGTAATGCCCGGGTTCCTGGAATTTATTAAAGCAAGCTGCCTATGTTCTTATAATGCCGGATTTGACCTGGCCTTTCTGAACAATGAGTTGAAGATTGCCGGAGGAGATTTTCCTTCCGGGGTCATGGTGGTGGATATACTCAAGATGGCTAGGCGGCTCCTGCCTCAACTGGAGCGTTATGCGCTCTGGTTTGTGGCGGAAAGACTCGGCATTAAGGCAGTGCAGCAACACCGTGCCTTTTCCGACGTAGAGTTGACTTTGGGAGTATTTAATAAATTAAAAGAGATTCTAAAAACCAAAGAGATATCTGATTTTGGTAATTTCTTAAGCCTGTTTGGCCTGCCCTCCGGCACGCTTGAAGATATAAACAATCAGAAAATCTCCAGGATACAGGAGGCGATAGGCCTGGGCGTTAAGCTTAAAATAAAATATATTTCCAGCGCTAGCGCGCAGGTTTCTGAAAGAGAGGTAGTTCCGAAAGAGGTAAGGCAGGAGAGGGGCCGCAGCTACTTGATAGCCCATTGCTGTGTAAAAAAAGAAGAAAGGTCATTTAGAATAGACGGTATATTGTCTCTTGGGATTGTTTGACCAGATGGAGCTAAAAAGAATAACTCTGCCTTTTGTAGTCAGGGAGCCGGTTTTAGCGCTCGGGGCGCAGACTAAAAATACCCTCTGTTTCACGCAGGGCAGCTCTGCTTATTTAACTGGCTTGCATCCTGACTTGAGCAACCCAAAAGACTTCGCTGATTTTAAAAAAGACCTCTCTGTTTTGCTGAAAAAAGATCCGCAAGTCATTGCTTATGATTTGCATCCAGAGTATCAATCGACCAAAGAGGCCTTTAAGTTATCGGCTTATGGGTATCGTATAGTAGGCGTGCAGCATCACCATGCCCATCTCACCGCCTGTATGGCGGAAAACGGGGTAAGAAATCAGCGTGTAATCGGAGTGGCTTTTGACGGTACGGGGCTGGGGGATGATAACTCTCTCTGGGGAGGGGAGTTTTTAGTTTGCGATTACGGCTTATTCAAAAGGAGAGCGCACCTGAAAGAGATCCCCCTGTTAGGCTTGGCGCAGGCAATAAGAGAGCCTTGGAGACTCGCTGCAGCCTGGCTCTACCAAATATATAAAGACAGATTTCTAGAACAAAGGATCAATTTTATAGAAGGCGTAGATAAGAGAAAATGGCGCGTTTTGAAAAATATGTATGCAGTCGGGATTAATTCCCCGTTGACCAGCAGCATGGGCAGGCTTTTTGACGCAGTCGCCAGCCTGGTTTTAAGAAAGTATAAGGCAGGCTTTGAGGCAGAGTTAGCTTTGGAGCTGGAGAGGCTGTCGCTCTCTTACAGAGGGAAAGCACGGCCGTATCTTTTTAGGATCAGCTTAAGGCAAGGCAGATATATTATCGACCCTGCGCCGCTTTTCAAAGAGGTAATTAAAAACCTAAAGTCCGGGGTCTTGAAAGAAGAAATTGCTTACAGGTTTCATTTAGGCGTAGCCGGGATGGTAGAAAAGGTAGCGGCGTTATTAAGAAAAGAATCCAATATTAATAAAGTTGCGCTTTGCGGTGGGGTTTTTCAAAACAATCTCCTGACGCGCTTGAGCCAGGAGTCGCTAGAGAGAGCTGGTTTTGCGGTTCTTGGGCCCAGGAAATTATCGCCTTCGGATTCCGGTATTTCTCTAGGGCAGGCAGCCGTAGCGCATTTTAAGGAGTGATCTATGTGTCTTGGTATCCCGATGAGGGTAAAAAAGATAATGGGAGATTTTGCCCAGGTAGAGGCTGGTACGCTTGTGCGTACCGCTAATATCCAAATGCTCTCAGGCTTGAAAGAAGGCGACTATGTTATTATTCACACAGGTTTCGCCATAGAGAAAGTTGATCCGGACAGGGCCAGGGAGACGCTTAAAATAATCCATGAAATACGTTGATGAATTCCGCAATGCGAAGTTAGTGCGTAGGGTTGCCCAGAGGATAAGCCTTTGCGCTCCCGAGGATAAGCTACGCATCATGGAAGTATGCGGCAGCCATACCCACAGCTTTTACAGATTTGGGTTGGCGAAATTGCTGCCGCAAAACATTGAATTTATATCTGGGCCAGGCTGTCCGGTCTGCGTGTCAGCTCCTGCCTATATCGATAACGCGATACGCTTTGCACAGGATGAAAATACCATCGTTCTGACGTTCGGAGATATGCTGCGGCTGCCGGGCGAAAAGTCTTCTCTGGAGTCAGAAAGGGCTGAGGGCGCTTTTGTGCTGGTGGTTTATTCCGTATTAGAGGCGATTCGCCTAGCCAAAGAAAACCCTGACAAGAGAGTCATTTTCTTGGCGGTGGGTTTTGAGACTACAGCGCCTACCATTGCCCTGGCCGTTATTCGTGCCAAGAAAGAGAATATACGCAACCTCTTCTTTTATTCTTCGTTAAAACTTATTCCCCCTGCCCTGGAATACCTGGCCAGAGATAAGAAGTTGGATATCTCTGGTTTTCTTCTGCCCGGGCACGTCTCTGCTATTATTGGAACAAAACCCTATGAATTTATCCCTAAAAGATATAAAATAGGTTGTTGTGTCAGCGGGTTTGAGCCTCTGGATATGCTGGAGGGCATTTATCTGCTTATAGAGCAGGTAGTTAAAAGAAATCCGAAAGTCCAGAATCAGTATAGTCGGGTAGTAAAAGAGGGGGGCAATCTCAGGGCAAAGAAGCTGATCTCGCAGGTATTTAAGATCTCTGCTGCTAACTGGCGCGGGTTAGGCCGCATACCCGCAAGCGGGCTTGAGTTACAGGAGGAATTCCTGCGCTTTGATGCCCGCAGGCTTGGGGATTGCGGCCGGGAAGGTAATGTTATCAGCCGGCCGCAGGAAAGATGCCGTTGTGCAGACGTAATCAGGGGGTTGGTTGGACCGGCGCAGTGTGTTTTGTTTCGCAAGACCTGCAATCCAGAGCATCCTTACGGTCCGTGTATGATTTCCAGCGAAGGTGCATGCAATGCGTATTATAAGTACCGTTAGAAAAACAAAACCGATAATCGGCCTGCTAACCGTTGTTTTACTGGCCGGATGTAATCAGGATCCAAAGGCCCGGCAGGCAAAAGATTATGCTGCTCAGTCCCAGGTTCAGTATGAGCGCGCGGTAAACCTCTATAAAGATTTAATTACAAAAGGCAGAGGCCTGGACGGGATTTATCTTGAATTGGGCCAGCTTTATTACAGGCATGGTGATTTTACTCAGGCGGTAGCGCAACTGCGCAATGTCAGGACAGATCAGGCAAAAAAGCTTCTGGCAATTGCCTATTACCGGCTGGGAGATTTTACCGATGCCCTGGGGGCTTTTGACAAAAGTGAGAATATCGACGATGAAGGACTGTATTACTACGGCCTTACCTGCGAAAAGCTCAATCTTTTTGACCAGGCGATAGAAGTCTATAAAAAGATAAAAGCTAAGGAATGGGCTGTTTTGGCTTTAGGGCGGATGAATAGCATCGAGAGGCAGGTCAATACGTTCAACATAGTAAATATAAGTCCTGAAACCGCAGACATTATCTCCAGGGCCCCCAGCGAAGAGCTCTATCCTCAAGCAGGCGCGCTTATCCTTGCCTGCAACGAAAAGATAGAAGTAAAGTCAGA
>Ga0172375_10004455_pt1 | contig 20682 bp, 11 predicted proteins | sample LakKiv1m_FD_114537 | JGI IMG/M metagenome (GOLD analysis project Ga0172375, IMG submission 114537) | Freshwater microbial communities from Kabuno Bay, South-Kivu, Congo - kab_092012_11.1m | ecosystem: Environmental > Aquatic > Freshwater > Lake | place: Democratic Republic of the Congo...
CAGATAGTCGAAGTCGCCGGTGCTGACGCCATAGGCGCGCACCTTGCCGGCCCTCTGCAGCTTCTGAAACCCTTGGATCACGGTTTCCATGTTGGGTTCACGGAAATCCACGTGATACTGAATCACATCCACGTAATCGGTCTGCAGGCGGCGCAAGTTGCTTTCGACGCCGGCAACCAACTTGTCGACCGTGCCATAGGCCGAGCGACACTTGGCGAACCCCATCCATCCGATCTTGGTGGCGACGATGAAACGATCGCGGCGCCCCTTCATCGCCCGGCCCAGCAACTCCTCGCTATGTCCGTTGCCGTAGACGTCGGCGGTGTCGAAGAAGGTGACGCCCGCCTCGATCGCGGCGTCGATGGCGGCCAGCGACTCTTGGTCGTCGGTCGGCCCCCAAGTGCCGCCGCCGGCCGCCCAAAGGCCCAGCCCCATGGCCGTCACCTCAATGCCGCTCTTTCCAAGCACGCGAGTTTCAAGTTTAGCCTGTGTCATCGATGTGTCCTTTCTATTTCCTGTCCTGTTGCGCCTTGAGGTCAGGGGGTGGATACTGGAACGGCGTGGCCGGTAGGCCCGCCTTGTTAAACAACGTTACCTCCGGGAACCCGGCCCAGGCGTAGCGCACGCCAGCCGGCTCGGTCACGCCATCGGACCGGACCGCGACGGTGTCGCCCTTGATTTCGGCCGCCGCCGGCTGCCAGGCGCCGGCCGCATCGCGGATCTCGAAGCCCTTCAGCCCGCCCTCGGCAGAGACCAGCCCGCCGCCGAGGCCGTCAAACGTGATCACGAACCGGTCGCCGTCACGCCGGAACTCCCGCGGCAGCGGGCCATCGGCCACGACCTGCTTGTCGCCGTACGCCAGTTTGCGCGCCTGCAGGACCAGGCGCTCTCCCGCCGGTTGCTTGCGTGGCGGATGGATGTCAAACTTCTCGCCCTTGTCGATGATGACAGCCAGCCCCACGCCCGGTAACTCGCGGCTCAACCGGAGCTGCGCCTCGCGGACATAACAGTAGGGATGGTCGGGGTTCTTGCCGTCGAAGATCTTCAGGCTTTCCGCCGGCATGTCCAACGGGTGGCGGGGATGGTTGCCGTCGCCGCTGCCCATGTAGCCGGGCAACTGCACGACGAGGAACGGCAGGTCCGGACGTTCCCAAGCGCGGCGCCAACTGGGAAAGAGCGTCTTGAGCCCATGATAGTAGTCCTTCGAGCGGCTGGCATTCATCTCGCCCTGATAGTAGATGACCCCGCGCATGGCGTAGGGCGCCAGCGGCGCGATGTTGGCCAGGAAGGCCCGACCCGTGGCGTTGGGGTAGCCTTTGCCCAACAGATGCGCGAGCTCGGGCACGCCAGCCGCCAACTCGGGATCGACCCATGACTCAACCGGCAGGATCTGGGTCACCTCGAGCATCCCTACCGGCACCTTGCCGTCCAGCCATTGGGTGAGGGCGCGGGCGAAGAAGTAGCTCACCCCCGAGGACGCGCCCGGCACATCCTTGCCGCTGTCGCGGGTCACGGTCCAACTGGCCTCCTCCCACTTGGCCGGGCCGAAAAAGCCCAGGGTCTCCTCTTGGGGTGCGGTCACCGTGTGGGTGTCGCGCCGCCCCAGGAGATTGACGCGGATCAGCGGATAGTCCAGCCGGCGCGCGACGGCATCATCGCGTTCCGCACAGGCGTTCATGGGGAACTGGGCATTGGACTGGCCGCAGATCAGCCACACCTCGCCGATGAGCACGTTGCTGAACAGGCGCAGCTCCTCGCGGCCCGCCTCCGGCCCCTTGGCGCTGATCAACAGACTGTGGCGCTCCGGACCGCCGGCCAACGCCGTCAGGTTGACGCGCCAGCGGCCGTCCTCGGTGGCCGCCGTCGCGGCGGCCTCGGCGAGTTTGTCGCCGCCCTTGTAGACGGTGGCGGTCACGGCCGCGCCGGGCGCGGCCCGGCCCCAGACCGGAACCGGCATCTCCCGCTGCAGCACCATCCCTTCGGAGAAAACACTGGGCAGCCAGAGTGCGCCGGCGACCTGCCCGGCCGTTGTCGTGACTGACATGGCAAGAACCCCCATGAGAAACCCGATTGCGTGCCCTGTTTTCATCGTTCCGCCGCCTCTATCTCCCGGAACGCCCGGCGGACGACCTCAAGATCCGCGGCATAGCGCGGATGCGGCCGGAAATCGGGTGGCGTTCCCCAGGCGTAGCCGAAGAAATCGCAGCCCTTGTCGTACCATTCGCGCCAACTGTTCGGGTCGCACTCGCCTTCGCGCTGGCGGCCGGTGATGGTGGTCATGACCCGTTGTTCCGGGCGGCGGATCGACAGCAACCAGTCGACGACGTCGCGGCGCGAGCACTCGGCGAAGAGCCCGTCGCTCTCGGTGAGCATGGGATGTCCCACCCAGACGGTCTCGGCCGGCGCCCAGTAAGGGACGTTGAAGAGAATCTTCGTTCCAGGAGAGGTCTCCTTCACCGCGTCGCGCAGGCGATGGAACTGCTCGGCCAGCACGGCGCGTTTGTAGGCCATCTGCTCGTCGGGCGTGATCTCCTCCGCGCGTCCGGGCATGTCGCGGCCGATGATCCGGCGGAAATGCGGAGCGGCATATGCGGCAGGAATGACCGGATCCTCGTTCGGCACCAGGCCGCCATAGCCGAACCAGTCGAACAGCAGCCAGTCCACGGGGAACATGCCAAGGAACTCGCGGACACGGGCGACGAGGAGGTCGGTCCAACCCGACTCGGGCGCGAGAAACCCATACGGGAAGACCGTCTTCTCGGCCCCGACCTCGCGCTGGCCGCTGCCCGGCACCACCCAGTGATGGCAATGGTTGCTCATCACCAGATCGGCACCGACACAGAAGTAGGACCAGACCGGCACGCCGCGGTTGCGGGCCAGCTTGTACAGGCTGGGGAAGAGCTGGCTCCCCGGCCCAGGCGCCACCGGCCCGAGCTTGGTCGGATAGAACGCCGTGCCGCCGAAGATGTAGGCCTGGCAGTACATGACGTTGGTGCCGATCTCCATGTGCCAGGCGAAGTAGTCGTGGGGATCGACAAACGCCCACTCGTGCGGCGCGGTCGGGCCTCTGACGGTCCAGTTCAGGTCGCAGTGCATCAGGCGGGTGGTGCGGACGTTGTGCAGGTCGTTCATGTGCTTGTTCCTCTCTTTATACGATCCCTCATTCAGAATAGGTTTCCTCGCACGCCTGCCGTGCCAGCGCAACCCAGCGCTGCAGGCGGCGGGGTTCATGCCGCACGGTATGCAGATCCTTGACCATCACCTCGGCTCGGCAATCGTGTTCGCGGATGATCCGGAGATCGGCCCGCAGGCCGTCGAGAATCGCCGCCTCGTCGAACCGTTCCGTCGACAGCGGAGTGGGCAGCGGCTTGAGTGACAGCACATAGCGGTTGCCCAGCCGTTCGGCGCTCAGGCGGAGGTCGGCCCACGGTGAGATCGAGACCCGGCGCAGGTTGCGGATGGTCTTCAGCGCCGGAAGCCAGTCATGCAGCGGTTCGCAGCAGCCGTAACAGCCGAGTCCGAACCGCTCGACGATCGGGCGCACGTGCGGCAGGATCAGCTCCTCGAACATGGCCGGCGAGATACCGACCAGATCCTGGGTCTCGACCCCGCCCCAGAGATCGCGGCAGCGGACGTGGGCGGGATCGAAGCCCGAAGCCGGTAGCTCATCGCTAGTGCCGATGCCGCCGGTGTGGATCCACTCGCAGCCGTTGTTCAGTCCGAGGTATCCCCCGACCTCCAAGGCGTCAAGCGCCCTAAGGTGTCCGTCGGCCAGACGGGCGAAGAACGCGCTCACCCAGGCCGGGTCGTCGGCCATGTCGAAGAGGAGCGTGTCCATGCCGCGGAGGAAGATGGCCGATTGCGAGATCCCGCCCAGCGCCTGCCACCAGTGGCAGCGGCGTCGGACCTCGAGGATGCCGTCGAACAACTCATGCGCCAGCTCCATCCAGCGCAGGGAATTACCCAAGTCCACGCACAGTTGCGGCGTCCGCAACTTGTCGATGTCGCTGCGCTCCCGCATGGGCGGCTCGTAGTGGACCGCGCCGAGCGCCGAATGGCTGGTCAGGCTCAGATTCGAATACGGATGCAGGTAGTAGGTCTGGCGGGCGGCCGAGTCCTCGCGGGTGCCGGTCACCTGCGGGGCAAGCCCGTAGTCGCCGACTCCGCCGTCCCATGGCACGTTGAAGACCGCGTCGATCGGCTGGTCGTCGCGCAGGAACTCGTGAGTATAGATCGCCATGCGCAAACGGGTCTCCCAGCCGCGCAGCAGCGTGTCTTCGCAGACCAACGTTTCCGGCGGGATGCATTCGAGCCACGCCCCCTCGGGGAAGCAGTAGATGCGCGGCGCTATCGGATCGAGGCGGTTGAGCGCCATGACCGCAAGCCGCTTCTCCGCCTGCTCGGGCCGCGCGGCGATCTCGGCGACCCGGGTCGCGAGTTGGCGCAGACACGCGGTTTCCTTGGGGGAGACGATGGTGGGATGTCGGCTCATCTCATGCCTCCTGATACGGGACACGGCGCCGGGTGCGCTGCCACTCGGCCATCAGGCGCCGGTGCGTCTGCGCGTCGATGTCGTTCCAGATGCCACCGTGCGGGACGGCGGCCATGTCCGGCTGTTCCCAGTCGGTTAGCAGGCGTTGGCGCAGGCGCTGGAGGATCGCCTGGCAGTCCAGATCAGCGATCCGGTTGCGCGTCTCGCGGGGGTCATCGGCCAGGTTGTAGAGCTGGCACGCCTCGCCCTCGGCATGCATATACTTCCAGTCGCCTTGGCGGATCATGCGCTCGGGGAACCCCCATTCGTAGTATTCGCTGAAGACCGGGCGTTCGGCTTCGAGCGGGGTGCCGTCACGGAGTGCGGCGGCCAGCGAACGGCCATCCAGCACCGGCGGCGCGGTCACACCGGCCAGTTCGCAGAAGGTCGGAAAGAGATCGAGCAGTTCCACCGGCTCGCAACGGACGGTTCCGGCGCCGACGCCGCTCGGCAGTCTGAACAGCAGCGGCACGCGCACCGATTCCTCGAAGAAGTTCTGCTTTTGCACCATGCCGTGGTCAAAGCACATCTCGCCATGGTCGGTGGTGTAGACGACCAGGGTCTCCCCGGCCAGGTTCAGACGGTCCAGCGCCGCCAGCAGCTTGCCGACGTGGTCGTCGAGATAGGTGACATTGGCGCAGTAGGCGGCCAGGCAGTGGCGGATCTCGTCCTCGTCGAAGCACCAACTCTGGCGTGTGCTGGCATACCAGGCGTTGGGCATGTCGGTGCGATCCTCGCCGACGGTTGGCGGCAGGGCCATGTCGCGCGGGTCGTACATCGCATGGTAGCGGGCCGGCGCCGTCCAGTCGGTATGCGGCTTCTCCAGTCCGGCCCAGAGGATGAACGGCTGCGCGCGGTTCGCCTCCATGAAGCGGATGCACCGTTCGACCACCAGATGGTCGAACATCTGCTCGTCGCGCAGGTCGACCGGCGCGTTGGTCGGATTGTAGACCGTCTGAAATCGCGGCAACGGCTTGCGATAGGTCGCATAGCGGTTGACCGCGTCCTCGCCGACCGCCGCGATATAGTCGGCGAATTTGTGAGTGTAGAGCCGCATCTGGCGGTCGTCAAAGCCGAGATCGCGCTCGCGGGTTTCGCCCAACACGTGCACCTTGCCAATAGCGCCGGTGGCGTAGCCAGCCTGACGGAAGACCGTGCCGAGGGTCGGCATCCCTTCCGGCAGCGGGAAACCGCCGTGGGTGTACTGGCGGTTGGTGTGCGGATAGAGTCCGGTCAGGACCGAGGCCCGCGACGGACCGCAGAGCGGACATTGACTGTAGGCGTCCGTGAACCGCACGCCCTCGCGCGCCAACCGGTCGAGGTGCGGCGTCCGCACCGCCGGATGGCCGCCATGGCCCATATAGCGCCATTGGTGCTGATCCGAAATGATGAAGAGGATGTTCATGATGCTACCCGTTTTGAACCAGCGCCGCCGGGCAGGGAATATCCTTGCCGTTGATGGTGAGCCGCTCCGCGTTGAAATCGGCGACCACCTCGGTGCCGTCGGCGAAGCGGGTCTTTTCGACCTGGTCGGCCAGCGGCTCCCAGTGCGTCAGTTCCTGGGTGACCAGATGGCCGAAGCGGACCGTGACCAGGTCGTACACGGCCTTGAGCTTGGCGATGCGGGCGTCGTCCAGGACCGGCATCACGCCGGGGTCGGCCGACCATTCGTCGCGCATGACGCGGCCGAAGAGGACGGCGTTCATGGCCTCCCTCCAGCCCAACCCCTGCTGCTCCTGGGTCACCCGGTCGTGCATCGCCAACTGCCAGACCGGCACCTGGCGGTCGAGCAGCGCGGTCAGCGGCCACTCGTTGGGCAAGCCCCAGGATTTGTAAGGCGAATAGTAGGGCGCGCACACGGCATCGACGTGGGTGGCGCAGGAGAGGAACCCCATCTCGATCTCGACCGCGCCGAAAACCTTTCGGGCGGCCTGCTGGTAGCGGCGCATGCCGGCGGCATAGTCGGCACGCGGCCCGCCGTTACGCGGATGGTAGTTCACATAGAGCGGATTGCCCTGGAAATCGAGGTACTGCATGCCGTCGAAGCCGAGCGCGCGCAGCGCCTCCAGGCGGCCCTCGACCATCGCCGGCGGCAGGGCCAGCCCCCAGTGGTTGGCGTGTACGCCGCCGCCCCAGTCGCCCGTGACCTTCGGTTCCCGCCAAAGATCGTTGATGACCCAGTCGGGGTTGAAGTGGGGCGACTTGAAGCAGCTCATGCCCATGTTGAGATGGGTGGTGATGCGGTACCCCAGCGCCTTGGCCGTGCCGACCAGCGCGCGCAGCCCCGCCTCGCCTCCGAACCGCCGGTCGATGGGGAAGTCGGTCGGCCAGGCGCCGTCATGGCCTTTCGGATTCCAGCCGACGCTTTGGAGGCAGACCCGGTCGAGCCCGGCGACCTTGAGCTTGCGCAGCCCGGCCTCGGCCTGGCCGAAGGTCATCACCCGCTTGAACAGCATTTCGTCGGCCCGGCTCTCGTGTCCGTACATCATGATCCCCTGGCGCTGGATGCCGTGGAAGAGCTTCATGGTGTAGGCGCCCTGCTGGTAAGCGCATTCGGGAGACTCGGCCGCACGCTCGACCAGGGTCGGTTGTCCCGCGTCCTCGGCTACGTGGCGCCGCACCCGCCGCGCCGCCGCCAGCACCAGATCGTCGCCCGCCGCCAGGAACCGGTAGCGGAACTCGCGCTCGGTCCAGTCCACCGGGTCGATCCACTGCCGGCGGAACATCGCGCCCATGGCCACCCGGCCGCCGCCGGCGCCGTCGGTCTCGATCTCGCACCAGGCGTCGCAGGCCCCCTGCCGGGCCAGGCAGACGATGCCGCCCGTCGAAGTGCGTACGCCGTTCACCGGAAGGGTCGGCACCAGTTCCCAGCGCTCCTGCTCGCCGTAGATCAGGAAGCGGTCGCGGCATTTCGGTTTGCCGGCTGGCCGGCAGAGCCAGCCGGTAGCCACCGGCAACAGCAGTTCGCCATCCGCCGCCGTGGTCATCAGCCCCGGCAGCACGGTCACTGAATGGACGCGGTAGAGCGCGTCTTTGGCCTCCTCGATCTCGGCCGGCGGAACCAGCACGCTCAGCTCGCCGTCCACCCACTCCAGCCAAAGGCCGAGCGTCACCCCGCGGAGGATGTCGCGTAGAACGATGTGAATGGCTTGATCCTCGACGGCGGCATGCATCACGCGCAGGTCGCGGGCGGTGACCACCCGGTCTTCCATCCGGTTGATGATCTCCAGGGCCAGCAGCGGTGACCGCCACGCCTTCCCGCCGGACACCGGCCGCACTTCCACCTCGGGCGCCACCCCGCCGAGGGACACCTGCAGTTCACCCGCCGCCGACCCGATCCTGTGTTCTTCGCTCGTATTCATCTCTTCACTCAATCCTTCACCCGCCACGCCAGTTCCGCCGCCAGGCCCAGGTCGTGCTTCACCGCCTCGCCCGGCACGTTCCACGGGTTGTGGTTGATCCGTTCCTTCCTTTCACCATGTCCGTTACCATCGAACCTCGTCAGCAGGGTCTCTGCTGACCGTTCACGGTCGTCGTTTGTCCGGGTTCCAGGCGGCAGGCGTGCCGCCACACGCGCAGGGAAATCCCGGCAGCGCCCCGATTCTCGACCGTGCATTGGTCGGCGGTGATCTCGATGCGCAACGGCACACCCCGCCAGACCAGCGGGAAAGCCAGCCGCCGCCAGCGGGCGGGCAGCCGCGGCGCGATGGCCAGCACGTCGCCCTGCAGCGTGTTCTTCACCCCGGCGAACCCATGCACGGCCACCTGCCAGTTGGCGGCACAGCCCGCGATGTGAATTCCCTGCGCCGCGCCGCCATGCACGGTGTCGAGGTCAATGCTGGCCGACTTCAGGAAGAAGTCCCACGCTTCCCGGTCAAGTCCCAGACGCAGCGCCACCAGGGCATGGATGCCGGCGGAGAGCGACGAATCATGGGTGGTGACCGGGACGTAGTAGTCCCACGCCGCCCGCACCTCGGCATCGGTGAACTCGTCCGGGAACAACACCATCAGCAACAGCACGTCGGCCTGCTTGAGGTTCTTGCTTCGGTAGAGCCGTTCCTGGGAGACCCGGGCCGCGTAGCACCCCTGGCGGTCGGCCCAGAACTGGTCGAAGCGCGGCTCGGCCAGCTGCTCGAAGCCCTCGCACTGCAGGACCAGTTCCGGGTTGGCCGCGCTGCGCGGGACCGGCAGGGCGGCGGCGGTTCTGGCGAACGCCGCGATCTCCTCGCGGCTGGCGCCGCCCCGCCCGCCCAGCCGGGCCGCCAGTTCCAGGCTGAAGGCCGCCAAGCGGTTGGTGTAGGCGTTGTTGTGGGTGATCGGCGCGTATTCGTCCGGCCCCATCACCCCGAGGATCGAGGCGTGCCGGTCGCCGGGGCGCCAGTCCACGCGGTCGAGCCAGTAGCGGGCGGTCTCGACCACGACCCGGGCGAAGGGCGCGGGTGCGTTGTCAAGGCCCCCGGTGGCGGCCAGGTAATGCGCCAGGCCGTACACCACGTCGGCGGTGACATGGATTTCATGCTCGGCGTACTGGAACGCGCAGCAGCACTCCCGGCCGTCGGCATCGGATTCCCACGGATAACGGGCCCCATGATAGCCGAAGTGCTTGGCCAGCTCCTGGGCCGCCGGCAACATGCGGACGCGGAACTCCACCAGGGTCTTCGCCTTGGCCGGATCGGTGTAGAGATAGAAGGGCAACAGGTAGGCCTCGGTGTCCCAGAAGAAGTGCCCCTTGTAGGCCTCGCCGGCGTACCCCTTGGCGTCGATGGCCACGCGGGTGTCGTCCGGCACATGCGCACGCAGCAGGTGATAGATCGAGGAGCGCAGGATCAACTGAGCCTCGGCGTCACCGTCGATCTCGACATCGCTGCGGCGCCAGGCTTGCGCCCAGTGCCCGGCGTGTTCGGCGTGCAGTTCGTCCCAGTTCCGGCCCGCCGCCTGCTCCAGGATCGCGGCCGGCGCGAGCGGCGCCGGGTCGCGGCTGGTGGCGACCGCCGTGCGCTTCTCGACGGTCAACGGCCGGGCCGGGGTGACCTGGAAAGTCGCCTCGCGCCAGCCGTGCCGGGCCTCCTCGACATATTCCCAGTCGGCCGCTTGGGATGCCGTCACGCGGGCCTCCATGCGGACGGCATCGCCCCCGTCGGTGCGGACCTCGCAACCGACGCCCGCAGCGGTCGGGTCCGGGCCCAAGGCGATCGCCGTGAAATGGTCGAACCCGTTGGTCGTCACGTTCGCATCGATGCCGGCCCGGATCGTCGCCGCCACGGGCGAATCGCTCTCGAGGCGCAGCCGCTGGACCGACAGGTGCGTGCGGACGCCGCTGAGGAAGCTTTCATACCGCAGGCGCAGGACGGCGCCGGCCCGGGTGTGCCAGATCAGCTCGCGGGTCAGGGTCGCGGTCTTCATGTCCAGCACCCGCCGGAAGCCGCTGACCTCGCTCCGCGTCACATCCAGCCGTTCCCCAGCCACCACTGGCGCCAGTTCGATGAACCACGGCAGGTTGATCATCTCCTGCAACAGCAGCGGATGGTGGCCGAAAACCCCCGGGACAAAGGTGCCCCAACGGCCCGGCAGCGGCTTGAATCTCTCGGCGGTCACATTGGCCGGCTTGCGCAGTTCGCGACTGTCCTGGGGACAGTCGCCGTAATGCTCCTCAAGCGAGGCTCGGGTGTGCAAGTAGCCGCTGCCCAGGGTGAACAATCCCTCGTAAGCCTGAGCGGTCCGAAGGTCAAACCCCACCTGCTCAATCTGCCACGTCTTGTCGGAATGGTTCACGCTGTGCATTCCCCTGATCTACTTCTCCTGAACTCTCACGCTGACCGGAATGTCAACGTAATGCAACCCGGCCAACGGTTCGCCATCCTTGCCGGACGAACAGATCCCCAGGTTGCCGGCCTGGGTCACGATGCGCACCGTCGCCGTGCAGTCGCCCGGCTCCTGCGCGCCGAGGAACTCGACCGTGAACGCCTCCGTCTCCGGCTGCGCCCCGCCGCTCAGGCCGGGCTGGCCGTCGGCGCCGGCGAGCAGGAGACCGCCACCGGGAGCGGGATGATCGCCCTTGAGACGGAACAGCTTCGCGTCCTTGCCCGTCAGCACGACGCCGGTGTAGTCGTTCGTCTGGAGGTCCGGGCGCTTCTCGTCCGCAACCGTGATCCGGGCCGCGCCGTGGAGCACCGTCGGGAAGATCTTGCCGCCCGCCGTGGCGACCGCCGCCTGGCCGTTCGAAATCTCGCGCGCGGCGGAGACAGCGACCGCCCCTTCCGCCACCTGTCCCAAGTCAATGGGGTCAATGCGGTCAACCCGAACGGTGGGCCGGATGAAGCGGATCGGCTCGAGCCGCGACAGCCGGACGTTCTTTTCGCCGACCGGGTAACTGCGTAACGCCAGGCTGCGGACGCCGACGGCATCCATCTTCGCCTGCCGCACCCCGGCAAAGGCGACGGGTTGCGGCTCGTTGCTCTCGATCTTCGCGCCAAAGGTGTCGGCGAACAGCCCCGATCCCTTCGTACTGGGATTGGTCAGGAAGAAGGACAGAGAGCCGGGCTGGTCGCCGGTCTTCTGCGCGGTGCCGGTGGCCTGGTACACGGTGCCCGGGCGCGGGTTCCGCGGGCCGCTGATCTCGGCGTTCCAGCGCTGGTCGAAGGGCTGCAGCACGGCGAAGTACTCGCCCGGCTCGGCCGGCGGCGCGGCCGTCACTGGCAGCAGGTAGTCATCCGTCGGTTCGAACGGCGCATACACGCCCTCGCGCCAGATGAAGGCCAGGTCGCCCCAGAACTCGCCGGTCAGTTCGTAGCGGTAGCGTCCGTCGGCCTGTCCCAGCGGCTTCAGCACCGGCGCCGGATGGTGGGCGGCCGCGATGCGCACCAGCGGCCGGTCGGTGACCAGACCGATGGTCCCGGCAATCGGAGCCACCGGCTTGCCCGCCGTCCCTTCGACATCACCCCAGATGGCCGGTTTCTCCTGCTTGCGTTCCCGTGGTCCGACCTCGACCACCGCCAGGTCCGGCTCGACCTTGGCCGTGATGATCGCCAGCGTCTCCGGCACCGCGTTGAAGCGCAGGTGCGCCGCGCTGGCGTCCGGCTCGGGGAAGAGGCAGTAACCGCGCACCGCGTTGTCCAGGCCGATGAAGTCGCCATTGTCGGCCACGCCGATCCAGTCGCGCAGGTAGCCGTTGCCGGCCTTCACCACCGGCGTCTTCCCGGCCACCGCGTCGTCCAGAAGCGCCTCGATGTCGGTATCGGTTTTCAGCGCCTGTTCGTCGAACGCCCACAGCAGCACGGTGCCCGGAACCCAGGTGGCGGGCGCCTCCCAGAAGGCCTCGTGCGGCGGCACCGGCTTGCTCACTCCCCAGTCGCGGGCCACCGCAGGCGGAAGCAGGGCTAGCCCGAGGGCCAACCAGGCGGCCAAACCCGATATCCGGCTGCCGTGCGGCGCAGCCGGCCGGATGCGGTTGTGGTTTTCGATGGGTGTGTTCATGGGTGGCTCTGGTGCAGGATGGCGATCACGTTGTCCCAGCGCTCGAACGGGGCCAGGCGTTCGACGATCACTTCGGGGCGCGGCGCCCGTGGCGCGAGTTCTTCGGCCGTGACGGCCGGGTGCGCCATCACTTCTTCCACCAACCACGCCACCTCGTCCGCCGTCAGGCACTCCGCCGGCTTCACGTCCCGCTCCGGGATGCGTTCCCAGAACGGCGTCGCCACGGAACCGGGACAGATGCAGTGAGAATGAATGCGCCGGCCGCCCTTGGCCGTGCCATAGGCGATCTCCATGTTCCAGGTGCCGCCGCTGGCCAGCGAGGCGATCTGGATGATGTGCCCCTCGCTGTTCCGTCCCGCGCGCAGTTTCGGCAACGCGGCCTTGGCGGTCAGGAAGGCCGCCGTGACCGCGATGTCCAGGCACGCCCGCCACTCGGCTTCGTCCAGCTCGTCGATAGACTTGCACTGGCCGAATCCAGCGCAGTGGATCAGGGCGTCAAGGGTAGCCGGCGCCGCGGCCACCAGGCGTTCAACATCCTCAGCCTTGGTCACGTCGGCCGCGACCGCCAGCGCGCTGCCACCGGCCTGCGTGATCTCCGCCGCGACGTCCTGCAACGGTTCCAGGCGTCGCCCGGCGAGGATCACACGCCAGCCCTGTCCGGCCAGGCGGCAGGCGATCGCCGCGCCAATGCCGCTGCCGGCACCGGTAACGATGGCCTGCCTGGACTGATTCGTCCGTTCGTTCATGACGTTCATTCCTTGTCGGCTTTTCCTTGTTCGTGCTGGTGATAGCAACCATGTTCGATGCAGCCTTGATAGACGGCCCGCAGATTTTCCAGGGGTACGCACGGCGGCAGGTTGTTGCCTTCGCGCAAGCCGAACTTGCGGCCGTGCTTGATTCCCGACAAGAGAATGCGCTTGGTTTCCGCGAAGAGCTGCTCCGGCGTCCCGCCGGTGAACAGGCCGATATGCGGGCCGCCGGAAATGGCGATATCAGGCCCCAACTCACGCCGCAGGGCGCCGTGGTCGACCGGGAAGCCGGTATCGTAGACGTTGTGGTATTCGACTGAGAACTCCCACTCGTGCGGCAGTTCGGCCACGCGGTCGCAGGTCTCGGCAATGGTCGTGCTCCAATATTTCTGGAAGCGCGACTGCACGATCGGCGGCACGGTGGGGTCGTTGAGCACCCCCTCGTAGGTGAACCCCTCCGGGTTGAGCGCCGGATCAAGAACCACGACCCGCGAATTGCCCACCCAGCCGCAGAGCACGCGCGGCGCCTGGCCCTTTTGGCGCAGCTCCAGCAAGCGGCGTTTCTCTTCGTTGCCGGGATAGACGTAGTCGGCGCGATAGCAGTCGCCGAATGCGGCCACGCCTGTCGAGTTGTCTTCTTGCTGTTTCGACTTCATCCGTTAAGCCTCCACTTCATTGCACATTCACCTTGACCGTCATATCCACGTAATACAGCCCCGCCAACGGTTCGCCGTCTTTACCGGCCGAGCAGACCCCCAGGTTGCCGGCCTGGGTGACGATGCGGACCGTCGCCGTGTAGTCGCCCGGTTCCGGCGCGCCAAGGAACTCGACGGCGAACGCTTCTGTCTCCGGCTCCGCCCCACCGCTCAGGCCGGGCTGGCCGTCGGCGCCGACGAGCAGGAGACCGCCGGCGGGAGCGGGATGCTCGCCCTTGAGCCGGAACAGCTTCGCGTCCTTGCCCATCAGAACGACGCCCGTGTAGTCGTTCTCCTGCATGTGCGGACGCTTGTCATCCGGCGCCGTGATGCGGGCCGCGCCGTAGAGCACCGTCGGGAAGGTCTTGCCGCCCGCCGTGGCAACCGTCGCCTGGCTGTTGATGATCTCCCGTGTGGCGGAAACCGCCGTCGCGCCCTTGGCCACCTGGCCAAAGTCAATCAGTTCAATGCTGTCAACCTTGAGGGTGGGTCGAATGAACCGGATCGGCTCGAGCTGCGTCAACCGGACATTCTGTTCGCCTACGCTGTAGCTGCGCAGTGCCAAGATCTGGACGCCGACCGCGTCCATCTTCGCCTGCCGCACTCCGGCAAAGGTGACGGGCTGCGGATCGTTGCTTTCGACCTTCGCGCCGAAGGTGTCGGCGAACAGGCCCAAGCTTTTGGTGCTCGGATTGGTCAGGAAGAACGCCAGGTTGCCGGGTTTGTCGCCGGTCTTCTGCGCGGTGCCGGCAGCCTGGTACACGGTGCCCGGTCGCGGATTCCGCGGGCCGCCGATCTCGGCGTTCCAACGCTGATCGAAGGGCTGCAGGAGGGTGAAGTACTCGCCCGGCTCGGCCGGTGGCGGAGCATTCACCTGTAGCAGGTAATCGTCCGTCGGCTCGAACGGCGCGTACACGCCCTCGCGCCAGACGAACGCCAACTCGCCCCAGAACTCGCCGGTCACCTCATACCGATACCGGCCATCCTGCTGTCCCAGCGGTTTCAACACGGGCGCTGGCTGGCGCCGCGATGCAATCCGCACCAGCGGTTTGTCAGTGACCACGCCGATGGTCCCGGCGATCGGTTGCGCGGGCTTGCCGGCTGTGCCCTCCACATTACCCCAGATGGCCGGTTTTTCCTGTTTGCGGTCGCGCGGACCGAGCTCGACCACCGCCAGGTCCGGCTCGGTCTTGGCGGCGATGATCACCAAAGCCTCCGGCAACGCGTTGAGACGCAGATGCGCCGCGCTGGCGTCCGGCTGCGGGAAGAGACAGTAGCCTCGCACCTGGTTGTCCAACCCGATGAAATCCCCGCTGTCGGCCACGCCAATCCAGTCGTGCAGATGACCGTTACCGGCCTTGACCACCGGGGATTTCCAGGCGCGGGCCAGGTGCAGGATCGGTCTGCCGCGTTTCGGGAACTCGACCAACTTCGAGCCGTAGTCGGTCTCGAGGTACTTGAACTCGGCGCCGTCGGTGGCTTTGAGGTAGCTCATCACCCCGTCCTCCCATTTCTCGGGAAACTGGGGGCGCAGGCCGCGGCGGACGTAGAGCTGGATCTTGGCGAACCACTGGCGCTTCTCCGGGGTGTCCAGTTTGTCCTCAGGACTGGTGTTTTGGAATATCCATTCACTGGTGGCGATGGTGCCGATCCGCTCCGAAATCTGCTCGGCGAGATGGTAGTAGCGCGGGCCGCCGTAGCTCCACGGCGCCACCCGCTGGGAGACCTGCACCGAGGTGTCGCGATAGAGGTAGCTGAGGATGGGATGGGTATGGGCGGCCTTGTACGACTCCCAGCCCTGCGACCAGACCAGGTCGTAGAACAGCGCGTAGTCGCCGCACAAACCCATCACTCCCAGCTCGGTCAGGAACTCCATGCCGATGAGCTGGTCGCGCTTGAGCGCCCGAGCACCCCGGAAGAACTTCAGCGCCCCCTCGTAGCTGCTCATCCCGTCCACCGCCGTGCCGCGGCCGTCCAGCGGGATTTGGTGCGTGGTGTCCATGTAAAGACTCATGTCGATGTTGTCGAAGATGTGCTGAAAACTCCGCAGCATGTGCTCGCGGTACGGAGTGTAGGCCAGCGAATGCCCGGTGTGACCGATCGTCTCCTGCGCGACCGAGCAGGTGATCGGCAGGGCCGAGAAGCCTTTGACAATCTCCCGAATCTGCGGGTCGATGACCTGCTCGCTGCTTCCCCACTGGTAGTGCGGGTTGGTGTACCCCGACACGCGGAAGCCGGCGGCAACGGCCTCCTGGATTTCCTGCACGGTCACGGTGGAGAAGTTGTTGTCCCAGTAGTAGGCGTCGGCGGTCTTGGCGTCCTTGGTGTTCGACAGCGTCCGCCACGCCTGTGGCAGCCAGATCAGGATGCGGTGGCGGACCTCCGGCGGGAAGGTGGCCTCCATCGCTTTGGTCCAGGAGCGGCCCGGTGCGGCGAAGATGACCAGCGAGATGTCCTCGCGCCAGGAGGCGCGCCCGTCCACGTAGCCGCGGCGCTTCAGCGAGTCGGCGAACGGCTTGGCTGCCGCCGTCCAGCCGCCGTCGAAGACGTTCACCCGCCACGTCACCGACTCGGCCTGGCGGTTTTGGTCGTAGGGTGGCATTTCGTACGTCGCGTAGGCGTTGCCCGCGCCCGCTTCAATCAGATATTTCGAACGCGGCACGTCGTCCTCGGCCCAGACCGCGAAACTGGCTGACGGATCTTCGGCCGAGGACTGCACCGTCACAGGGGCCGGCCACAGCCCGCCTTTGAGCCCCATCCGCTTGCCCATGTTCGCGTTTGACCACTCCAGGACCATGGGCTGCCGCCCCTCCTTGCTCTTGAGATCGACGACGGTCTTCAGCCCCGAGGCCGCTGTGGTGTAGTTGATCGACCGGGCTGTCAGGCCGGCGTACGCCAGCGCCGACCCGACCACCAGCGTGTCGGGGCTGCGTCCGCTGACCTTGGCCAGCAGGTGGCCGGTCTTCGGCTCGACTGACACGGTCAGCGTCAGTTCGGCCTCCGGGAAGCGCCGCTGCTCCTTGCCCTGCAGTGCGGCGACCAGTCCCTTGAAGGTCACCGTCACGCGGTCCCGGCTTTGCTCGGCGACCGTCACCGCGGCCCGCGCTTCACCCTCCGTTGCCGCGTGGATCCAGTACGGTTCGGTTTTCGGCTGATCCGCCACGTAAAGCGCCGTGCGCGGAGCGGCCGGCAGTCCGGGATCGAGCGCCGCGTCAATCAGTGTCCGCTGCCTGAGCTTGTTGTGCAGATAGACCAGTGTGCCGCCCGCGAACCGGGCATCGTAGCGCGCCGTCGTAACTGCGATGTTTCCCGTGGCCGGATCGGCGGTCACTTGTGTCCGCGCCTTGGCCGCCGCGCAGCCCAGCAGAACTGCCACGCCGGCGATGAGAGGCGCCAACCGCTGCCACGTAACACGAGAGCCTCTTGCAAAACCCCTCCGGGGTGTTTGCAAGAGAGAAGTCAGAATACAGAAGTCAGGAGTCAGAATGTGGATAAGACGCTGCTCAAGAAAGGGTTCTGATTCTGAATTCTGAATACTGGCTTCTGAATACTGCGCTTGCAGAACCGACGAAGGAGGTTTTGCAAGCGCCTCACGAATATGATGCATGTTCATCCTTTCGGCGGACGAGAACAACAACGATCACGGTGGACGATGGGGTGCACTCGACTCGTTACCCGTTCTCGTCGCCGTCATCGTTGTCCGGTTTGATCCAACGCCGCAGGGCAGGGAATATCCTTGCCATTGACTGTCAGCTTCCCTTCGTTGAAATCGGCGACCACCTCGGTGCCGTCAGCGAACCGGGTCGTCTCGACCTTGTCGGCAAGCGCCTCCCAGTGGGTCAGCCGCTGCGGCACCAGGCGGCCATGACCGACCGTGACCAGGTCGTAGATCGCCTTGATCCGGGCGACGCGCGCGTCGTCAAGCACGGGGAAGATGCCGGGCTCGCCCGACCATTCATCGCGCATGACGCGACCGAAGAGAACGGCGTTCATGGCCTGCGGCCAGCCGACCCCCTGCTGTTCGAGGGTCACAAGGTCGTGCATCGCCAGATGCCAGACCGGCACCTGCCGATCGATCAGGTTGATGATCGGCCAGTCGGTCCGCGTCAGGGGCCAGGGGCTAAAGGGCTGATAGAAGGGCGAGCACAGGGCATCGGCGTGGACCGCGCAGTAGAGGAACCCGCACTCCGTGGCCGCCGCGCCGAAGACCCTGCGGGCGGTGTCGAGGTAGCGGTTGATTCCGGCCGCGTGGTCGCGCCGGCCGCCGCCATTCACCGGGTGGTAGTTGACGTAGAGCGGATTGCCGATCCCGTCCAGGTACTGCATGCCGTTAAAACCGAGTTTCCTGAGCGGTTCCATGCGCCCTTCGAGGAACCCCTCCGGCAGGGCCAGCCCCCAGTGGGTCGACTTGACGCCGCCGCCCCAGAAGCCGATCACCTTGGGCTTGCCCCAGATGTCGTGGATGACGCGATCCGCGACAAAGTCGGGCGACTTGAAGAAAGCCGAGGCGCAGTTGAGATGGGTCGTGATGTGGTAGCCGAGTTCCTTGGCCGTGGCGATTAGGGCGCGCAGTCCCGCTTCGCCGCCCAGCCGCCGGTCGATGGGGAAGTCGGTCGGCCAGGCGCCGTCGTGCCCCTTGGGGTTCCAGCCGACGCTCTGCAGGTAGGCCCGGTCGACGCCAGCGGCCTTGAGCTTCCGCAGCCCCGCCTCGGCCTGCCTGAACGAGAGCACCCGCTTGTAGAGCAGCTCCTTCTCGGGGTTGTCCTTCTGCCCGGTCATGATCCCCTGCAACTGCATGCCGTGGAAGAGCTTCATGGTGTAGGCGCCCTGCTGGTAGGCGCATTCGGGCGATTCGGCCGCACGCTCAACCAGCGTCGGCTTCTTGAAATCCTCGATCACATGCCGCCGGACGCGCTCGGCGGCGGCCAGGACCAGGCTTTCCCCGGCTGGCATGAAGCGGTAGCGGAACTCGCGATTGTCCCAGTTGACCGGATCGACCCACTGGCGGCGGAACATGGCGCCCATGGCCGTTGTGCCGTTGCCGCTGCCGTCGGTCTCCGCCGCGCACCAAGCGTCTGTGGCCCCTTGGCACGCCAGGCAGAGCACGCCGCCCGCAGGCGATTGCACGCCGCAGACAGGCAGCATCGGCACCAGTTCCCAGCGCTCCTGCTCGCCATAGATCAGGAAGCGGTCGCGCAGCTTCGGCTTGCCGGCCGGCGAGCACAGCGCCCCGGCGTTGACCGGCAGCAGCAGTTGGCCGTCCGCGCCTACCTGCATCAGCTCGGGCAGGACCATGACCGAATGCGCCAGGTAAAGCAGGTCACGGGCCTCCTCGACCTCGGCCGGCGGCACGAGCACGCTCAGTTCGTCGCCCTCCCAGCACAGCCAGACGCCGAGCGTCACCCCGCAACGGATGTCGCGCAGGATGACGTGAATGGCCTGATCCTCGACGGCGGCCTGCATCACCCGCAGGTCGCGGACGGTGTCGACCCGGTCCTCCATGCGGTTTATGATCTCAAGTGACAGCAGCGGCGACGACCACTCGCGCCCGCCCTGCCGCGGGCGGAGGGTGACACGGGGCAGGCCCGCGCCGAGTTCCATGCGCAACTGGCCGGCGGGAGCGTCAAGGGTGAGTGTTTTCTTGTTTGTCATTCCAGGTTTTCTTGGGTGGTGCTTTCGTGACTCCGTGACGCGGTGACTCCGTGACGCCGTGAAGAGCAACGCGGCCTCCGGGAGTCACGAAGTCATGCGGTCACGGCGTCATTTCTTGGCTTCCCCCTCGACCCACTCCAGCGCCAGCTTGACGGTGGTCTTTTTGAAATCTCCGAAGCTCTCCGCCACCAGCGGCTGGGTACTCAACGATAGCAGTTTTACTTCGCCGGGGGCGAGCGCGATATCGATGGCTGCCGGGATGGCGAGGTCGCCAGCCGTGGCCGCGTCGCGCTCATAGGTTGCGCCTTCGATCTCATAGACCACCTTTTGGCGGACCGAGTGGCTGATCGCCAGCGGCTGGAAGTTGGCTTCGACCGACGCGATGCGGTGGTTCCACTTCTGGCCGTACTTCTCCAGCAGCGGCAGGTGCAGGCGCATGACCCCGCCCTTGCTCTCGGCCGGCGCGGCGAGCGGCAGGTAGAGGTGCTTGCGGCCGCCGAACTGGAACCCGAACGGCGAGACCGCCGCATCCTGGATGACCGGCCGCTGTTGCTCGTCCAGACCGCCATTGGCCTGCGCGGCGATCAGCTCCGGCCGGTAATAGTCCACCGGGTTCTCCGCCTCGGTCACCCGCAGCAGGGTCGCCTGGTGCAGCTCAGCCAGCCCCGCCGGCGGCTGCTTGAGCAGCACCACGACGTCGGCCGGCGCCTTGACACTCATCGGGTACTGATCCTTGGTCCCGTCCTTGAGCTTCAGGTCATACTTCTTGCCGTTGACATAGACCGCCAGCGGCGCCGTCGGGCTGTGCAGGACCAGTTGCTCCCATCCCGTGACCGCGCAGAAATTGGCGATGGTCCGCAGCTTGAGGAAGGCGAAATAGTCGTTGCAGCCGCTGTCGGCGGCATAGGCCTCGTAGAAGCTGGGGCCGTAGCCCTGGACCGTCGAGAAGTAAACTGGCGGCCGCTTGACCGTCGGGTCAAGCACGTACCAGCGCTCGGGATGCAGCCCGGCCGGCCCGGTCCGGTTCCAGGTGTGGCTCGAGTCGTCGGCGTTGTAAACCAGCCAGTTGGCGATGCCGACCCCCGCGAGCGGCACGGCCTGCACCCCCGTGGCAACGGCGTAGATCAGGCGCTTGCCGCCGTCCTTCTCGATCTGCACAAAGCGCGAGCCCCAGGGCATCCGCTCGTAGCGGAACTCCTCGCCTGCGGCGCCGCGGAAGTAGCTCAGCGCCTCGCGGCTGTAGTCGGCCGGGAAGTACGGGCGCAGGCCGTGCTTCAGGAAGGTGACATCGCGGGTGCGGTCGTGCCACGGGATGTTGCACATCTTCGGCCAGTCGTTGGCATCGACATTGTAGTCGAACGGCCCGTCGATGGCGCCGGCAATCTGGCCGCGCGCCTCCTGCATGCGGCGCTCGCGCAGGTCCCAGGTCGAGTCGCCGCGCAGGCGCACGAAGGACCAGAGCACGGTATGCGGCCAGGCGAGCGCGGCGGTGACCGGGCTCGAGTCGGTGGCGCGGGCCAGGCGCATGTTCGGGGCCGTGCCCCAATGGTAGCCGCTGCCGATGGAGTTGGCGACGGCCACG
>Ga0172375_10004456_pt1 | contig 20680 bp, 21 predicted proteins | sample LakKiv1m_FD_114537 | JGI IMG/M metagenome (GOLD analysis project Ga0172375, IMG submission 114537) | Freshwater microbial communities from Kabuno Bay, South-Kivu, Congo - kab_092012_11.1m | ecosystem: Environmental > Aquatic > Freshwater > Lake | place: Democratic Republic of the Congo...
AATATTACACTCCCGCATCAATCCACGCCTGATGGCTGGGAAGAAATAGCGACGCGAAGCAGTTCACAAAACTCCTACACCGATGACGAAATTTATATTGTCGGCCAGAATGATTTTGCTGTCATCGAATATTATGTGACGGCGCTGGATTTGCTGGGTGACCCCACTTCACTGGAATCGGATCCTTCGGAAATTATCGATCTAAGAGCAACTTATCATCCATCCGCTTCCGGCCCCACCCTCGCCGCTTCTGCCGTTACCGATTTCTCCCTTGCCGCCACCCCCAATCCCTTCAACAACCACACTTCCCTGAAATTGAATATCCCGGAAACCGGTATGGTTTCCTTAAAGCTTTACGATATATCGGGGAGGGAAGTTACTTCGATTTACGAAGGCTATATTTCCGCCGGGACGCAGGAAATGAATTTCGACGCTTCCGCCCTGTCGTCAGGGATTTATTTCGCCCGGATGTCCGGCGGTAAAAAGCAGGCGGTAGTGAAATTGGTATTAGTGAAATAGACTAATATTTCCAACGCGAGTCTGCATTTTGTAAAACCTTCTATTGATATCGTAAGGGCGGATTGATAATCCGCCCTTTTAACTTATCTTTTACTCCGGAAAATTTTAACTTTTGTTAAAAAACCACAAAAAATTCTTGACAAATTAAAAAAAATACCCTATATTTCTTTATATCACCCCAGAGGGGTAACAGTACTTATTCACTAATAAAACCGGAAGATTACTTCAGAAGAGAATTCTACAGTTTTAATTGTGAAAAAAAGCTCTTTCAATTAAATCACAACACCTAAATCCAGCTTTAAAAGGAGTAACAGAGATGCGTAAAGCTTGTGCGGTTTCGCTGTTAGTCCTTATCGCTGCCTTCGCCTTGGCGCAAGCGCCGAATTTCGACTATCCCTTTATGTTGACCAATTCGGCGGGATATATCGTGGAAAACAATGTCTACGATATACCGACTTTCGGCGACTGGGACGATGACGGCGATTTGGATATGATGGTGGGTGTGTTCTACAACGGTAATATTTTCTATTACCAGAACATTTCCACCGGGGTCACCCCGGAATTCGCCGCCTATTCCATTTTGCAGGCGGATGGGGTGAACATTGTAGTTACCTATGGTTGATGCACGACGGCCGCTCCACAGATGGTGGACTGGAATGAAGACGGTCTGAAAGACCTCATCGTCGGCGAATATAACGGTAAAGTCCGTTATTATCAAAACATAGGCACCGTGGGCAATCCTTCGCTGCATTTTGTCGGTTATCTGCAAGCCAGTGGCCGGGATATCGACTGCGGAGACTATTCCGTTCCCTTCAGCCAGGACTGGAATGAAGACGGAATGAAAGATTTGCTGGTCGGCGACAGCAATGGTCTGTTTTATCTGTTTATCAACATTGGAACTAACGCCGCTCCGGTGTTTGGCAACTTTGTCAATATCAACACCGTTACCGGCGCTCCCGCCGATGTCGGCTATCGTTCGGGTCCGAATGTAGTCGATTTGAATGACGACGGTCTGAAAGATCTGGTTTCCGGGGATATGGTGGGAAATATTTATTATTTCCAGAACAATGGCACCAACGCTAATCCGGCTTTAGCTTCGATGGTGGCTTTGAAAACCGGAACGGCGGATATTTTATCCACGGGAACCTCCCGCGTCACCACTGTCGATTGGGAAGAAGACGGCGATTTGGATCTGGTAGTAGGGCATTACAGCGCGCTGCTCTATTTGTATAAGCAGACTCCTTCGACTCAGACTATGCCGACTTTCACGCTGGATAATGCCGGGCCGATGATTATTCCGGCGACCGGAGGCTATTACCGCTATACCATTCAATCTGTAAACGGCACAGCTTCCGCTGCTACTTTCGACTTATGGACCCGTTTGAAATATCCTAACGGGACGATGAGCGAACCGATAATCCTGAGGAACGATATTATCCTGCAAGCCGGAGGCGCTCTGGCACGGACATTGGCTTTGACAGTGCCGGCGGCTTGGGCTTCAGGATATTACTATTATTACGGCTGGATCGGAGATTATTCCGCTAATCAGATTTACGCTACGGACTACGGTTATTTTATGAAAGCGACCGGCGACGGTTCCGGCGGAATCCTCAGCTGGGGACATTCCGATTGGGACGAAGAGGAAACCATACAAAGTCTGCTGCCTGCGGAAATCGAACTGTATTCTGCCGCCCCCAATCCGTTCAATCCCACCACTAACTTGACTTTTACTTTGCCGGAAAACGGCGAAGTCACCCTGGTCGTGTATGACAGTCAAGGCCGGGCGGCGGCTACACTGGAACAAGGTTACTTGAATGCCGGGACTTACGAAAGGACTTTCGATGGGTCAGGACTTGCTTCCGGAGTGTATTTCGCCTGTTTAAGGATGAAAGGTGAAATGAAGACGCAGAAACTTCTGCTGGTGAAATAAAAGCAATACTGAGTTGTTAATGCTAAATCCTGAAAAAAACCAAAGAGTTCACAACTGATTAATTATATTAAACAGGTATTTACTTGTAAGGGCGTCCACTGTATGCCGGACGCCCTTGTTTTTATCGGTTGTACCAATCACAAATGGCTGTTGCCGGAATCGAAATAATGCCACTTCATATAGTGTCGACTCTCTGTTGTCGACACCACACCTTAGGGATTTGGGCAACATGCCTAATTAATGCTTTAAAATTGCAGGGATAGAACACTGTTCTGTCCCTGCCTAAATATGTGAAAAGACTTTTAAGAAACAGCATAAGTCTTAAGTGTATTGACATTTTTGGTTATATTATAGCCAAATCGACTAAAGTCTGTTCTCCTGACTTTAGGAGGTCGGACTTTAGTCCGACATTTTAAACAGTTTTACATAATAACTTTTCGGTTATGCACTCAGTTCAGCAACACTACACATATGGTGAAAAATCCGACCATGTCATTCCCGCGAAAGCGGGAATCCAAATTTGCATTGTATCTACAAAGTATTTTAATCAAATTTTAAAGATTTTCTCTAACTTTTGTTGTCAATACACTTAAGTCTTGAGCCTTCTTGGTTCCGGCTTGTCCGGGTTAGGGAATTAGTGATAAGATTGTTATAAAAAATCCGCCTTTCAGCGGATTTTTTTTTGGATAGCTCTTGACTTTCTCACTTTTTATTATTATATTCTATTGAACAATTGAATAATGGAGTATTAAAATGACTACCGGCCGAACTATTAAAACTCAACTTTATGATCATTTTGCCAGGATCGGCAAAGCTTTGGACAGTCCGCAAAGATTAGAACTGCTGGATTTGCTTTGTCAATGCGAACGCACTGTCGAAAATTTGGCGTTTGAAGCGAATTTAACCATCGCCAATACTTCCCGCCATCTGCAGATTTTAAAAGCCTCCAGGATGGTGGAAACGCGAAAAGACGGGGTAAAAGTCTATTATCGTCTAAATTCGAAAGAAGTCTGCGATTTAATGTGCGATTTGCGGGAATTGGCGAAAAAGAATTTGGCGGAAGTAGCGCAAATAATGGATAACTATTTTAATGGCGGCGAAAAGTTGCAGCCGGTCAATCGGGAAGAACTCCTGCAGCGGGTGAAACAGGGAAATATTACCCTGCTCGATGTCCGGCCGGAAATGGAATATGACAAAGCGCATCTACCGCTGGCAAAGTCGATTCCGCTGACACAATTAAAATCAAGATTAGCCGAACTGCCGCAGGATCTGGAAATTGTGGCTTATTGCCGAGGCCCCTATTGCGTGCTCGCGCAAGAAGCGGTCAAGTTTCTGCGGCAAAACGGCTACAAAGCCTGGCGGCTAACTGAAGGAGTGATTGAATGGCGGGAAAACGGATTGGAACTAATTGAGAATTAATCGACTAATTAACATAATAGAGTTATTCTATGAAAAAAAACAGTTATTTATTAGCTGCGATCTTTGTCCTATGCCTCCCCGCTGCTTATGCCTATCCTCCCGCTGTGGGCATCTTAGGAACGGCTAAAGATTGTCTTTCCTGCCATCTTAATAATGGGCCTTGGCAAGAGGAAGCGAACACCATTATCGATATTTTGGACAAAGAGACGCAGAAATCATTGAAACAAGCCGATGGGAGTTTTTCCCTGGAGTTTCATCCCGGTGAAACTAGAACTTTTCTTACGGTGATCGGTCGAGTTAAAGGTGATGATAAGGCGCCGCCCTACCGCAACGCTTGGCTGTATATCGATCCTCAGACCATCGGCGGATCGGCATTATCCAAATTCCCTCCGGGGTGGGAAGTCAATCTGCCGATGGCCTGCCGCTTAGTGGGAGATAAAATTGCGTTGTATGAAGGCGCTCAGGTTACCGTTCTGCCGATGTCCATCCGCCCGGGGGGAACGGCTAAAGATGCGGAACTGGCTCTGCAAGTAATGCTTACCCAAGGCGATGCGGTCAAGGGGAAGGCTAAGGAGGGGATGATAGGGAATTATTTTGAAAGAAAAGTTAAATTAAAAATTCTGAAATAAGAGGAAAATAATGACAGAGCAATTTATCCACAGCCTGCTGCTCGCTTTACACAATCTCGCCTTAGTCGGCTGTGCCGCCGCGCCTTTTTATAACCGCAGTCTGGTGGTCAACCACAGTAAATTCGGGCAAAAAGTCAATCTGCCGCTGGACAATCTGGTAGAAAATACCCTGCAGGGGAATGCGGGAAACTGTCTGATTTTTATCACGACTTTATTTATTACCGGATTAGGTATGCCTTTGAACTATTATGTATTTAACGGCTCCTTCAAAGAATTGCATTTTATCGCTTATGTTGCCCTAAGTTTAAAAGTAATCTGCGTTTTGCTGATGGGTATGATAATGTTTAAAATCTTTGCGCAGTATAATCCGCAGATAAAAATGCTGCTTATTGAGTTCAATTCCGCACAGGAAATTCCGCCGGAGAAGGAAAAGGAGTTCTTTCAATTACGCAAACGGCGGAGAAATCTGTGCGAAATTTGTCTTGGGTTAGCCGCCGCGGTTTTAGTCTTCAGCGCATTCTTGGGATTTAAAACTAACTAAGGAGAAAAATGATCATCACGATTATCATCAACGATCCGCCTTATGGTACGGAAAAAGCCTATAATGCCTTCCGCTTAGCCTTAGCGCTGTTAAAAGACGAAGCGGTTGAACTCCGGATAATGTTGATGCAGGATGCAGTGTTCTGCGCCTTGAAAGGGCAGGACACTCCCAATGGATACTATAATCTGGAAAGGATGCTAAAGCGGATTTCCGAGGAAAGCACAGTTAGAGCCTGCATTACCTGTATGAAAGCGCGCGGTTTAAAGGAAGAACATTTTCTGGAAGGTATAAAAGCGGGTGATATGGGACTATTGGCTGAATGGGTGAAGGAAAGCGATAGAATAGTGGATTTTTGAAAAGCGACGGTCATTATTGATACTCCGGATATAGTAATTTACGGGCGTCCACCGTTTAGAGGACGCCCTCTTCTTTATTATTATACCCGTTCTAAAAAGTCTTTTCGCATGTTTTGGTAGGGACAGAACAGTGTTCTGTCCCTGCAATCGGAAAAGATTAATCAGAACTGGTCTAATATACCCATTACAGATTAACTGCCTTATTAATCTTCAAACTCCCCCAAAAAATTAAACCGTCGAGATAAATCTTGTCATCGGGAACATAAGTGAAGGTAAACGACGGCGTCCAATCATAATCACAGCATTTGAACATAGTTCCCAAACTGAAATTAATGTCGGAAATCCCCGCCTCGGAGATATCCGTAACTAAGGATTGGTCGGAATAACCGAGGGAAAAAACCAAATCCAAGGGGACGGTTTCGGTTGGCAGCGAATGCGCCGCTGAAGCTAAAATATATAATCCGTCCCAGGTTTTATCATTAAAAGCGTAAAAAACCGTCAACTTTGGGGAGTAGCAAAGATTTTTCCCTGTCAGCCCTAAATATACCTCCACATCGGTGGAAGATTTATCCGGCCAGTTGTCGAGGTTGGGGAAATCGTAGTGTATTAACCCACTGGAAAAGCCCAAATTTCCCACGGTACGGTCATACGAAAGCGTTAAGTCGATTTCATCCAAATCCCGGATGGAACCATGTTCGCGCCTGGTCATCGACCAAGAAGTCCAAATATTGGCGGATATAGCGGTTTTGGGACAGGTATAAGTAATTGCCGGTTGAAAAGCCGGACAGCCGCCGAGCACATCGAAGCCGCGCCAGACATAATGAGTGACCATTGTCCCGGAAACTTGAACTTGACTGAAAGCCGGGAGAGCTAAAGCGGCTAAAATAAGCGAAATGGAGATGATTATAATAGATTTCATATTGGAGAACCTAATTTGATTAGTTCATGAATTTGACAAGATAACGAAAGATAAAAATAGCTTTTCTGTCAGGTCACGCTCTGTTTCACAGAGCTAAGACCTGACAGGGCGAGGTTGGCTGTCAGGCGGGGGCGCCTGACAGCACAGTTTTCCTTTCGACTCTCGACTTTCGACTTTTGACTTGCAGACTAGCAGACTTGCGACTTGCAGACTTACAGACTATTTCCAAAGTAAATTATCGTAACTGAGCGAATCATATCCCGCTTTCATAGGCGTTTTCGCCGTGAAGCGATTTATCCAGTCCGGCTTCTTCCTCGTCTTCCGAAGTGCGGACACGGGTTACTAAGTTGATAATTTTTAACATAACAAAGGTAAAGACAAAAGCGTAAATCGACGAGACGACCACCGTCATTAGCTGAATGCCGAAAAATCCGGCATTGCCGTTTAACAATCCGTCAGCTCCCGCGGCGTTGACCGCTTTATCCGCCATAATTCCCAGCAGGATTATTCCCAACAGTCCTCCCACTCCGTGCACGCCCCAAACATCCAGCGCATCGTCCCATTTCAACTTATTCTTCAGGTTTACCGCAAAGTAGCAGACTACCCCGGCTAAAGTCCCGATAATCGCCGCGCTGGTGGGAGTGACATACCCCGCGCAGGGAGTAATCGTAGCGAGTCCGGCGACAGCTCCGGTTAAAAGTCCTAGAAATTTGGGTTTCTTTTCAAAAATCCACGCTAACAGCAGCCATACCGGCCCGGCAAATGATGCGGCTATATCGGTATTCAAAAAGGCTAATCCTGTCACCGCATCGACCGCTAATTCGCTGCCAGCGTTGAATCCGTACCAGCCGAACCACAGCAATCCGGTGCCTAATGCGACTAAAGGAATGCTGTGCGGGACGGAATCGCCCACCCGGCGCCGTCCCACATATAGCACTGAAGCCAGCGCCGCCATCCCCGCGATATTATGCACCACTATCCCCCCGGCAAAATCCAGCACTCCCATCTTGGCTAACAATCCTCCGCCCCAAATCATATGCACAAAGGGGAAATACACAAAAGTGAGCCAAGCTGCCAGAAAAATCAGGTAAGCGCCGAACCGCACTCGATTGGAAAAAGCCCCGGTGATCAGCGCCGGAGTGATGATAGCGAACATCATTTGGTAAGCCATAAAGACGAATTCGGGGATATTGCCAGTCCCGAAAGGGCAGACGCTGTTCAAAGTTACCCCATTTAAAAAAGCCTTATCCAAATTGCCGATGATGCCGCCTTCCCCTCCACTGAAACACAGCGAATAACCATATGCCCACCAGACAATAGTAGTCACTCCCATAGAAACAAAACTTTGAATCATAATTGTCAGCACATTTTTCCGCCCCACCAATCCCCCGTAGAAGAAAGCCAGCCCGGGAGTCATCAACATCACCAGACTGGAAGCTACCAGCATAAACGCAGTATTACCGGTATCGAACATTGGGAACTCCTGAATAAATTATAATTAAGAAAATCCTGTGAAACAGTACATTTAGATGACTATAATATACCAGGAGTAGAATATAATTCAATCGGAAAAAACCTGATTTTAGCAGGTTAAATTCCTGATATTCCGGGTTTATGCCGGTTCTGATTATTATTTTCCGATTGTAGGGACAGAACACTGAACTTGTCCCAAAATACCGTCCGACCTTGTCATTCCCGCGAAAGCGGGAATCCAGATATTTGATAATATAGCACTTATGGATACTGGCTTTTCCCGCAGGGACTACTGCGCAGCGCCGGTATGACGCCCTTTGGGCGTTTTGGGACAGGCTGCATGTTCTGTCCCTGCCAAAACATGCGAAAAGATTTCCGGGAAGTACTACAAATAAACTTGGGTAATTCGGTAATTTGAAAATCGCTATCATGAGCCTTGAGCCTTGAGGCTTGAGCCCAAAGACCAACGACTCTTCCGGCTTGTACGGGTTAAGCGATTATTATTCGAGGGGGGTAAGTCCTTCGCGGATGGCGTATTTGGTGAGTTCGGCGATATTGAAGAGGTTAAGTTTTTCCATAATGTTTTTACGGTGCGTTTCAATAGTTTTAACGCTGATGTTGAGTTTGGCGGCGATTTCTTTGTTGCTTTGTCCTTCAGCTAACAACTGCAGCACTTCTCTTTCGCGGACACTTAGAACCGTGAAAGCGGTAGAACCGTCCTGCTCAGCCAACCGGAGAAATTCTTTGATGATTTTGCTGGAAAGTTGGCTGCTTAAATAAATATGTCCTTTCATCACACAGCGGATTCCGTCGATCAATTCTTGAAAGGAAGATTCTTTCAACAGATAACCGGAAGCGCCCGATTTAAGCGCTGCCAGCACAAACCGCCGGTCGGAGTGCATAGAAAGGATAATGATTTTCGTATGTGGAAAATCACTGGTAATCCGTTTAGTTACTTCGATTCCATTCAATCCGGGCATAGTGATGTCAAGAATAATTACATCAGGTTTCAATTCCCGGCAAATCTCGATAGTCCGTAAACCATCGTCCGCTTCTCCGACAACTTCAATATCCGGTTGTCTTTCCAGAAGCGGTTTCAAGCCGTCGCGGAAGATTTTATGGTCGTCAGCTAACAGAATTTTGATTTTAATTGGCATTTATGGGAAGTTTGAGGGTAATTCTTGTCCCTTTGTCCAGCGCGGTATCGATAGTCATCGAACCGGAGAAATATCTGAAGCGTTCGGAAATACTGAATAGACCGAAGCCTTTTTGGTCGTCGATGACAGCGTCGAGGATTTTCTTATCGAAACCATTGCCATTATCTTCGACCGTGATTTGGAAAAAATTCGACACAAGTCGCATCTCGATTAAAGCTTGGGAAGCCCCGGAATGTTTGGCGATATTTACCAGCAGTTCCCTTATCGATTTGTAGAACAGAATTTGTAATTGAATAGGAACAGCTGAGAAATCGGCGCTATTTCTGACCTTGATAGTCAGATTATATTTTTTTTGGAAAGATTCCGCCAGCCATTCCACCGCAGCGGCGACGCCCAATTCATAAAGCAGAGGCTGGCTGATTTCAAAGGTAAGCGAACGAGTGTATCTGATAGTCTGTTCCAGCAGAGCGATGATTTGTTCGATACTTTCATTTTGTCCGGAGAAAATCGAATTTCCGCGGAATTCTTCAACCTTGATTTTAATAAAAGCCAGAGCTTGACCGAGATGGTCGTGCAGGTCGGAAGCGATTTCCCTGCGCTCGTTTTCTTCGGTCAACGATAATTTGGAAGCGAGGTTTTGCAGCTGCCGCTGATACTGTTCGATTTTCTGCCGGGCTTCAAGATGCTTTTCGATTTCTTTTTTTAGAGCTTGATTGGCGGCGGCAAGTTCGGAAGTGCGTTCCCGGACTTGCAATTCCAAATTTTCCTGCGCCATTCTAACGGCATAATTGTCGTTTTTGTGTTGGAAATAGGCGCGCAGCATTTCCGCCAGCGATTCGATTAAATCTCGTTCTTCTTTGAGAAAGGGGCCTTCAAAAGAAGATGGTTTTACCTCCAAATAACAGACTTCAATTACGCCTTTCTCACCATTTTTGGCAAAAAATCCGGTTTTTTGCCTCCAATCGGTAAATGAAAAGTTGTGCGTGCGAAGATCGAGATCCTTATAGGTTATTCTGGCGGCGGTAACTTCAGGATACTGCCAGGCGGGAGGGATACTATTGACAATCTGGCGGATAATTTCTTCCACCGGTTTTTCATCGTCCTGCAGAAGCCGGGCAGCGCGGTGCAGCAGCGTCAATTCTTTGACGCGTTCCTGTAGATGGTGGAGGATATCATTATTCATAGCGCTCTGTCTCACAATTAACCATGAAAATATCTTTCAAATTTTTTCCAACTTGTCATTCTGAACGAAGTGAAGAATATCTGAATAATAAGATTTTACCTTATATAGTCTTTTACGGAATATACCAATTAGAAATATTTTTCGATACCTCCGAAACCGATTTGCTTATTATCCCGAGTCTTCTCGATAAAATTCTCCAACCGTTTGGCAAATTCCTGAGGCCGATTGCGCGCTGCCTCGATATAAGCGATGCGGATACGCTTGTACGGTTCGGAAAAATGATTATAATTTTTCCAGGCTTGTTCGTCTTTTTTTATGGCTTCGATAATGTCCTCTGGGAAAATATATTCCGCTTGGATGATTTCCTTGATGTGTTCTACCAGTGAAGGATGTATCCTGTTTTCCTGCAGCAGCCATCTCAGCCGCTCTTTATTAGCTTGAGAATAGCCACTTTGAGGAGTTCGGGGGGAAAATCGCTGCGCGCTGCTCTGATGCTCGAATGATTTAGCGGTACTGTCGATCCAGCCGAAGCAAAGCGCTTCTTCCACCGCATCGTTATAGGGAAGGCGGGGTTTGCCGGAAGATTTATGAGGAAAAATCAGCCAAATCTCAGTTTCTTGACGGAAATTTTCCTCCAGCCAAGCACGCCAGCTTTTTCGGTCGGTGATATATAGTGTTTGAGTTATTTCCACAACTACTTTAAAACCTTTAAAATAGTGTTCCAATTCCGGGTGGTAATATCCTGTCCGAACTCCTTTTCCAGCAAATTCATTATTTCCGGCGTTCCTTTTCCTATCGACAGGTCGAGCACACTGAAAACTTCCCTAGTCGTGGAATAAAGAATAGTGAATTCGTTTTGAAGAGAAGTATATGGAAGGGCGATGCTGCGGGGAGCAGTTTTTTCCGCCAGAAAGGTCACATAAAGACGAATGCTTGGTGTGATTTCTATATCTTTGAAGGGATTAAATAAGTAGAGCCGTTTCAGTTCATCCATACTTCTTAGGATAACCGCGAAGTCTTTCCCCAATGCTTTTTGCAGTTCACTTTCAATGAAATGGCGCAGAGAATTTTGGTTGGATTGTTCAGAGGTAAAAACTACATTGCCGCTGGCAAGTATGGTCCGTACTTCGGTAAATCCCGCATTTTCAAAGGCTTTCTTAAGTTCGGTCATCTTAATCGGCTTATGCCCGCCCACATTGATCCCCCTCAGAAAAGCGGCATAGCGCATATTTACTCGCCTCGATAAGCTTTTTTCAAACCTTTTATATCGATTTTGACCATCTGCAGTAAAGCATTCATTACCCGCTGTAATCGGACTTTATCTTGATCCAGCATCATCTCATTTACGATGGAGGGTACGATCTGCCAGGAAACTCCGTATTTATCTTTCAGCCAGCCGCATTGTTCCGCGATTCCGCCTTCCAATAATTTTCCCCATAATTCGTCCACTTCTTCCTGCGTTATACAGTCCACAACAAAAGAAATCGCCGGTGTAAAATGAGTATAGGGCCCTCCGTTAAGCGCCATAAATTCCTGCCCTTCGAGTTGAAAAACGATGGTTAATACGGTCCCCACCGGTAAAAAGCTGCCTTCTCCATAATAAGAAATGTTAAGTATTTGGGAGTTTTTGAACACTGAAAGGTAAAAAATTACCGCTTCTTCGGCGTTATATTCGAACCATAGGCAGGGAGTGATTTTTTGCATCTTTATTTATCCCTTACTTTTCTGTTCGCTTCATTTTCCGCCATCCGCATTTTGACGATTTTAGTTACAAGTTCGGCGGACAGCGGTTTTTCCGAAGTGAACCGGATAGTAGTGCCGGAAACTTTGTAGCCTTTCAAATCCTGCTTAAAAGCATCCACCACTGTTTTGCTGACAGTGATAAAACTTAAATGTTTCGGAAACGCCATAAAATGCACCAAAGAGCCTTGGTATTTATAGGTGGGGATGCGGTAACTGATGATTTCCTGCGCCTGTGGAGCGGCGGCTTTGATAGCCGCCCGTAAATCTTCCAAAGCCGCTTTAACTGCCGGCGGCAGGGAAGAAAGGTAGGAATCGACAGAGGGGGGAGGATTCGCGTCAGAAACTAGCATAATACAGTAATATACAGGGATTCTTGAATAAAATTGATTGCTAAAGAAACACTTGTTACTAATTACACAAACTTCTATCTGAAGTTTTGCCATTGATTAATATTAAATTCCAAACCGTCAATAAGTTCTTTCAAATCTGTATTTTTAGAAACTGCTTCCTCTTTACCGATCCTACGAATAATTTCTTTCTCTTCCAATTGTAAAAATATTGAAAGCGATCTAATTTTTTCTTTGGCAATAGCTGAAGATTTACCGGATGCTAATTTGTATAATGAATCTATTTCCGGTAATTTATTATTTAAACTGTTTGTACTGATACCGAATTTATCTGCATATATGTTGCTCTTAGTAATAATAATATTCCAGCACCATTCTTCTGGAGATAGATTGGAAGGAAGACAAAATACATTAATAGGTTCACCAATTTTACGGCCAATCTCTATTAATTCGCTTGTTAGACTTCGCGAATCTCCATCCAGTATGAAAATATAATCCTGCAATTTATTAAACTTTGCTAGTGCCTTAATATGAGCCTTATATTCTGTATTTCCAGTGTCTCTCCCAATTTCAATATCAGATTGAGCTATACTTAAACCTTTATATATTAGAAATTCTAAAATCCCTCTAACTAAAGATTCTGATATATCATCCTCACATAATAAATGCAATTTATCCGAAGTAAAAGTGTAGAAAGATTCCTGAATGATATTTCTAAGGGCTGGTTTTACTATAACATTGCCTCCAGTTTCCCTTTCTAAAAATATTCGCCCCTCAGCTGGAACCGATTCTAGAATAATCGGACTATGAGTAGCTAACACTATTTGAAGTTTCTGTCTTAAAGCTATTCTTTGCAGTTCTAACATTAAATGCTGCTGCGCATAAGGATGCAATCCAGCTTCAACTTCATCAATTAGTACAAGCGCATTTTCGAGGTTGTTTAAATCAATATTTAATCTTAAGAGCGACCTCTCACCTGCTGACATATGAAATTCGGAATAGGATGCGTTATTATTTTCAATCTGTCTATTTGCAAATAATAGATTTTTACCTTTATTTTCCGAAACTTTAGATATGCCGCTGTAGTTGTGCCTTAAAATAGATTGAGCAAAAGTCAGGCTAGATGGATCAATGCTTTCTAGATCAAGATTTTTTAAATATAATTGTAGTACGCTTCTGACTTCTGACGGATTCGTCAGATTCGATAAAGTCCGATAATACAAATCAAGCGCAAGTTTATTCTTCGAATTGCCCCAGCCTTTTTTAGGCTTTGACCAAGTCATATCATATCTTTGTCTTTTATATACATATCCATAACTTATTTTTACGCCTGTTGAACTAATATCTTTTGGTAGATCTTCTCCTTTTGGGGTGAAACTCGGAAATAATTGCGATGGATAATACCAGGGGATTTTAGGAGCGGACGGTTTATAATAAGCGCACGCAAGAGCGGCTAAAACGGTAGATTTCCCGCATTCGTTGGGGCCTGCAAGAACTGTAACCGGGTATGAAAATGAGATCTTTAAGTCTATAATTCCGCGCAATCCCTTAATATTTACATATTCCAAAAAATGCTCACGACCTGGTTTCTGTCCTCGTAAACTTTCCCACACTTCGTTTAGTTCTCTTAAAAACATTTTAGCTCCAGATTATATTTTAATTGAACTTACTTCCCGCAAATTTCCCCCACCACATCCTTCAATCTTTCCTTCCCCATCTCCGCGCTGACATAATAAACCGTAGTCATACCGAACAGCCGTTCAAACAGTTTCTTCTGCAAATCGACCCGGTCGGAAGTGCGCACTAACAGATGCGGATTGAAGAAGTTTTCCGGCGTTCCCGGAGTTTTCATCCCGGTTTTGCCGGATTCCATAATCTCCACCGCTTTGCGGGTTTCCAGTTTAGCCGCCGGCTGAGCCAGCGATTCCTTGTGCAATATAATCACATTCTTAAGCGAAGACCGCCGGGTGTATTTTTCCGTGCCGCCCATCCAATAGGGGTCGAGCATCGAGCGTGAATTGCCGAATCCGGTGTAGCAGAAAGGTTTGCCCCGATCTAATCTACAATTATCTTTGCGCAGGCAGGGTTCATTATCGCATTCGGCTTTGTTGACCAGCACATTTTCGCATTTGGAACGGTCTAATAGCGGCGCTAAAGTTTCCATCTTTTCCACAAATTTGGTCTTAAAGTAGAATTTCCGCTCCAATCCGTCAGCGTAAGCTTCGCGGGGAGTGAACCGCACCAGCACATTATCCGGACTGACTAATTTCGCGCCGGGATTGCTTAGCAGGCTGAACACCGGCCCCGATTTACCCATCCCCGGCCCACCGAAAATCAGCGTCCCTTTACCGTTGACATCGATGCAAGCCGCGTGCGCCATCAGCGCATCCGACATCCGTTCCGACATATCCGACACCATCCCCAAAGCCATCGAACGCAATTGCCCGTAATAAGCGGTGTTGAAAACAAAACCGGTGCGGGATTCGGAATGGTAAAATGCGCGGGCTTCCCGCCCGGCGACGCCTTTGACAGCATATATCACTCCGTGCGGTTCCAAATCGGTTTCCAATTGCCCGGGATACCAGTTTTCCAGCCAGAAATCCAAAAGATGCGGGCTGTTAGTGCGCAATTGGATGATCTTCCCGGCAATGTTGGCGTTCCATTCGAAATATTCGTCGAATTTCAGATGCGCATCGGATTCCGCCAGCAGAGCATTGCGCAGGTCGGAGCTGACCTGAGGTTCGGTTTCCACATAATTGCGAACTTGGGTATGGATGTTGTTCAAAGCCACTACTTTGGCTTTGCGGGCGGGTTGCAGCTTGGACAAAGCGACCGCGATGCGGTCCATCGCTTCCTTAATCCGTTCCATCGAAGCGGCGTAAGAAAACCGGATGAATTTATCATCGCCGAAAGCCGCGCCGGGCACCGCCGCGACTTTGGCTTCTTTCAGTAGGAAATACGCCAGTCCGTAGGAATTGCGGATGGGCATTCCCTCATATTCCATCTCGTAGGTGTAGGACATATTGGGGAATAGGTAGAAAGCGCCCCGCGGTTTAGGGCAGGACACCCTGGACAATTGGGATACCCGGTAGTGCATATAATCCCGGCGCTTTTCAAATTCCACCTTCATCTTGGCCAAATCGTATTGCGGGCCGTTCAAAGCTTCCACGCCCGCCCATTGCGCTATCGAGCAGGGATTGGAAGTGCTGTGGTCTTGCACTTTGGTCATCCCGGAAATGATGGCTTCAGGGCCGACCGCCCAGCCCAGCCTCCAGCCGGTCATGGCGTAAGCTTTGGCGAAACCGTTGAAAATCACCGAGTTTTCCACAGCTTTTGCGCCCAATTGGCAGAGGGAAGTGAATTTGCTGCCGTCGTATAATAATTTTTCGTAGATTTCATCGGAAAAGACGATGATGCCTTCCTTCAAGGCGATGTCCGCGATAGCTCTTAGCTGAGAATCGGAATACGCGCCGCCGGTGGGATTGGAAGGGCTGTTTAGTATCAACACTTTGGTGTTAGGCGTGATGGCGCGTTCCAAAGCTTCCGGGGTGAGTAAAAAGCCGTCTTCTTCGCGGGTATGGACATACACCGGAATGCCTTTCGCCAATTCCACCATCGGCGGATAGGACACCCAATAAGGGACGGGAATGATGACTTCCTCGCCCTTGTTGACCACCGCTTGGCAAGCGTTGAACAGGCATTGTTTGCCGCCGGCGCCGGCAATCACCTGCGAAGGTTTGTATTCGATGCCGTAATCGCTCTTGTATTTGCGGATGATAGCCGCTTTCAATTCCGGGATGCCGGAAGTGGCGGTGTATTTGGTGTAATTAGCGTTGATGGCGGCGATAGCGGCTTTTTTGATGTTGTCCGGGGTGGGGAAATCGGGTTCACCTACGGATAAATTGACGACATCGAGGCCTTCCGCTTGCAGTGCGCTAGCTTTAGCGTTGATTTTGAGGGTCGGCGAATCGCCGAGGCGTTGGATTCGGTCTGAAAGCATGTTAAAAGCAGGGATTAGGGATTAGGGAAAAACGGACTTTGGGCTTTAGGCTTTGGGCTTTGGGAAAAGCAAAGGCAAAGAAAAAGCAAAGATTATTTGAACCGTCCGGCGGCTGCCGGAATAAAAGCTGATTACGCTGATAAAAACAAAAGCAAACATAAAAGCATATTAACATCGGTTATTCAGGATGCAAAGGATAAAAGCAAAGATAATTCACTGGCTATTATGGAAATTATGGCTATAATTACAGATATGTGAATGTAGGGACAGAACATTGTTCTGTCCCAGCGACTTAAAGTTCTGCGCTATTTGAACCGCAGATAAAAGCTGATAAAAAGCTTATTACGCTGATATACCTCATTTCAAGTTTTCTTATTCTTCACTGCTGTCAATTTTGAAACGATAGTGTCTAGCTGATATAATCCCTTGATTATTTCTTTTGTAACTTCAATCGCTGCTTCGACCTCTTTTGGTCCAATCTCAGAGTAATATTTTGCTTTTACATGTGTAGCATCATTACCTAAAAACCGCAATTCGGTAAAAGATTCAAGTAACACTTTTGGAAGAACAATATATTTTTCTAACGCATTTATTTTTTCTTGTAATGTCCCTTCCGTTATACCTTTTTCTTCACAAATTTCTTCGAGCGTCCGACGAACCATTATAGCAGAGGCAACAAAACATTTATTCGCATGACAAGTGAGAGCTTCTGTAAATATTTTTATAATATTTGATGGAACACCAACAGTATTAAAGTCAATGACCATTGGTGGATATGATGCTAATATTTTACCTCCTGAATATACTATAAAAATATGCCCCCCGCATTCAGGATTTGGGCATTGTCTTTGCCCGGTGCCAATTTCTCCAATTTGTGAAGATAGTTTTTTATCACTTTAAATAGTGTTAAAAGTCACTACCTTCTTGCAATGAGGACATGATCCACTATAGATCAAAGAAGTTGCTCCGCCTCGATCCACAATTTTTGTTATATTCATATTAATGCTTTAAAATTAATTATTGGAAACAATTTACTTCTCATAAGGAGGTCGTATTTTCTTATTATCACATCTAAATATAGTATATTTTGTTTATAAATAATACCCATAATACCTATAATTCCCAGTGAATTTTATCCCTTTTATCCCCTTTATCCCTGTTAATTTGCTTTTTCTTTGCTTTATCGGTTTTAATCAGCTTTTATCAGCGGTTCAAATAAACATTATAAATTCAAGAAACATTATCTTTACGCCCTAAAGCCTATCCTCTTATTCTCCGCTACTTCCTTCCCACCGATGGATTCTTTCAAAGCTTTGAATAATGTCAAGATCTGCTGGTCATGGCTAGTCAAATGTTTTTCTATCTCCGCGATTTTCAAAGCCAATTCCTGATGTTCCATTATCATCTGCCGCATCTTGACAAAAGCTCGGACGATAAAGACGCTCATTTCCACCGCCCGGGGAGAATTCAGCACCGAAGCCGCCATTATGGCGCCGTGTTCGGTAAAAGCATATGGTAACACATTCGTATATTTCAATTTGCTGAGGTTGTCACATTTTGTGATAACCTCGTTTTTCTCTTTATCGGTAAGTTGAAAAATAAAATCTTCCGGAAATTTATGCGGATTTCGTTTGACCTGTTGATTAATAATCCTAGTTTCAACACCATAGAAATTGGCTAAATCCGCATCGATAATGACTTTCTGTCTCCGGATTAACAAGATGCTTTGTTCAATCTTGCCGATTAATACTATACTGGTATGCTCTTCCATATGAATTTTTAAAGTGAACAGGTCGCATTTTGCGATAACCTCACTTCCCCCTAATTTAAGGGGGGGATTAAGGGGGGTTTTCACCTATAGGACAGAACAATGTTCTGTCCCTACATCGACATATCTATAATATTAGCCATAACACCCATAATTGCCAGTGAATTAAATCAGCGCAATCAGCTTTTAATCAGCTTCTATCAGCGGTTCAAATTCGGATTTTGGGATTAGGTCTTTGGGATTAGTGAAAAGCAAACATTGGGCGGGTCTTTGACCCGCCCCTACAAATATCTGTATATTATAGCGTTAATAGCTTTCATAGCTTGTGAATAATATCCATCATAGCTATCATAGCCAATGAATTTTATCCCTTTCATCCCTGTTAATTGCTTTTTCTTTGCTTTTATCAGCTTTTAATCAGCTTTTATCAGCGGTTCAAATAATCTTTGCTTTGCTTCTATGTTTGCTTTTGCTAATGCCCAATGCCCGATGCCTAATGCCAAATGCCCAATGCCCGATGCCTACTTCTCCTCCTTCTTCTGCAGCTTCTCAAAAATCTTGGTCAAATCCGCCCCGGTCAATCCTTCCACTACCGCCGGCAATTGGGCGATAATTTTCGCCACCTGTCCGGTCAATTTGGAAGCGCCGTCCGCGCCTTCGCCGACCATAATGATCTTATCCACCTGCGACAGCGGTTCCGCTACCGCTTTCGCCAATTCCGGCATCTTGTCGATGAGCATTTTGTAAATTGCGGCTTCATTGTAGGACGCGAAGGATTCGGCTTTTTTGCGCATAACATCAGCTTCGGTTTCGCCTTTGGCTTTTTCCACTTCAGCTTCCGCCAGGCCCAGATTGCGGTTGTAAGCGATCTTGGAAATGCCGCGCTGTTTGGTGACTTCAATATCGGCGTAACCTTCGAGCTTCAAAGCTTCGGCTTTGGCTTCAGCTTCCGCTTTGATCTTGATTTGCTGAGCTTCCGCTTCCATTTCCACCTGATATTTGTGCGCTTCGGCGTTCTTCTTGATAGTGGATTCTAATTCTTTCTCTTTGCGGATGATTTCCGCTTCTTCCAGTTTGATAGCTTCCTGTTTTTCCAGCAGTTTGACCGCGTATTCCGCCTGCCGGGTTTGAATCAACGATTTCTGTCGTTCCAATTCGTAAGTCATATCGCTGCGGGCTTTTTCTTTGTTGACATCGGCTTGGAATTGCGCGCGTTTCAATTCGTAATCGCGGTTGGCGGCGGCGATACCTTCTTCCGCTTTGAATTTGGCGATATCGCTTTCCATCCGAGCGGCGGCGGCGCGGATGACAGTTTCCTTTTCCGCTTCCGCTTCCGCAACTTCCGCGTCGCGTTTGACTTCCGCGATACGGGGCTTACCCAAAGCGGTCAAATACCCTTGAGTGTCGGATATATCTTTCAAGGTGAACGACAGCAGCGCCAATCCCATCCGCTTCAAATCCGGTTCCACTTCCTTGACCACATTGTCGTTGAATTCGTTGCGGTTCTGGTAAATTTCCTCCACCGACATATGCCCCAATACTGCGCGCATATACCCTTCGAGGATATGTTCGGACACATCTTTGATGCCGGAAGCCCCGGTGGATAAAAATTGTTCCGCAGCTTGCCGGATGGAATAATCGTCGGAAGCGATTTTCACTTGCGCGGTGGCTTCGGCGATGATGTGGATGCCTTTGGCGGTCAAAACTTCCGGAGTCTTGATCTTGATAGTGTAGACATCCAACGGCAGGGTCAAAGCGCTTTCCTTCACCGGATTGATGAACGCGCCGCCGCCGACCACATAGCGGTAACCGATTTCTTTGGAAATCCCGTCGGGATCGGTAACCGTGCGGCGTTTGCCGCCGGAAATGATCAGCACTTCGTTGGGGCCGACTTTTTTATACATAAACGCGTTGGCCAGATAATAAACTGCGATTGCGGCGATCGCCACCGCGGCGATAATAATCAGGGGAATCATCCTTATACCTCTAAGATTAGGAAATATTGTGATGTATAAATTGCTAAAGGATATAAAAAATCATATCCTGTTAATATATAAAAAAATTAACACCTTTTCAAAAAAATTGCGAATAATTTCACACAATATTGTTTTATATCGCTCACGGTACATTCCCTTTTTAACTCAAAGCCGGGGATTTAGTGAAAATAATATCAAACTTTATCGATTTGTTATATTGCTTAATAATAATTATTTACAAAATATCTGCATCTTAGCTTTTAAATGACACAATTTTTTCATCAATAATATTTTCAATAAGATAAACATTATATTAAAAAAATCCATCATTGCTATTGCGTTTGAGATAGCGAAAATTTTCACTAAAAATTTGACAGTCGAAAAAAAATTTATTATATTGCTGGGACGGTAAAAGTTTGGGAAGTTGATAATAATTTGCTAAATTTGAGAAGCGGAAAAGTAATTTTATGAGAATCGATTATTCTTGATTGCCACTTCATGAATGTGTTTTATCTTGAAAATAACCGGTACGCAGTCCGCGAGCCGCTTATTTTCATGCTAAGTTGTGGGCGGCCGCGAATCCAGCCGCCCATGGCGGTTTGCTTTGAAAATAGTCGAAAGTCGAAAGGAAAAGCTGTGCTGTCAGGCGCCCTCGCCTGACAGCCGACCTTAGTCTGTGGTATCGACCCTCTGTGGTCGACACTATTTTCATGCTTCGGG
>Ga0172375_10004458_pt1 | contig 20674 bp, 19 predicted proteins | sample LakKiv1m_FD_114537 | JGI IMG/M metagenome (GOLD analysis project Ga0172375, IMG submission 114537) | Freshwater microbial communities from Kabuno Bay, South-Kivu, Congo - kab_092012_11.1m | ecosystem: Environmental > Aquatic > Freshwater > Lake | place: Democratic Republic of the Congo...
GGACCAGGCGCTTCAGTCAATCAACGCGGTGCTTGACTACTACATCGTCACCGCGCCGAACGAACCGGAACTGAGGAAGTTCTTCAGGGAAGCGGGCGGTTTCGAGCGCGCGGCCAGGACAGTGGACGCGAACGAGGATGTGGCCCAGGACCGGCTATACTGGCAGCGGATCTGGGAAAGGGTCTCGGTGAAAGCCAACGCGTTCACGGCGCCGCAGGCCGACCTGAAACGCAAACTGCTGGCCTACTGGGCCGAGGCATTCAAGGGCCGGTTCCCGGACTGGAAGGAGTATCAGGAGCAACTTGCCGCCTTTACCCTCGGGGCGGCCGCCGCCCCGTGATGGGGCTGAACAGTCTGGCTCACGGCGGTCGAGGCCGCTATGTTTCCGGCGCGGCATGAGGATGGGAATGCCAGCCGGTACGCCACTGCTTATCCGCCAGGAACAGGATCAGCATGGCCACCACAATCAGCCATAGGCCTATATCCATCGCCTTTTCATGCCCGCCCCAACGGCCATAGGCCCATGAGTTCGCATAGTACGGCGGCACGAGGCCTCCCCAGAAAGCGTAGACCCGGTAAAGAAAGACTCCACCCAACCATACGTAGGCAAGCCCGAGAATTGGCGATACGGCTACGGCCAGCAGAGAGAGCCAGGCCAGGTATTGAACGCCAAACCCCGGCGTAAATATCAGGAAGAGGCAAAAAGCAAGGAACACCCGCTCCAGGAGATTGAAGTCTTTGCGAACCCAACTTAGCAGCTGCGGCAAAGCCAGGACGCCCAACCTGAATGCCCAGGCGTAGCCCACCCGCACGATCCCCTGCGGGTTCCTGAGCGCCTGGTACAGCCCGTCGGGGCCGAGCATCTGGATCACGCGCCAGATTCCCCATATCCCGGCGTTGCTATCGTACAAGAAGATATTGGTGACCATGACATGGCCGGACTTGATGAGATACGGAAGGAATACGAGCATCGCCACGCCGGCAGACACCAGGGCGAATTTTGCCTTGTCAGTGCGGCGCTTCAGGTAAAAGAAGAACAGAGGAACCAGCATGATGGGAACGATCTTTACGCAGACACTCAACCCGTAGGCAATCCCCGAGCGCAGGATCTGTCCCCGTTCCGCATGGTAGATCGCCAGCAGAACCAAGCAGAGGAACATGGTGTCGAGATTCCCGTGAAACGCGGATACGAGGAAATTGACCGGGCTCAGGGCGCAGGCGATCGTGATCGGCACCTTGTGTTTTGCCCCATAGTGCCCAAGCAGTTCCCAAATCACAAAGACGCTCAGGAAATCGCAGAAGATCGGCAGCAGTCGGAACACATAAGGGAAAGAAAGGCCTGTCTTGTCGGCCAGGAGAGTGGACGCGCCAAGCAGCCACGAAACCAGCGGGGTATGATTGTACCACCTTTCCAGGGAATAGATCTCGACCGGCCCGTGTTGGTGAAGGGTGTTGGCGAAGTTCATCCAGGTCTTCACGTCGTTAGTGCCGAATGCGAAGTAAGAAACGACGAGTTTGATCGTCAGGACAACCGATGACACGACAAGCACCCACAACAGACCTTGGGATATCTTGTCCGTCTTCATGTTCTGTACGGCCGAATGTTCGATGGCCTGCCGGGAACAGGCCTCGAAACGCATAGTGGAATCGGCCGGCGACGAAATCAAGGAGATCCCTACGGAGGGAACGAAGAAGGCGGAACTCTTGAAATCGCGCGGAACCCCGTGCCTATGGATGTCAAAGATGGGGTGTGCCCGTGCGCGCAAGGGCGAACGAGTGAATTGTAACCGCGGAGTGCACCGAACGCCGTGTTCTGATACTCTGTGGGTATCGGGATGCGAGAGCGTGTTAGTCGAGAAGACAACGGGAGGCACACGATGGCGGAAATATCAGAGGCACCGGTAAAGCGGCTGTTGGCGGAATCGTCGGGGGGGATGCGGGTTTCGGGGAGCGCGCTGGATCGCGTGGTTGCCGAAGTGGAGATCTTCGTGCGCGCGCTCGGCCAGAGCGCCGGCGAGTGCGCGGCCCGGGACCAGCGGAAGACCATCCAGGACACCGACATCGCCAGCGCGCTGGCGTCCCTGCGCAAGGCGTAGGGACAGATATGCCGGAACGAGGCGGACGGCGGACGTCAATTAAGCGTTTCGGCGCTGTAGCGCGCGATGAGGCCGGTACGGACGGCGTGCCGGTACGTGCGGACAAAGAAGGCGCCGGCCAGCAGGAGGTAGACGACGGCGAGGACGCATCCGCCCAGCAACGAGGCCACCGAGACGGAACCGCCCGCCACGATCGTCCGCATGCCTTCGAACACGTAAGCGGGCGGCAGCGCGTGAGCCACGCCCTGCATCCAGACCGGCAGCGTGGCGACCGGGTAGAACACGCCGGCGAAGGGCGAGAGGATGGCCGGGATCGGCCAGATGAACCATTCGAATGCCGGGCCGAGCCGGAGCACCATGGCGCACGCGAAAACGCCCAGCGCGATCCCGAACACGAACAGCACCAGCAGGAAGGCGGCGAGCGGGAGGCCATAGGCCAGGAACGACAGATGAAACGCCGCCGAGGCCAGGATCACCATCACCACCAGCCCGACCGCGCTGGTTGCGATGCTGGTGAGCACGAGGCCGCCCACGTACTCCGCCGTGGACAGCGGTGTGGCAAAGAAATTGAGGAAGTTCCGCGACCAGACGTCCTCGAAGAAGGCCATCGTCACGCCCTGCATGACCCGCATGAAGAAATCCCAGAGCAGCACGGCCCCCAGAAGCGTGGCGACGAAGTTGATGCCGGACCCGCTGACCGCGTTGAGATAGCGGGTGATGAAGCCCCACAGTACGATATCCACGGCCACCCAGGCGAACAGCGGCAGCACGCGGGCGGGGCTCCCCCGCAGGAGGTAGGCCTGCCGCAGCACGATGGCCAGGGTGCGATGGATCGCCATGGGTTCATGCCTCCTTAATGGTGAGCGGCTCGCGGGCCGTGGCGATGAAGAGCTCTTCGAGCGTCGCCTTGCCGTGTTCGCGCGGGAGCGATTTCGGGTCCCCCTCGATGAGGATCTTTCCGTGGGACACAAAGAGCACGCGATCACAGACCTCCTCCACCTCGTACATGTTGTGGGAGGTCCAGAGGACACCGCTTCCGCCCTCGGCCGCGAACGCGCGGATCTTCGCCCGGATGTCGCGCGCCGTGGCGGGATCGAGCGAGGCCGTGGGTTCGTCCAACAACAGGAGGTGCGGCCGGTTGAGCAGAGCCTTGGCCAGGCCGACGCGGGTTTGTTCGCCGGACGACAGCACGCCGCACCTTGTGTTGCGGAAGGCCTCCAAGTCGAGCTGCCGAAGCAGCTCGCCGATGCGCGCCGGCAGGTCGTTAACGCCGTAGAGCAGGCCGAAGACACGGAGGTTCTGGTACACGGTCAGGTTCCCCGGCAAAGGGGCGTAGACCGCCGCGAAGTTCGTGCGTTCGAGCGCCTGCGCGCGGCTGGACGCGATGTCCAGCCCCTCGATCCGGATGGTTCCGTCGCTGGGTGCGAGCACGCCGAGGATGTAATGGGTCAGTGACGTGGTGGTAGGGTGGCAGGGAGCGGGCGAAGAGGCGCGTGAGAGGTGGCCTGGTTCGACGCCAAGGGGCGGGAGTGGGCGGAGAAGCGGGTCAGGTCAGGAAGTGATCCTCCCCGCCTTGAACGGTTAGTGTTCTCCGATGTGTCGCCGCGCAGCGCCCTGGAGGACAGAATCCACAAGCTCGAACGGCTCGCCCTGGTGGATTCGCTGACAGGCGTCACCAACCGCCGCTTCCTGACCATGACCCTGCGAGCCAAGATCGAACAGGTGCGCCGGTACGGCTGGAACATCGGGATCATCTTCGTGGACCTCGACAACTTCAAGGCGGTCAACGACACCTGGGGCCACAATGCCGGCGACAAGGTCCTCCAGATGGTGGCGGGCAACTTACTCAGCAACTCGCGCTCCTTCGACACGATCGGCCGCTGGGGTGGCGAGGAGTTCCTCGCCATTTGCGACAACGCCAACCTCACCCAGATACGCAATCTGGCCGAGCGCTATCGAATGCTCGTTCAGGCCTCCAGTGTGCCCGTCGCCAACGGCCGGATCCACCTGACCATTTCCGCCGGCGCCACACTGGTGAAACCGCGGGACACCGTGAAATCACTGGTGGAGCGCGCCGACCGACTGATGTACAAGAGCAAGCGGGCGGGGCGGAACCGCGTCACCGCCGGCTAGCCCGGCATGAATGCAAGAGCGAAAAGCACGACGGATTGCACTGATAGCACGGATAGGACCCGCCCCATTCCACATCCGTGTAATCCGTGGTGAAGAATCCTCCTATCAGGCGCGCAGGTACGCTTGTCGTTCGCGCTCAGGAAAAATCTCGATGGCATAGCGCAGCATCGTGCGGGGCATGTCCCGGCCGTGCTTCGACAGAAACTCTTTCTCGGCCGTCGGGTTCCGCTTGCCCACCTCACGCAGCATCCACCCCACGGCCTTGTGGATCAAATCCTCCCGGTCATGCAGGAGAATCCCGGCCAAAGCCAGCGCGTCCGAGAAGTCACCCTCCTTGATGAAGTAGAACGTGGACAGCACGCTGATCCTTCGTTCCCACAGATCCCGGGAACGCACAAGCCGATAGAGCGGCTTTCTGTCCCTGTCAAACAGATGAGCCCCCACGATGTACAATGCCGAGCAGTCGACGAGGTCCCAGTTGTTGATGTATTTCGTATGGCGCAAATAGGCGCCATAGACAGCCTTCTTCTCGGCGTTCGTGCCGCTCGAGTATCGGGCGACCAGCATCAGCAAGGCGAGCAGTCGGGCTTCGTGGAGCGGGCTCTTCAACAAGCTCAATGTATCATCCAGCCCTGTGTCCCTGAATTGCCGTACGCATTGCCGGAGAACCGGAACCGGGATCCCGAGAAACTGGTCCCCTTCCCCGTACTCACCCTTGCCGGTCTTGAAGAATCGCTGCAACAGCACCGCGCGTTGAGGATCACCCAGCGCCCGCAACCTCCTTACGATCTGTTCACTCTGTCTGCTCATCGGGCTACGGCTCCTTCTTTCGGCGTTCCGGCGGCGGAGCGTTCCGCGTGCGACGGTATCGAGCCGGCGTCACGCCGGCTATTCTCCTGAAATGCCGGATGAAATAGCTCTGGTCGCCAAACCCCACCTCGTACGCTATCTCCGCGCAGTTCAGCGACGTTTTCTCGAGCAGCTGCTGCGCATGCCGGATCCGCACCTGCTGAATGATCTGCAGCACCGTTTTGCCGGTGAATTCCTTGACCAGGTGCGACAATCGGCACGCGCTCAGGCCCACTTCCCCGGCAACCGACTGCAGCGAAATCTTCCGCGCAAAGTTCCGCCCGATGAAATCGAGCGCCTTGCTGACCCTCGGGTTCGACCGGTTCACGCCCTGCAGGTAGATTCCCTCGATGAAGTCGTCCAGCGCATTCATCAGCACCTGGGACAGATCCTCAAAGCTGCGGGCGCGGACCAACCGCTCCGTCCACGAGTGGTTGCTTTCGATCAACGGCTCCAGGAGCGGGTTGTCCTCGATGGCGGCGCGGGTCAGGCAGGTCATCAGCTCAATGGACCTCGCCCTCAGGACCACGAGTTGGGGCGACGACATGTAGATGGCCGCCAGCATCTCGTTCAGAATGCGCCGCGCGCCGCTGCGGTCACCAGCCCGGATATGGCCGAGCAACACGCGTTCCTTCTCGAACGCATAGATAGCCTGCTTGCCGCTCTTGCGCTGGTCTTCGATGGCCTCGTTGATCTGCTCCTGCTGCAGGGCCTTGAGCCGGTTCTCCTTCATCAGCTCGGGCTGCCATCCGCTGATCTGGTAGAAGGTGATTTGCAGGTCGGCGGCAGCCTCCTTCACCCGCGTCTCCGGCCACACCTGCAGCCCCCCCAGGAACGCTTCCGCCTGCCGCTGGCCCATGCCGTGCGACACCAGGTAGTCCAGCGTTTCCTCGCCGGTCTCGGGAAGCGCCTTGACAAGGACCTCCCCGCCGATGAAGCCGCCATGCACCATTCGCCGGTCTTCCAGCGGCACGATCCAGCTGGAGACCCCCGGCGCAGGCGAAAAGATGTGCGGTTCGCCGAGATTGAGGCTTTCCTGGAGCGCGTAGTTGCGGCGTCGCCGGCTGTTGGACAGCGCGGACAACGTGTCGCCGTCCGCGGCCACATTTCCGGACAAGTCCATGTAGTGCGGCCGCAGGCCATACGCCTTGTAGTACGTGCGCCCCACTTCGGTCATGATCCGCTTCGACAAGATCGCCATAGTCACACCATCACAACGCCGCAATATCCACGGTTTCCGAGCATCTTTCAATGCGAAAACAGCAAGATCGTTCTATTTATCGATAGAAACGGCCTATCGCGGCGAGGCGGTTCCCTGTTAAATGGCGCGCACATTAAGGAAACGTGTCGCGACAGCGACAGCCGGTCAACCGGCGGTTGTCCGATCAACAACGCAAAGCGAGGGAGGACGAGAATGAGCGTTATCAACCAGATCAGTGAAAATCTCATGAAGGGCAAAGCCAAGGATGTCGCGGCCTTGGTGGACCAGGCGCTGAAAGCCGGCGAAAAGCCCGCGGATATTTTGAACAAGGGCCTTCTGGCCGGCATGAGCATCATCGGCGACAAGTTCAAGAAGAACGAAGTCTACGTGCCCGAAGTCCTGATCGCGGCCCGCGCCATGAAGGAAGGCATGAAGATCCTTCAGCCCAAACTCGCCGCCGCCGGTGTCAAGCCGATCGGCACCGCCGTGATCGGAACGGTCAAGGGCGACCTCCATGATATCGGCAAGAACCTCGTCGGCATGATGCTCGAAGGCGCCGGAATCAAGGTCGTGGACCTCGGCATCGACGTGGCGCCGGAGAAGTTCGTCGAAGGCGCGAAGGCCAACAACGCAACCGTCATCGGCGTTTCGGCACTCCTGACCACCACCATGACCAACATGAAGGCCGTTGTCGACGCCACCAAGGCCGCCGGCATCAAGGCCAAGGTCATGATCGGTGGCGCGCCGGTTACGCAGGCTTTCTGCGACGAGATCAAGGCCGCCGGCTATGCCCCGGACGCGGCGTCCGCGGCCGACCTTGCCAAGAAGTTGCTCAAGTAGTCCGCACAACAGAACATCACGGGAAGGCGGAGCCGGTCGGCTCCGCCTTCTTCTTTTCCTCCCCGGCCGTCGGTTCGGTCGGTTCAAGGAATATATCCAGGATGTCTTTCTCGGCGTTCGGCCACAACTTGCCGAACGCCGCGCGGGACATGTGAACCGTGCCCTCGGGCGTGTCGGCAATCATGTTATCCGCACTAGCCAGAACGTCCGCCTCGCCCTGCCGCAGGATGATGACGATGGCATCGGCATCAAGCGACGGAGGCGGCGCGCCTTCCGGCCTTTTGCAGAGCGCGTACCGGCCTTCCGAGAGACGGAGCAGCCATCCCTTGGGCATGCGCTCCTGCAAGCGGAGAAGGGACTCTTCCCGAACCGTGCGATTCGTAAAGCTGTGCAGCGGACGCATCCAGCATTCGCCGTTGTTGTCGATCAGGGCCCGGCCGTTGATGTTGCCGAGAAGCGATACCTGCTGGAAATCCGGAGTCAACAGGAGGGCGTGCCCCTTCACCGTGTATTTCCCCTTGAGCTTTCCACCGCCACACCCGGAAGGAATATGACTCGTCTTGCAGCCGCCTTGACGTGTCGCTCCATGGCCACCTCGTGCGCCGAACGCGCTCCCGACGCAGGTATACGATGGAAGCGTCCGGCGAGGAAAGCAAGGACAATGCGGTTTGGCGCGCTTGATTTGATTCGCCTGTTGACGAGGATCGGTGGCGCCCTATATCGTGGTTCCCGTTCGCCATGAAAAGGATTACAGAACAACTCACATCCGGGAAAGTGCTGGTCTCCGACGGGGCCTGGGGCTCGGAGCTCCACAAGAAGGGGCTCAAGCCCGGCGAGTGCCCCGAATTGTGGTGCGTGGAGCACCGTGACGCCGTTCTGGCCATTGCCCGGAGCTACATCGAGGCCGGCGCCGACATGATCGAGACCAACAGCTTCGGCGGCACCCGCTTCAAACTGGAACATTTCGGACTCGCGGGCCGCGTTGCGGAACTGAACCGCGCCGCCGCCGCCATCTCACGGGAGGCCGCCGGCCCCGAGAAACACGTGATCGCCTCCGTAGGACCCACCGGCAAAATGCTCCTCACGGGCGATGTCGAGGAGCAGGCGCTCTATGACGCGTTCAAGGAACAGCTCGTGGCGCTCGAACAGGGCGGCGCCAATGCCTGCTGCATCGAAACGTTCTTCGCCATCGACGAGGCGACACTCGCCGTCAAGGCAGCGAAGGAGAACACCCGGCTGGAAGTGATCTGCACGTTCACGTTCGAGCGGACCGCGCAGGGCGAGTACCGCACCATGATGGGCTCATCGCCCACCGACACGACCAAGGCCATGCTGAAGGCCGGGGCCGACATCGTCGGCGCCAACTGCGGAAACGGCATGGAGCGGATGGCGACCATCGTTCGTGAAATACGCAAGGCGGCGCCGAAGGCCACCATCCTCGTCCACGCCAACGCCGGAATGCCAGTCGAGAAGGACGGCAAGACTGTGTTTCCGGAAACGCCTGACATCATGGCGAAGTACGCGCTCGAAACGGTGAAAGCCGGCGCGAACATCGTCGGCGGCTGCTGCGGCACCACGCCGGAGCACATCCGCGCGATCGCCCGAGCCGTCCGGGGATAGGCCAACTCCATGACGTCGAAAGAACGCATGCTCAAGGCCATGCGGAACCAGCAACCCGACCGGGTGCCGGTGGCGCCCGACATGTCGAACATGATTCCCTGCCGCCTGACCGGCAAGCCCTTCTGGGATATCTACCTCTACCAGAACCCCCCGCGCTGGAAGGCCTACATCGACGCGGTCAAACACTTCGGCACCGACGGCTGGCTGGACAACCTCGACGGCTTCTCGCCGGACGAACCCCGCGCGCCCCAGCCGGGGCCCCGGGACGAGACGACGGAGACGGTCATTGTCGAAAAGACGGACGCCCGTATCGTGACGCGCAGCTACACCCAGAAGAAGGGACACGGCAAAGCGTGGTCGCCCTACGTCACGGTCTATCCGCGGTGGGACCCGCCCTCCCACGTTCTGGCCTCCAAAATGGACTTGCACAGGGAGCCTGACACCTACTGGCCGATCGAAGGAGTGACGCCACAGAAACAGGGCTTTGATTTGCTTCGAGAGGCCCGTACGCTGTTCGGCGACAAGGGAGTCATAGGCGCCTACGTCTTCCCGCCGGCACTCGGCAATCCGGAAGGCGGCGGGTATTCGGTCTACGACTACTACGACAAGTACGACGAAGTGAAGGCGTGGAGCGTTCGATGCACGCAGGACACGGTGAACCACCTGAAGCGGATCCTGGCCGGCCCGGTGAAGCCGGACTTCATCCTGACCGGCGGCTCGGGCATGTTGGTGTTCAATACTCCGGACATTATCCGGGACTTGTCGCTGCCCGCCCTGAAGGAAATCACTCGCCTCTGCAAGGAAGCCGGCATGCCCTCGCAGATTCATTGCTGCGGGCCGGAGCGCGAGCTGATCAAGCTGTGCGCCGAGGAGACGGACCTGTGTTCCATCAACCCGCTGGAAATTGCGCCGATGGGCAACTGCGACCTGGGGGAGATCAAGCAAAGCTTCGGCCGCTCGCTCGGCCTGATGGGAAACTTGCACACGACGGACGTCATGCTGCGCGGAACAGCACAGGACGTACGGCGCGAAAGCCTGAAGGCGATCCGGGCCGCCGGCGAGAACGGCGGGTTCATCCTCTCCACCGGCGACCAGTGCGGACGCGACACGCCGGAGGAGAACATCCACGCCATGGTCGCCGTGGCTCAGGAGTTCGGCGTGTATCCGCTGAACCTGAAGGCCATCGACCGCGAAATCGCCGCTCTGGAACAGTAGTCCGGACACTGCAATTGGCCGTGGGTTATTTGGGAGATCCCTCTCCGCCTGCGGCGGATCGGGATGACAGTCAAGTGTGTGAGGCAACAGGCACAAAGTGTCATTCCGAGGGTCGAGGCGTTCTCACGCCGAGAGCCGAGGAATCTCCGCTCAACCGAGCGTTTTGTCCCCGCCGCTTGTGCCATTCTCGGGCTAGTGTGGCGCCCCGCGCCGGGGCCCCACAATCCCTTGCCTCGGCCCCCGCACTTTGGTTAGATAAGGCCTTGGACTCGGCTCATCAGAACAGAAAGGGCTTGTATGAAGATCGATAAATTCATCGCCATCGGCGAAAACATCCATTGCACCCGCATCCTGAAGGTTGGAGGGAAGTCCGTCCTCCCGACCCGTGACGGTAAGTACGCCATCATGTACAAGGCCGCCGGCAAGCCGAAGCAGTTGCCCGTTCCGCCGGTATTCATGGAAACGGCGGCGTGGAAAGACGAGAAGGTCAAGCATTGCGCCGTGGCCATCTGGCAGGGCAACTATGGCGACAAGGCCGCCGGGACCGACTATATCCAGAGCCTGGCCCGCGACCAGGAGGCGGCCGGCGCCAGCTACCTCGATATCAACGTGGACGAGTTCAGCACCGACCCGGACGAAAAGATCAGGATGATGAAGTGGACGGTGGACATCGTCCAGAAAGCGGTCAAGATACCCGTCAGCATCGACTCCTCGAACACGGACATCCTTCGCGCCGGACTCCAGGCGTCCGACAAGGCGCGCGGCCGGCCCATGGTGAACTCGGTGTCGCTGGAGCGCGCGTCGGCTATCGCGGTTGCCGCGGAGTACAAGGCCGTCGTCATCGCCTCGGCCGCCGGCGAAAAAGGGCTGCCGGCCAACACCGACGAGCGGTTGGCCAATCTCGACCAGCTGATGCCGAAACTGCAGAAAGCCGGCCTGGACGAGCCGTCCATTCACGTGGATCCGCTGGTCTTCCCCATCTCGACGGACCCGAACAACGGCAATGGATTCCTGAGCGCCGTCTCGGCCGTGCGCCGGAAGTACGGAAAGAAGATCCACATCGTCGCCGGCCTGAGCAACGTGTCGTTCGGCATGCCGAACCGCAAGTTGATCAACCAGGTGTTCTCGTGGCTGGCCTGCGAGGCGGGCGCCGATGGCGGGATCGTGGATCCGCTCCAGATCAACGCCGGAATATTGAACGGCATGGATATAAACTCCGAGGGCTTCAAGCTCGCCAAGGCATTGCTGCTGGGCGAGGATGAATTCGGCGGGAACTACATCGCCGCCAGCCGCGAAGGCAAGATCTAGGACAAAACGACGCCATGATGACGCGCGAAGAGCGAGGCGCATTTCTTCTCTGTCCGATTCATGGTCTCTGTGCTAATATCCGCCAATGAAAGTTGTCATCGTAGGGCCGGGTGCCATGGGATGTCTGTTCGCCGCCTTGCTGACCGAGGCCGAATTCGACGTCACGTTGCTCGATAAAGACGAGGCACGGGCCCGTCTCATATTCAAGCAGGGGGTCCTGCTCGAAAAAGATGGCCGCACCCGGGCCGCCCATGTGCCCACCACCGCCGTTCCGGAAGATATTGCTGGCCCGGTCGATTTCGTCTGCCTTTGCGTCAAAGCTTTCGACACCCGGAGCGCCATCCAGCACGCCGCCCCGCTGGTCGGCCAGAAGACAACGGTGGTGTCGATCCAGAACGGGCTCGGAAACGCGGAGGAGATGGCCCGCGTAGTCGGAGCCGGGAAAGTCGTCTGCGCCGTAACGTCGCAGGCGTCGACCAGCCTCGGCCTCGCCCACATCCGGCACGCCGGCGTCGGCATGACGTCCATGGCCCCGTTCTCGACCCGGAAATCCGAAACATCCGCCTTCGCCCGGCTCCTGAGAAATGCCGGCGCACCGACAGAGGTCCTGACGGACGCGCCGGGGATGATCTGGGGCAAACTGGTCGTCAACGCCGCGGTCAATTGTGTCACGGCCGTTTGGGGAGTGCCCAACGGCGAGATTCTGACAAAGCCGCATCTGAAGGAAACAGCCGACGCGATCGCGCTCGAAGTTGCCGCCGTGGCAGAGGCCACGGGCATCAACCTGCCGTACGCGGACCCCGTCGCGGAAATGACGGCCGTCTGCCAGGCCACCGCCTCCAACATTTCGTCGATGCTCCAGGATGTGCGGAACGGGAAGCCGACGGAAGTGGAAGCCATCAACGGTGCTATCGTCAAGCAAGCCCGCGCCGTGGGAGTGCCCGTCCCCATCAACCGGGCGTTGCTGGCCAAGGCGAGAAAACTCAAGCCGCGCAAGCGGCTGATCAAGTAGCGCATCCTACCGTGTAGATTGCATCGATGCCGCCCGGTCGCGTGAGAGATCCCTCTCCGCCGATGGCGGCTCGGGATGACGAACTCGACTCATGATGTCATTCTGAGGAGCGAGGCGTTCCGACGCCGAGAGACGAAGAATCTCCGCCCATCCAGAGAGGCTTCCGCGGTCACTTCGCTTCCCGCTGACTTTCCTTCCAGCGCACGCGGTCGGTGAAGAAGGTCTGATCGACGCTGCCGGGCGGCAGGGCTATCCCATTGGTGAACGGGAAATCCGCCGGGATCTTCCGGTTCAAGAGCGGCAGCCACGAGCGATACTCGCCCGACAGCAGCGCGTCGGTGTAGGGCTGATTGCCGGTCTCCGTGGTCAGATAGACGCCGGCGAGCTTCGTCTTCTCCCGGATCGCTTTCAGATCGTCGACCGACGCGGGGCGCAGGATCGAGGTTCGATTCCCATACCAGGCCGTGGCCCACGGAATGTCCGTACAAAGGACCTCCGCGGGCTCAACCAGACTGCAGACGTAGGCCTGAAAGGCCGGGAAGTACGGCGGATAGGGACGCGACGGCGGGGGCCCCATGAGCCGGAAGGCGGCGGGCAGAGCCGTGAGGACCACGAGGACGCCGGCCAGGATCAGGTCCCAGTTGGCTTCGAAGAACTCGGCCCGGTCCACCACGACGAAGAAGAACGCCACGCCAAACACGACCATCAGCGGCAGAAACACACCCAACAGCCTGCCGGAGTCACCTCCCATCAGCGCCGCCATCACGAACATCAGAACGACGCCCAGCGCCAGACACCATCGGAACCGTGCCGGCACCTCCTGCTCGAAGCGATGGAAAAACGACACCAGGAAGAAACAGATGACGAGCCCGGTGCCAACGGTCCGCAGATCGCGGTCCCACAACCGGCCCAGGTTGGAGATCACTTTCGCCTTCAACGCCTGCGCCACTTTGACATTGTGGAGGGCAGGCTTCACCTCCTGGTCAAACCCGTTCCCGTCGTACAGGGAACTGTGACCCAGCGCCGCGTAGGGCGCGAGCCCCAGGAATCCGCCGCTGACCATCTTGTTGCGTACAAGCCACGGCGAGGCGACCAGCGTGAAAACCACGAGGAAGATCAGGATGGCGGACGCCCGTCCCTGCTCGCGGCTGGCGCCGACGAAGACGGCCAGGGTGGGCACGAGCACGACGGCCGCGTAGCCCGTCAGGAAGGCCAGGCCGCACAGCACGGCCGAGATGAACAGCGGGGTCAGCCAGCTCATCAACGAGCGGCCTTCGGCCAGCCGAAGCGACGAGGCGAGCGCGGCATAGGAGGCCGCCGTGACCAGGAAGGTCAGTAGCGGGATGGGCGTGCCGGAAATGCTCTCCGCCAGCACGGCGTCCGACAGAAGAAACACCAGCATGGAGACAAATCCCACGCGAACACCGAACAGGCGCCGGCCGAGCAGGAAGACGACGAGGCCGGTGGCCAGCGAGAAGAGGACGCCCAGGGGAACAACTACCTTGTTCTCCGGCCCGTACACGGCGACTCGCGGCTGAATGGCAAAGGAGGGACGGATGATCTTGAAACCGGCGGCGAGCACGGCGGGATAGAGCGGCGCGTGCCGGATATCAGGGAACTTGTCCGGGCTGTAATTCTGTTGCCCCACGTACCACAGGTCCACCGGGCGTATGCATTGGGTGGTGAATCCGGCGCCGTGCGCCAGGTTACGGCCTAGTTGGGCGTATTCCATCGCTTCGGCATCCTTCAGGCCGCGGAATTGCATCCAGCCATAGAAGGCGAACACGGCCACCGTGATCGCCGGCCAGATGAAGCCCCGCATCAGCCAGGACGTCCAGCCTTCTTCAATGCTGTAGACCACGTCTTGTGTGCCTCTTTCGGAGAGCGCCATGATCTATTCCCGGCCTCCGGCACCGGCATCGTGCCCCGCCGGTTCCTGAACCTGATACTGCTTCAGTTTACGATGAATGGTCCGGCGGCTGATTCCGAGCGTCTGCGCCGCCTTCGTAATATTGTCGCCGCTCTTCTTCAGCGCCTGGAGAATCATCTTCTTCTCCGCGTCGGCCATCGAGTCGGCGGAAATGGCGCCCGCCGGCGCCTCGCGCCCCGGCAAGCCGCCCGCCCCCTTGACCGCCTCCCGGACGTTCGGCGGGACGTCACGGGCCGACAGCCGGTTACTGTGCGAGAGGACCAGCATCTTTTCAATCGTATTCCTCAGCTCGCGAACGTTGCCGGGCCAGGCATAGGCGCCGAGGATGTTCATGGCGTCCGGCGTGAGGCCTTCGATCTTCTTGTGGTTTCTTTCATTGAACTCACCTAGGAAATGTGCGCAGAGCACCGGCACATCGTCCAGCCGGTCGCGCAGCGGCGGCAGATTGATATTCACCACGTCCAGGCGGAAGAACAGGTCCTCACGGAACTTGCCGGCGTCGACCAGCTCTTTCAGCTTACGGTTGGTGGCCACGATGAGACGGATATCCACTTCCACGGTTTCGCTGCCCCCCACCCGCTCGAACGTGCGTTCCTCGAGCACGCGCAGGAGCTTGACCTGCACCGACTTGTCGATCTCGGATATCTCATCGAGAAACAGCGTGCCGCCGTCGGCCAGCTCGAACCGGCCCTGCCGCTTCGCCACGGCCCCGGTGAAGGCGCCCTTCTCGTGCCCGAACAGTTCGCTCTCCAGCAGTGTCGGCGACAGCGACGCGCAATGGACCGCCACGAACGGGCATTTCGACCGGGTGCTCAGGCGATGGATGGCGTGCGCCACGAGTTCCTTGCCCGTGCCGCTCTCGCCTTGCACCAGCACCGTGGCCTGCGTCGGCGCCGCCTGGCGAATCGTCTCGAACAGCTGGTGCATCACGGGCGAGTTGCCCACGATGCTCTCCATGCCGTACTTGTTGTCCAGCTGCTCGTGCAGGCTGACGTTCTCGGATTCCATCTCGGACGAACGAACCGCCCGCTTGAGCAGCAGATCGAGATGGTCCAGGTTCACCGGCTTCATCAGGAAGTCGTAGGCGCCAAGCTTCATGGCTTCCACGGCGGTTTCCACATTGCCGTAGGCGGTCAGCAGGATGCAGACCATGGCCGGGTTCTGCGCCAGGGCGCGCTTCATCAGCGTCAGCCCGTCCATGCCCGGCATGCGGACATCGCTGAGCAGGATGCGGACGGGATTCGCGCCCAGGATTTCCAGCGCGCGCTCCCCGCTCTCCGCCAGCACAACATCGTAGCGGCCGCGGAGCGCCCGCTCCAGGCCGTCGCGCGTGGTCCGGTCGTCGTCCACAATGAGAATCAAAGGCTTCGTCTTTTCAGTACTCATATTCGTTACACCCCCGCCGCCACTTCCTCTTCCGTCCTCGCCCGGGGCAGCAGCCGTACGCGGCGCTCCACCAGCGGGAGCAGAATCGTGAACCGCGTTCCGGCGTCGGGCTTGCTCGTCACTTCGATCTGGCCGCCGTGCTCCTGGACGATGCGTTGAACGATCATCAGGCCCAGCCCGGACCCGTCACGCTTCGTGGTGTGATACGGCTCGAAGATGCGGCTCATGTCTTCGCGCTTGATGCCGACGCCCGTATCGAGGAACGAGACGCCCAGGAACCGGTCGGTCGCAAACAGCGAGACGCTCAGCCGTCCGCCGTCCGGCATGGCCTGGAACGCGTTGCGGATGACGTTGAAGAACGCCTGCTTGATCTGGTCCCGATCGATACGGATACGCGGCAAGGGCTCCGGCCGGTTGACGTCGATCGCGATCCGGCGGTTCTCCATCTCAGGCCCCACGAGGGTCAGCGTTTCATTGAGCAGATTCTCTACGCGCGACAGAACGAACTTGGGCGTGGCTGGCCGAATAGCGTGCAGGAACTGGGTGATGATCAAGTCGAGCCGCGACACCTCGTTCTTGGCAACGCTCACCAACTCCTTCAGATTGTCCCGGTCGGCCTTGGGTAGCTTGCGGACCTCCCTTTCGAGGAGCTGGAGGTGTATGTTGAGCGCGTTCAGCGGGTTGCCGATCTCGTGCGCCACGCCGGCGGCAAGCAGTTTCACAGCGTTCAGCCGTTCCGACTCCACCAGACTGGTTTCCGCCTGACGGTCGTGGGTCACGTCACGGAGAATGACGAGCGCCCCCTTGTCGTCGTCACTCTGGGAGGACAACGGCACCACGTAGAAACTGACGAACCGGTGTTCCGGATAGGTGATCTCGATTTCCTGGGTCAGCAGCTTCGACCATTCGGTTTCGTCCAGCTTCAGAATGCGGTCCCAATCGATGCCGCGGAGGTAGGAGGAGACCGGCCGTCCTTCGGCAAGTTCAAAGGAGAATCCCATGAGCTTTTCGGCGGCCTTGTTGGCATAGGTGAGCCGACCGGAAGCGTCCACAACAATGACGCCTTCCTGAATGGACTGGAAAATCGTTTCCAGCAGACCCTTCTGCTGCACGAGCCGCAGGAAGTGCGTCTGCAGACTCTGTGGGTCCAGTCTATCCAGCCTATCGACGAGCTTATCTAGAAACCCTGGTTTCATTGCCTATTCCATCGTTGCGAAGCGACAATTTGACCCATCACTACTCTCCTTGAGGTCGGCATGCAAGCCGAAAACTGAGACAATTTGATCAGCGTTTCTTCTGTGCACCTGGCGGCCTTATGCCGCCGGAGCGGCACATTTGCGTGACCCGCGGCACAAGGCCGCGGGGACACTAAAAAGGCTCGCCCTTTTTCGTTGTACGCTTTCAGTTCCGAGCGCAACATGACCACCGTTGACGTCGGAGATGCGATCTTCGTCGCCGTACGACGAATCTGGGCCTCGCCACTCGAGAAGCACGGCGCCGTCGCATTCCCGAGACCTCTGTCTAAAGCACTTTGGTTGGGAGGGAGGATGAGATGACAGCAATCGACATTGGCATCACGGTTCCGTTTCTCGTCGCCGTGTTCTTCTGGGCGCGTGGATCATGGAAACAAAGCGCCAGCGACATCGCACGGGGTGTCGCACTGCTCGCCATCGGCGTCGCCGGCTATGTGCATTTCTACTCGTTCACCGGAGTCTCCGACATTCCGTGGGCAGCGGCGTTGCTCTGCGCCGGTTTATCTCTCCTGATTGCGGTCATCCGAAGAAGATATCCTGCAGCCGCTCGGAGCGGCATGATTCTCACGGCCATCGCGGTCGGTCTGGCAGCGATTCTGTTTGCCGCAGAGAAACGGTGGATGGCCACAACGAACTCGTTACTTGTCATCGCCCCCTACCGCCAGGCAGGAACGTGGGTATTCGATGACCCACGAGCCGGATTGCAGGCGGAGCCCTTTGTCTCAGGCATCCCGGAGTTGATCGACAGGCTGGTTGCCGAAGCCAACATACCTGACGCAAGCAACGGTTTCCGTCTGATCTTCTCCCCGCAGCCATTTCCCGGTTATCAGACGAGAGTTCTATGGCGCCGGCGTGAGAATGCTGGGAACTGGTACTATGCGGAGAAGTACCATATGGAGGGGTGGCTCTGCGCCGCTCTCTTCAAGTACTTCAAACGTGCGCCAAGGGAGATCTACGTCAAGGCGGAGAGGAAATGATCTCCCAATCGGGTCGCCGGGGACCGGCCGATAACTCGGCCAGCCCCCAATGAAAAGGGAATGGAGCTGATCTGACGAAGCATCGGAGGGTCCTATGAAGAAGAAAACCAAAGCATCAGCGCGAAAGAAGTCCACGAAAACCAAGGCGGCGGCGCCTACGGTCGTACAGCAGGCGCTGCAGGTCACCTGGGTGCTGAAAGGGAAGCTGAAGAGCGCGCAGATCGCCTACTTCCGGATCGGGGAGCTGCTGGCGGAGGTGCGCGACGACAACCTGTTCTCCGTCCTCAAGCACACCACCATCGAAGACTATGCTCAGCGGCGGCTGAGCCTGGGACGGGCCTCGCTCTACCGGTACCTGCAGGTCTACGACTGGGTCCGCGTGGCGCATCCCGCCTGGCTCCAGCCCAAGCCGAAGGGATTCATTCCCTACTTCACCGATGCCACCGACTTGATGTGGATCGAACACACCCTCGCCGACGGCACACTCACCCGCGAAGCAAGGACGGAACTGGAAGCGCTGAAGGCCAAAGCCCTGGCTGGTACGCTGAAAGACGGCGAAGTCGACAAATGGCGGAAGAAGGGCGGAAGGGCGTCGGACGGGCTGAAGACGTTTCTCTCCAAGGTTCGGTTATTGCGAAGACGGAGCGCCGAGATCAAGGACATGCCGGCGGAGGCGGTCAAACTGATGGATGACTTGATCGAGATCGTCGACCATGCCGTGGACGGTCAGCCGCTGAAGTAACAAGATCCCCGGAAAAGGCACATTCGTCCGCGGTTTTCTTTCGTAGGAACGCCCTGATAATCAATGTGTTGCAGGAAAGTCTAGTTGAATAGACTGCTTGGCATTCCGAGGGCGGATCACAGGAGTACTGTCCGCGGGAAGAAAAGGAGAACCGGCCATGATCTTTCGTCGAGTCGCAGGGACGCTCGTCCTGATTGTTCTCGGAGCTTCACCGCTCTGGGCCGTACCCGCGTCGACCAACGCGCCCGCCATCGCCAGTCAGACGGTGGTCAAGTTGAAGGGCAAGGCGCCCATGACCGCTGACTCCGCCGTTTACGAAGAAAGGTCGGCGCGCTACTTCGTGGTCCAGGGCACGGCGAGCATGCGATTCTCGACGAAGGAAGTCGAATACGTGAAGCCGCCGAAACCCAAGGGGTTCAATGCCGCAACAAATGATATCGCCCAGCTGGAAATCATCGTCCGGGACTACCGCCGGTTGTGGTGGGATACCGAAGCGTTCAAGCACCTGATGCCTCTTTACGTGAGCGCCGGTCAACACACCAACGCCGTCGCACTCTACGAGGACATACGGAAACGCCTCCCCGCCCCTCCGCCTCTTTCTCTCCAGCGGAATTACTGGGACGCGCTCCTGGCATCGCGCCAGTTCGAGAAACTCGACAAGGAGCTGGACGAGGCAATCAAGAATGGATCGCACGAAGAAACCGCGTTGGCTTATATACTTTTTCACAGCCTGTGGGATGCCAATGTATTGGTTGCCTGTTGCGCGTTTCTGCACTACGAGGCCCTTCGCTTCGTGAATGACGTCCTGCCCCGTGTCAAGATCATTGCTCCCCGGATCCGGGTCGCGGCGGCGTTGCTGATGGCCATGGTGAGCCACATTGGTCAGATTGCATTGTTCGCCTTCGCGTTCTATATCCTGCGCGACCGGTTCAGCCTGGGTCTGTTCGGCGGGCAGTTCGAGGATACGTTCTCGAGCTTCCTCTACTTTTCCGCCGAGACTTACACCTCTCTGGGATTCGGCGACATCTATCCCGTCGGCGCCCTGCGTATGGTCACCGGCATCGAGGCGCTGACCGGCCTGCTGATGATCAGCTGGACCGCCTCCTTCACCTATCTGGAAATGCGACGGTTCTGGTAGCGCTCCGCGGCCTTGCGTTTTTCCCTCCATTCCGCCGCCGAATTCGTGGTAGATTCGGCCCCGTGAAATCCAATGGGCTGGGATTCGCGGACCGCGTGCTGACTGATGGCGAAGTGGCGTCGGTATATGCCGACGCCGCGGCGACATGGAAAGCCGACGGCAAGCGCGTGCTCGTGATCATTCCGGACGGCACGCGCTCGTGCCCCCTGGATCAGGCCTTTCGGCTGCTCTATCAGCACCTGGCTCCGAGAGCGAAGGAACTCCACTTCCTCGTCGCGCTTGGCACGCACCCGCCGATGACCGACGACCAGATCTACCGCCGCGTCGGCATCACCCAGGCGGAACACGAGAAGAAGTACTCGAAGGCCAGGTTCTTCAACCATCTCTGGAAGGACCCCGGCGCCCTCGCGACCGTCGGCGCGCTCTCGCGCCGCGACGTCGCCGACATTACCCGCGGGCTTTTCGAGATGGAGGTGACCATCGCCTGCAACCGCATGGTCATGGAGCACGATCTCGTCATCATCGTCGGCCCGGTGTTCCCGCACGAGGTCGTCGGCTTCTCCGGCGGCAACAAGTACCTGTTCCCCGGCGTCGCCGGGCAGGAGATCATCAACTTCTTCCACTGGGTCGGCGCGGTCATCACCAACGCCGAGATCATCGGCCGAAAGGCAACCCCGGTTCGCAAGGTCGTCGACAAGGCCGCTTCGCTTCTGACGGTGGAGCGGCGGGCGCTTTGCATGGTGGTCAAAGGCGACGGCCTCGCCGGCCTCTACCACGGGACGCCCGAGGTGGCGTGGTCCGCCGCGGCGGATCTTTCGGCCCGGGTACACATCCGGCACACGGACCGGCTCTATCACACCGTGCTCTCCTGCGCACCGGAGATGTACGACGACCTGTGGACCGGCGGCAAGTGCATGTACAAACCGGAACCGGTCGTCCAGGATGGCGGCAAGCTCATCATCTACGCACCGCAC
>Ga0172375_10004461_pt1 | contig 20663 bp, 7 predicted proteins | sample LakKiv1m_FD_114537 | JGI IMG/M metagenome (GOLD analysis project Ga0172375, IMG submission 114537) | Freshwater microbial communities from Kabuno Bay, South-Kivu, Congo - kab_092012_11.1m | ecosystem: Environmental > Aquatic > Freshwater > Lake | place: Democratic Republic of the Congo...
TCGTATTTCAGCTTCGAATAAACATCCGGCCCGGAAATAAGCACTACGCCTTCCTTCAATCCGCCAATTCCGATGCCGTGAGTTATCATCGGCTCGAACTTCCAGCGCTGACGCTCGGCGTAGCGTTGATACATACGGTATAGATCCATTGCAAAAAGCGCCGCCTCGTCACCGCCGGTTCCGGCGCGTATTTCGAGAATAAGGTTCTTACCGTCGTTGGGGTCTTTGGGCAGCAGCTCTACTTTTATCTTTTCCAGCATGGCATCGCGCTGTCCGCGCAGTTGAGGCAATTCCTCTGCCGCCATATCGCCCATTTCGGGATCTTTAAGGAGAGACTCGTTGTCCTCGATATTCTTCTCTATTTCCTTGAGCTGACGATAAAACCCAACCACATTTTCTATCTGTGAACGTTGTTTGGCTATTTTATGAAGCTGCTCAGGATCATTGAAAATATCGTGATCAGCCAGCTTGTTTTCAAGCTCTATATACTGTTTCTCTATCTCGGCGAGTTTCTCTAACATGACAGTGATTTTTCCATTTGCACAGTATGTTTATGTGCAGGCTTTCTCTTCGTTTTCCTTATCGAAATCAATCGAGCTGTAATCGGAGTATATTTCAAGCTCGTCCTTTTTTTCATCCAGACCAGCCAAACCGTGTTTTTCACGCCACAGAGCTTTACGCAAAGACACCAGCGCGATTTCGAGCATATCGTCGGACGGCTCGCGAGTAGTGATCTTCTGCATCCACAAACCGGGCTTGATAAACCATTTGAGAAGCGGTGTATTAGGATGTTTTCCCGACCAGCGGATAAGTTCGTAGGCAATTCCGGCGATTGGCAACATCATCGGCAGCTTTATTCCAATCTGCAACAGCGCGTTTATCCAGCGATTGCCTTCGTAAAGTGTCGGGATAAATGGGAAAATGCTCATAAAAACGAGAATAGAGACCAGCAGAACCAGAATTATGAAGCTGGTTCCACAGCGTGGATGCAAAGTCGTCTGTTTACGGGCATTTTCTACCGTAAGCTCCTCACCCTTCTCGTAAGCGTAAATAGATTTATGCTCGGCGCCATGATACTGGAATACACGTTTAATGTCCGGCATTAGAGAAATCAGCCAGATATAAGCCACAAACATGCACATTTTAACGACACCGTCGATAATGTGAAAAATTACCGAGTTTGTGCCTATTTCGGTATCGGTTAATGTCCCGGCCAGCGTGGCGATGAGATGAGGTATCCCCTTGAAGACAGCAAATGCAAAAGCCAGCGAGAAAACGATGGTGCCATACAGCATCAGGCGATTCATCGGTTTTTCTGGTGCCTTCTTTTCTGCAGTGTCGGAACCTGGCTCTTCGGGTTTGTCTTCGATCATGGCCTGATCGGCTGAAAAAGTAAGAGCCTGGATTCCGTTTACCAGCGATTCAACCAGCATTACTGTTCCGCGCAGAAACGGCCAGCGTAAAAACTTATAGCGACTCCAGATAGATTCCCAGCGTTGCTCCTTTACGACTATGTTTCCATCCGGTCTGCGAACGGCAATGGCAAGCGAGTTGGGCGAGCGCATCATCACACCTTCGATAATGGCCTGACCACCCACATTGAATTTCTTACAACTGTTCGGCATCTGTTGACTCACTTTCGTGTAGCGACGCCGTTAAAAAAATACCCACTGGCGGGCCGCCAGTGGGTACCTTAATTGTAACCACCAAGCTACGGCTGTCGCATAGTTTATCATGCGAGCGAGCCGTAAGGTTGCTATTTTTTCTTTCCGGCGAAAACCGAAAGGTCTCCATATTTTTTCTTGAAACGCTCAACGTTACCTTCCGTATCCAGTATTTTCTGCTTACCGGTAAAGAAAGGATGGCAAAGGGAACAGATTTCAACAGTGTAATCGCCCTTCGTTGAACGGGTAGGAATAACCGCACCGCAGGCGCAGGTAATGTTGACCGGCTTATAATTGGGGTGTATTTTTTCTTTCACGGCTCAAGGACTCCTTGCTAAATTTCACATTCCATTCCAGAACGGTGCAGAAAATTAACAGATGCTAAGCGGAAATGCAAGAAAAATTGAGATTATTATTTCTTTTCAAGCTCTTAAACACAGGGCGCATTTCCCTTGCGCATTCCGTTCAGAACGGGAACTGCAATGCTTATTATAATAAGCACTAATCCTGCTATGGCAAGGCTCAATGCCCCTGTTCCAAACATATAGGTAATACCGAAGCCGATAAAAGCGCCCGAGACTGAACCAATAGCGTCCATAACGAAAATCTGTGTCCGCATGGATTCACAGAACTCGAACAAAACAGGGAAAAATATCGACGAAGCCGACGATAATATGAGGATAAAAGCCAGTGTGTATCCCCAGGCCAGGAGGCTGAATGCGATTACTGCCAGAAAAATGAATATCGAAAAGACATTCTTCTGCCCAAGCGAATAGTAGACAATGGTGCCGATCAGATAGCATGACAGAAAGGCAATCACTCCGCCTGTTGCGCCCAGATAAATGTCGTATGTGCTTCTGGTTATTGAATAAATAGCGGCAACTTGCAGAAGAATGTAGTTAAGGCCAATTAATAGAGCCAACGCGGAGCGCCAGGCGGTTTTTTTTCTGTCACCAGGTGCGGCTTTCAGGGAAAAACTGGCAAGAGTACAAACACAAATTACTAAAAGGAAAGCCGAAACTGCAACTATTATGATCCGCGACAACTCGTAACCCACTAGATAGCTCAATCCCGAATGCAGATTCTGATCAGTTGCGACTCTGACCTTAATAGCAGAGATATCTTGAGCTTTTCTCACATCGAACATGCGACTGAAAGACAGTACATGTTTTTCAATCTGCTGCTGAAAAAGGTCGCGGCTGCCAACAACAATGAATTCCTCATTATTTTCAAATGCCGCTGCATTTAATCCTGCCGAACGCATGGTTTCCATGAATTGCTGCATCATATGCTTATAACTGGGAAATGCCTTCCAGCACCAGAACACGAAGAGGCCGTTTTTACTGAGTTTTTGCTTATATGTGTTGTATGCCTGCTGAGTATGCAGCAGACCATGAGAAGAAAGCATGGTGCTTATCATACTTGGGTAATTGCCTGCATCTGCAATAAGAATCATCGAATATGAATTGTCCGGTGCGTTTTCCAGAAATCTTCTTCCATCCATATTAAAAAGCTGAACCCCAGCTCGGGCATACGGATTGGGATAGCCCATCTTTTCGGCCTGCTTCATAGCCGCAGGTAGGGATTCTTCCAGATCAACGGCATGAATGCGACGCAAACCGGCGCTGTATGCGAAATCAACCTGACGTCCCCCGCCGGATCCTATAATCGCCACTTTTCCATTCAAGTCACCCAGCATGCGGAATATGGCTCTGTCCAGAGGCTGATAGCTGAACGATTCAGGTTTTACACGCCATAGATTACGTCCATAATAGAAGCCGGATATTTGTGACCGGTTGGACTGGCCCACCATGCTGAAATATCCCAGCCGTCCCCAGTTATTGAAAATACTGACATCATTGCTGTTTTCCAGGCCAGATTCGGAGAGTACTGGTTCCTTTGGTCCTTCTGAATCTGCAGTTGCTTGTCTGTGGTATTTACCTGTTACATCAACCAGAGTTTCTTCGTTTACAAGAGAAGGCACCAATACCGAAAGGATAACGGCAAGAATTATCATAAGCAGTCGGAATCGCTCCGAAAAACCAAGATAAAAAGGCAGCAGCAGGAGAACGAATACGAAAAGAGAAGACAATCCCAGGTATGCAGGCATATAAATACTTGAAATAAACGCAATTAATGTGGCGAATAAAAAGAGAGTGTACGGAACGACAAAGGCATAGCCCTTTTTCCTTATAGCCATGTTTTCAAGCAGTGCATACTCGAAAGCACCCGCTAGGACAAGAATTGGAGTCAGCGTGATTATCAGTATCAGCCATATTGTAAGAAAACGGATGACGACGTTGTCGGCCTGATAAAGAGGAGGAAGCATCTCCAACGCTTTTTCGATCAGCAAAAATGCGGTGAAGGCGAACCAGAGTCCAATGCCAAGAGTGCTTTCGTGAATTCTACTGCTTTTATATTTGCGATACAGAACCGCTCCCAGCGGATAAAGCAGCATGACGACGGTGATTAGCAACAAAGGCGGGAAAAAGAAAAAAGGAATAATCTTATACAGTGTTGCAAGAATCGCCAGATTGAACAGAGACCCCGCAAAGAAGCGCAGATTGAACATACCACCCCCATTTACCCCGTTATAATTTTATCGGCGGTCTCTGCAAATAAAACAGAGACCGCCGATAAATAAAAACCTGAACCCCTTTAAAGACCGGACTACACTATTGAGAATCCGAGGAAATTGCGCAGATGGAAATATTCCTTGCTGATGCTGTAGTTTTTAAGATCCTCAATTACTTCATTAAGCTGCTTAGGATTCAATCTGCCCGGGAAGCTCTTGAGAGTATCCACGGACGAATTGAAGTCGTTGGCCAGCAGCATACCGGCGCGGTATGCCGAAAGCCGCAGGCCGTGACGCCAGCGCTCAAGATTGAGATCCTTAGCCAGCACCATGTATTCTTCCGCAAAGCCCTGGAACATGTCGCGCTGCTTACGCGGAATGGCTTTATCTATGGCCTTGCGCAACTTTTTCAGCTCCTCCGGGTTGCATCTGCTGGCGAACTTCGGATCGAATATCTGAGCCGAGGCGTCGAGATATTCCCAGACATGATCATCGCTTAAAAGCATTGGCCCCAGGAAACTGGGACGAGAAAGAACGGTGTTAACGGCCAGCAGGAAAGTCATCTGGCGTGTCGGAAGTTTTTCCATTGAGTTGCTGCCGATTACTATAGTCGGAGGCTGCAGAGGAACAACATCCACGCCTACACTATCCGGCCTGAAGTATGCCTCCGGGCGCTGACCGCTCAATACTTTGGTAACGTAGTTGACCAATGTGGAAACACTGACCTGTTCGTCCAGATCTATGTGTTCTTTGCGGCTGAGATTCTCGGACTTGATATCGGAATTCATAATGCCCTGATAGTTGTAATAGAGCATGTTGAAGATCTGACCGATATTATTGCGGGCATCAGGATGCAGCAGCAGAGTGCCCCAGGCGTTCGGATCGATGCTGTTGATCGAATCAACTTTCACATTGTGCAGATTGTCACTGTAAAATTTCGATGCCGGGCTGTCGTTATCGCCCAGATACTTGACGACTCCGGCAAAACACCAGGCCTGATCGAATTCTTCCGACTCGAAGCAGATCTTCCACATTGCGCGATAAGAGCTGATGCGATTGGGATTTTCGGCCAGAAGAGCCTTGTGCATTGTAATGGCCTTCTCTCGGTAAACCGGATCGCGGGAATAAAGGTCTGCCACTTTTTCCTGAACAGCAATGTCGTCAGGCAGAAGGTTCGCCACGGCTTCCCACGCTGCAATAGCCTGCGCCAGATCACCCAGCTTGTCGGCCAGCAGATCGCCCAGTTTCTTCCACATAATTACCAGACGGCTCTTGTCCTCAAGCGGGATGCGGCTTAAGTGCAGTCTGTAACAGTTGTCAAGCTCTTCCCAGTCTTTACGCGGAATGAGGAAGTTCTCGATGATTTCGAAGATGCCCGGAGCCTTGTAGTCGATATCCAGAGCTGCATTATAATGCTCGATGCAGTCCTTCTTATCCTTATCGGGGGCATGTTCTCTTAAGAGATTTCCCAGACGGAAATGCAGATCTAAGAGTTTAGCAGGGTCTTTTTCCATTTCGACCGCGCTACGATATACGCCAATGGCGTCGCCCAGTTCGCCCTTTTCGAAGAGAATGTCCGCAACGCGAGTCAGCAGATCGACATCGGTGGCATCGAGCTCGATGGCGTAACGATAGGCTTCAAGACCCTTATCAACATCGCCCAGCCTGTCGATGTAAATATCACCGACGGCACGCCACTGTTCGGCCAGATCTTTGCCTTCAAGCTTCTTTATGAGGCGGCCACGATACTGGAGAACCTTCTTCCAGCTTTCGAGGCGCTCATAGAACTTGACGATGGCCTTAATGGCGACGACTGAATCCGGAGCCAGTTCCAGCGCCTTCTCGTACATACGGGCGGCCATTTCGTCCTTGCCGAGCTTGCCGTTTACTTCGCCCAGGCGACAGAACAGTTCCACCAGTTCAGGTACCGACTTCTTGTCGCGGTAACGCACCAGAATGGTCTGGTACACGCGGAAGGAGCGTTCCCAGTCGCCTCGCTTGAACAGAGTGCGAGCCAGACCTTCAAGCGTCGGCAGCAGATTAGCGTCAATCTTGTAGCTGGCGGTATAGTGCTTGAGAGCTTCCGAATCGTCGTTGGTCTGTTCATAACCGAAGGCCAGCATATAATGCATCTGGCCTATTTCGGCTTCTTCCATTTCGCTTTCGAAGAGTTCCAGATAGCGTTCCAGGCTGCGACGGGAAGCGTCCCATTCGTGTCTTTCGAAGAAGATGCCGCCTGTAATCTTCAATGCACCGGCATGATCGGGATGAGCCTCCAGAGCCTGACGGTAATTTCTGATGGCGGCATCCATGTCGCCCACGATTTCGTGCAGATAGCGGCCCTCTTCATAAAGAAGATCAGCTTTCTCTATCGGATCGGTGACATGCCGCTTTTCCTCTTCGACCATTTTCGAGAAGGCCTTCCAGTCTTTTACAGCAGCGTGATATTCGCGCAGTGCGCGGATAGCAGGCAGGAAGGTCGGATCTTCCTTGTACATCTGCTCGAAAACGATACGAGCCTTTTCGCGCTGGCCGAGATGGTCAAGAAGTATGCGGCCAATCTGAGAGAGCGCACTGACTTTGTGCTTCTTGTCGGGAGCCAGATCGGACATTTTCTCCAGCGTCGCAACTGCTTCTTCCCAGCGACCGTTCACACACTCCAGATCTACCAGAGCCTGCATGACTGCCAGATTTTCTTCATCGATCTGAAGCGCCTTCTGGAAGAAACTAATGGCTGCGGTAGAATCGCCCAGCTTTTCGCCGTAAATGCGTCCGCATTCGATGCAGATGCGCACGACTTCGTCAGCATCGGCGGTCTGGTCGATATGACGCTGATAAGCGCCGACCAGCGCCTGCCAGTCGCCGGATTCGCGATAGACCCGTTCGAGGGCTTCGATAGCCTGGATATCACCAGAATCAATTTCCAGCACTTTTTCGAGGTAGGAAACCGCCATATCGCGCTGCCCGAACTTCTCCTGCCAGATGTCGGAAATCTTCCGGTAAATGGCGATCTTCTCTTTGTTGTCCGAAGCAATGTTCACGCGACGGCCTAACACTTCCAGCAGTTCATCATAGTTTTCTTCAGCCAGATAAATCAGCTCAAGGCTGTCGAGCGCGCCCAGATGCGCCGGATTATCGGCGATGATGGCGCGGTAGTATGTCTTGGCCTGACGCAGATCCTGAATTTTATCGAGATAGAGAGCGGCCAGACTGAGCCGGATTTCTTCGATCTCTCCAGGTTCAGCCACCTGATGCAGTTTATGGCGCAGAATATCCGTCAGACGCTGCCAGTCGGACTGACGCTGGAAGATTTCAGCCAGTCTGTTAACAGCTTCACGACAGGAGTCGTCCATCTTGAGTATCTGCTGATAAGTCTTGACGGAGCGGTCGGTCTGGTTTAGATGACGGTCGTAAATATCAGCCACGCGGCAACCCACTACAACCTTCTCTTCCTGTGTCATATGCGGCAACTTGAGACGGTAGGCATCGACCAGATTCTCCCAGTCGGCGTTGTTTTCGTAGTAGGCAATCAGATAGTCGATAGCGTGCAGATCGTGCTCGCCGGAATCGACCAGTTTTTTGAAGAACTCAACCGCCCTAGCCTGATTACCGAGCTTCTGTTCGAAGAGCAAAGCGCAGTCTCGTACTATTCTTCTGAACAGAGTCGGGTCGGAGGATATGCTGTCAAGCGCTGCTGACAGCATTTCCACCAGATCCTCGTAGCGTCCAGCCTTGCCGGCCAGATCCGTCATGCTGTCGATTACGGATTCATCGGTGGGATCTTCAATGAATATCATGCCGCAAGTGTCGAATGCCTGAGCAAAATCGCCCAGACGATCTCGGTAGACCAGCATTTTACGATTGTAGATATCAATCTTCTCGGCAGACTTGGCGGCTTCCTTAAGACGGATATCGTAAATGTCGACCAAGCGGTTCCATTCGCCCATTTCGGCGTAAATGGGTTCGATAAGCTCAGCAGCCTGCAGATTGACTGGATCGACTGCCAGTATCTTCTCGTAGCACTCGCGTGCTTTGGCGATGTCATTCAGCTTGGCAGCCCAGATATCAGCCATGCGGAAATTAATGGCAATGAGAGTATTGCTGTCATCCGAAACCGCTGCCTGATTCTCGAGAACGGCCAGATACAACTTATATGAGCTGCTGTTTCTGAACAGAGCCTCAAGGCGCGATAATTCATCTGGCAACGCACTGCTGTTCAGCACTTCCCAGGCATACTGTTCGCCCTTCTCCGGTTCGTTCAGGCGCTCGATGTAAATGGAAGCCAGGCGCAGATTGACAGCGCGCAGTTCGGCTCCGGCCAGTTGTGCCTTCAGACGGTCGAGCAGCGAAACCAAGTCGCGCCAGGCTTTGTTGGCGATGTAGATTTCCTGCAGAGTATCAACCACAGCGATGTTTTCGGGTGTCAGATCCAGAACCTTCAGGTAAAGCTGGGTGGCCTGATCAACCATGCCGAGGCGGTTGTGATAGAGTTCTGCCATTCTACGGGTAAGATCGGCGCGCTCAGCCGTAGTGCGGGCCATCTGCAGACCCTGCTTGTAATGACCGATAAGCTTGGGCCACATCTCCAGCTTGAGGTAAATCTTTTCGAGGCTGGTAAGCGCTTCTTCGTTGGTCTCGTCGAATTGCAGCACACGCTCCCACATGGGAATGGCTTCTTCGGCGCGTTCGAGCTTGAAGGTGATGAGATAACCCATCTTGCCGTAGAGGCGGGCTTTCTTGGTATCGCCGCGCGCTATGCGCACCATGGCGCGGTATATCTCGATGAGAGCTTCCCAGTTTTCCTTGGCTTCGTATATACGCTCAAGGGCGGTCAAAGCTGTGATGTTGTCGGGATACTGATCCGTGACCTGACGGTAGACTTCGATGGCAGTATCAAGGTCATTCAGTTTCTCTTCCCACAGTCTTCCCAGACGCAGTTTCTGTTCGACAATCTCTTTGGCGTCGTCGAACAGTTCGAATTCCTGCGGGATGAGTTCGATGAGATCGACCCACATTTCGAGTTTTTCGTAGAGCCTGTCGAGAGCGACTATGGCCGTCATGTGTTTGGTGTCTATTTCAAGAATGCGCCTGTAAGCATTGACGGCGTTGCGGTCGTTCTGGAGCTGCTCCTCCTGAATGCGGGCTATCTTCAGCAGCAGGTCGATACGCAGTTCGACATCTTCGGATGCACCGTCGAAGAAGGATTCGTAGGTTTCGACCAGACGCTCAAAGCCGCCGGTGACAACCGCCAGACGCTCCATCTCCTGACGTACTTCCGTGTTGTAGAAGTCTTCGCTGTAAATGCGACAGGCTGTCTCGAAGGCCGCCTGAGCATCCGAAAGTCTCTGCTCGTATATTTCCTTTATACGCGTCAGAACGGCAATACGTTCGGTCGGAACATGTTTAGTCGAAAGCTCGCGTTCGTACAAGTTAGCCAGACGCTGCCACCAGCCTTTGCCCTGATAGAGCGGAGCCAGAAATTCAAGTGCACGCGTCTGCAGACCGGAATCGAGCACCATGGCTTCAACTGCACCTAGAGCTTCATCGCGCTCGTCGTCTTCACTGAGAACCTTGCAATACAGGCCGAAGGCGGTTTCGCGCTCGCCCAGACGTCTTTCATAGAGTTCGCTCAGTCGCAGAATAAGATCATGACGGGCACGGGCTTCTTCTTCAAGCTCTATGCGGTGAGCAACTATGTCACGCAGTTCGACCCACATTCCAAGAGCCGAATACAGGCGGTCCAGTTCGAAGAGCACTGGCTTGTAATCGGGATTGACGCCCTGAGCCAGAACATAGCCGGCCACGGCGGCTTTACGATTTTCGAGGTTGCCCTCCTGAATCTGAGCGGCTCTGGAATACAGCTCGATCTTTTCCTGTGTTTCGGATGAAAGTTCAACCTTGCGGTAAAGCAGCTCGACCAGCTTCTCCCATTGTCCGGTTCTGTCGAAGATGTCATCCAGAGCGTTCAGCGCCGCCAGATTATCGTTCTGCCTTACTCGCACTGCGCTGTAATAGTTCTCGGCCAGTTCCAGATTGTTCAATTTTTCGAGAGAATACTTACCGGCCAGCAGGTAGAGATCAACCTGAGACGCAACATCAGATGCCTCGGCGGCCTGATTACGATATGCTTCCGACAGAGTCAGGAAACCGTCGGTGACATCAGCCAGAGTTTCGAGGCGCTGCCTGACGCTGCCGTCAAAGGGCGAAATCTCGAAGACGTCCAGCACAAAGCCAAAGGCTCTGCCGTAATCGCCCAGCTTTCCTTCCGATAGATCGGCCATGCGCCACAGCAGCGAGTGTTTCTTTTCTGCTTCTTCGGCGTGTCTGACCTGAATCGCCAGGGCCTGAATAAGCTGCTCCCATTTACTCTCTTCAAGATAATAGGGCTCAAGTATCAGAGAAGCACGCAGTTCCAGTGCGGGCATAAGCAGCACACGCTGCATATCTGCGCGGGTCTCGACATGAGCATGATTTTCGGAAAGAATTCCTTCGAATACGTCCGCTGCGGCTTCTGCGCGCTCTAAATTGTCTAGCAGAATGACGCCGATCCGGTGCCGAAGTTGCCACTTCTCCTCGTCGCCTGAGGCCAGGTCAATCTGGCGGGTGTGAACTTCGATAAGATCGTCCCACTGGGATTCGGCTGTGGTAAGACGAACCAGAGCATGCAGCACGTCGCCGTCAGAAGAGTCGAGTTCAAGTATTCGACGATATTGAGCAATGGCTTCAATATTGCGTCCAAGCTCTTCTTCGTAAATGTTGCAGATCTGGAAGAGTATGGATTTTTTATCTTCAACGGCCTCGCACAGATCAAGCTTGCGCTGCAGTATGTCGATAAGTTCGTCCCACTTTTTCTGATGCTGATAAATTCTTTCAAGCTGTTTAAGAGCTTCAGTGTGATCAGGCTGAATTTCGAGAATCATGCGGTAGTTATCCGCAGCCTGTTCAATTTCTTGCAGGTATTCTTCGTTCAGATAAGCCAGGTTGACCAGGATATTAACAGCCACATGCGGCTCGGACTCCATCTCGACACGACCAAGCAAGTCGTTGTACAAGGCAATTAACTGCTGATACAAACCGAGAGTGCCGGCCAGTCTTTCCAGCTCCTGCTGACTCTGCACGTCGGTGGGATCTTCACGCAGGGCGCGGCTGTAAGCACTGTATGCCAGATTTTCCTGAGCGATCTTGTCGTTGTATGTTTCGGCAACTTTCTTGAGCAGCTTGACGCGTTCGGACTTTTCTTCGGTTTTCGAAATGGCGTGCTCCAGCATATCGACATAACGATGCCAGTTTTCCCACAGTTCGAAATACGGAGAGAGGAATTGTGCGACTTCGAGCTGGAACTCGGATTTCTCGACATACTCTTCCAGTTTACCCAGCGCCATCACATTCTGATCGTCGCTTTCGAGAACTTCCATGAAGAGGCTCTTTGCGGCGTCCAGGTTGCCGGTTTTTTCTTCGTATATATCGGCGATTTCGAGCTTGATGTCGTTTTTCTTCTCTATCGAATCCGTCAGGCTGATAATGTGATTGAGTAGTTCGGCCTTGGGATTCCAGTCCTCACGCTGTGTATACAGATCCAGCAGCTTGTTGATGACATCCACATCTTCCGGCGTGAGATTGAGAATCTCTTCGTAGTAACGCACGGCTTCGAGAGGCTGTTTAAGCTGATTTTCGTAGAGCTTGCATACTTCAAAGAAAAGGCGCTTGCGCTCGGTCACATCTTCCGCAAGTCCGACACGCTGCAGGTAGATATCGCGCAACTCAAGCCAGCGCTCAGTTTTACGGCACAGATTCTCTAGCGCCTGAATAGCTATCATATTGTCACGGTCATACTGCAACACAGAGCGATAAGCCTTGATGGCCTCTTCCTGCAGGGCCAGAATGTCTTCATAAAGACGTGCGGCCTTGACAAAAAGCTCGCTCGACATTACCGGGTCTTCGGATGCAGCACCGGCGCGCTCATAAACCTCGGCCAGTTCTTTCCAGTAACCCAATTCACCCGCCATCTTTTCAAGCTCTTCCAAAGCGGCATTGTTGGTGGGCTCGTCAATGAAGATACGAGCAAAACCTTCAAAGGCCTTTTCGGTATCCTTCAACTTCTCGCGGTATACATCGCCGACCTTATGCAGCAGCTTGTTCTTCTTTTTCTTATCACCGGCATGCTTGAGCTGAATTTCATATACTCTGATAAGATGCTGCCAGTCGGAGGCTTTTATGTATTTTTCCTCCATCTCGTTGGCGATTTCAAGCTGCGTGTCTTCCTGCTCCATCAGGCGTTCAACCAGTGCGGACACTGCCGGATGAACACCGTAGTTGATGGCCAGTTCCCGGTACAGCGCTATAGCTTCCGGTACGCGGCCCAGACGATTTTCGAGCAGATCTCCCATCTGGATGCGCACCGGCAGGAATTCGTCTTCCTCGCGCAGGTACTTCAGGCGAACGTTCAGCAGACCGTACAGTTCTTCATATCTGCCTTCCAGTTCATAAATGAAAGCCAGCTTGTCGCTGATCTCGGCATCATTCTCGCGCTCGTCTAAAATCTCTTTCAGCAGCGTGATGGCGCGGACGTTGTCTTCAAAGCGTTCGTGACAGATTTCCGCCATTTCGATTGAGGCAGCGCGGCGCAGATTCTTTTCGGCAGCTACAACGCGCTTGCGATCCAGCAATTCAACCAGATCGGCATAATTCTGTTCGGCGCGCGCAATCTGAATCAGAGCGTCCAGTACGCGCTCCTCTTCCGGCCACTGTTCCAGAATGGCTTTAAAGTTGGACTTGGCGCCTTCAAGATCTTCCAGCTTGTTAAGCTGCTTTTCGGCCATGATGAAGAGCAGTGTCTTTTTCTCTTCGTCATCCGCACAACCATGCTCCAGACGAGCCTGACCGATTTCGACCAGCTTGTCATATGCGCCGGTGCGCTCTGCCAATTCGACCAAGTGATCCAGAAGAGACGCTCCCTGCTCGTTAAGATAGGCTTTGCCGTACCAGTCTAAAGCAGAGGCCGCATCGTTCAGTTCCTCTTCAAATATGTTTGCGATTCTTACCGCCAGAGCATATGAATCCTCCGGCTTTGCCTTGGTGTACTGAATGATCAATACCTGCGTCAGACGGGATGAATCGTGTTTCTGCTCGTAAACCGGCAACAACGTTGCAGCTACAACGTCAAGTGCCCGTCCGTCTTCCATAAGGCCCTCAAGGGCGAAAACGGCTTCTTCATTATGTGGGTCGTCGGCTAGAATTTCCTTATAGAGCTTAGCGGAGACTTCATGCTGACCGAGTCTGTTGTTCTCAATTCCGGCCAGACGTAACTTGAGCGCCAGACGATCCTGAGAGTTTTTAACCAGATTCAGCAGGAACAAAATAGTATCGCAGGCCCTGGTCCATTCTTCAAGCGCCTCATATATGCGACAGGCTTCAACAAGCGCCTTCTCATCAGCGGCATCTACCACAACAATCTTTTCATAGACGGCCACTGCTTGCGCAAGTTGCGAGAGTTTATTCTCAAAAACTCCGGCAACCTTGTAAAGAACCTGCTTACGCTCGCTTTCCTCACCAATAACTTCCGCCAGCTTAAGTGCGGTCTCGGCATATTCGGCCCATTTCTCCACCCCTTCGTAAAAAGCGCAGGCCTTGCCAAGTACCGTTGCAGATTCCGGACTCAGCTCGACGGCCTCCAGTATGTGTTCTTCGGCTCCATCGATATTCTGCGCATGTTTCCAGTAGGCATTGGCTACGCAGAGATGAATTTCAGATTTGCGTGCGGCGTCACTTTCGCGTTTGACGCGCTTCTCCAGCATATCGAACAGCTTCTTTTCCGAGTCAAGATATCTGGCGGCTTCGAAGCCCAGATCCATAAGTCCGTCTTCAAGGTAATCGGTATCCAGCGAGGCTGCGATGTATTCGAAAGCTTTTTCCGGGTCTTCGTTTCGATGCAGTGAAATATCAGCCAGCTTGCGGTACAGTTCGCCTCGGGAAAAAGATTCCTTTTCACCTTCGAGCAGAACCTCATAACCATGAAGCAGCTTCTCGAAGTTTTTCTTTTCGACGTAGTGTGGTTCCAGACCTCTGAAAATATCCGCCGGTAGAATTCCCAGATCCAGCAGTTGCTCAAGTGCTTCAACAGCAGGCTGGTGTGTTGGATCGAGTTTTACAACTTCGATATAGGCTCTTGCGGCAGAATCAAGATCATCGAGGTTATCCTGATATATGCTGCCCAGCTTGAAGCTGATCTTCATTTTTTCCGGAATCGAAGTGGTAACACCAAGCTCACGCTTCAAAGTATCAACCATGAGCTTCCACTGACCGTTGAGTGTATAGATTTCTTCCAGACGTTTCAGAATTTCGAGTTCACCGGGAGAAACTGCCAGTATATCTTCGAAAATCTTTGCGGCGCGCATCGGGTCGCCCAGTTCGCGCTCGACCACATCGGCCTGTTCAATAGCTGCGCCACGGCGGGCATCTATGTCATCGAGAATTTCAACCTTCCAACCCATGACCTCGACGAACTTTTCCCATTCCATCTCTTTGCGATAGAGACGTCCGAGAGCATCCAATACCAGAATATCGGGACCATCAGCCAGAATATCGTTGTAAATTGCTGCAGCTTCTTTGTAGAGAGAAAGTTCCTTGTCGTATGCCTGACCAAGGCGGAATTTAAGATCGCGCCAGTTGGCTGGTTTGGTGTCTTTAGCCAGCACTGTTTTCAGCAGCTCAACATATTTTTCCCAGCACTCAAGCTCTATGGCCAGCTCTTCCATGGCCGAGACCAGCGCGGTATTGGACGGATCAGAGATGAAAGCGCCAGCGTAAGCGTTGAAAGCGTCTTCTGGTTTTTCAAGTTTAGTGCGCAGCAGTTCCCCGCTCTTGAAACCCCACTCGGCCTTTGCGGCGTCGGTATCAGCGTTCTGCTGCAGAATTCCATAGACTCCCAGAAGCTTCTCCCAGTTGCCTTCGGATTCATATACCGGCAACAGCAATCCGGCAACTTCCGGGTCTGCGGGTGCCAGCGTCCACAACTGTTCGAGATGTTTCATGGCTTCGCGACGGTCGTCCATTGCACCCAGGAAAAGCTCGACCAGCTCTTTAAGTATCCTGACCCTGGCGATATCGGATTTCGCTCTGCCTAAACAGTCCTTCAGCATGTCTTCAAGTGTGCCCCAGTCTGCGGCGGTCTTCAGTCTTGCCGCCATTCTTTCGACTGCGCCAACATGATCGGGATCTTTTTCGATAATTACACGGTCGAGGCGACGGCTTTCCTTGTCGTCGCTGATCTTTTCAGCAAGCAAAACAGAGTGCCGGTCCATGGCCTCGACAATCAGGCTCTCGTTGCGGGTGCGCTCATAGAAAGATTTATAGAAGTCAGCCAGACGCGGCCAGTCCTGCTGTTCGTTCATGAAACGTTCGCCAAGCAGAAATGCACGGCGGTTGGCTGAGTCGAGTATTATGGCTTTTTCGACGGTAGACATTATCTGCTCACTGTCTCCGTGAGCATAAATGTAATAAATCGCGGCGGCTTTCAGATAAACCGAAGAGGCGGCGATTTTGTCCGAGATGCTTACGGCTTCTTCTTCGTAGGCCCTGGCGACTTTCTGCCAGTTTTTCTCCATGCCGACAAGTTCGTCGAGCTTCTTCTTGCTCTTCTTGCGCTTATCAAGAGACTGTCCCCTGGTGAGAAATTCGATGGCCTTTTCGCGCATGAATGGATCTTCGGCCAGAAGCATACCTACTTCATGATAAAGCTCCGCCTTTTCGGCCTCGTCTTTTAGAAGCTGCTCCTCTTTTTCAACCAGTGTAATGGCTTCATTTATGCGCGAGTTTTTAAGGTAATGCAGCTTGAGCTCTTTCAAAGACGGCAGATGATCCGGCGCGATAGTCAGCGCCTTGCGTAGATAAATTTCACGGCGGCTTTCAACGCCCATATCCTCGGCGCTTATTCTGGCGATATCGGTGTATATATCCGCTCTGGCTGAAGCGTCCGTTTTGACATCAGCTTCATGTTCGAGAAGCTTTATAAGCTTTTCCCAGTTGTGATCGCGCTTATAGGCATCCTTAAGGTAAGTCAGAGCTTTCGAGTTGTCCGGGGCGATATTCAACACGCCCAGATAGCATTCTTCAACCTTGTCCTGGCGAGCCAGCCGGTCGGCATAAAGCTCGGCTGCACTGAATAAGAGATCTGGAATATCCTCCTTTCTGGAAGTGGCCTGTGCTTTCTTCTCGTAGAGCGCAGCCATATCGCCCCAGCGTTCGTTCTCTTCATAAATGCTCGCTAAAGCTTCGAAGGCCGGACGGTTATCGGGTGCGGTTTCCAGAATCTTGAGATAATTCCTGATCTGTTTTTCCATAGCTTACTTCTCCCGGGCGGGGACTCATGCCCAGAACACGAGCCCTGGTTGTCCCCAATTAAAAGGTTGGTAGCAGTTTCACGCCTTTACCTATAGAAAACACCTGTCTTTTCTGTCTGCCAGAAAAGATGAAACGGGATACGCAAACAAAAATAATACTTAAGCCTACGATATAAAAGAGGCGAACGGTCTGTCCCGGGCGGCTCCGCAGACTTGTTATCCCGGCGGAGACGCCCCACCGTTCGCACATGAGTTCCGAGTAAACGTCAGCTTTTATTTTTTAACGTTTCCACTGGGATCGCTATTCCCTTTCTCCGGCGCCTGACTTTCTCCCTTTATCTTCTGAACGGCACGCTTGGCCGCCTCGGCGACCTTCTTGTCATCATCCGTTGTAAACTTCTGAAGATACGGGAGAGCTTTGCTCGAACCAATACGGCCCATGGATTTGACAGCCGTGGCTCTTACGGTATTCCACTTATCGTTAGTGGCTATATCAACCAGAAATTCAAGCGAAGCTTCGCCTTCAATAACAGCAACAGCGGTAGCGGCATAAGCGCGGCCCCAGCCCTGAACACTGTTCTTGGCCATATCTTTAAGTTTGGGCAAGCTGGCTTTAACCTGTTCGTTTTCGGGATGCTGCATGAGAAGTTTAGGAACGTCGGTACGCAGAGTATCCGACTTTTCCTGATTGTCGAGCAGCGCCACCAGTTCGGTTATGGCGGCATCGTTACCAATGTTGGAGACCAGCGCCAGAGAAGCCTTGCGCAGCGAGAAATTCTCGTGAGTCAGATAGGGTTTGACCACCGGCAGAAGATCTGGCGTAGCCTTGGGAGCAATGCGCCTGATAAGCTCGGCTCTGGCGTTGTCGAGCGTAGAGACTTCGAGACCGCTGCGGAACTCTTCGAGCGTCAGCGGCAGTTTTCTGGCACGCAGAAAAAGCTTCAGATCTTTCAGTTCTTTGCAGCCGTAATCCTTGGGCTGGCAGATGTTGGCGGCTTTCAGCTTTTCTGTCAGTTGCTCAGCTTCGCTCAGCTCTTTAACATCTCCCTTTTTAGCCTCGTCGGTCAATCCATCTTTACCGGCCTCATCGCCGGTTTTGTCTTTGGATTTATCGCAGGCACTTAAAGCAAACACCAGCATGATAAGAACTGCTGCGCAGATAAGCGACTTGGTTCCTCTCATAACGAACTCCTTTCAAGATCCTCAAAGATAAAATCAATGATCGATGGCCCGGAATGCAACTCACCAGGGCGGTCTGTCATACGCCAAAGATCGATACAATACGCGAATTATTTCCTTTTTCGCGATAAGCCTATTTAAAAATTTATAACAACCTGCAAAAGCAGAGTCAAGTTAGCTTTGAATATCCTTTGATAATACTCTGGCGGCTAGTAAAAAGGGGTCCATTACTGGCGAAAAAGGCGGGGCGTAGGCCAGATCCAGCCTGTTGATTTCTTCAATTGTCAAACCGGCCTGCAAAGCCACAGCCAGAGTGTTTATGCGCAAGGCGGCCCCTTCCCTGCCGGCAATCTGTGCGCCCAACAGGCGGCGTGTGTTGCAATCCGCCACCAGCTTGATTCTGATCGGCTTGCGTCCGGGCTGAGCATGCGATCTGGAAGCATGATCGATGCAGCACGAGAGCACGTTGAAACCATATTCGCTGGCCTGAGCTTCAGTCAGACCCGTCATTCCGATTTCCATATCAAAACAACGGAAATGCATTGAACCTGCCGCACCCTTATATAGCGCGTTGCCACCGGCGGCGTTTTCTCCGGCTGTCCAGCCCTGTTTGTTGGCGATATCTCCTAAAGGTGTGAAAATCTTCCTGCCGCTGATAAGATGCGTAACTTCGCAGCAGTCTCCAGCGGCGAAAACACCTGGAATGCTGGTTCCCATGCGCTCATCGGTCGCAATAGCCCCCGTTGGACCCATTTTCACACCGGCGGCAGTCGCAAGCGCTACTTCTGGAACAACTCCTGCGGCCCACAGAACCATATCGGTTTCAAAGAGACCTTTATCGGTTACGACAGCTCGAATCAGGTTGTTATCATCTAATTCAAATCTTAAGGGCTTGCATGCAGGAATGTATGTAACACCCTGTTTTTGCAGCTCTTCCAGAAGCCATTCGGCAATTTCCGGTTCGGTATTACCGCCTGGTCTGGACGAACGGTGCAGAACTGTATTTTTCAGACCGCGCTTTGTAAAAGCCTCGGCCATTTCCATGGCAATGAACCCAGCGCCGATAGTGACAACGCGAGTCGGTTTTCTGGCTTTTATGTATTCGTCCAGCGCCCACGCCTGGTCGAGAAACTTGAGCGAAAAGAGATTGGCGGCCTCCGCACCCGGCAGATTGCAGGGACGTGGTTTGGCTCCTGTGGCGATTATCAGCCTGTCATACTTGTGGGTTTCTGTCTTTTCAGTCTGTCGGTGAAAAACAGTAATGCTTTTTTCCTGCGGACTGATCGCCATGACTTCGCAATGCGTGCGAACATTTATATTCTGCTTTTCTTTAAACTGTTGTGGACTGCGAACAAGCAAACGCTCCCAGGAATCGATTTCGCCGGATAAAAAATACGGCTCGTCACAGGCACCGTAAGAAACGAAATCACCCTTTTCGAAAATGGTGATTTCCATATCCGGATTGATTCTCCGTGCACGGCTGGCCGCACTGGTTCCGCCAGCCACTCCTCCAATAACCAGCAGTTTTTCCGGCATATCAACCCCCTTTGTGCAGAGAATCAAATGGCAGATCCGGTATAAACAACACTGTTTATAAAAGTCCGGCACCAGTCCTCGAAGAAAGGATAAATGCTTTCCTGAGCGCTGCAGGTTGCGCTGACCAGTCCGCGCCCGGTCGGGAGCATCCAGTAATCGGTGGTTATCCATTCCGGATATGCTTTAAGTTTGAAGCGGATATTGACTTTCAGCGCATCCAGTCCTGAAAGTACAACAGATTCAAACCCGCTTATTTCGACTGTACGCTGGTCGATTTCATCTAAATTGGCAATTTCAGTGCGCAGATCTTCCAGCAGATCGTCGCGGCTTATCAGTTTGTCTGGTTCGCGTTCCACTGCCACCCAGAAACCCAGACTTTTAAGTACAAACTGTGCACCGTATTCGATTTCCGGGTTAGCTACGCGCTTCATCTCTTCTGGAATTTCAGCCGCAAGCATTGCGGTTTTGTCGTTGTATGTTTTCCATTCTTCCTGCGGCGGAACCGGCAGGCGACCGCCGCCGGCCACATTAGCGACCATATGGAATATGGCCCACAGCGCTGCAAGTCCGGCAAGTACAGCCAGTATATTAAGCGGAATCTGTCGGACTGGATTTTCTCTGGCCGTTGCAGCTATGGGCGGATGCATTGCAGCCGAAACTGCAACACCGGCGATAAGTCCGGAGACATGCGCCCAGTTGTCTATACCGGGAATCATCAAACCCATACCCAGATTCAACAGAACCCAGGGCATCATTCCGCGTCCGAAAAATCGCCGGAAGGCGGGAGGGATATCGTCTTTGTGCTTATAACCGACCAGCACGGCTGCGCCTAAAAGACCGAATATCGCACCCGATGCGCCTACCGACATCTGATCAGAACCGATATATGATCCGGCAATGCTGGCAACTCCGGATGTCATGAACAGCACCAGAAAACGCCTGCTGCCGTATAGATTCTCAACCATACGCCCTAACAGGTAGAGTGCATAACCATTAAAAACCATATGCAGAACGCCGAAATGCAGAAAGATCGGACTGACCAGACGCCAGGTCTGGCCGTAGTCGATAAAAAGGTTGAACTTCGCCCCCAGTTCCATCAGACCCTGTTCGTCTTTCGGCGAACCAACGAAGAACGATACGATCCAGAATAAAACACATATGGAAATTATAATGTATGTGCAGAAGGGCTTGCGGGTAAGCTTCTGGTAGAACTGCCTGTTCTCATTGATTTGACGTACCTGCTCTTCGTCCAGAACCACATATTCTTTGCGGTAGTTCCAGTCCCCGCCATCGTTTGAAAAGTTCATCTGTATCAATGCAGCCTTGTATGGGTGTTAAGTATAAAAATATCTGATCCGGCAGCCGGCGGCA
>Ga0172375_10004463_pt1 | contig 20656 bp, 18 predicted proteins | sample LakKiv1m_FD_114537 | JGI IMG/M metagenome (GOLD analysis project Ga0172375, IMG submission 114537) | Freshwater microbial communities from Kabuno Bay, South-Kivu, Congo - kab_092012_11.1m | ecosystem: Environmental > Aquatic > Freshwater > Lake | place: Democratic Republic of the Congo...
AAAATCCCGCTTTCAATTTCTCCAATTACTTTTTGTTTGAATGCATTACTGTAACGGTAACTTGTCCTGGTTGACATCACTCTTTTCTCCTCTTTTTTTGTCAACCTATTTCAGGACGGGACATTGGCTTATATCTCCAGCCAACAGAACGTATCTTATATTATAGTTGGAATATTCACTAGCAATATAATTTTTTATTGCCGTTTCATCATTGCCAATGTCGTTTATTGAAACTACTTTTGATAAAAAACCACGCCTCGTTTTCCATTGGGCAAGGGCTTGCACAGCATCGAAATAATCTGCCGCTGTAATGATCAAGTAATCATAATCTTCGATAACATTCACCGAATTATTTTTATTCAAATTCTGTAAATTAACCGGTAAATAATCAAAGTTGATGATAGCGTTTCTATACATCTGCTTCCACTCTTTTGAAACAGGCTTTCGCTTAATGACTGCATCACCCGTTGCATTTTCAAAATCTATTTTTACTACCATTCTTTGAATGACTTTCAAGACTTTTGTCTTAGGATTATATCTTAAAGGGAAAACACTCAATCTGGAAACTCTAAGATCACGCCAGATGCTCGGTTTATCTAACTCGACAATATTATCAGGGAAAAAGGTATCCTTCTGATAAAACAATTCATCTATTGTAAATTCTTCCTGTTCTTCTTCTAGAGTCGGTTTTTGAAAAGGATTGATCTCATAACCCGGTAATGTGATTACGGAAGAGTCAACAATAGTGACTTTATAAGAATTCATATCAGGCACGGCAAGAAGCTCCCGAATAGCTGGTAACTGCGGTCTGCCTATTTCGAGCGTCGTGTAATATTCAGGAACGCACAGAGAATGAAAATTCCTATCGCCGAATTTATTCTCTCTTACCTCCATACCTGATAAAGATATTTCAATAATAACACCTGTATTATCAGAGCTAAGAACTTTTACAGATGGCTTGCTCTCTTTCGTTGATTTGTTGAAAGAAATCCATTGTGCAGAAAGAAATTGAACAATTAGAAAGAGAGATAGAAAGATTATTAAAATTTGCTTTTTTATTTTTTTCTCTCCTAAAATCATTATTTGTTGATAATGCCTGTTTTTATTATTTTATAGTTGCAAACAAAAAAACATACTTCTCCTTTAAAGGAAAGTTATGGAGTGAATTTGTTTGCAGTGGCTCACCGCCGTTGTGTTACCAGCACACGGCGGTGTTTTTATCTCTTGATCATAATATCACATCCTCTCACTAAATACTCATTAGTAAATGTATTTACCGAATAATCACAAGTTTTCTTGTGCTATTAAGTTCCCCAGCATGAATTCTATAGAAATAAATTCCTGTTGACAGAGTATGCGATGAAAAACGCACCGCATACTCTCCTGGAGAAACACAAGAATCCATAATTGTTTCGACCCTCCTTCCCAGCATATCAAAGACCTCAATCCTCACATTGCACGAGAGAGCAACACTGAATGGTATAATTGTTTCAGAATTAAAAGGGTTTGGATAGTTTTGTTGCAGTGCAAAGTTTGAAGGAATATTTGTCTTTTTTTCACTTACGCCTGTTATTTGCCCTTTATAATCTACTTTAAGTAAACAAAGATCTTCATATTGATCCCATCCAATATAAATACATTTGAATCCGGTAATGATATAGCCACCATCGGATGTTTCCGCCACATCATTTCCCCTATAATGTTTTTCATCACCGATTTCGCCCAAGTTACGTCCAATGCGACCTGTCCATTGATTGTTTCCTTCTTCATCTAGTTTGAGAAGATAAATATCGGAATCAAAATTTTCATAATCTGTTTCACCTGCAATAATAAATCCGCCATCGGACGTGTTTTTCATTGAATAAGCATAATCACCCCACGAACCATTGTTGATTTTCTTAGTCCAGAGTGTATCGCCTTTGGAATCGGTCATTAATAACCAAATATGTGCTTCAAGTCCAAGCTCCCCATGTTCGGTATATTGGCCGGCAATTAAATACCCACCGTCTTTTGTCTCACAAAGAGAATTCGGCAAATCAATATAGTCGCTGCCGTAAGTTTTTGTCCATAATGTATCTCCTTGGGAATCTGTCTTAATTAGCCAAATATCTAAAGACCTTGGTTCGGGAAATTCTGTAAAACCGGTGATAATGTATCCACCATCGGAAGTTTGTTGAACATAAGTTCCTTCTTCCCACTCTGATTTGTTATCATAGGTTTTAAACCAAAGCATATCCCCTTGTGCATTAATCCTGAGAAGGCTTATATCAGAATAACCACCGGTAACAAGATACCCCCCATCATTTGTTTTCTTGATGCAATATCCTTTCTGTGCCCCTTTCTGTACGGGATAAATTTTTGACCAAACGGAATCTCCCTGAGAATTAATTTTTATAAGCCAGAGATGCCAAAGCTGCGAATCAAATTTCGATGCGGCAATTATACATCCTCCATCATCGGTTCTATCCATAGAATAAGCAGCTTCCCACATATTCGGTTCCCCATAAGTTTTTGTCCATATAGTATCACCATACTGATCTGTTCTGATAAGATACACATCCCCGTAATAATAATTAGGCGATCCAACATAATACCTGTTATACTCACCCGCAATAATATACCCTCCGTCATTAGTCTGCAGAACAGAACGGCCTTGTTCCATATGCCCAGCAGTCGTATCCCCATATGTTTTATAAAATGTGTCTTGACAAAAGGTAATAGGCAAAATATGTAACATTGTCATCGTTATCCAAATTGAGATAATCTTAAAATGATTATTCATCTTAGTCTCCACCGTTTAGTCCTGTCATCGTGCCGATCAGATGAAATCCTTTCTCGGCTAAAAGGGATGTGGATAAAAACAGAACCACCAAGAGAACAGCCTTGCCGGTTGTTTTTTTCTGAGATTTATATTTATTTGTTTTCATCGGCCTCCTTCCAATAAGACCTGCCGCTACCCTCTTATCCTTGTTTTAAAACGATCCGGAACTTGGGAAGCGGGGTTTGGCAAATGGTTACACCCTCGTCCTCCGCATCCGACCTGAATAAATAAATTAACGCCTTTTTCCGCAATGGCCTTATTCATCGAAATCCAATCCCGTTTCTGGCGTAATATATACGCAGGGGGGGGGGTAAAGTCAAGGAAAATCTTCAGACGGAGATATAATAATTTATTGTTTGAAGTGAAGTAATTGAATCCGGCAATTGTTGCGGCGCATCAGATTCTTAAGGTGAAAGCTGTGATGAGCACGTGACAGGTAACGCGTGATCCGTCTTCGCCGGATTTCACTTCGCGCAACAGTCGTGAAGCGTAAGTCGTGTTGATTAACTGTAAACCGCGAACTGGAAACTTATAAACTCGCAACTCGTAACCCGCGAACTATTTCAGCGTCGGCTTCTCCCGGCTGGGAATGATATTGACCTGGCAATTGCGGATAATCGATTTAATATCGGTAGAAATTGTTTTTATATGTTCCATCACCTTTTTCATAGGCAGGTCGTCATCGAATTCCAGATAGAGTTCGATGAAAATGTCGGCGCCACTGCGCCGCGAGCGGATATCGTGCAAATCCTGGTAGTCGTCAAAGTGCTGGGCTAAAACCTTCAGGATTCCGTTTTGCATGGATTCTTCCAGCGTGCGATCCATCAGGTTGTCCATCGAGGCCGAGAAAAGCGTGTACGCCGAATAGAACAGAAAACCACTCAGTATCAGCGCACCGATCGGGTCAATAAAATGCGCAAAAGGAAATTTTCCGAGAATCAGGCCGCCGGAAAGAGTCAGCGATTCACCCAGATCCATGACGAATTTGCCGCGATAGAGTTTTACCTGTCCCTCAATAATCGGGGAAAAAGCCGCTCTGGCTATCTTTTTGAATTTGAGCCATTGCCACAGATTCATTCCCACACCGATGAGGTTGAAGGCAATACCGATCAAAACACCAATACCGGCCAATTTTTCCGGCTTCAGCAAACCCCGGATCGCACTGGTCAGCACCACAATCAGTGAAATGGCAATCACCAGCGCCATCAGCAGACTGGAGAAACCCTCCATCTTGCCGTAGCCGTAATTATAAACTAAGTTAGTGCCCTTGGAAACCTTGCGAATAGCAACATAGGCGAAGAAAATCGCCAGGATTTCACTGGCACCCTGAAAAACGTCCGCCAACATAATCAGCGAATTGGATGTCAGGGCAGCGACGATATTGGGAATCAGTGAAACGATTCCAATGATCAGGCTGGTTAGAATCGCTTTCTCTTTCTGTTTGAATGTCAGACCTTGTTCGCTCACAATCTACCTCTGAGTAAACTTTATTGTTGATCTAAAAAATACAATTGCCACAGATCGCGCGGGCTGGTGCGAATCAGCGGCGCCATCGCCGATCGTCCGGTGCGGCCAATATTTTTCTCCAACTGTTTTAATTCAGCGAATTTGGCCCGAATTTCCGGGTCGTCCACTGCCTCCAGACCGGTCTCTTTCAGAATCAGCAGGGCTTTGGCGCGCGCCGATAGTTCCAGGTAAATTTGCAGGTAGCAGAAAATGTCCGCCAGGATTTCACCGGCGAGATGCTCTTTTAAACTATACAGATAACGACCGGCTTTGGTCTCGCGGAAACGGCCGGCGCGGATATCGCCGAGCAATTCGATATTATCCGCCAGACCGGTTTCGAGCCAGTTCTGTAAAATCTTCTCGCTCTTCTTGAAGGAAAATCTTAACAAAATCGGCAGAATAATTAATTGGGTTATAACGACAATATCCGGACTAACTATATGCACCAACAAATTAAAAAGGGCATGAATTAGAAAAGCGGCCCCCAATCCCAATCCAAACGGAATAATTCCGGAATGGGGACGCCTTTCCGAATAATATTTCACGATTATCATCATTATTCCGGTCGTACCGCCATGCATGACAGCCGTACCCAGTCCCCGGATCAGCCAGACGAAGATATTGCGTTCCCCGAGCGTCTGCAAAAAAAAGAGGTTTTCCACCATCGCGAATCCGGCTCCGGCCGCAAATCCGATAATCGCGCCATCCACCAGAAAACCGATTTTGTGCCGGACAATTTTGCTGAGCGGATAAAATGCTTTCAGGCTTTCTTCAATCAGCGGTGCGATCAAAACCGTCAACAGAAGATTCTGATGCGGGATAAATGTAATAATGAAGCGATTGACCATTAAAGCCAGTCCGGCGGCTATGCACCCCCAAACGATCGCAATAATCACTTTGCGGATGCTTATCAATTTATAACTGTCTAATAAAACCAGTGCGATCAGGAAAATCACTACCGGAGTAAGACTAAGTAAAACGTTGATAAAGGTAATCATAAAATCTTCACTGAAAACATTAATTCGTCGGATAATTTACTACCGTTTTCGATCGCCAGGCCATAACCGGCTGATAAGGTTGTTTTGAACAATGAAAACAAAACCACTTCCATATCAACCTGCCCACCGCAGTTAAATACTGTTCGACTTTCCGAACCCGCTAAGAGATTGGTCGAAAGCCCGGAAGCAAACACGGCTGGCCGCAGCCAGCGCGGATAACCGGCTGCCACACCAACGTTCCGGAACCGGGCCGGCGGCAGATTCAGTTCGGCCATTAATTTGCAAAAATTCGTCCCGTTGATACTGTTTAGTTCCGTACCTGGAAAACTATAATACTCGCGATAGCGCTTCTCATCCTGGTGATCGATCCAGTTGTTGCCGAATCCACCAAAATAGAAATTAGCGAACGGTTCGTCTCGCAGCGCCGGCGCAATTCCGGCCGCCCCGCGCATCCAGAAGGAAGCGTGGTTGACTGGCAATGCCAGACCGCGGTCATAAGTCATCACCAATTGCGGGAACAGCTGTTGATTGACATAATTATTGCGGGTCAGCGCAGTCAGGCGGTAGCCTTTTTCTTCATCGACTGCCCCCAGCGATCTTTCGATATATTCGTAATTCAGAAGGGCATTAATGTAAAAATAGCGATCAAAACTGGCGGACACATTCTGATAATCCGGCATTTTATCCAGATTGCCCCAATAGCCGCCGCTGATGGAGTAATCCATCGTACGGGGTTCGTCCCAGATGAGCACACTGTTGTATTTCGTACCGAGAAAACATCCGCGCCGGCTGGTCTGGGTCGGCCCGAACAGATCATAGAAATCGGCCGGATTATACTTGAAATCGAACTGCCATTTCCAATAACGATAAATAGCACTGAAGTGCAAACGTTCGTCCTCCGCCAGATCGGATTCAAACGGTGAATACGAAGCCGTGAATTTTACGGAATTGTATCCGATGTCGTTGGAAAAATCGCAGTAATAACCGAGCGCGGTCGTGTTTTTATAACCTTCCACCACTGGAAATGCCGATTTGAGTTGAGTATTTGGCCAGAGTTTATATTCGGCCTTATAAGTCGTGGTCGCGTCCAGGTCAATAGTCGCCGGTGATCCCGTCCGCCAGGTGCTCACCTCCGGAAATTTATCATAGACCTGTTGACCGAGAAATTTAATCGCGGCGACGTTTTCCAGCGTGCGGTTCGGAATCCAGCCCGGCACAAAACCTTTCGCGGTGTATTGAAAAGCAATCAGTGAATCGTCATTGACCGGCACCGGTCGGAACAAGCCGGTTGTGACATTGGAAACAATCGACATATCGCGCGCCGGGAAATCGTAGCGATAAACATTCGACACCCCGGAATAATAGGAAGTGCCACATAAATACCGGCCATCAGCTGAAAATACGAAATTGGCCGGCCCGGTCAGACCGAAATCAAAGAGTTCCTCATAGCCGGAATCACCGGCGAGCAGTTTGGCAATCTCAAAGCATACCAGCTTTTGTTTGCCATCCACGAAAGTCAGCGCTCCGGTGAGATAACGGCCATCCGGCGAAATGTCCAGATCATATAAATCCGTACCATACTGAAAGGCTAAAACCGCCGTATAATCTTTATAAGGCGGAGCGATTTTGACCAGTGTCGAAATGCCGTTTTCGTGGCGCACGCCCCAGATGGATTTATCGGGCGGATTGAGCGCCAGGTCGCCGGTTCGGACATCGGTGATCAGGCGCGTGACTTTGTGATTCTTCAGGTTGACGTAATTCAGATCGCGATATTTGTAATTATCGGTAGTAAAAAAAAGCCGATCGTTTTCCGCATCGAAAACCAGATTGGTGGTAAAATAAGTCGAGGCGCCTTTGATATCACAGATTTTCCGCATTTCCCCGGTTTTCAGGTCGATAGCCGCAATATGGGCAACCTGCCCCGGAAATTTCACTCCGGTATAAATCACACCGCGTTTCTCATCCAGAAACGACCGCGATACGCTGCCGAGTACCTGATCTCTGACGATAGGCTGAAAAGCCGTCACCGGATTTTGCGTTATTCTAACCAGATTGTCGGACTGCCACCGTTTTTCAGAATCGATCCAGCGCGACCATTCCTCGGCTACCGGTCGTCCGAAAACCTGTTTGAATTGCTGGGCAAAATAGCGCCGGCTATCCTCCGTGCGCGAAACCCATTGAATTACCTTTTGCGGCCCGTATTGCCCGGCCAGATAACTGAAGAAGCGGGTGCCGTAAAGATAAGAGTTGGCCCCGACCTGGAAATCGATCGCCGTGCCTTCCGACTCCAGCCCGATCATGTGGTAAATGTAAGCCGAATCATGCACCAGTGTCCGGAAAACCATTTCATCGTAAGCGCCAAGTGCCCGCCCGACGCCGCCGCCGAGCCAGGTCTCCATATTGACCGCGATTCCTTCATGATACCAACGCGGTGAAAACTTGCGCGGCGCCGTTTGATAAGCATACAGCATTGAAATCGGATGACTGGCCGTCTGTTGAACTTTTCCGAAATAAAGGCTGCGCCAGAAACGGTCGCGGCGGGTAGCCTTGTCCATGGCAATCACATGCACCAGTTCATGATGCATTAAAAGCGACATACGTTCATTAGCCGGGGCAACGTCGAAAACGTACATATACGGAGCGATCGAGACATATACAAAATTACGCGGCACGGCGGTGGCGCCACCGTTAGCCCAGTCGCCAAAATCTTCAACGAAAATATTATACGGCTCGGAGGGCTGGTAATCCCAGAACTTGCGGTAATAATCCAACGTAACTTCAAAACACCGCGCCAGATGCGGAATAATATAACTATGCGCGTTGCTGTAATATTCCAGACTGAGATCGTTCGTCCGCAGGTTTTGCAGAGACTGCGCACCGGACGTACTGAGGAGTCCGCTTAGTAAAACAGCCATTATGCCTAAAGATAAAACCTTAGCGGCAGAATCGTGAAAAGTGATCATCGTTATAAACATACTCTCTCATCTATAAAAAACAAAACCCATAGGAAATCTATGGGTTTCGCCGGAAAATTGTTATTAATTTTTATCGGAAACTGACTGAATTAATTCGATCGGCTATGCTGAAAGTCCTGACTGTCAAAGTAATTCTGGAATTCCTGGCTCAGGACCATTTTCTGGAAATCCTGACTCATAAAGACTTTCAAGTTGGCCTGATTGGAAACAATCTCAATCATGGATGGATGCGAGCACAGTTTCTGAAATTCCTGACTGCTGGAGAATTGTTCGACCATCTTTAAATTGAAGTCGGTTCCGCTTACGTTCAATTTCTGATAGTCGTGATTCATAATGATGCGGAAATCCTGGGAGGAGGGAAGCATTCGTTGGAATTCACTATTGGCGAAGAAATGCTTCTGGAAATCCTTATTATAGACCAGCTGCATCACTTCCTGCAGATTAGGAGCTGTGAAAGCCCCGCTCAATTGTTGATTCTTTGCGGCATAATCGATCTGTTTGGCGACTTCCGGTCGCAGCGATATATCGGTCATTGCCCAGTGACCGCCGATGAAAAAAATCTGAAAATTCTGGGCATCAGTGAGGAATTTCTGTAAATCGGTTGCAAACGGAAGAACGGCTTTATTCACTTCCATCAGCTGCGGCAGGGTTTTGACAAATTCCTGGTTGGTAATCAACGACCGGAAGTTTTTATCTTTCATTAAATTCTGGAAAGTAGCACTTTGAACGAACTCAGCCACTTCCGGATTATCGATTTTGACATCCTCAAAAGAAAATTGCTCACCGCGGAATTTTTCAGCCTGCTGAACGCCGCCGATTGTCCCGATCAGCTCGGTTTTTTTATCGATAGGTGGAAATACTCCCGTCACCCTTAAAGCAACTAAAGCTACGACTACGACGGCGAGTGATAGGCCAAGTAGCGTGGAAGTTGTTTTTGTGCTCATCTTGTTCATTTCCTCCGGGAAAAATATCCTGGTTTCAGATTTCTAATAACGCAGTGATTTTAATAAATATTTCTAAAAACAACCAGTGTTTTATATTTCGGAAAATTTTTAAGAGTGTTACCAATCACAAACAAAATCGTGAAGAGGGGAAAATCCGTCCTATCAAGTCGAGAAAATTAATGTTAGAAATTGCTCGTCGCCCGTCAAGACAGCGTAAGATCAGGCGTACATCTGTTTAAGTTCGGCTAACATTTCGGGAGTCAGCTGCTCCTGCTTACGAATCTGCATGAACTTATTCAGCAGATCATCGACCGTTAGTTGTTGTTTTTCAGCGATGCCGATGTCATCGATGATCTTTCCTTTGTTCATCATGATCGTGCGGTTGCCCACTTCGAGCGCCTGCTGCATACTGTGGGTTACCATCAGGGTCGTCAGTTGACCTTCCTCGATAAATTTCTTCGTCAGTTTAATGACCTGAGCAGCCGATTTAGGGTCGAGCGCCGCCGTATGTTCATCCAGAAGTAGTACTTTAGGTCTGGCAATCACTGCCATCAGGAGCGATAGGGCCTGGCGCTGTCCTCCGGATAATGTACCGATCGTATCATCCAGACGCTCTTCCAACTGCATTTCCAGCACCGCGACTTTCTCGCGGTAGAATTGCTGGCACGCAGTATTTAGCCCTTTTTTAGGGTAAGTTTTCCGGCCGCGGAGGCTGGCGATATGCAAATTCTCGGCAATGCTCATCCCCGGCGCCGTGCCACTGAACGGATTTTGGAAAACCCGTGAAATCAATTGTGCTCGCCGAAAATCCGGTTTTTGGGTAACATCCACACCGGCGATTTCGATAGAACCCTCATCCGGCAGAAAAGTCCCGGCGACGGCATTCAACAGAGTCGATTTACCGCTGCCATTGGTGCCGATTATCGTGATAAAATCGCCATCCCGGACATCCAGATCGACGCCTTGCAAAGCGTAGACTTCATTGATTGTGCCGGGATTGAATTTTTTATGCAGATTACGAATGTAGATCATTACCTACCTCTTGAATTTCCCGACCCGTTTTAAAAATGATTCCGGCAATTCCAGCCCGATTTCCTTAGCCAGCGCCAGATTCACTCCAATTTGTATTGGAACACAATCCTGAATCGGAATGTCTTGCGGATTCGCTCCGGCAATGACTTTTACCATGACCCGGGCGACTTCCCGGCCGACATCGTAATAATCGGCGCCGACGGAAATTAAGCCTCCGCGATAAATATCTGAGGGCGTGTTACCAAAGTAAGGTATCTTATGTTTCTTGAGAACCTCTCCAATCGACTCGATTGCCATTAGCACCGTATTATCGCCACTCGTCAGAAATATGTCGACGCCGCGCTCCAGCACCGAATTCAGAGCATCCATGACCTCGGTGGTGCTGGTAACGGTAGCCTCGACCATCTCAAAGCCGTATTGCCGGGCGGCTTCTCGGGCTTTGATTGTGCAGGCTTCCGAACAGGCCTCACTGGGATTCCAGACCATTCCAACCCGCCTGGCGCTCGGGAATAATTCGCGCATGACTTTAAAACCTTCTTCCACCGGCTGAAAAGTGGCCACACCCGTCAACTGCGGCAAATGTTTTTCGGGACTTTCCGCCACTCCCATCCGGTATGGATCGGTTACCGCCCCGAAAACATGCGGAATCGTTTTGTTGGCCTGGGCCATAATCTGCAGCGCCGGAGTCGAGAGAGTAATGATGTAATCGTATTTGCGGCGCACGATGTCCTGGGCGATTGACTGGCCGAGTGTGAATTCATTCTGAGCGTTTTTCCGTTCGATGGCGATATTATATTTTTCCAGAATACCGCTGGCTTTCAATTCGTCCACTACACCTTTCGCGCATTCCTGCATCATGCTGTGATCGCTGAATTGAAAGAGTACAAGTCGTTTCGGTTCGGCCCCGGCCGCCGGCTTTTCAGCGATAATCAGGGTCGTTTTTTCTAAAATACTTGGTGGAATTTTCAGACCGATTTGCCGGGCGACATTTTTGTTCAGGCCAATCGTCAGTTTGGTGTACTGTTCAAAAGGAATCCGCTCCGGATCGGCGCCTTTAATTATCCGGTCCACCAGGTGAGCGGCCTGAATTCCGCTGGAGGTATAATCGTAACCGAGTGCCAGTAAAGCACCGTCCGCCAGTCGCTCAACGTCACTGATAAAAATTGGAATCTTCTTATTATGGGCGGCTTTAACGATAGCATCGAAAGCCGAATAGATAATGTTATCAGGCGGTAAAATAAAAACGTCAATTCCCTTATTAACTAAGGATAGGGCGGCCTGATATACTTCCGACGAATTCGAGGCATTGGCACCTTCGAATTTATATCGCGGATATTTGATCAGGGCTTTTTTTAGGTTATTGACATTAAATACCACATTAGCCTGAGCAGGATCCCAGAGACAACCGATTTTGATCTGGCCGGGGAAAAACTGGTTGACAATTTCCAGGGTTTTATCCATTGGCACGGCCCCGTAGACGCCGGTGACATTGGGCACATGCAGACTATCATTTTGCCCGGCGCCGATGATAAAGGGATTGGCGACGGTTGCAAACACCACCGGCCGGTCTTTCACTTTATTGATCGCCGCCTGAGTGGCAGAGGTCGAAAGGGTCACGATCAAATCGACATCTTCATTGAGAAATTTATCAATTATTGTATTGATAACCGGGGCCTCGCCATGCGCATTTTCAAGCAGTATCTGACAATTTTTACCATCAATATATCCGATGGCTTTCATTTCTTCGATAAAACTGTCGCGGGTCACGTCCAGCAAGCCATTGTCAGTAAATTGGACCAATCCGATTTTGGTTTTGGTCTGCTCTGAATTGGACTTGATGAGAAAATTCGCGGCAATGACCAACATTACCGCAACGAACCCTAACGCCAGCCAACGGACTATTTTCGATGTCAATACATTTTTAATATTCAGACGGCGACGTTTACCGTTGACCGGTTTATCGGCCAACTTTTTCGAAAGGACCAGAGTCAGCAGAACGAATACTGCTGTCAGTAATTTCAGGTCGATCGGATTCATACCAATATATAGCGCAAAGGCGATCATAAAGCGGAATATCACCGAACCGATAATCACACTTAAAAACCGCAGGTAAATTGAACGGCTTTTAATGATCGACTCGCCGATGATTACCGATGCCAAACCAATTACGACCGTACCGATTCCCATTCCGATGTCGGCGAACCCTTGATATTGGGCTACCAAGCCGCCGGACAGACCGACCAGACCATTAGCCAGAGCAACACCGATCAGAGTTAGGAATTTTACATTGCGTCCGACGGCTCCGGCCATAGTTGCATTGTTTCCGGTTACCCGCATGGCGATTCCCAGATCGGTTTTAAAGAACAGTCCGATTAAAAGCCAGGTGATGGTGATACCGGCTGTCAGTATCATTGTATACCAAATCTCGGTCGGTATTCCGGGATTGAAATGAGACAACTGTGAAAATACGGTTGCCTGACTCAGTAACGGGATATTGGAGCGCCCCATGATATGCAGGTTTATCGAATATAATCCGGTCATTACTAAGATGCCGGCCAGCAGACTGTTGATTTTAAGTTTGGTATGGATTAGGGCGGTAGCCGCACCGGCTAATAAACCCACTCCGAAGGCCCCGAGCAATGCTAAAAGCGGATTGCCGTCCAAGACAATAATGATAGCCGCCACGGCCGCGCCGCTTGTAAAACTGCCGTCCACGGTGATATCCGCAAAATCATGAATCCGAAAGGTTATATAAATGCCCATTGCCATCAGAGCATATAAATAACCGAGATTCAGAGCGCCAATCCAGAGCTCCATAAAATTTATCTCCTTGAATCAGGCATAAACCGGAAGCCCTTAAAACGCCAGATCGATCAGGCCGATCAATCCGCTGCTGAAGCGGCTTCCGTCCAGGATATGCATGACTTTACTGACTTCCGACTCGTTGGTAATGCGCTTCAACTCCTGAGCGAAATTGGCTGGCTTTTTATTCAAAGGCCCTTTTTCAAAAACGGCTCCATGCAAATGGATATGCGACTGTTCCGGTAATAGATGAGCAATTACTTCGGAAACTCCGGCCTTATCCCGGATTGCCAGACCGCAGGCGATCACGGTTTTATTGAAATCGATCGGCTCGACCGGAAAATCCATCCATTCCGGGAAGTTTTCCTGGCCGTAAATACTGAGGCCGTTGGCTGGTTTATTTTCAATAATCGGTACTTTCTTCAGGAACATCCCCAGCAATCCCTTACTCTCCGCGATCAGAACAACACCGGTGGCTTTTGCCGGACTTAAATCGGTTATGGCAGCGGTCAGTGTTTTCAGATCGGCGAAGCCCTCTTTACATTCGAACGCCACGATCCGGCTGAACTGACCGGTGATATTCAATCCGAATAAAAATTGGTATTCGATATTGGAGTTTTCGGAGGTGATCAACATATAATCGACGACCGGCCGCCTGACGGCCGGATAATAGAACAAACTGCCGTTGATGACCACCGCTTCGCCAAACAAATTTTTCGAATTTTCATAATCCTCGCCAAGCACCGCAAATCCCAGACCGAATTGCAGATCGCCGGCTTTTACCGAGCAAAGGTCCGAACTGTCGTACTCCGCCGCGCCCATTTTCTGCTGGGAACCGATCACAATTATTTTTCCAGGCGCGGCCTCGGTTGAAATGTATTCAAAATCGATCCCATCCCCGGTCAGATTCATGACGGTCGCGGGCGCTTCCATCTGATTTTGCAGGGCGCCGATTTCTGTCAGTGAATTCAGAACCCGGAATACATTGATAAAGCCGCTCATGCGGAAAACGTCACTGATCGACGGACTGAGGCTGCTGAGAATAATCTCGCCGTCGACTTTCTTCAATTGTTTCTGAACGAGTAAAAGAATCCGCAACCCGGCACTGCTGATGTAATTGATCTGAGTAAAATCTATCACAATCTTCCGGGCACCGTTTTCGGTCAGATTTTCCAGGTATTGCTGAATCGTCTGAGCCGTCATACTGTCAATCCGGCCGGTAATCTGAACAATAACAAATTCCCCGGAGCGTTGTTGATTAATTTCTAACGTAGCGATAATTCACCGCCATTATCCATTAGTACCAAACGGAAAAACTGCCGCACGGCCCGGATTAGTAACCGAAACCAGATCAAAGGTAAGGACTTTCAGATTTTACCAAGAGCGCTGGCGCAATCCGGCATGATTGTCAGAAGCGACGTAAAACCACAAATATTGAAAACCTCTTTAATACTTTCCTGCAGGCTGCAAATGACTAAATTTCCGCCATTTGCCTTAACCTTTTTTAAGGTCATCAGGATTACCCGCAGGCCGGAGCTGGATATATAGCTCAGTTTGGCGCAATCCAGAACAATTTTCTTATTTTCCGGAGAAATGAGTTCCATGATATTCTTTTCAAATTCCGGGGCGGTAATCGTGTCTAAGCGACCGCCGATCCCAACAACCAGGACATCGTTACTTTTTTTGGTAGTAATCTCCATTAAAAAACACTCCTCATGATTTAGTCGTTATATTTTTTTTAAGAATTAAAATATTTTTGTCGTTTTTGCGGATATATTCGGCTTCATCCATAATTTTTTTCACAAGAAAAATTCCCAGGCCGCCAATCTTGCGGCTTTCCAGCGACTGATGAATATCAGGGTCGGGCCTTTCCAGAGGATTGAAAGGTTTGGCGTCGTCAATTATTTCGATTTTGATAATCTCGCCCTCCAGATCGATATTTAATACGATCGTATGGGCGGCCGAATCATCGTAACCGTAGAAAATAATATTTGAGAGGAGCTCTTCCAGCACCAGATTGAGGTTGAAAATCAGTTCAAACGGCAGATTCCAGACCTCGCCGAATTGCTCCAGCAGTGAATTCACTGATTGCAGTTCGGCAATCGAATTTGACAAGCGCAGTTCCAGTCTGTTCTTAAAAGCCATGCTGCCTCTTCTTGACGCCCGGTTTGTTATGCACTTCGGTTTTCAAACTTTTAGGCCAAATATAATCCTTTGAATGCTTAGAAAAAAGTTATTTTGACTGCCCCGGAAACCGCTTACTCGCCTCACCGGTTACCTAAGCCGCAAATGGGTAAACCTTTTCCTTGTTTCAAGAGTGAAATCTCGGTAGATTCACCCGACATTTTGACTGACTTTAAAATGATTGATTTTAGTATTATTGGTTTAATCAGGAAAAACATCGAATGAAGATTTTGGTTGTCGGTAGCGGCGGAAGAGAACATGCTCTCGTCTGGAAACTGGCTCAATCCGCGAATGTCACGAAAATCTATTGCGCTCCCGGAAATGCCGGGACTGACCTTTTGGCAGAAAACGCTCCAATCAGGGATAATGACCTGTACGGCCTGCTAAATTTTGCCCGGAAACATTCGGTTGATCTGACCGTGGTCGGGCCGGAAGTTCCGCTTGTGCTCGGAATTGTCGACCTGTTTCGCACTAATGGGCTGGTGATTTTCGGGCCGACCAAGGCGGCAGCGCAGATGGAAGGCAGTAAAGTCTTCGCCAAGCAGTTCATGAGTCGTCATCAGATACCCACGGCTGCTTACCAAATCTGTGACTCGCGCGCTGCAATGGAAGCCATTACTCATTCCAAAGCCTTCCCCTACGTTGTAAAAGTCGATGGTCTGGCGGCCGGTAAAGGGGCGCTGATAATCCGCAATCAATCCGATTTACAGGAAGCGTTCAGCGCCATCTGGGACGAATGCCGCTTCGGAGCCGCCGGTGAAAAAGTCATCGTGGAAGATTTTTTAAAAGGCGAGGAACTTTCGGTTTTCGCGATTACTGACGGCCATCAATACGTTATCCTGCCTTCGGCGCAGGACCACAAGCGCATCGGCGACAATGATACCGGCCCGAACACCGGCGGTATGGGCGCCTATGCCCCGGCTCCGCTCGGCACTCCGGAAATCATACGCCAGATCGAAAAGCAGGTGATCATTCCGACACTGAACGGTCTGCATGCGGAAGGTACGCCATATACCGGAGTGCTTTACTGCGGCCTGATGATCGACGGAACTCAGCCTTCGGTCGTCGAATTCAACGCCCGGTTCGGTGATCCCGAAACCCAGGTCGTCCTGCCGCTGATCGAATCAGACCTGAGCACGCTTCTTCTCGACGCTGCCGATGGACGCTTAAATCCCTCCACCATAAAATTATCCCGGCAGACTGCCGTTGGCGTCGTCCTGGCTTCTGCCGGTTATCCCGATGCTTATGAGAAGGGTAAAATCATCAGCGGTCTCGGGAATAATTCGCCCCAATCAGACCGGATCGTTTTCCAAGCGGGAACAACCCGCAGCGAGGCACACTTTAAGACCAGCGGTGGCCGGGTTCTGGCCGTCACGGCTTTGGCTGATAATCTTGAACAGGCGATCGCTAAAGCCTACAACCGGATTTCCGGAATCACCTTCGACGGAGCCTATTATCGAAAAGATATCGGCCAAAAAGGATTGCAACGCCAAAGAAATTCATCCGGGAAGATTTAAGGCGGGAGGAAAAAAATGGACAACGAACGCATCGATAAATTACAACAGAGTTTCGGCATCCTCGGCGAATCCGACCGCATCAAGGAAATCGTCGAAACCATCGACCAGGTCGCGCGTACCGACATTACTTTACTGCTCTGCGGCGAGAGCGGTACCGGCAAAGAGGTTATCGCCAATGCCATTTACCGCCACAGTCTGCGCAAACACCAACCCTTCGTCAAAGTTAATTGCGGTGCGATTCCGGCCGGGATTTTAGAAAGCGAATTGTTCGGCCATGTCAAGGGGTCTTTCACCGGGGCTGTCGACGATCGCAAGGGCTATTTCGAGACGGCTAACCACGGCACGATATTCTTAGACGAAATCGGCGAAATGCCATCCGAAACCCAGGTTAAACTCCTACGCGTTCTGGAACTGGGAGAGTTCCTGCCGGTCGGCGGTTCAGAAGTGCGCCGCGTCGATGTGCGCGTCATCGCCGCCACCAATAAAGACCTGGCCGTCGAGATCGAGCGCGAAAATTTCCGCAAAGACCTCTATTACCGCATTAAAACGATCACCCTGAATCTGCCGCCGTTGCGCAAACACCCCGAAGATATTCCTTTAATGGTCGAAAAATTCGCGATCGACTTTGCCAATCGCAATTCGATCGTATTCAAGGGATTCTCACCGACGGCCCTGAACATGCTGCGCGAATATACCTGGCCGGGCAACACCCGCGAACTTAAAAACTTCGTGGAAAGCATGATCGTCCTGCAAAAAGGCGAAGTCATTACCAGCAGCATGATCGAGAAACGTTTACTGGGCGAGCGCCGCTACACACCCTCGCCGCACCTACCGATGAAAATCAGCAAAAGCGTCGACCAGGCCGAGCGCGAACTGATCCTCCAGCAAATCATGATGCTCCGGCAGGAACTGCACGAAATTCACGACGTCGTCGCCGCCAACCAGACGCCAATGAATTATGAAACCCGACGGCGCGATCTCGAACTTCCGCCCGGCGTCCATCATGCCCAAATCGAAGATAAGGAAGTCGAGGAACAGGAAAACGCCGAAATCGTCAGCAACGACATTATCAGCCCGGAAGCGCTCGGCAAAGTCACCCTGGCCGAAGTTGAAAAGGAACTGATTCAGCGCACCCTGAAAAAATTCAACAACCGCAAGCGCCCGGCGGCCAATGCCCTGCAAATCAGTGAACGAACACTATATCGTAAAATCAATGAATATGGCCTGGAAGAGCAGGGTATTCAGTCATGAAATTCAAACCTGTCAGATCAACTCTGGGAATTTTTACGGTCGTTTGGCTTTGCCTGACACTCAGCGCCTGCTGGCTGTATTCATTTAAAGGCACTCTGCCGCCCGATATCAAGAATATCGCCATCCCGATCTTCGCCGACCGCACCGCCGAATTCAACATCCAGCAGACCGTCACCGATAAAATCCGGCTCACCTTCATCAAGGAAAATCTGCTGAAATTAGTCGAGGAGGAAAATGCTCATTCGGTATTGTCTGGCACAATTGTGAGCATCGAAGACAAGCCGTTAGTATATACTGAAAGTGAAAGCACCGGTGAAGCGGTCACCGAATACCGCGTCACGCTCAAGATCGAAATCGAATGGTTCGATAAAGTCAACAATCGTTCGGTTTTTAAAAAACAGTTCGTCGGCTACAGCGAATACGATCCGACCGGCGCCTCGGCGAGCACACGCGATACGGCTTTGAGCGAGGCCGTCGAACAGATTACCGAAGATATAATGAACGCGATTCTCGCGGACTGGTAATTCTACCGGCCGGGGATTTTTTATTTGAAACAATAGACTGGAATTGAAAGAGGAAAACATGCAATCGGTTTTTATTAAAGACGTCGCCCAATACGACGGACAGGAAGTCACGCTGAAAGGCTGGGTTTACAATCTGCGCTCCAGCGGAAAAATCTGGTTCCTGCTCCTGAGAGACGGCACCGGACTGATCCAGGGAATCGTCTCCCGCAACGATGTCACGGAAGAGATCTTCAACCAAAAAGACTGCCTGACCCAGGAATCGTCACTCAGCATCACCGGCCTGATTCACGCCGATAAACGCGCTCCGGGCGGTTTTGAAATCATCCTAAAAGACCTGAAAATCTATCAAATCGCCCAAGATTATCCGATCAGTCTCAAAGAACACGGCACCGAATTCCTGATGGACAACCGTCATCTCTGGCTGCGCTCCCGCAAACAATGGGCGCTGCTGCGTATCCGCCACGTCGTCTATTACGGGATTACTCAGTATTTAAATGAAAACGGTTTTTTTCGCTTCGACTCGCCGATCCTGACGCCCAATGCCTGTGAAGGCACTACGACACTCTTTGAGGTTCCGTACTTCGATCTCGGGAAAGCCTATTTATCGCAATCGGGACAACTTTACCTAGAAACCGGCATCATGAGCCTCGGCCGGGTTTATGACTTCGGACCGGTTTTCCGCGCCGAAAAATCCAAGACCCGCAAGCACCTGACCGAATTCTGGATGATGGATGCCGAAGCCGCTTTCGTCGAACATGCCGAAAATATGCGTATCCAGGAAGGACTGATCCGCTTCGTAATTCGCAAGGCTATAAACGAATGTCCGGAAGAACTGGCAATTCTGGAACGCAATGTTGAACAATTACGGAAAGCCGATGCGCCTTTCAGGAAAATGACGCATCGGGAAGCCGTCGATTTTTTACATAGCAAAGGTTCGGCAATGACTCACCTTGAAGACCTCGGCGCGCAGGATGAAGTCCTGTTGACCGAAGGTTCGGACGTACCGGTTTTCGTCGAAAAATGGCCTAAGGAAATCAAGGCCTTCTACATGAAACGCGACCCGCAAAATTCCGACCTGGTGCTGGGTGACGATCTTATCGCGCCGGAAGGTTACGGCGAAATCATCGGCGGCTCCCAAAGAGAGGACGATTACGACTTACTTTTGCAACGGATGATCGCCGAAAAAATGCCGCTGGAAGAATATCAGTGGTTCCTCGATCTGCGCAAATATGGCTCAGTCCCACACAGCGGTTTCGGAGTCGGTCTGGAAAGATTGGTAACCTGGATTTCCGGCGTACCGCATATTCGCGAGACGATCCCGTTTCCACGCTCAATTTATCGCCTGAGACCATAATGCCGAACAATCCGAAAGTCATTGCCGTTCTGGGTGGTCGGGTCTGTGACGAGCGGACTTGCCAGATGGCTTATGCCGTCGGGAAAAAGATTGCCGAACACGGCGCGGTTCTGCTGTGCGGCGGACGCACCGGCGTCATGGAAGCGGCTTGCAAGGGCGCGGTCGAGGCCGGCGGACTGACGATCGGCATTTTGCCCGGTGAAGACAAATCGGACGCCAATCCGTGGGTCAAAGTCATCCTGCCCTCCGGAATCGGCGTGGCCCGGAATGCCATCATCACCCGCGCCTGCGATGCGGCTATCGCTATCGGCGGCAAGTACGGCACATTGTCGGAAATCGCCTATTGTCTGCAAATGGATAAACCGGTCTGCGGCCTGAACTCCTGGCCGGAAGTCGCCGGATTTCCACAATTTGAAAATCCTGAAGATGCCGTGAATTTCGCTTTCGGAGAATAATGACATGGAAGCGCACGTCGAAATCATCGTCAAAGGCATGGTGCAGGGCGTCGGTTTCCGCTGGTTCGTGCGCCGAACCGCTTTACGGTGCGGCCTGGGCGGTTATGTCAGGAATCTGCCGGATGAATCGGTTTATTGCGAAGTCGAAGGCCCGGAGACCATGATTAATGAGTTTATTAACGAGCTCAACGCCGGACCGCCGTTAGCAAACGTCTCAAAAGTAATCGTTAACGCATTACCCGACCTGGTCGGTTATAAACAATTCGAGATCCGATTTTGAAGTCGAGCAAAAA
>Ga0172375_10004464_pt1 | contig 20655 bp, 27 predicted proteins | sample LakKiv1m_FD_114537 | JGI IMG/M metagenome (GOLD analysis project Ga0172375, IMG submission 114537) | Freshwater microbial communities from Kabuno Bay, South-Kivu, Congo - kab_092012_11.1m | ecosystem: Environmental > Aquatic > Freshwater > Lake | place: Democratic Republic of the Congo...
CGAGAGGACACCCATGACAAAGGGGTTTCTTTCGACAGGGTTGTTTGGCGAGGGCAACAAGGAGCGCATGATATCCTTTAAAAAGACGGAGGCTTTGGGGGAGATGGGAAGTTAAGTAAGTTTGCGCTTGCGCATAACTTGCATGATCGGGCAAGTGCCCTAGGCGTGAAAAAATTCTAAGCGTGTAAGCATCGATAACAAAGAGAGGTTTTTTACCCGCATAGAGCGCGATGCTGTCCGCTGTTTCTGGGCCGACCCCGTTGATGCTTAAAAGTGTTTCGCGTAATACCCCCCGGGGTAGCGCGAAAAGCCGGTTTAAATTTCCGTGGAATTCCTTTGCGATGAAGTTGACGAAGTTTTTTAGCCTCTTCGCCTTGACTCGGAAATAGCCCGCCGGGCGAATCAGTCTTGCCAGCTTTTTCTCCGGTACCGCCGTAATCCCCTCAAAACAAAGAGTTCCCGAGGAGCGTAGCGATGAAATTGCTTTTTCAACGTTTGACCAGGCTGTATTTTGGGTGAGAATGGCCCCCACGATCATTTCGAATCGAGTTCCTGCCGGCCACCAGTGTTGGGGCCCGTAACAGGAAAATAGGCAGCGGTAGATATTGGCGACACTTCCCGTTTTCTTGGCTTTGTTCGATTTAGGACAACGGTTTGAATCGATTTGTGATCGGCATGCGCCGGTCTCGTCCGAAGGCTTTGGGCGTAATTTTGACTCCGGGCGGAGCTTGGCGTCTTTTATATTCATTTCCATCCACCTTTCGCGCCAATTCGACGGCGAGATTTTTTGAGAAACCTTCCGCGGCAATCGCATCCAGATCCTCGTCTTTTTCGATATATTTTTCTAAAAAAGCGTCGAGGGTCGGATAAGGCGGCAAGCTGTCCTGGTCTTTTTGGTTGGGTCTGAGTTCGGCGCTCGGCGCTCGCGTGATGATGCTTGAGGGAATGATCGCGCGCCCTTTTTTACGATTAATGAAGCGAGCCAAGCGAAAAACGAGTGTTTTGGGGACGTCTTTGATGGTTGCGAAGCCGCCTGCCATATCTCCATACAACGTGCAATAACCCGTGGCCATTTCGCTCTTGTTGCCGGTTGTGAGTACGAGATATCCGAATTTGTTGGAGAGCGCCATGAGGAGGTTGCCGCGAATTCGCGCTTGCAGATTCTCTTCGGTGCTATCTTCCCGAAATCCCTCGAAGGCGGGTGCGAGAACCCGGGAATAAGCGGCATAGAGCTTTTTAATCGACACCTCAATGCAGCGCAACCCCAGATTTCGCGCCAGCATCTTGGAATCTCTCAGCGTTTCCTTGGAGGTGTGCTGCGAGGGCATTGTGACGGCCACGACCGCGTCTGCGCCAAGCGCATCGACTGCGATGGCGCTCACCAGCGCCGAGTCGATGCCGCCGCTGACACCGACAAGCACTTTCCTAAACCCGTTTTTTTGCACATAATCCCGCGTGCCCAAAACGAGAGCCCGGTAAACCTCTTCCTCCGCGGTCAATTCTTTGGGTTTGGCCGCCCAAAAAACTTTTTTCGAGTGAGCTAATCCCGCGCTTGGAATCTCGAGGGATTCGACGAAGCCGCAGTGAGTTGGTTTTTTCGGAGGAGGCTTGAGGGGCAAATCAATAAGACACATCTCCTCGCTGAAACGTTCGGCCTCCAGAAGAACCTTTCCCGTCGCATCAAGAACGAGACTCCCTCCGTCAAATACGAGTTCGTCCTGCCCGCCCACGAGATTCAGATAAAAAACGGGAGCTCGAACCGAACGGGCCAGATTTTGCAGCATATGCACGCGCTCTTTTTGTTTACCGCGATGATAGGGTGAAGCGGAGATGTTCACGAGAAAAGAGACCGTTCCGGCGTATTCGGGACGGTAGAGATACGAGTCGGTGCGCCAGACGTCTTCACAGATCGTTAATCCGAAGCGATGCTCACCCAACCCAACCACCAGGCCTTTTTGTCCCGGGTGGAAATACCGCTGCTCATCAAACACGCCGTAATTCGGCAGCATAAGTTTGTGGTAAGCATGGAAGAGACGGCCTCGGCCGAGGACCGCCGCGGCATTGTAGCGTCGACCGGCGGAATCCCGGTCTACAAAGCCCAGAACGGCCAACGTCGAACTCTTGCGGGCAATGGCGTGGAGGGCAGCGATGTTATCGGAAACAAATTTTTTCTTAAAGAGCAAATCTTCGGGCGGATATCCCGTCAGAGCCAGCTCGGGAAAAAGAATGAGATCTGCTTTTTTCTTTTCGGCCTCTCGGATGGCGCAAAGAATCCGATCCGCATTGGCTTGAATATCCCCTACCGTGGCATTGAACTGCCCCAAGCAAACCCGAACCACGCGGGTTTTCATTGGCTCGTGCCCGGTCTTAGGAGATTCATGAATTCCATACGGGTCCCACGATCGCTTCTAAAGGCTCCGAACATGGCGCTGGTCACGCATTTGGCGTTTTGTTTTTCCACTCCGCGCATGGCCATGCAAAGATGAAACGCCTCGATAATGACGGCGACTCCTAGGGGTTGCAACGCTTCCTGAAGGCATACGGCGATTTGGTGCGTGAGTCTTTCCTGCACCTGGAGACGGCGCGCAAACACATCAACGATCCGGGGCATTTTACTTAGCCCGATGATTTTTCCGTTTGGGATGTAGGCAATATGGCACTTCCCGTAGAACGGCAACAAATGATGTTCGCAGAGGCTGTAGATATCGATATCCTTGAGGACGACCATTTCGTCGTACTCTTCGGCATAGACAGCCGCATTCACGACTTTCTGCACGTCTTTCTTATACCCTTGCAGCAAATAGTCGTAGGCCGCGGCCACACGCCGGGGGGTTTTGCGCAAACCTTCGCGCTCGGGATTTTCTCCGAGAGAAGTCAGCAGTGTTTTGATGAGAGGTTCAATATTTCGTTTTTTCATTGTTTTATTATATTAAAAAAAGTCGTTTTCGTACCAATAAAAAACCCGCCCTCTTTTAAAGGGCGGGTTTTCTTCCTGAACTAACTTATTCCAAACGCGCTTTTTCCGGATTGATGAGCGGCTGCTTTTTGGGAATCCAAAACGTCAAAAGATCGATGGCTCCCGCGCCCATACGATGAAGCGTCTTGCGAGCGCCAATGGCGCCACCCGCAACAACGCCTGTCAGCTGTTCGCCAGCACCCTTGCCTTTGGCGGCTTCGGCATGCGTGGCATCCAGCACTTCAACCCAACCGGTCGTTGTGTTGCGCGCTCCCACTTTCACGTTCTTGACCTGATCCGAACTCGGCGTACCGTTATCTGCAAATGCAGGCACGCAAAACGCCGCGACAAACAGGATCATTGAAAGAGCGATTGCCTTCTTCACTGATTCATACCTCCGTTAGAAGTTAACTTGATTATTACCCGGGTAGCGTATCACAGTTTTTCTTAAGATGCAAGATTTTCATGAAATTTATAAAATTTTTAGCGAAAATTAACAAACTGTAAGTCGACGCCAAAATCCGTTTTTTTGAGATAGGCAATGACGGCCTGAAGATCGTCGATTTTCGGGGCTTGTACCCGGATCTGTTCCGATTGAATCTGAGCCTGCACCTTCATCTTCAGGTCGCGGATCGCTTTTGAAATTTCTTTGGCCTTCTCGCTTTCGATTCCCTGCCGGATCTTGATGACCTGTTTGACCGAGCCACCGACCATCCCCGTTTCGACCGTTTGATAATCAAGAGCCTTGAGGGAGACGGCACGCTTAACGCATTTGCTTTGGAGCATATCGACGAGCGTTTTGAGGCGAAAATCGTTTTCCGTCTTCAGCGTAATCGTTTTTTCGGTCTTGTCCAGATCGACCGTGCTCATCGAACCCTTGAAATCGAATCGTTGAGCCAGCTCTTTTTTGGTTTGTTGTACCGCGTTGTCAACCTCCTGCATGTTTACTTCGGAGACAACGTCAAACGAATGATCTTTTGCCATAGCTCTCTTTCCTTAATTTTTCGCCATGAGTTTTCGAATTTCGTCAAGACCTTGGCGCACTTTTTGCGCGGAAAGCGCGAGCGCTTTTTTCTCTTGGTCCTCGAGCGCGATCTCAACGATCGACTCGACTCCGTTCTTTCCGAGTTTGGCCGGGACTCCGAAATAAATATCCCGAAGGCCGTACTCCCCGCTTAGCCGGGCGCATACCGGGCAAACGAGCTTTTCGTCGCGCAGGACACCTCTCACCATTTCAGCGACGGCGCTCGCGGGTGCATAGAAGGCGCCCCCTGTTTTTAACAGCGCCACGATTTCCGCGCCTCCATTGCGCGTGCGGGTTTCAATCGCCTGAATCGCTTCGGTCGAAAGAAGTTCCCGAACAGGCTTTCCCTCGGTTTTGGATTGGCTCGTTACGGGAACCATGAGGTCGCCGTGTCCGCCCAAAACCATCGCGTCGATCGCCGCCGGTTTTTTGCCCAGGCGGTCGGCGATAAAAAATCGCATGCGGGCCGCATCCAGCACTCCGGCCATCCCAAAAACTCGTTCGGGTGAAAAGCCCGTTACTTCTTGGGCCAGTTGGGTCATCAAGTCCAGCGGATTCGTGACCATAATGAGCTTGGCTTGAGGCGCGTGTTGGCGGATGTTAAGGCAAACATCTCGTACGATTTTGGCGTTGGAGGTCAGAAGATCTTCGCGGGACATGCCGGGTTTTCGCGCCAAACCCGCCGTCATGACGACAATCTCAGCGCCTGAGATATCGGCAATCGTGTTAGTCCCCAAGATGTGACGGTCATACCCCTCGATTGAGGCTGCCTGCATCAAATCGAGCGCTTTGCCTTGCGGGAGCCCCTCAACGACGTCGAACAATACGACATCGCAAAGGCTTTTTTCGAGAACGCGCTGGGCCGTTGTTGCTCCAACCTGACCGGCGCCGATGACGGCGATGAATGGTTTGCGGATTTCCATTGAACCCTCCGTGGGTTTATTTAAGAACTTGACCGAGTTTGTCGCTGATTCGTTTGGGCTCGGCCTGGCCGGCAAGTTTTTCGTTTAAGAGCTTCATGACTCGGCCAAAATCCTTCTTTGAAGTTGCTTGAGCCGCTTGCACTTCCTTTTCGATCAGGATGCTCAGTTCCGCGTCCGATAATTGTTGAGGCAGATAGGACTCGAGAATGGCCGCCTCCCGCTCTTCCTTTTTGGCCAAATCAACCCTGCCGCCCGATGTGAATTGCGCGGCCGATTCGCGACGCTGTTTCAATTGTTTCTGGATGACCTGGATCGCTTCGGCATCATCGAGTGCGTCTTTTTTCTTCTCGATCGCGGCATATTTAAGCGCGGACTTGAGCATGCGCAAAACGGAAGTTCTCTCCGCATCCTTTGCGGACATGGAGCGTTTCAGGTCTTCATCGATTTTAGTTATAAACGCTAAAGACATATCTCTCTCCTTAGGAGCCGTTTCTAGAAGAAAAAAGGAAGTGACGATCGGTGACCGCCACTTCCTTTTTTGAATTGATGAAAGCCGTTAGTTTTGGGCGGGTTCTTCTTCCGCGGCCTTGACCGGGATTTGGACCGTTTCCGAGGCCGTTTGACCGACCGTTTCCGCGGTTCCGACCACCGTGTCTCCGACCAAGTTCGCTGTTTTGGCAACGTCACCCTGGAGAATTTTGGCGGTGTTTTCGCCGGTTTTGGCGACTACCTTTTCGCCCGTATTATTGAGCGTGTTAGCCGTCATTCCGGCCGTTTCCTGCGCAGCTTTGCCGGGATAGTTAAAAAGTCTCTTGAAGAAGCCCGTTACGCTTTTCCCCTCTTGAGATTCCGCGAATGCGGCTGTCGCCAACGACAAACCCATGAGGGCCACCAACGCGAACACAAAAACTTTTTTCGAATGAGACATTGAAACGACCTCCTTGTTAGTTAGGAGGCATTATAGGAACTGGGGTGCGCCAAGTCAAGAGAATACGGGACCTTAGGTGACCCGTATTTCGTATTCGCAGCTTTTTTGAGGATCTAAATTCGTGACGAGAATATTAATTTTGGACACATCCCGAAGGTCGAGGCCCGCTTCCTTGATGAGGGTATTTACGTCCAAAGTGCGTTCGTTGACGACGCCCTCCAGGTCTCGAATCAACGTCGAGCCGCCGCGCAGTTCCACGACCGCCTGCACGCCCAATAAGCGCCCAGGCCCTTTCAAAATCACCCGAAACAGGGGTGTTTTTGAACATTCCATGCGGATTTCAAAGAAATCCGTAGCCCACGGGGATATATCGGCGCTTTTTGAGGTGTCTCCGGCTACGGAGGGGGCGTCGAGCGGCGCCGAAATGCCGTCCCAGGAGCCGATCCAATCAATTTGACATGTTTTGCCCAAAAAGCCAAGCTGGCCAAAGCCGTCCTCGATCCAGAATCCGTCGTCCCGGCAAACCAGGGAGGTACGAGCTACCGATTTTAAATAATTTTGGTCCTCGCGCAAATGGAAGTCTTTTTGAAGCATCGCCAGCGCAAAACGTTTTAGCAGATCGTTGAAACGCGTCCCCGTAGCAATTTCGAGGGGGACGCGTGGATCAGGATCGCGCCGACGCAGTTCACGGCTCAGGCGTTCGATGGCCGACATTCCGTAACGATCGGCCACAAACCTCCAAAAAAGTGCGTTTTCGTAGCGGAGCGCGGTAAAAGGCTGATCGGGGTAGCGCATTAAGTAGTTGGCCCCTCCCCGCGAGAACCGGATTTTGGTGGCCAGCGTTTGTTTGAATCCCTGCGAAAAGAAATCATGCCGGGCTCCGGCAAGAAATTCAAAATATCTGGCCAATCCTTCGACGTACCAATCCGCGTGACTCTTCGAAGCCGGTTCCGAGCTACGGTTGATGTTTTTGTTATAGTAAAAAAGAATCGCATGCAACATCTCGTGGACCAGAGTTCCTTGCAAATCCACTCCAATTTGGCGGCGCCCCAACGGCGAAGGGTTGAGGCGTTCCCAGTTTTCCATGAATGCGCGGTAATGTGCCGGGATAAAGATCATGGCCTCATACTCATGAGCGCCTCGTTGGAGTGTTTCAAAAAAAGGCGCTTCGGGTCCGGGGGGTTCCTTGGAGTCGCTTGCCTGTCTTCCCAAACCCAGATAGATGTCGAAGGTCGCGTCGGGATCGTATGCGTATTGTTTGTTCGGGTTCGCGAAAGTATAGCCTGGCGAGGCAAAGCCCTGAAAATCGACGATGGTTTGGTAAGCCAGAACTGAAGCGTCCAGAACCTGCTTTGCAAAATACGCGCTCTCTCCGGCCCGCTCGAGAGATTCGTCCGTAAAATGGACGCGAATGCCCGCTCCGTCGAGAAAGCGGTATTCGTAAACCTTCCTGAGCAGAATCGGGCAGGGCGAGTCACTCCCCTCGATCATGGGCTGGTTATCGATCAAAAATGAAACCGGACCCGAGAAATTGTTGCGGGCCGGCTGAATAAACTGCATTGCCTCCCCTTTTTTGTTTAGCGTGACCACCCAGGATGTTTTCCCATCGATGTCTTTCAAAGGAATGTGCTTCCCGCCTTTTTGTCGCACGAATGCTTTGATCTTGATTTTTTGATGGGGTTTTAACTTATTGAGGGCGCTTGTCGATGGGGTCAACACGAACGAGATAGGCGTGCTCAACGCGGGGTTGTTTAAATTAATTTCGGCGTACGCCGGAGCATTTGAGGGAATCGAGCGGCTCGAATCGGGCGGTTGGATCGGAATGGGATGAAGCGCGATGAGACTCGGCAGAACCAACGCCGCAATTCCCGCTGAGAAGAAGCTATATGTTAATCGGCTTAAGGGTTTTTTCATCTCGTTCCGTTTTCCGGCCTGTGTTTAAAAAGGAATCGGCAATGGAAAACGGCTTGAGATTTCCGTTGCAACCCGGCTACCGTAGAAAAATGGACTTTTTTCTTTAGGCCCGTGGCTTTGCGTCCTGTCGTTTCCGACAGTTTGCCGATTCTGTTTTTTTTCACAGAACCATCCGCTTTTTGCCAAAAAAGCGGATTTTTGAACGTTCCCTAATATGTTAAAGAACTTCTTAAAACTCTATAAGAAGTATACATTAAAAAAAGGTAATTTCAATATTTGTCATTACCTATTTATTTACTATGAATTATGATATCTTATTTGTAACAACTAGGTTTCTGTCGAGCAGATTAGAACTCGGGTTCAGAACTCCTTCTTCTTTTCTAATTTCGAAATGAAGGTGGCAAATCATCTTGGGGTTGCCGGCATTTCCGCTTTTTCCTACGTACCCAATCAGCATGTTTTTGTCTACCCAGTCCCCTTCTCTGCGGACGCGCCCGCTCAGATGCGCGTATCGCGATCTGAGGCCGTCAGGGTGCAAAACTTCTATCCAATCTCCGTAGCCCTTTTCCTGGGTCGACACGGTTATACGCCCGCTTTTGGCAGCGTAAACCGGCGCCCCGTAAGCCGCAATAAAATCGACGCCCTTATGTTGCCTTCCGCCATTTCGCGAGGCCGTAAAAAAACCTTTACCGTAGGCGTCGTTTCGAATAAAAAGGTTGCCCGATGGGGCGGGGACCGGAGCGCCATAAAACGGCTCCTGCCGCGCAAAGCGGATCTTTTCCGCATTTAAAATGAGAGGCAATAGGCTCAAAGACAGAAGAGCCAACGTGCAGAACAAGAGACCGAGACGTTTCATGAAATTATTCTATGTCAAATGTGCCGAGAAATCCAATCCGCTACCGCGGAGTAGACGCGGGTGCGACCGGACTCATGAAAAATTTCGTGATAAAACCCCTCTAGCATACCGAACGATTTGTCGGGCGATGCCCACTTTTCAAAAAGATCCCGATTTTTTTGGACCGAGACGACTTCATCCGTTTGCGCTTGAAGGACGGACACTGGGAGCCTCATTTGCGAGGCCTCGCGATGAACCTGCCCGAGGGCTTTCGACGCCTGAGATAAAAATCGGAGCGTGACCCTGAGACGTATGAGAGCATCTTTGCGGTAAGCGCTCAAAATATCGGCGTCATGAGTCAGTAGCTCGGGCTCAATTGGAAGAGCGTATTCCAGGCGGGGAAAAAAACGCGCGGCGAGACGGATCGTGGCCCATTTCCAATCGGGTGCATTTTTGGCGTCAAAAAACGGAGAGGATAATACAAGCCCTCGAATCGACTGTCGGTGGGCCGGCCCATTTGCATAAGTCGCGGCAATCAGTCCGCCAAAACTGTGTCCGATAAGAAAAACGGGGGCATGTTCGTGAGTCGTCGCGATATGAATGAGGGCGCCCAGATCCTCGGAGAAATCCGAAAAACGCCGAACATCGCCTCGCCTTCCCCCGCTTTGACCGAATCCCCGTAAGTCCGGCACATATACCGAGAGGTTTCTGGAGGCCAGAAAGCGCGCCACTTCGGCATAACGCCCTCCGTGTTCCCCCATGCCATGAATCATTATGGCTATGGCACGTACGGAGGCAGGGAGAAAATGGCTATAAAACAGAGCCGTCCCGTCAAACGCGACGAATCGATGGCTAGTTTCGGACGGACTCATGCATGCGGACCCTGAAATACCAGGTCGCGAATTTTACCCAGGGCTCGAGACGTTTCTTCTTCGCCCCGGCGAATAAATCCGCGAGGCTTATCGAAATCCATCCAGTTGGCTTCCGGAATAACCGGATGTAAAAGAATATCGGCCGATTCGCCCTGAGTTTCGGCGATGACCGACTCCATCGATTGGATCGTGTTCATCAGAATATCAAATACGTTTGGCGAAAATAGCTTGGCAAGAAATCGCTGGGAACTGTGCCAGCCTTTGCCTAAGGGTCCTTTGGCGGCTGCGGCTTTTCGTTCCCGCTCTTCCCGTTCGGCCATGATGATTCGACGTTCGATTTGATTGTCGGAATCCGGCAGAACGTTGACGGCAATGATTTTATTTGCTCCCGCGTCGCGCAGGGCTTGAATCGGCAAAGGATCCAATACACCGCCGTCGGTCAACACATGATTGCGCTGAAACGTGGGTTCGAAAATTGCAGGGATGGCCACCGAGGTGCGCACCGCGTCAAGAATTGAGCCCGAATCGAAAATAACTCCCTGATAGGTCGAAAGATTTGCTCCGGCCACGCGAAACGGGATGCGACAGTCTTCGAACGTTCGGTTTCCGATGTACTTTTTGAAGCGGCGGACAACTTCTCGGCCGTGCAAGAGTCCTCGCAGCGGGAATAGCGAGAAGTCAAGAAATTGGAGGAGCCTCCAACGCGTGCCTAGTTGAAGTGCGATTTTTTCGATCTCTTCGGCGCTCATGCCGATGGCGTACAGCGAGCCGATCAACGCTCCGGCGCTCGAACCCGCGACGATGTCGACCGGAATTCTTTCTCGCTCGAGCACCTTCAAAACTCCGATATGGGCCAATCCAAGCGCCGCCCCGCTGCCGAGTGCCAATCCGACGACGTTTCCGCTGGCTTGTCTGGCGATTCGGCGGAGCACGCGGGCAAATTCCGAATTTGGGCGTTCGACGCATTCCGGGATCGCGTTTGGTGACTCCGAATCCGACTCGATTGAAGGAAGCGTGAACGTGAGCCGCTTTCCGAAAAATTCCTTTTTGACTTTGTGGGTCAGGGGAATCCCAAAAAGTGAGTCACTCAACGTGATAAAAACCTTGCGTTCGGGAAAACCGGTCTCTTGTTCGACGCGCGTAATTTCGCGACGCGCTTCTTGTACGTTTGCGAGGTTGCTGTCCGTGTGGAAATAAATGGAATCTGAATGGGCCAGGGCTTTAAACCAGGGTTCTTTGGGCGAGCAAGGCAGATTGAGAAGAATAAAACGGTATATCGCCGCCAACTGGTTCAAGAGCGGAACCAGGAGGGTTTCCGTTTCGCCGTGCTCTTCGTCGAGGACGGCGAGTCGGTCAAACCCGGCGCCATGAGGAATGATGCACTCGTCGAAAGAGGCCGTCGACATGTTATGGATGTTGCGGAACCGCGTCAGCGGAATTGCTTTGCCCTCGGAACAAGGATGGCTGGCACAAAAAAGATCCAGGAGGATGATTTTCTCGGATGTTTCGGCGTTCAACGATGCGGCCAGGTTTTGAGCGAAGGATTCGCGCCCTTTTTTGGGCACGATGTTTACCACCGAAAGAATGTCGCAGCGAATCAGTGCGGGCGGCTGCAAATCATTCAGCTTCACGCGAAAACTCAGGTGACGGCTCAGCTCAAGCGCAATGGAGGCTTGGCGCTCGAAAATTCGCTGAAAATCTTCCTTGCCGAGCTCCAGAAGCAATGAATCCGACAGCGCTTCGATGGTGGCTGAGTGCGGATGCCCCGTTAAAAGGGACATCTCGCCGAAATAGTCGCCTTTTTTGAGGAATGCCAGAGTGCGCTTGGTGGGTCCCGGGGAGCAAAATGCCTCGAACCGGCCCGAAACGACGACGTAGAACCTGTCGGCCGTCTCCCCTTCGTTAAAAACTTTTTCTCCTTTTTTGAATTCGACCAAGCGCATGAGCCGCGTGATGGCTTTTTTTTCGGAGCGGTTCAGGCGTGAAAAAAGCGAGCAATGCGAAAGAAGGGAGACTTTATCTATTTTTTCGAGTAGACGGGTTTCGGATTCGAAAGAAGCGCTCATCCGTTAGGAGCTAAGTCGCCGGTCGATGTATTCTTTCAGGGTTTGTTGATCGGTCGATTTCATGTCGGAAAAGAAAATCGCGACCATGAACTTGCCGCTTAAAGCATCCAATTCCTTGCGTACGGTCACGCCCTTGATTTCGATGCGTCGTTTACGCCCTTGCCCATCCGGCAGGCACAATCCAATGCGCAATTGCGTCATCAAAGGAATGTCGCGGTTGATCCGGCACATCGCGCCGCTGGCGCTGATGTTGACCGTTTCGGCCTCGATTTCATAATCTTTATGTCCGATTTTAAACGGAAGCGCCTGGATCAGACGCACGGATCTTCGTCGTTCGAGAATAGGTTTGGGTGTTCTCATAGTGTTATCCCGGCGGCCACTTCATGGGGCGGCCGCCCAAAAGATGTAGATGTAAATGATTAACCGTTTGACCGCCGTCGCTCTTGCAGTTGATGAGCAAGCGGTAGCCCTTTTTTTCCAGTTCAGACCCTTTAATCGTTTCGTCCGCAGCCCGGTAGAGAGCTTCCACCACACTCGGATTTTCGCGAATCGCCTCTTGAACGCCGGAGATGTGCCTCTTGGGAATAAACAGGTAATGCACCGGCGCTTGGGGGTGAATATCCTTGAATGCGACCACCTCCGCACTTTCGTGCACGATATCAGCCTTGATTTTCTTCTCGGCGATACCGCAAAAGAGGCAATCGCTCATGGGTTAGGATGCGCTAGGCGCTGCCGGCGTTTCGGTTTTGGCTTCCGCGGCCGCTTTTTCTTTAGCCGCTTTTTCCGCTTCGGCAGTCGCATACAGTTTGTAGCATTTCTTGTTTGCGAAATACTTGCCGTCGCGATAATACCAATCTTTCCGGCGAATGCGTTTATTGGACTGCGCGCAATTCGTGGGTCTAAGCTTCTTCTTTTTTACCTTTTCGGTCGCTGCGGGAGCTTCGGCCGCAGGCGTTGCTTTTGTTTCGTCCGCCATCATGTCTCCGTTTAGTCTGCTTAGTCTGTCGTATTGGGAACATCGACGCCGCATCGCTTGCCGGGCGTCGGAGAACGAGTCAGCTGGTAAGCCTCTGCCTCGTCAAACAAATTCTCGAGAAAAAGCGCGTCCTCAAAGTCGTTGAGGGAGTCGTTTTCGGTCTTCGAGAGTATCCCTTCATGCACCATATTAAACACTACGTGGCCAAAATCAAGACTATTTTTGATGCCCCAATGTTCGAGCACCGTTCGAGCCATAGGACCAAATTGCGCCGCCGCCTCGACCCGTATGAACTTTAAAAGCTCGCGCCCGGTAACGTGTCGGGGTTTTTCAAACGATTGAACGGCCCTGGCTAGGGCGGCCATGACAAAGAGATAAACATCCTCTTTGTAGCGTTTGTCCTTTTCAAGCGCCCGTCCGAGGCGTCCGAAAAAATCGTGAATTTCTTTAAGTCGGTCAGCCGATTCCGATCGCATGGACATATTCGAGGATCTTGTTGAGTTCGGCCGGATCCACATCGCAGAAACGAATACCCGCTTCGTGGATTTGCTGGCCATCTTTTCCGTTCGAATTCACCCAAACCACTTCACCAACGGCTTCGGTGGGTTCTTCCAGGTGCGGAATCTGAATCTTGAGGTGCAGCAGCTCCCCTGTTTTTAGAGGGTGTTGTGTGACGATTCGCACTCCCCCGCCGCTGATGTTTTTCAACCAAGAGGACACTTCGCGGGTTTTTTTATTTTTTTGGATGATGCGATAGTGCACTCCCAATGGAGCATGAAGGCGGACAAATTTTCTTTGCTCAACCACGAATCGGACCCTCGTTATTTATTGCCGGCTACACACGCCCCGCGCTTGGAGCTCTTGAGCCACTCTTTGTAGGCATACTCGAGCACCCGCGTCCGGTCAGAGGCATTGATCTTTGTGAGCTTGACGCCCGTTTCAATCCCGTCCGCCCAAGCCACTTTACCGGTTGCAAACACCGGGAGGTTGTCGCCCGGCACATTCATGCAAATTTCAACGGGGGTTCCGACGGCGATATTCTGCTTCAGGCCCATACGGATGCCTTCCCGGCTGAGATCCTTAGCCAGGGCCTTGCCGAAAATCGGGTTTAAGGTCAGCGTGCGGAACTCCAGGTCGAGCGGTGCGTTGAAACGCATATATCTGCGGCGTTCGATCATTTTTCCCTCTATGCTTTTCGCGGCGGCCTTGCGGGCGCGTTTAGCGACTTTTTTCCGTTTAGTCATTTTTAAAATAACGGATCAGGTCGCTTTTTAAAAAACGGTAATTATCCCCGACTTTGCGGCCGGGAATCTTCCTCGATTTCACGAGCTTATACAACGTCTGACGACTGATGCTCAAGAACTCACAGGCATCTTCTGTCGTCAACGCTTTATCTTGCTCGCGTTCGAACAATACGGCATTTTTACTCATACAAACTCCTTTCGCGTCTTTTCGTGTCGAAAAGGAATTTTATTAAATCAAAGAGGTAAAAATTTGTCAAGAAAATAGAAAGCAAGTTAATGTTGGTTAAAATTGTCGCATAAAAAAACCCCCGAGGAGTGAACGCCTCGGGGGTTTTTGAAATAACCTAGAACACGTATTCCGGCTCGAGAACCGGCTTGTAGTTTTCCGGCAGCGGGAACGGAAACGTCACGATTTCGTAGAGACCGGAGACGGTGCGGACGATGGCCGAACCGAGCCCTTTCGCCAGACCAACCGTGACCCCCGCAAACGCGTTGTCTTGCGCGCTGGTGTCATAGATGTTTTTGGGTAGCTCGACCCACCCCGTGAGGGTGTTTGCGACGCCGCGACCCAATTTGGTGAAGGGATCCTGGGCGTAGCACGCTCCGGCGCTGGCAAGACCGATCAACACCGCAAGGCTCAGAACCGTCACCCGTATGAAGTTTTTATTCATTCAATTCCTCCGACTTTAAAATTAAATTTTTTTAATCAGATTTATAAATAATTACACAATTTGAGCTTATATAAAAAGAAATAGGGTGTCAATATCTTTTTGCTTGCGTATTGCAACCTTCGAGGTTGCCGGCCTTTACATTCGTGTTTTCGGTTGGTAAAATTCCTTCTAGGGGGAGGGGTATGTACGAGTCGTTTTATCAGCTCAGTCAGAAGCCGTTTGCGATCACAAGCAACCCGTCATTTCTTTATTTGAGCCGGCGTCACCGAGAGGCTCTCTCTTACCTGAACTTCGGGATCAAAGAACGTGCGGGTTTTATCGAGATCACGGGCGAGATTGGGGCCGGCAAAACAACTCTTTGCCGAGCGCTTCTCAATCAGCTGGATCCCAACACCAAGAGTGCTTTTATTTTTAATTCGAACGTTTCTGAATCCCAGCTCATGCAGAACATTATCGATGACTATGGCATCGTCATCGAGAAGAAGAACAAGGCGACCCTTTTTGCGAGCCTCAACGCATTTCTCATTCAGCAGTATTCGAAAGGGAACAACGTCATTCTCATCATTGATGAGGCACAAAACTTGAGCATTAAGCTCCTTGAGCAAATTCGGATGCTTTCGAACATCGAAGCCGGAAACGACAAGTTGCTCCAAATTATTTTGGTGGGTCAACCCGAGCTCAAGAAAAAGCTGAATTCGTCTTCACTTGTTCAGCTGCGCCAGCGTATCTCGGTGCGTTATCATATTCAGGCGCTCGACGCGGACGAAATTGCTTCGTACATTCAGCATCGTCTGACGTTGGCGGGTGCGACCAATGGCGTCTCCCCCCTCTTTTCCGAGGGGGCCATTCAAGAAATATTCAAGTATTCCTCGGGCATTCCGAGGTTGATCAACGTGATCTGCGATAAGGCGTTGTTGCTGGGGTTTGTTTTGGAGCAAAGACAGATTGGGGCAGAACTCATCAAACGGGCGATTGTCGAAATCGAAGGAGGGGTGGAAATATGAGTATCATCAACGACGCGCTAAAGAAGGCCGGCGCGACCAAGGAAGGTTTGGATTGGCAAAAGGGCGCGCAGCCATCCGCGGCGCCGCTCTTTGAAATGCATCGAAAAAAAGAAGGTTTGAATTGGGGGCCGGTATTTATCATTTTGGTGCTGGTTCTCATCACGGCACCGATTTTAGCTCCGCGATTCTCGACGCCCGTGCGCAAAGATGCGCTTCCGGTTGCACCCGCCCCGATCATTTATAGCGAAAGCGATATGGCGGCGTTGCCGGTGAGCGAGGAGCCTTCCCGTAACGCGCAGTTCGGGATCGAGGAAATCCCTCTGATGCCCTCGAAGCCGAATTTCCTGCTTTCCGGCATCGTGTACTCGCCGGAATCGGCCTATTGCCTGATCAACAACAAGGTGCTGAGGGTCGGTGAAAGCGTGAGCGGAGCGACGGTGCTGGATGTCTCTCCCAACAGCGTGACATTGGAATACAACGGCGAGAAAATGATTTTCCCGCTGAGCGACTAGGCTTTTCGCTTTTCGAGACTGGATTCGATTGCGGAGGCCGGGACCCCCTCATAAACCCGTACCCGGCCGAGCGAAACCGGTAGAACAAAGCGATTCTTGTCGCCTGTTCCTTTTTTGTCATAGCCCATGGCTTTTATGACGGCAGACAATTGAATTCCCTTGAAAAAGACTGGTAGGCCGAATTTGATGAGCAGCTTTTCAATGCGGGATGTGAGTGCCGGATCTTTTAAAACGCCCGTATGAACCCCTAAATCGCACGCCACGAGCATTCCGACCCCAACGGCTTCGCCGTGAGTGTAGTTGTTTGAAAATTGCGAGGCCGCTTCGATGCCATGCCCGGCGGTATGCCCGAAGTTCAGAATGATCCTCTTCCCCTTTTTATCAAACTCGTCTTCTTCGACGCAACGCGCTTTGATTCGAACGCAGCGCGCAATCACTTCGGCCAAAAGCCGTTTGTTATTTCGTATCGCGTCCCGTCCTTTGCGCTCGAGCTCCTCGAACAAGCGAGGGTCGTCGATCACGCCGTATTTGATGATTTCCGCGAAACCGTCGGACCAGAATCGTTCCGGCAGCGTGGAAAGAAGTGAGGTGTCTGCCAGGACCAGCCGAGGTTGATACACGCAGCCCAGGAGATTTTTGCCTTCGGGCAGGTCAATGGCGGTTTTTCCGCCGATCGCCGAGTCGGTTTGCGCGGTCAGGGTCGTCGGGACCTGTATATAAGGAATGCCTCGCCGGTAGACGGCTGCGGCAAAACCCGTTAGGTCGCCGATCACTCCTCCGCCCAGCGCGATGAGGATCGGAACTCGATTCTCTCCGTCCAGGCACGCGATTTGGCGGATCAGTTTCAAAAAAACGGCCTGGGATTTGGCGGCTTCGGAACTCTTGCCCTCAGGGGTGTAAAAAGGAATCGCTTCGATGTTTTCTTTGGCCAGGGATCGGACGAAGCCCTCGAGGTGGAGTTTGGCAATGGCCTTTTGCGTGACAATCAACGCGCGCCTGTGTGCCGGCGCAGCAGCTTTGATATGTGACGCGGCCGTAGCAAGCAAGCCTTCCCCGATTTTAACGGGGTAAGATCGTTCTCGATCGGAAAGGCGAACTTGAATTTCGATCATTAGCCAACGATGGAGCCAGGTGCAACGTCTTTATCCGGGGCAATCAGCGCGAGCGCCTCTCCGCTTTTGGCGGCTAAGAGCATCCCGTTGGATTGCACGCCTCGTATAGTCGTCGGTGCCAGATTGTCGACGACAAGCACGAGTTTGCCGATGAGCGATTCCTTGGAATAAAAATTCTTGATTCCAGCGACAATTTCCTTGGTCTGCCCCGAATCAATCGTCAGCTTCCAGATTCGATCCGCTCCCGGGATTTCTTCGACCGAAAGGATCTTGGCGATCTTTAGCTCGAGTTTTTTGAATTCCTCGAACGTGATCTGGCTCATTTCTTGTCGGCGGGCGCAGCTCCCGCTTCGCCGGGTTTACCCTCAACGGCTTTTTCGGCCGTCTTTTCTTTCTTGATCTTTGTGCGGACCATTTTGACCTTGGGGATCCCGAGAACCGTTTTGGATTCATCCCAAAGCTCTTTGTCCTTCAGAACGCTGAGGCGCTCGTAGCGCTTTAATACCGATCGGTGCTTCTTCCCTTTTTCGCCCGATCTCAAACTCGAATGGATCGACATAACCTAAAAACCTCCTTTTTTGAGAGGGGTATTGTATCACACGCTGCCGGGTGTGGCTAGAAGGGTTGGAGGGTCCCCGGACGAGCTATCGACGCCTCAAAAAACAGTCATGATAGCGTGATTTGAGCTTGATCAGATCCTTTTGGGCTTCTTCTTTGGAGGCATACTGCCCGACGCAGACTTGGTAATAGTCCCCGCTTGGGATGATGAACGAATAAAAACCTGACCGGCGAAACGTAGCGACCTCATTTTCGGCATATTCTTTTTTCTTGTGGGTCACCAGCTGAATCGTATACGGTTTTTGTGGGTCCTGAACAAAAATGGCCGGAGCGAGCTTCTTGGGTATAGCGGGTGCGGCGGGCGGTGCGGCAACCGTTAATTTTTGGACGGTTTTGGCCGCACTCGACGGCACGGTCCGGGTTGCGTTTTGGGCAGCCACAGGCGCCGAAGATGCGCTTGGAGCGCTTAAGACGGTTCGCGATTCCGCTTTGAGCGTGCGCCCCCTCAGAACTCCGAGAAAAAAGAAAAAACAAATACAAAGCAATCCCGCGAGACTGATGACGATGATTTGCTCGATATTGGTCGTGATGAGGATTGGTTTTTGCGAACGTCCCAGTGAGGGAAACCGCTCGGTGTTTTTCGGTTGGCCGGAAAATTCTGAGAAAAGCTCTTGCTGGCTTTCGCGGTTCTGGAATTCGTCCATGGATTCGTAGTATATCAATTGCCGGTGAAAGCCGGCAACCCTTTTTTAAAAAACGGGAACAATTTTAGCTTCTCGAAAGAGTGGCTTCAAAGAAGGGGCCTCGAGCCCCTTTCAGCAACAAACGTTTTTGCGCAAAAACCAATCGAAAGGCGCGCGTACCGTGGCGTTTCAATAGAGCCGGCGAGAGTCCGAAAGGAATTTTGCGAAGTCCAAAGTCATTAAGTTCAAAAACGATGTGCGCCTTGGAAATCTCCCCCTGCGTCCAGGTGATGCCTCCGTACAACACGAAGTATTTCGATCGAACGCGAATGGCTCGAACGGCGACCCTATTCCGAGAAAAAGACAAGCGGAGACGCATCCGTTGAAGCCGGAGCGGAGAGGCCTGGGCGCTGTCGACGAATGGAAATGGAAATGGAAACGCATCCGCGCGCGCTTCGACGTTAGCAAAGTCGAGCCATAGGGCTTTCGGGAAAAGAGATCGTCGCTCAAACCATACATAGCCGGGCCCGCGCACAGTCCACAATCGGCCCGAAACGCTGAGCGCGGCGTCTTGGAATACCACCTTGGACCAGTGTTGAATTTCAGCTCCCCGAATAACAGCTATCCCCGGTTTTAGCGCTATAGAAGTTAGCCTGCCCAAGGAAGCGTCAACCAAGTGGCCGTCGATTGGAAATACGAAACCCGCAACTAGGTAGGTGGAGAGAGCGGCCGCAAACAAAAGGCATAGTTTTTTAAGGAAAGATCTGAGGGCGACGCGAATCAATGTTCCGGCAAACGCTTGGCGAAAAGACGGCGTCCTTCGCGTACCGCGACGTTCACGAAGGCCTCAACCACTTTTGGGTCGAATTGAGTGCCGCCATTTTTACGGATCTCATCCAGCGCATCGGCCACGGAGGCTTGATCACGGTAAGGGCGCCCCGTGATAATGGCCTCAAAGGCATTGATAACGGCCAAAATTCGCGCTCCGATTGGGATTTTGTCGCCCTTCAACCCTTCCGGGTAGCCCGTGCCGTCGAATTTCTCGCGAGAGTATAAAATAATGGGCGCAACCGGTTTCAGGCTTTCAAAGTACTGAACGATCCGAGCCCCTTTGATCGTGTGTTCTTTGAGGGACGTGTATTCTTCGCCCGTGAGCTTGGACGGTTTTTTGAGAATCTCATATGGGATGCCGACTTTGGCGGTGTCTTTGAGGAGCGTCGCATAATGGAGGGCCTGCGTGTCCTCCTCGCCCAGCTTGAGCTCGTGCGCCACGTGCAGCGCCAGCTTGAGGAAGACCTCGGGCGGAAACGGCGTGGCTGATGTCGAGACGCGATTGCCAAGAATCACGGCCAGCGATTGAATGGTGCCGAGCGTGACTTTTTTTTGTTCTTCGTAAAGTTGGGCGTTTTTAATCGCAATAACGGCTTCTTCCGAGAGCGTCGTTAGAATTTCGAGATCGAAGTAGTTGAATTCTTTCTTATTTTTTTTACGGGACACCAGAACGACTCCGATGACGTCTTCGTCGATTAGCGGAATGCACATAAATTTTTTGCGGAGCAAAATTTCGGCCGACTTGGCAACATGACCCTCGGTTCCGTGGCCAAAACCGACTCGGAACCCCTTCACTACGTTTTTAGGAAAACCTACAAGGGCTTTGCAGATGAGGCTTTGTCTCGCGCCCTTGCCATTTGATTTGCGCTCGGATCGATCGACTAAAAAGATCGAGCAGCGGTTTACTCTGAGAACCTGGGCCGTCAAATGCGCCAGGCGCGAAACCAATTCATCGAGATTGAGCGTGGAGTTGATAATCCGGTGAACCGTGTGAACGGTGGAGAGCGCAACGGCTCTCGGTCTAATCGTTGCGGACAGACGATTGAGTTCTTCGCCCTTGGAAGCGTTCTCGATCAAGAGCGAGAGGCTGTGCAGCAGCGCATTGATCGCGGGAGTGCCGAAATTCTTTTTGATTCCAACCAAGCCCAAATAGCCGATGCGCCGACTTTCAGACATGAGAGGTACGCATAGATGCCGGACGGAACCCGATGTGTCAAAGAAAAATGGCTGGGTTTCTTTGGAGCGGCGTTTCAACCATGACCCGATGGCGGCCCAACACGACAAATGCCGAACGCGCGGATCACCCCACACTTCCTGCGAAGTGGTTATCACGCGCTTCAGGTCTCCCCCGTTCGGTTTGAACGAGATCCACCAGATGGGCGCTCCCAGGAGGGGGTCCAGAGTCGGGCGTAGCCGTTTCAACCCTTCGTGCCGAATGAGCTGCTCAAAAACATCTTTGTCGTTGCTGGAAGCAATCTTCGAATTCATTCGCCGGTCACTCGGTCATGCACATTCTTGGATTCATACCCTTTCAAACGGCTCAAAA